>Ga0326597_10005004_pt1 | contig 18528 bp, 9 predicted proteins | sample RVTome_12_FD_203789 | JGI IMG/M metagenome (GOLD analysis project Ga0326597, IMG submission 203789) | Soil microbial communities from uranium-contaminated site in the Upper Colorado River Basin, Wyoming, United States - RVT100D185 | ecosystem: Environmental > Terrestrial > Soil > Contaminated >... | reverse complement strand
AGATATATTGGAGTGACTTTTTTCAGCCAATCACACACATGATCGGTTCTACGTACTCCTTCTTTGCTCAAGCATCAGATTCGCTTAGCAGTGAGGCTGAAACCGCGAGAACGGGCCGGGGAGCAAGCAGAAAAATAGAATGTCCCTTTTTCTGTCGTGTCTGACGATCAATCAGTGGCATCTGCCGTTATGGCCGCCGGGAGATAGACAGCGCTCCGAGGCCATGCTGTGGGTTACGTGAAAGGGCCCCTTTAAATTTCTCTCATGATAAACGTGCCTGACTGTGAAGCGGCTGAGATGCTTCGATGCTAGACCTGACCCTTTCCGCGGGTTTGTGGGAATAGTTTTCCTCACTCGTGGAAGTTAGTGTGAAAGTTCGAATTCAAGACTGAAGAAAAACTCCGGACGGTGTTTTCGCCTGTGGATTGGCGGGCCTCAGAAACAGATTGTCAAGATTGACGGGCCTGACCCCGGTGCCCTGTTTCCTCCAAAAATAAGTCCCCCGCTTGGCTACGGTTCCTTTTTGACGACGAGTTTGTACTTGCTGTCGTGTTTGAAGGCTCGATAAAGCGTTGGCGGAGGAAGACCACGAGACGAGCGTTCCACTAGGAGCTCGCGCAATTTTTGTACGCTTGCTTCATTGGCTCGGCAGCCTATGATAATTCCTCTTAGGGCCTGAGGATCGAACGGGATATACTGGTGGCTACTCTCGAGGATAATTATCCGTGTCTCCTGCTCATATTCCCAGCGACGGTATTTTGTTTCTATCGCAGCATGGATTCCATCCTTTACTGCAGTGGTCCATTTTATGACCGGATAATCATCGCTGTATTTTACAATAATTGATTGGCAGAATGTTTTGGGATCTTTCGCGACTTCGAATTGAAAGCAAAACCCTTCATGATATGAGGTGTAGTGGCTCCACATCAGAATGCTGTGAGGGTCGCCAGCAAAAGAGTAGACACCGGCTCGCTCAATGGATTGTCGATACGTAGTCTTGGCGATCCGATCGAATTCGGTGAGCGGTTTACGTAAAATTATAGCTAGTTGTTTTTGTCGCTCGCCCCATGTCAAGCCCTGCAATTTGAGTATGTTTTCTATACGTTGTCTTTTTTCTTTGCCGGTCCCATCCACGACGATTTGCGCTGACATGTCAAATGGATCATTGAAGTCTAGGGGGGAAGAAAGCCAAAATCGTGATCGGACAACGATGTCCCGCAAATGATCGACTGAGGTCGCGTGGATGGGGTCTAGGGAGCGGAATTTGTACAAGAAACGAGCCAGCCGTGGTTTTACGCGGTGCCATAGAAATTCTCGACGTTTGCGATAATCGAGGCTGAGGAGATGGTCTACAATTGCCTTGAATTTAGAGTCGGCCGGGGAGCCGACGGAGGATGCTTGCATGGCCTTCAATGATTACTCCCATAGGATAGCACGTCTTGTATCTGACTGGGATTGCGTTTGTTTGAGGGAGATCTGATGGGGAGGATGAGGGGGCGGGGAGTCTGTTACGACGGGAAAGCCATCCATGCGACCTGCTTGCGCGTACACGCAGGCAAGTAGAAGCGGTGAGTCATGTCGCGCTATCCTCGCATTGTCACGGTGGATCTCCAAGAAGCCATAAGCGGGCCGGGCATCCGCGTTGCCGAATATTGTCCGGTAATCAATCAGTGGCATCTGCCTTTATGGTCGCGGGGAGACCTGTCTGCGCGTCCGCCTGCCTGCCAGGGCGCGGGCAGGCAGGTAGACAGCGCTCGGAGGTCATGCTGTGGGTTACGTGAAAAGACCCCCGTTAAATTTCCTGCAAAGGGTAGTAGAGAAGTTGAGCAGTGCACTCAGACAAGGGCGACGGCTCAAAAGGTCAAAAAGGTCTGCCTGACCCCGTCTTGTAGGTACCAACGGGCCGGGTTGCCGCGACCACCCCGATAACGTTTCCCTCGTCATCGCGGTAGACCGACGCGTTGTAGAGCACGGAAGTGACGTGTCCGTCGCGGTGGCGAAGCTCTAGGGCAGAGCCTTGCACGAAGCCTTCGCGAAGCACCTGCTGATAAGCTGCGCGTGCCTTCTCCGGTTCAGTGAAATAGGTGGCGAAGTCAGTGCCGATGAGTTCCGCTCGCGAGCGACCGATCGCTGCCTCGGTGGCGGCGTTCACGTCAGTAATCTTGCCGTCAGGGCCGACGGTCACGACCGGGTTGAGACTGGCCTCGATCAAGCTTCGGTTGTGGACGCTAGCCAACATTGCCTGGTTCCGGCCGGCCTCCGCCTCTGCAGCGCGCCGTTTTGCGGTGACTGAAAGATGGCCGACCGTCGATGCAGTGATGAAAAAGACAGCGAGCGCGATCCAGTTTTGCGGATCGGAGATGGTAAAAGTGTAAAGAGGCGGCAAGAAGAAGTTTAAACAGAGCACGCCGAGCAGCGAAGCCAGGATGCCTGGACCTCTCCCCCACAGGGTCGCAATGAAGAGCACCACCAGAACCAACGCGAGGGCGACATTTGCGTCACTGATCTGGTCGTGAAACGGCGCTGCGATGGCCGTCACTGCGGCGATGCCCAGCACCGCTAATAGGTAGCCTGCGGCTCTATTCTGAAAGAAGCGGGTTAGCATTATTCCTTACCGTCTCACTTTCTAGCATGGACTCGCAGGAATGTAACCTTAGCAGTGGCTCAGCGCAGTAGCCCTGTCCCTGCACCGATCGTGACGAAGCGCCGAGCGCGACCCTCAGCCGCAACGATCGAGGAAATCGCCGCGCCGACGAGCGAAGAGCTGCACTTGATCCGCGACGAAGTCGATCCCCACGGGATGTGCCGTTGAGAACGAAACCGAGCGAACGCCATATAAACGCTGCCTCGCTGCCGGTTCTTGCCGGCACAAAAATTCCTCTTGGCTTCAGGCCGCCAAAAAGCGTAATATCGCAGCAGTTTCTCCACTATGTTCTGTCCTGAAGTGAGCGAAGGACTTTAGATGGCCAAGTCCAAGAAGATTTCCAGGAGACTGATCAAATGGCGAAAAGGACAGCCGTAGCCCAAACCGTGGATGACATCTCGGAGGCGGTGCCGCATCTGATCCGCTTGCCTGAGCGAAAAGCCTGGATCGATTACGATGAGGAAGCCGATGTTTTATATATAAGCCTTAAGCGGCCGCAAAAAGCGACAGATACGAAGCTTTTGGCGGACAAAGGTATTCTGCTCCGTTACCGCGACAAGGCTTTGGTCGGTGTTACCGTACTGGATGCTTCCAGGCCGCGGAAAAAAACAAGGGGAAAGAATGGCCGCCGATCATTTTGACGTTTCGAGAAGTCTCGAAGCGTGGAAGTTCCACCGACAAGCGGCGGTTGGAGAATATGAACTCGGTCTTGACACATTAACTCCTTGCTGGGTAAGAATGGTCATCTATGGCACGCCGACCTGCTAAAAAAACCATCGAATCGCGCCTGGTGGGAGTAGAGCGGGGCATCAGATCACTCCAAGCGAACGTCACTACGATTGTCACAATTATAAAGGATATGCAGGAAGGGTTCGCCCGCATGGAAAACCGCCTTGAGCAGGTTTACAACCACGTCGATGGATTTATGAAGCTTCACGAAACACTCGATATCGAGTTCCGGGTTATCAAGGAACAGATGCGGCGCCTCGAGGAGCGTATAGAACACTTGGAAGCTACCGGAAGAAGCTAAAGCCCTCTGGCCCGACTCCTGAACCGTCAGCATAACCCACAACCCCGTTTCCGTTGTACGCTTCCTCCTGTCCGAGGAGGCGCCTACATCGCTGGCGCGAACATCCATCTGAGCGGGGCGTCGGGAAAATAAAAAGGATCAACGGTTTGTTGAACCGGCTAAAGACTCCCTATTCTCTTAATTCGACTAGGAGTCACGACGAAGTCTCCCTACTCCCCAGACGCCTCACAGCTCCCGCCTCTCGCCTATTCCTGTTGCCCTCTGCCGGTCGCCTCGTGCCTTTGTTTCTCGATCTCCAGGCTTCTGTGTGGCGAACCTGGCCAACGCTATTTCTGTGCAAGGACTCGGAGATTGCACCGCGGAGGCGCTGAGACCGCGGAGAAAAAAGTTTAAAAGTTTTTGGATTACAAAATACTCCGAACTCTGCGTACTCCGTGTCTCTGTGGTGAATGCTCTTTCACAGTAATCCCGGAAGAGCCTTGTTTCTAGACACGAGTCACGAACACGTTTCACGAGCACGAAATTCCGTTTGACGCCCCCGTTCTCGCGAGTAGAATAAGTGGTTAGTTAGCTCGGTTCTAGGGCCAGGGTGTGATTTGCGGTGAGTCTCTACACAAACACGAATCAGGGTCACAACTACCGGGTCTTCGATCGGGTCACATTTTTGACTCTGCATCTTCGCTCGGATTGGTTTCCCCCGCTGTGGCTCGCGTCTTTGAAGAAAGGAAGTGTTGTGATCGAGGGATATAAACAGCAATTGAAGTATACTGTCCCCGGAATACCCCCAGAACTGAGAAAATGCTCCCGGTTCCTTTTTATCTCCCGATTTCGTGTTCGAACAGAAAGGCAGGAAAACGCCAAGGTGGTTACAAAGTGTGACTAGCTTGTTTTGACCCCCGGGGCATCAGCATCCGACCGCGATTCCGGCGCGAAGCAAGCGACCAGGAAAGACAACAGATAAGGTTTGTGTCGCCTTTTCTCTCCGTATTGCTCATGGCTCGTCCCTATCTGTTGCCCAATGCCTCACGCCTCACGCCTGTTTTTCGTTTGACGCCCCCTTTTCCACGAGTAGAATAAGTGAGTAATTAGGTTGGTTCTGCGGTCAGGGCGTGATCTGTGCCTAAGTCTTTGCGCGATCACGAGACACAGCGTAAGTGACAACCACGGCTGGGTCCCGTGATGCGGTCACCTCTTTGATTTCACATCATCGGTTGAACTGGACTTCGCCAACTGAGCGTTTTCGTTTAGCCAGACGATAACTGGAAGAGTTGCCAGTCTTCTCTGGCACCAAGGTTTTAATGAAGTGTCCTGGGCCAATACGAGAAAAGCCATGAAAATCCACGCAACCTTTATCGGCGTTAACCGATATCAAGACACCCAGATTAGAGAGCTTACCGGCGCTCGGCGCGATGCGACAGCGCTTTGGGCATTGTTTGTGGACACTTTACCGGGACTTGAGGCTAGTCTTCTGGTGGATGAGAAGGCCACAAAGGCCGCAATGGGCTACGCAATCGACACAGCGCTTGGTGAAGCGGGAAGCGATGATGTCGTGGTCTTTTCATTTTCTGGTCACGGAAGCCGTGATCAGCGCCTTGTAGCCTATGACACCGATTGCGGATCGCTTGCTGACACAACAATTTCTATGGACGAGTTGGCGGAGAAGTTTAGAACCAGTAGAGCTAGAGCGATTCTCTGCATCCTCGATTGCTGTTTTAGCGGTGCCGCTCCTGCCAAAGTCTTAGACACGCTTCCCACGCCACGACTCACGGAATCGCCGTTTGATCGGATTGCTGGCAAGGGCCGCATTCTAATTGCAGCGTCTGCTGCTAACGAAGCCGCGTGGGAACAACCAGGAACCGGTCATGGATTACTTACCAAGGCTATTATTGATGTCCTGACCGATGCTTCGAAGAGCGAGATATCAATCACAAGTGCCGTTGATGAGATAGCAACGAGAACACGAACCGAGGCAGACCGTATCGGGGTTTCGCAAAATCCGGTCTTTCTGAATCACGTTGAAGGCGGGTTAGTTTTTCCAGTACTGCGGCCAGGAAAACACTTTTACGATGCATTTCCTGACTTTGCGGCACAGGATCTCAGCGGTCCGATAGACGAACTCGGCAGCTATGGCATTCCGCCTGAGGTTGTCGGTCTGTGGAAGTCAAAGTATCCGACCGGCCTAAACATTTTACAACTCGAAGCAATTAACAAACATCGCGTGCTTCGAGGGAATTCCCTGCTCGTCGTCGCGCCGACTAGTTCAGGTAAAACCCTTATCGGAGAGTTTGCTGCGATTCGCGCAGTAGCCGATTGTCGTAAGAGTGTATTTCTGTTGCCGTATCGGGCGCTAGCAAATGAGAAGTTTGAGGATTTCGCTTCATCGTACGGAGCGCTCGGCGTTCGGGTTGTCCGTTGTACAGGCGATTATTCGGACCAAGCGCACCTGATCCTGTCAGGCCGATACGACATTGCGCTGCTTACATACGAGATGTTCCTCAACTTGGCGCTGTCGAATGCCACGGTTCTGACGCAACTTGGCTTGGTGGTGCTGGACGAGGGCCAGTTCATAACCGACCCGAATCGGGGTATCACTGTTGAACTCCTTCTGACCCTCCTGATTAGAGCGCGCAACGAGGGAATATCGCCGCAGTTGCTGGTGCTGTCTGCGGTCATCGGCAATGTCAACGCCTTCGATCAATGGCTTGGTTGCGACAAGATGGTGACCTCGCAGCGCCCCGTTCCGCTTGTTGAAGGAGTGCTTGATCGTGCGGGCACGTATGAATACATGGATGAAACGGGACAACGCCAAGTCGAGCAATTGCTTCCCCAAGGAGCTATCCAACAACGGAGGGACAAACCGAGTTCCCAGGATGTCATCGTTCCGCTGGTGCGCAAACTTGTTCAGGCCAAGGAGAAGATTCTGATTTTCAGAAACATGCGAGGGCCGGCGGAGGGTTGTGCCGAATATTTGGCGAAAGCTCTCGGGTTACCGCCTGTAGCTGAGGCGCTTGAGCAGCTGCCCGCCCACGACACTTCGGACGCATCAAGGCGGCTTAGGAATTCTCTGCAAGGGGGAACGGCTTTTCACAATACAAATTTAGGGCCTGAAGAGCGGTTAATCGTGGAGTCCTTCTTTCGAAAGCCGGAAGGCGGCATTTTCGCTCTTGCCGCGACGACGACACTGGCAGCGGGCATCAACACGCCAGCGTCTACCGTCATATTGGCAGAGAACAACTTCGTCGGAGAGGACGAACGGGAATTCACCATAGCTGAATACAAGAATATGATCGGTCGTGCCGGTCGGCTGGGCTTCAACGAGAAAGGCAAATCAATTCTCCTTGCGGAGAACAGCATTGAGCGTAGACACTTGTTTCAAAAGTATGTCTTGGGTACACCTGAGCCAGTTCGGTCTGCGTTCAGAGCCGATGAATTGCCAACATGGGTCTTGCGCTTACTTTCTCAAGTCAGGCGAGTCACGCGAAGCGAGGTTCCCAAACTCCTTGTGAATACGTTCGGTGGCTTTCTATTAGCGCGAGCTAAGCCCAACTGGGCGCAAGAGGTTACGCAGAACATTGAACACCTTCTACGAAGGATGCTCGATTCGGGACTTGCTGATGAGGAAGGCGATCAGTTGCAGCTTACCATACTTGGAAAGGCATGCGGTCGTTCATCCCTCTCTTTCGAGTCGTCACTCAGGCTGGTGGAGCTTCTAAGACGACGCGATCTCAAACAGCTGCAAGCAGACGATTTAGTGGCGGTTCTCCAAGTGCTACAAGAGGCGGATGATGTCTACACACCGCTAATGAAGCGCGGTACCGCCGAAAGCCGCCGAGTTGCCGACGCCCAGCAGCGATTCGACGCGGCGATTGTTCAAGCACTTCAGCGTTTCGCCAGGGAAACAACGGACTACTGGGCTCGTTGCAAACGTGCGGCTGTGCTGTGGGATTGGATGCACGGCGTAAGCATAGAGGAGCTTGAGCGGTATTTCTCGCCGACTCCGTTTCAAGGCCGTGTGAGCTATGGAGATATTCGTCGCATTGCTGACGCGACTCGATTTCATCTGCGTTCGGCGCAGCAAATTATTGCTGTCCTTGTAACAGATGACAGCTCCGTACTGACCGCAATAGATGAGACACTAAAATGCTTGGAAGTGGGGATTCCACGAGAATGCCTAGGGTTGCTCGACCTACCAATTACGCTCAACAGGGGGCAATATTTGGCTTTGTATGCGGCTGGGGCAAAGACAGCCCAGGCAGTATGGAACCTACAGCCAAGTCAACTTTCTGATCTTCTGGGCAAGCGGACAGCACAAGAATTGGACAAACGACGGCCCGCTGTAGCTGACGCGGCAACCTAAGTAATCTTTCCTCAAGCGCAAGCGGCGACGAATCTAAATTTCGCATGGCCGGCGCTTTCCGACCCGGACCTCTTTTCGGCTTGACAGCTATCACAATTTTGCCCTATTTTACCCAGCACCAACTTCGGCTGGGTCTATTGATCCCGTCGCATCTTTGCTCGCACAGCAGCGCCCCGACCCGAGTCCGATTAATCCTGCTTAAGGTTGGATGAATGTCAAAGGTAAAGATGCGACCCTCAAACCACCGACGCTCAAACCACCACGACCCTCAAACCACCATATCGCCGTCGAATCGCGTAAGATCGGCGCAACTTTGGTGCGCCATTCTGAACGTTTGTAACCGGGAGAGTTTCGATGGCTAAGGCGAAAAAGACCGGCAACGCTAAAAAGAAGCCTATCGAGCAGTACGATCACAAGGGGAAGAAGCGGGTTAACAATCCGCCGGTCGGGCTGGTGACCCCCCAGACGGATAAGGAGAGCGGCAAGAAAACCTACGCCTACGATCCGCATCTCGATCCCCAGTTGGTCTGGGCCGGAAAGGCGGAGCGGACTTCGTTCGAAGTGCCGACGGTTTCGCTGCACGTCCACGAGCGCATCGACCCGCGCACGATCGTCGAAGCGGTGCGCAGGCGCAACGGTCAAGCCGACCAGCAGATGTCGCTGTTTCAGTCGCCTGAAGAAAACCCACCGCTGCGCGAAGCCATCGAGTTCTACAAACATCCGCACAACTGGTCGAACCGTTTGATCGCCGGCGATTCTTTGCTGGTGATGAATTCGCTTCTGGAAAAAGAAGGCATGGCCGGCCAGGTTCAGATGATCTACATCGACCCGCCGTACGGCATCCGCTACGGTTCTAACTTCCAGCCGTTTGTAAACAAGCGCGACGTGAAAGATGGGAAGGACGAGGACCTCACCCAAGAGCCGGAGATGATTCGGGCGTTTAGGGATACCTGGGAATTAGGAATTCATTCATATCTCACTTATCTGCGTGACCGCCTCATGCTCGCAAGAGAGCTTCTTAGCGAAACTGGTTCGGTTTTTGTACAAATCGGCGATGAAAACCTTCATTATGTCCGAGAAGTGATGGACGAAGTTTTTGGTTCGAAGAACTTCAATTCTCTTATTACGTTTAAAAAAACGGCGGGACTGGGAACAGAAGGTATCACGGCGGTTTGTGACTACTTGCTCTGGTATGTGAAAGATGCAAACCAAACAAAGAGAAGAACGTTATATAGGGGACAGGATTTTACGGACGATCCCAACTATGTCTGGTTGCTGGCGCCTAACCGCGAAAAGCGTAGGTTGACTGAAAAGGAGAAGACAACGCGAGTTTTTCCAGTTGGCTGGAAATTGTTTAGACATCAAATCTACTTGGCAGCCGGGCTAACTCCGTCCTGTGTTTATCCAATCGAATTCGACGGGGAAACATTCCGTCCGACTGCAGGACGAAGCTGGTCAACAAACCTAGACGGCACCAAGAAGCTTATCGAAGTCGGCCGACTGACCAAGAACGGAAACACGCTGAATTACATTCGTCATGCTGATGATTTTCCATATGTTCCGTTGTCGAATCTCTGGGAAGACGGCGCTTCCGGGGTTGGCATGCAAAAGGTTTATGTTGTTCAGACGAATATCAAGATTATTACCCGCTGTCTTTTGATGACAACAGACCCTGGCGACTTGGTTCTCGATATGACTTGCGGCAGTGGCACAACGGCTTTCGTCGCGGAGGAGTGGGGGCGCCGCTGGATAACCTGCGACACCTCGCGCGTCGCGATTACACTCGCGAAACAACGGTTCATGGCGGCGGTGTTCGACTATTACGAGCTTGCTCATCCACACGAAGGTGTTGGCAGCGGTTTCAAATACAAGACCGTGCCACACGTTACCTTGAAGTCGATCGCTAACAACGAACCGGCGGATCAAGAAGTTCTATACGACCAACCGTTTGTCGATAATTCTCGAGCGAGAGTCACTGGTCCGTTCACTGTCGAAGCCGTGCCGGCGCCAGTTGTGAAGCCCCTCGTCGAGATTAAGTCCGATCAGCCGGCGGATGAATCTATCGCGCGTTCCGGTGAGACGCTACGGCAAGCTGAATGGCGCGATGAACTCTTGAAGTCCGGCATTCGCGGGAAAAAGGGACAGTACATTCTTTTCTCGCGCGTCGAACCGTTGCCGGGGACGCGCTGGCTGCACGCCGATGCTGAGACGAAGCCGAACGATAAAGGCGCTGACAAAGTAAAAGACCCGGAAGGAATCTACGGCAAGCCACAACGAGTTGTGATCTCGTTCGGCCCCGAGCATGCGCCGCTGGAACAGAAGCAAGTGGAGTTGGCCATCGAAGAAGCGCAGACGCTGGTGCCGAAACCGAAGATCATCGTCTTCGCGGCGTTTCAGTTCGATCCGGAAGCCGCGAAGGATATTGATGAGACGGATTGGCCGGGAGTGATGCTGCTCAAGGTGCAGATGAACGCCGATCTATTGACGGAGGATTTAAAAAAGAAGCGGGCGAGCAACGAGAGCTTCTGGCTCATCGGCCAGCCGGATATCGTGCTCAAAAAGATCAAGGACGGCAACGACAAAGGAAAGTACCGCGTCGAAGTGATGGGCTTTGACTACTACAACACCAAAACCGGAACCATCGAATCGGGCGGCAATGAAAAAATCGCCATGTGGCTGCTCGACACCGACTACGACGGCAGGAGCCTCTTGCCACGACAGGTTTTCTTCCCGATGGCCGGCGAAAACGAGGGCTGGGCGAGGCTGGCTAGAAATCTTAAGGCCGAGATCGATGAAGAACTGATCGAAGCGTATCGGGGCACGGTTTCCCTGCCCTTCGAGCCTGGGAAGAACAAGCGCGTCGCGATTAAGATTGTCGATGACCGGGGAATTGAGAGCCTGAGAATCATTGAGGTGGACTGATGGGAAAGACCTCCATCGACCATCTGATTATCAACTCGCCTTACGAAGAGCCGAAACACTACTGGAGTTACGACCGCGAGAGCCGGACGTTCGAGCAAAAAGCAGGCCGGCGGCCAGCCGGTTACGTCATTGCATCGCAAAGCTCCAAAGCCTTCGACGACCCCGGAATATTCGTTGAAATCCCTTTGGTCAATCAGATTCGCCCGCGCGTGAAAGCTTGGAGAGAAGCAGGTTATCCGGGTGTCACGGGAATCACCAAGCGGCTCCTCGACCATTGGAACGATCCACAGGAACGGCAGCATCAGTTTTTCTTCTGTCAGTTGGAAGCGATGGAGACGCTCATCTGGCTGGCCGAGGCCCCCGCGTCGGAGAAAGTCGGCATCGATATCCCGTCGGACGGCGGCGCGTTCACGCGCCTCTGCTCCAAGATGGCCACCGGTTCCGGCAAAACGATTGTCATGGCGATGCTGATCGCGTGGCAGGTCGCAAACAAAGTCACTTACCCCCAGGACGCACGCTTCTCGAAGCACATCTTCGTCGTCGCGCCCGGACTCACGGTCAAGAGTCGGCTTCAAGTGTTGGAGCCCGCCGGCAAAAACAACTTTTACGATGAATTCAACGTTGTTCCTGCCGCTTTGCTCGACAAGCTGCGCCAAGGCAAGGTTCTCGTTCGCAACTGGCACACGCTCAATTGGGACTCGGAAGAGCGAATCGCCAAGAAAAAGTCTGTGGACAAACGAGGCGCGAAGAGCGACGAAGCTTACGTCAGAGAAGTCTTGGGCGAGTTGGCCAATACGCGAAACATCTTGGTCATCAACGACGAGGCGCACCATGCCTGGCGCATACCGGCGGAGTCGAAAGTCAAAGGCGTAAAAAAGGAAGACATCGAGGAAGCGACCAAATGGGTTGGCGGTTTGGATCGCATCCATAAGGCGCGCGGGATACTCAACTGCTACGACTTCTCGGCGACGCCGTTCGCCCCGTCAGGCAAGCAAAGCTCGGAAGAGGCGCTATTCGATTGGATCGTCAGCGATTTCGGTCTCAACGACGCCATCGAGTCGGGATTGGTGAAAACTCCGCGGGTGGTCGTGCGCGACGACGGTCTGCCCGACGCGAAGACCTACAGATCGAAGCTTTACCACATCTACGAGCACGTCAAAGACGACTTGAACCGCCGGGCTGAGGAACAGGTGCCGCTGCCGGACTTGGTGACGGTCGGGTACTACCTCCTTGGGAAAGACTGGCTTGAGGCGGCGACGGCGTGGAAGAAAAGCGGGCTGCGCACTCCGCCGGTGATGATCACCGTGGCGAACCGGACGGAAACGGCGGCGCGGGTCAAATACGCTTTCGATCACAAAAAGATTCTGCTTGAGGAACTCTGCGTCCCTGAACGAATTCTCCACATCGACTCGAAGGTCCTCGACATGGCCGAGTCCCAGGAAGAGCCGATAGCGATCAATGACGACGAGGAGCAAGGAGAAGAAGACGACAATGAAGAGCCGATCAGAAAACTTACGAAGAAGGAACTGGCCGAGCAGCTCCGCCAGCAAGTCGATACGGTCGGACAGGCCGGTAAGCCGGGCGAGCAAATCCAAAAAGTGATCTCGGTTGGGATGCTTTCGGAAGGCTGGGACGCGCGGACGGTAACGCATATCATGGGGCTGCGGGCTTTCTCCAGCCAGTTGCTCTGTGAACAAGTCGTCGGCCGCGGGCTCAGGCGCGTTTCATATGAATTCGACAAAGAGAAAGGAGTGTTCGAAGCGGAGTACGTCAACATCTTCGGGGTGCCTTTCACGTTCTTGCCGCACGAAACGCAGGACGGTCCTCCGCCGCCACCGCCACCGCCGAAAACCAAGATCGAACCGGTCGTCGAGAAAAAGGACTTCGAGCTCAGTTGGCCGAATATCATCAGGATCGATCATGTTTACCGCCAGGAACTGAAGTTGGACCTGGACAAAGTTAAGACTCTGGAGTTGGACGCGCTCAAGACTCCGACACTGGCGCAAGTCGCGCCCATCGTCGAGGGCAAGCCCGACATCACCAAACTTTCAGAGATCGACCTTGAAGCGCTTGGAAAAAAGTTCCGCTGGCAAAAAATCGCCTTTGAGACCGCGAGCGGCATCTTCGACCAGATGAAGCCGAGTTGGAAAGGAAGCAAGGAATATCTGCTGGCCCGGCTCATTCATTTAATGGAGGAATTCGTCGCCTCTGGCAAGATTCAAATCACGCCGCCGTTGTTTTACCAAGACGATCTGAGGCGCCGGCTGGTGGTGACGCTGAATCTAAGCAAAGTCGTTCAGCATATGTGGGAGAGCATTATCGCGGAAAATACCGAGTCGCTGGTGCCTATCTTCGACAGGGAGAGGCCGATCGTTTCGACCGGCGATATGCGAACGTGGTACACCGGCAAGCCCTGCGAATTCACGAAGAGATCACACATCAACTTCTGCGTTTTCGACAGCACCTGGGAGTCAACGGACGAATTCCAATTGGATCGCAGTGGAAACGTCGACGCCTGGGTAAAGAACGACCATCTCGGTTTCGAAGTTCTCTACGTTTTCAAAGGCGTGGTGCATAAGTACAGACCCGACTTCATTATCCGGCTCAAGACCGGAAACTTCTTGGTTCTTGAAACCAAAGGGCAGGACACGGACCAAGACAAAACCAAGCGCGCGTTTTTGGACGAGTGGGTGAAAGGGGTGAACGAGCACGGTGGCTTCGGCAAGTGGAGCTGGGCCGTGTCGAAGCAGCCGGGAGATGTGGTGGGGATTTTAGAGCAGTCGAGATGAAACAAAGAGAACCGTCGCGGGGCAGATCGAGAAACGACTCCCGGTACATTTTCTCTCCCCCGGTCGAAGCGGTGAGTCATGTCGCGCTGTGCTCGCATTGTCGCGGGTGGATCTCCAAGATGCCACGAGCGAACCTGGCATCGGCGGTGCCGAATACTGTCTGGTGATCAGTCAGTGGCAGCCGCTTTTATCGCCGCGCTGCGATAGACAGCGCTCCGAGGCCATGCTGTAGGTTACGTGAAGAGACCCCTTTAAATTTCCTGCAAAGGGTAGTAGAGAAGTTGAGCAATGCGCTCAGAGAAGGGCGACAGCTCAAAAGGTCAAAAAGGTCTGCCTGACCCCGTCTTCGACAATCTTTCCTAAACCGCAAACGGCGAGGAATGTAAAATTCAGCTGGGCCAAGGTTTCGGACGGGGCCTTTTCTCGGCTTGACAGCCATCACATACTTGCCTTATATAGGCTCCACTGACTGACTTCGGCTGGATTTCTCGATCCCGACACCTCATTGATCTCGCATCGCAGTCCGGACGGGCCACCGCCGACCGGGTCTTCATAGTTAGGCTGGCACTTCGCGTGCCTTGCCGAAAGACTGGCGCAAGTGCTTTAATTCCCGCGAGCAATGTTCCTTGATCCTGAGAAACCGATCCCAACCCAGCTGTTGGCAGCCATTCTGGCTGTCGGGAGCAAGCAAAAGACCGTCTGGGACGAGAAGCCTGGGCTGGTCCGGGCTGCCCGACCTGAAGAATTGCTCGACGCGCTGCCAACATTTACAGAACAGGAACTTTCTCAATTGCGTCGAGAGTTCGTAAAACAAAATTGTGGCGAAGTTACCAAAAGTGAGCGGAGTTTGCTGCTTGAATGGGCGGAGGGGAGGTTGTCCAGACGCAACGTTCCCGCTGAGTTCTGGGACAGATGGAGGAAGCACTCACTAATCATCGTTAGGGAACGTTTGGAAAGGCATTTCGAGGGGCTTGAAATACGGCGGGGTTATCAACAGCATAGTGGCCACGATATAGAGCCAGGTCTAGCTTTTGAAGCTCCGGCTCCCAACGAAGAGGAGGCTGCAGATGATCAACTTGTCTCGGAACGCAAGAATGCCGGAGATACAATCGGTGTCGGAGAAGCCTTAGCTAAGAAATTCAGCTATGTCGGGCAGAGTAGGCTTGATGCCGTGCTCGCCAACGTAGTGGCGACGTGGGCGTCTCCTGTACGACTGGCGCCCGAGTTCGAAAGTACTTACGAACTCGGGGCTCAAAGCCACGAATTCGTATCGGAATACCTCAGTCTTGCGTTCGTTCATGCATACGCTCGCCTGAGATCGGTAAACAGGTCTTTACCCGCCGCTGCTAATGATCTCGTTTTTCGATTAGCGGACTCTATCGCCTCAGCCTTTACCATCGGTCAGCGGCTGGCGCCCGTGCCATTGGCGACTCACGCCGTCGTACGCCTGGAAAGCGAGCTTGCTGCGCTCCGGGGCGCTCTGACCGCGTTTCAGACTACCAACGCGTTGACTGCAAAGAGCGCTTCAATTGAGGTCGTCAGGGCGGCGCGAAACCTATCCAAATTTACGCTCCCGAACGAGCGACCCATTCTCGCAAACATTGATCGACTGCTAGGGCCAGTTTTCCGGAAATTTTGCGAGAGTTGCGACCGACACGATGATGCCGACGTGATCCGGCGAGTTCCTGAGATCCGTGAGCAACTCGCTGGTTCAGTTAATGTAAGCAATGATCCCCGGGCGTATAGTCGGCTTTGGCAAGAGTTCGTTCAACCTGTCTTTCGTCACATTGAGGTTCTCTTGGATGAGGGCTTACGTCGAAGCGAGATCGCTGCCAGTCCTTCGCTCGCCTTAGCAGACGCAGTGGTCAAACTCAACCTAACGGGAAAGGGGCCACAGGTTTTTTCCTGTAGGCTAATAAACCACGGCGATGGTCGAGGGCTTGACGTCGTCGGGTTACCGGCACCTCAAGGTGCGGTTCAGATAGCGATTCTGGAACCGAGCCGGCCGTTCGAACTCGGCGGACGTTCAGAGCAGTTCGTCACATTTGGAATCACGCTCGCGAAACCTTATGATCGCCTAGACATTCCTCTTTCTTGGAAGTGTCGAACCGCGGCGGGCGCAAACCGAGAGTTCCAAGATCAGCTCGTTCTTGAGCAGCAGCGCCAAGAACCAGACTGGGAAAAGTTGCGCGATGCTCCGCCGTACACAACCAAACCAATTCAGCATAGGGAGCAGCTATTCGGCCGACAGAGGATACTGGAGAATTTGTTGCTCCATGTTGCCGCTGGCACTTCCACTTTTTTGTGGGGCCAGAAGCGCGTGGGGAAAACGTCGGTGCTTCAGGTGCTCGCGTCCGAACTCAATGGACGTGTCAATTCGTTCTGTCTGATTCTCCGTATGGGGGAACTGGTTGGCATGCATGAGGGACAAATCGCTCATACTATAGCCCGCCGCCTTAACGAACTGGCACACTCGCCCCTGACCGTCCCTTCAGAAGCTGAATTCGGCGCAGCCATGGGACATCTGGTACCATTTATTGAACGGCTCATGCGGGCACAGGAGGGCAATTATGTAGTTATTGTCGACGAGTTCGACGATCTTGATCCAGCCTACTACCTGGGAGAGCGCGGCAGGCAGTTCATCAAGGCTCTACGTTCGCTTTCAGAGGTCGGTCTGACCTTTTTCTTTGTGGGCAGCGAGCGAATGGAGGCGATTTACCAAAGACATCAAGAAGATCTAAACAAGTGGCTCGACGTATCACTCAGCCGCATTGAATCGGCGGAAGACTGCCAGGCACTGGCTGCACGACCCGTATCGGGTGCCATTGAATACGATGTAGCGGCTTTGAGGCGAATTGTCGAATATTGCTCTGGAAACCCATTCTATATGCAAGTGTTTTGCTTCGAGATCTTCAAGAGATGCCTGCAGGGGCGCCGCACATTTGTCGGTGAAAGCGATGTAATAGCCGTCGCGGACGCGCTCGCGCACTCACTCGGGCACAGTAATTTTGCGCATTTCTGGCTGGATAATCCGGAACTCGACCAAGAAAAGAGAAATCGCCAAGCCGCTGAGAACTGCCTCGTGCTGGTATGTTTGGCTCGCCTTAGCGGTGCTTACGAAAACGTTGAGGACTTACACGAGGTGCAAGAGAAATTGGGTCTGGCGTACGGTGCACAACTGTCTCTGGCCGGCATTCGGGAAATAGTCGACCGACTCCGGCGTCGAGACGTTCTCTCGGACAACCCAGACCGTCCAGGCGCTAGGATAGACCTTCCCATGTTCCGGGACTGGCTGAACGATCACGCAGAACTCGTCTTACTTCATCACTGGCAAGAATTCTGTTCGCGACCGAAGGTCGAGGAGCGGGATGGGTCGCGAAGTCAGGTGATGGACGATTTGTCATTCCCAATTTCCGAAGATGACTTGCTCGCAGTCTCCCAACGGCTTGTCTACTGCGGAAAGCAAAAGGACGTCGCTGAAGTACGAGCTTGGCTGCGCCAGTTCGATGATGACAGCCGCATCGAGGTTGCCTTTCTTCTCCTTAAACGCATGGCGGAAAAGGGTTACATGAGTGAGGGAGAACGGGTGCTTGCAATGAACCGTCTCCAGGAGGCTGTGCAGGCAATCGAGGAAGGGGAGAAGCGCGTTGTATGGCGGATAGTGCGTGGGCGGCACGATAATCTGTGCGTAACCTTTGTTGACTCTGAAACTAAGAGTGGAGCATCGACAGCTCGTGAAGTAGCGAAAATCCTTCGGCCATCCAAATGCGCTGGGGTCTCTGAAATAGGCAATTGGCTTCGCGATCATCTAAAACAGGACGCTGTATTGCTAATCGTCGATGATTTTGCTGGCACAGGGGGTACGATAGTGAAGGGCCTTGAACATTTTTCAAGGCAGAGGAGCGATGAGGCTGTGTTTCGTGAATTCTACGAAACAGGCGCTGTACATTTGTTTGTTCTGTTTGCGTTTCCGGACGCTATGCGTGCGATACAAAGGCGCTTTCCAAAGCTCCGAACAACTGCGATACGCGTCTTTGGCGAGGATGTGCGAGGGCTTGATCCAGAAGCAAATATTTTTAGCGATGCCGGAGAGCGGAAATTTGCTCAGGACATACTGCTTCAAATTGGACGACAGCTAACACCTCAGACGCCGCTTGGGCACGGGGACATGGCCGCTCTCGTTGGGTTCCACAATACAATCCCCAATAACACTCTGCCCATTTTCTGGAGTAATGGCAGGGTGAATGAGCGACGTTGGAATCCCCTCTTTCCGCGCGCCTCGTGGAGCTAGCTGAATTTCGGAATTCCGGGGACATAATACTAATTTCGCCTGGTGCTGCAGGACCGGGTTTTCCTTTTCTAGCCAATCTCATGAGACTGAAGCCATTTGCTTCTTGGTCGGATAGCGCCGCTCCATCCGCGATTCACGCCACGGGTTTCCCCACGCAAGATTTCTAATCCCGCAATCGAAAAAGGTTGGCCGTTAGCGCGCTTCTTGTTGGGTGATGTACTGTTCGTGATTCCTGACATTCCTAAACCCTGGTGCTTGCCGTAATTGCGAAATTGCGCAAATACGCAACTCTCCTTACAGGTTATAGAGCTTCGCCGCGTTTTCGCCCATTAATTTTGTCTTCAACGCGTCCGACAAATCTTTGCGGCCCATCACTTCCTCGACGGTGTGGGGAAACTTGGAGTCGCTGTGGTTGTAGTCGGTGGCGAAGACCAAGCGTTCTCCGCCGACGAATTCGGCGACGTAGGGCAGCATCTTTTCGTCCATCTCGAATGC
>Ga0326597_10005003_pt1 | contig 18529 bp, 17 predicted proteins | sample RVTome_12_FD_203789 | JGI IMG/M metagenome (GOLD analysis project Ga0326597, IMG submission 203789) | Soil microbial communities from uranium-contaminated site in the Upper Colorado River Basin, Wyoming, United States - RVT100D185 | ecosystem: Environmental > Terrestrial > Soil > Contaminated >... | reverse complement strand
CTGTAGCCGGCGATGCGCGCTGCTTCCATGATGTTGACCACCGACTGGTGGGTGGCGGCGGCATCGGCGTTGATGACGATTACCGGGTCAGCGATGCTGCCGGCGGCGCGCTTAAGCTCTGCGGCGAAGCTGTCCGGACTGCCAAACGCCACGGCCACCTTGTTGACGACATACTTGCCCTGGCCGTCGACCGCGACATTGACCTGGTTCGGCCGTTCTTCCGGCTTGTTGGCTTCGGCGGTCGGCAGGTTGATCTGCAGCTCGGAGTAACGCGAGTAGGTGGTGGTGACCATCAGGAAGATCAGGATCACCAGCAGCACGTCGATCAGCGGAATCAGGTTGATTTCCAGCTCTTCCTTATGTGAACCGAGGCGGAAATTCACGATTTCTGCCTGCCGCTCAGCTTAGGCGCTCGCCGTGCAGAATCTCGACCAGCTTCACCGCCTCGCTTTCCATTTCGACGATCAACGAGTCGACCTGATTGCGGTAATGGCGGTAGAAGATCATGCTCGGAATCGCAACGATAAGGCCCATCGCGGTGTTATAGAGCGCGATCGAGATGCCCTGTGCAAGCACGATCGGATTGCTGCCGGAGGGTGTCTGCGAGCCGAAGATCTCGATCATGCCGATCACCGTACCGAGCAAACCGAGCAGCGGGCTGATCGTGGCGATGGTGCCGAGCGTGGTGAGGAAGCGCTCGAGTTCGTGCGCCACGGCGCGGCCGGTTTCGTCGAGAGCCTCTTTCATCACCTGCGGCGTGCTTTTCACATTTTTCAGGCCGGCGGCAAACACCCTGGCGAGCGGCGCGCCGGCGGCGAGCTGGGCGAGCAACTCGGGATTGGCGCCGTACTGGCGATACTCCTGGACCACCTGTTCGAGCAGATTGCGCGGCGCGACGATGCTGCTGCGCAGCGACCAGGCGCGCTCGCCGATGATGGCGAGCGCGATAATCGACGCCAGCACCAGCGGCCATATCGGCCATCCGGCCGCTTCAAGAAGTGCAAACACTAAATTCTCCCAAGTTGCTTAATCGAAACGGTGTAACTGTATAATGGCAATAGTACTTCAGCAAGCGCAATCATTGGTCTTCGAGTGACCCGCGTGATTCGATATCGGGTTTGATGCGGCGCCTGGTTCCACGGTGCGGTTACTTTTGAAACAGCGCGACTGGCGCCGTTTGCTTGCTTCGTCGGAAGTATTTAGGCAGCCTGCAGTTCGCCGCGGGACATTGCGTAGTGCATCAAAACCAACCGAAAAACTTGTCCACAATTGCGGTGGATAAGTCTGTGCGAAGTTTGTAAACAATTCATCTAAGTGAGTTCCCTGCAAAGATTTTTTCTATGCTGCCTAATTTTTGAACGTATGAATATTATCAATCATAATCAATAGTTTGTAATATAGAGCAAAGCTCCATGCGGGTTTGCGGGTGGCGCTCGATATCGGTTGCCGCGGGTTGTGCATGAACTTTCCGCGGGATTCGCGGTGGCATTTGCATTGAACCATTGAATCATTTGCGAAAATTGCTCGGTTGCGCGTTTTTGGCTCACGCGGTGACGATCGCACCGGTAAAATCGCGCGATGCAACAATTTTCAGATTCCGAAAAGCTCGCACGCGTCATCAGCGTCACCGAGCTCAATCGTTTCGCCAAGGAATTAATCGAGCAGAATCTGCCGCTCATGTGGGTGGCGGGCGAAATCTCGAATTTCCTGCGCGCCACGTCGGGGCATTGCTACTTTTCGCTCAAGGACGCACACGCCCAGGTGCGCTGCGTGATGTTCCGCCACAAGCTGCGGCTGCAGGACTGGAAGCCCGAAAACGGCATGCAGGTCGAAGTGCGCGCGTGTCCGTCTTTCTACGAGCAGCGTGGCGAATTCCAGCTCAACGTCGAGGCGATGCGCCGCTCCGGGCTGGGGGCGCTCTTTGAAGCGTTCGAAAAGCTCAAGGCCCGGCTGCAGGCCGAGGGGCTGTTTGACGCGGCGGCCAAGCAGCCGCTGCCGCGGTTTCCGCGCGCAATCGGTGTCGTCACGTCGCTAAAGGCTGCCGCGTTGCGCGATGTGCTGACGGCGCTCAGGCGCCGCATGGCGTCTATCCCGGTGAACATCTACCCGACGGCCGTGCAGGGCGCGGGCGCGGGCGCGCAAATCGCGGCGGCGATTGCAGCCGCGGATGCGCGCGCCGAGTGCGACGTGCTGATCGTGTGCCGCGGCGGCGGCAGCATCGAAGATTTGTGGGCTTTTAACGAGGAAGTCGTGGCGCGCGCCATCCACGCCTGCCGGCTTCCGGTGGTGAGCGGGGTCGGGCATGAAACCGATTTCACGATTGCCGATTTCGTAGCCGACGCGCGCGCGCCGACGCCGACCGCGGCGGCGCAGCTGGCAAGTCCCAATCGCGACGACCTGCGCCAGGACCTCAGCCACCTCTATCAGCGCCTGGCGCGCGTGACTGAACGTGCGCTCGAGCGCCGCATGCAGCAGCTCGACCTGCTGGCGCGGCGGCTCACGCATCCCGGCGAGCGCGTCGCGAACCAGTTGATACACCTTGGGCATCTTGCAAGCCGGCTGCGCGGCGCGTGGGCGCGCAGTGCGGACGGCGGCGCTTGGCAACTTCGCGAGCTGCAGCAGCAGTTGCGCACGCTGCGTCCTGATTACGCCGCGCTCGCCTCGCGGCAACATACGCTCGCGCAGCGGCTCGTGAATGCTGCTGCTCGCCGCATCGATGCGCTGCGGGCAGATGTGAAAAGTCTTACTGCCCAGCTCTCCCAACTCAATCCGCGCGCGGTGCTCGAGCGCGGCTACAGCATGGCCGAGACGCGTGCCGGAGCGCTCGTGCGAGACAGCGCGCAGCTTAATCCCGACGACGAGGTCAAGCTCACCTTCGCCAAAGGCTGGGCACGCGCCCAGGTGAAGGACAAAGGGTAACGAGTATTTGGATCCGGGTTTTATGCGGTAAACTCTGCAATAACTCGGCCCGGACCGTCCGGCGTGTCACCATTCTCCAGAACCAGGCTTATGAACATTCGCAGCGCCTTTATTGCAACCGCACTAATGCTAGGCGCGACTTGCGCCGCCGCGCAGGGTCTTAAGATCGGATACGTGGACCGCACTCGCGTCTTGAATGAATCAGCACCGGCCAAGCAGGCATTAGCTGCGCTCGTGAAGGAATTTGCGCCGCGCGAAACACAGATTAAGGATCTGCAAAAACAAATCTCGGCTGCTCAGGCTCAACTCGAAAAAGAGCAGAGCACGCTGCCGCCTTCCGGGCAGGAAGCGAAGGCGCAAACGATACAGACCATGATGAGGCAGTCTGACCGGATGGCCTTCAGTTACGCGCAGGATTATGAACTGCGCAAGAATGAGGAGCGTGCCAAACTGGTCGCGCATGCAAATATCGTGATCAAGGCCGTTGCCGAGGCTGGTAAGTTCGACCTGATCCTGCAAGAGGCAACCTACAACAGCCGCAGGATTGACATCACCGACCAGGTCATCAGGGAGATGGCCGGGCGGCCAGGTACGAAGCCGAAGTAAAGAAGGTATTCCGCACTTCTTTGACCGCCCGGCAATTCCCGGGCATCACGTAAACGTAGAACGCCGGTGTTACGCTGTGCCGAGCCGGTGAAATCGAGTCCGTTGATAACCGTCGCGAGTATACTTGCTCAACACGAGGAGGAACGACGATGGGGGCATGGAATGGCATGACGCGGCTTGCGCTCGCCGCCGCGATGCTGGCGCTGCTGCCGGCGCAGGCGCAGGACTACCCGAGCCGGCCGGTGCGGGTGATCGTGCCGCTTGCTGCCGGCGGCGGCATGGACACCGTCACGCGCGGCCTGGCGCAGAAACTCGGCGACACCTTCGGCCAGACCGTCGTCGTCGACAACCGTCCCGGCGCGGGCAGCCTGGTCGGCCTCGAAATCCTGGCCAACTCGGCGCCGGACGGCTACACGCTCATGATGATCAGCGCGACTACGGTGGTGTACCCGATACTCTACCAGTCGCGCTTCGACATCCTGCGCGATTTCACGCCGGTCTCGCAGGTCACCGCCCAGGGCTACGTGCTCGTCGTGCATCCGACGATTCCCGCGAAATCGGCTGCGGAGCTGGTGGAGTATGCGCGCGCGAATCCCGGCAAGCTGAACTACGCCTCCTCGGGCATCGGCAGCCCGATCCACATGAGCACCGAGCTGTTCCAGATCGCGACCGGAACGCGCATGACCCACATCCCGTACAAGGGCATGGGAGCAGCCTACGCGGACCTGGTCGGCGGGCGCATTCAACTGTCGTTTGCGACCATCATTTCCTCGCAGGCCCACGTCAAGGCCGGCCGCCTGCGCGCGCTGGCAGTGACCCCGGCGAAGCGGGCACCGGTGCTGCCCGATGTTCCCACGCTGAGCGAGGCGGGCGTGCCGGTCGTCGTCGTCAATTGGTACGGCCTCATCGCACCGGCCGGGATCCCGAAGGCCGTCGTCGACCATATCAGCGGCGAGACGGCGAAGGCAATGCATTCGCCCGACATGATGAAACGCCTGGTCGCAGAAGGCTCGGAGGCCGTCGGCAGCTCGCCGCAGGAGTTTGCGGCGCACCTCCGCGCCGAGCACGGCCAGTGGTCCAAGGTGATCAACCAAGCCGGAATCCGCGGCCGGTAGGGATACAAAAGAAGAACTCCATTTCCCGCAGCGGCGGAGGACTCGTAATCGGTGACGGGTGACGGAGCGGTTGCAGGTTCACGACCGACTAAACAATCTCAAGAGTCGCATGGTGATAGACGAGCGCAAGCGCAAGAAAGTTGTGGAGCGGCAAGGCCGCGAGATGAAAAATTAGGAGCGAGATGCTGCAACCCCATGCCTCCAAGCCACTATCCGCTTGCCGCGAATCGTCCGCTGCCATCAACGGTCCGTGCGTTACCGGCCAAAAAGTCCTTTGAGCGCTTTCAATCCTTCCTGCACGCCCTGTTCGACCGGGCTCCCCGATCCCTGTTGCTGCGGTTGCGAAGGGGGCTCGGGTTGTTGTGCCTGGGCCGGCGCGCGTTCTGCACGCCCCGCCGCGTCGCGGCTCATGTCGGCCATGCCTTCGGCCAGCATCAGCCCGGCGCTCGATTTCAGGCGCACCTTGACCGCCCACACCTGCTCCCAGGGTTGTTTGATATCCCGCGGGCGCGGCGGATGCACGAGATTCAGCTCGCCGCCGTAGGCGACGAAACGCAGAAACCCGGTGCCGAGTTCTTTCACGACCTGGCCCGGCACCGTGCATTCGGTCGTCTGCGGCGGCATGACCACTTTTTCGCGTATCAGTCGCGCGACCTCCGCGGGCGGCACGAAGCCCATCAGCGCACCGCCCATTTCCTGCACTTCGCTCGACGACCACATCACGACATCGTTGCTGCCTTCGACGGCGCCCATGGCGGTGGCGAAGTAGCCGGTAGCCGAGGGCACCGCTTTCCATTGCACCTGCATGCCGCCGGAAGGCGTCTTGGCGAGCGGGGAGAACGACACTGGCGCCATGAAGTCATGGCGTTCCTCGATTGAAAACTTGATTTCGGGGGAGTAATTGCCTTTGACCAGGTGCTCGCCGCGCAGCGAGGCGCCGGCGGGGACGGCCTTCGAATCTTCTGTGTTGGGCCAGTCGCCATAGGTGCGGTTTTTGCCGGCTGCCGGACCTGATGCGCCGGCGACGCGGCGCGACACCAGGTTGGCCGGACGCTGCCCCGCAGCGACTTTTGCAAAGTCGATGATCACCGGCTGGCCCGCGCCCACCGTGTCGCCGCAGCCCCAGTAAATCTTCATGCGGCCCTTGGGTTTTTCCATGCCTTCCGGCAGATCTTCGTCGCGGCCCGGCGTTGCCGCGCGCCTCGGGCTGAGCAGCGGCAGCGACGGTCCCATGTTGAGGCCGGATGGAATGTCGTGCGCGGCGCGCGGTTCGCCGGAAGCCGATTGCGACGAGCTCAGCTCCAGGTGCATGGCGCGCGTCGAACTGTCGCCGCTACCGCCCATCATCGCCCCCATCATGCTTGCGACGTTCATGCCTGCGCCCATGCCGCTCATGGTGTCCACGCTCATCCAGTAGACGGCGATGGGCGGGCGCACCACCTGCTGCTGGGCATCGGCGGCGAAGGCCAAGGCAAGGCCGGAAAGCAACAGGGCAGCTCGTGTACGCATGACTCAACTCCAGTCAGAAAATAACGGATGTTGCCAGTATAATCGAGTACGGTCGGCAATCTTGGCGCTGCCTGAATTCTTGTTTTCAGGGTAACTATTCGGTTTCCAAGCTTATATGGAAAAATTGCCCTGCGCGCAATCATTGCTCATTCAGTTCTCAGCGTCCCTGTAGCAGCGCAGCTACTTTACTTTCGCGAGTTGCTGAATTCCCAGCGCCGCTGCCAGGTCAGGCATGTTGTACTTGTACCCTGGTGCGATAACCTCGCAATACCACGCTGGTCTGTTCGAAGAGAACCTGCCGAACGCGTCGTGGTCAATACCGTGCTGGGGCAAGACTCTCATCCGGCTCGCTGCCGCCTCGTTGCGGGTGGCGATCATACCGCCTTCTCCGGTGGTCATAGGCTTAGCCGCGTAGAAGCTGAATATCGTTGCGTCCGAATCGAGCGTGCCGACCGTCTTCCCGCGCCACGTGCTCGGCAGTGCGTGCGTTGCGTCCTCAACGACGCGCAAGTCGTATTCCTTCGCAATTGAGAAAATGGAATCCATGTCGCACGAAAGCCCGGCATAGTGCACGGGCACGATCGCTTTGGTCTGCAGACCAATCGCTTCCCGCACGGCGCGCGGGTCGACGTTCAGTGTGCGCGGATTAACATCGACGAATTTCAAATCGGCCCCAAGGTAGCGGGCGGCTTCAGCGGTTGCGGTGAATGTCAGCGCCGTCGTCACCACCTCGCAACCTCCCGCGATTCCGAACGCTTCGAGGGCAAGATGCAGACCTGCAGTTCCAGAGTTGACGGCTATCGTATTGACAGAATCACCGAGGCGCTCCGCGAATAACGATTCAAAACGCTGCGCCTTCGGCCCAGTCGATATCCAGCCTGACCGCAGACTGTCAACCACTTCGGCAATGTCCGCTTCATCAATATCTGGCAAGGCGAATGGAAGAAACGAAGGTTCAGACGGTAACATTCCTGCCTTCGTGCTATCGTTTGCCGCCGCGTCTTGACTCTACCGGGGTTCGCTGACCCGGTATTCAAGGAGCGCGGCAATTGTCCAGACCAATGGGACCATCACTGTGCTTCGCTTACCGATCCGCGCGCAGGCTGCGAGTCTTGTCCTCGTCCACCGTAAAGCCCCAACCGTTGCCGCACGCTTCTTGATGACCTGGAGCAGGTCGTGGTCTGTAGCAACGCATTCGTCCGCCATCAGCGGAACATCAACCCGCCGGGCGAGTTCCGCCATTCCATCGATGTCCCAGATCGGAAGCAACTTCGTGTTCAGGCTTGTTCATGGGCTCCTCGTGCCAATGCAACGCTGCAGTAATTGTAGCCCCCAGCCGCGCCCGGACATTCTCCGAGGTTGTAATCGTCGGAGCGGGCATGGCGAGGTTAGGCGCAGCCGCACGGCAAGCCGTTAGGCTGAGGAAAAGTTATACTGACCCCATTTATCTTCTTGGCACCGCAAATCTATTGCGGCTTGATGCCCGCCAGCTGCGCGAGCTTTGCAATCATGGCCAGCTGCCCGACGACGAACTTATCGAGGTCGGCCGGCGTGGTGGGCGCCGGCGCCGCTCCGAGGGCGCGCATTTTATTCTCTATGTCAGGCAGAGCGAGAGCCCTCGTGAACTCGTGGTTCAGCTTGTTGACGAGCGCCCGCGGCGTCTTCGCCGGCACGAACATCGCCCCCCAGGAATCGAAGCGGAAGCCCGGCAGCCCGGCTTCCGCGATGGTGGGAACGTCGGCAAGCACACTGACGCGCTTCGGGGAGGAGACCCCGAGCGCGCGCATTCTGCCGTCCCTCACCAGCGTCACCGAGCTCGCGAGCGGAGCCATGAAGACCTGCACGCGGCCCGCGATGATGTCGTTCGACGCTTCGGGGATGCCCCGGAAAGGCACGTGCACGATGTTGATGCCGGCGGCGTACTTGAACATTTCTCCGGCGAAGTGGGTACCGCTGCCCGCACCGGCGGAAGCGAGATTGAGTTGCCCGGGTCTGGACTTCGCAAGTGCGATGAGTTCCTGCACCGTCTTTGCGCCGAGCGCAGGCGGTACCACCAACAGATAGGCGGCGTTGTATGTCATGGTGACGCCGGCGAAATCCTTGCGTGTGTCGTAAGGAACTTTGCGGACGGAGGGCCCTATGGCATGCGCGGTGGATATCGAGAGCAGCGTGTAACCGTCCGGCTCGGACTCGGCCACGATCCTGGAGCCGACCATGCCGCCCGCGCCGGGCCGATTGTCCACGATGACGTTCTGCCTCAGAGCCTCGCTCGCCTTCTGCGCGATCATGCGGGAGAAGACATCGGGCTGGCCGCCCGGCGTGAAAGGCACGACAATGCGGATCGGCCGGCTCGGGAAGCCCGCGGCTGCGTCGACTCCCTGGGCAAATAAGGTTGCGGGACTGCCGAGTACCAGGCAGGCCGCTGAGGTGAAAACCGCATTTAACGTCGAGCGCATGGCCATACTGGGATACCCCGTTGTCTGATCGCGGGCCGGCTAATGGGTGACCCTATCTATCGCTATTTATTCCTTAATACGTCAGGCCGGGGGGTTTCCCGATCACGCCGCATGCAACACGCCCGCCGGAATTGCCGGTGGGATCGGTCTTCAGATCATCCGCGTCCGCATGGACGATCAGTCCGCGGCCGGCGATGCTGATCGGCGTCGGCGCGTACCTGCTCGGACCGTCCGTGTCGACCGTAACGCCGCGGATCGTCGTGTTGATCGTGGCTCTGCCGCTGTCATTGAACACGAGATTGCCGAGGTCGCCGATATGTCCTGACCCGTGCGCGCCATGCAGCGCATGTCGCGGATTGAAATGCCCGCCGGCGCTCAGGGCCTTGGGATCGCTGCAATCGCCTTTTTCATGAATATGGAAGCCCTTGCTGCCGCGTCCGTGGCCCCAGACTTCCCCGGTGACGAGTACTTGATCCCGATCCTGGGTGAACTTGACTACGCCGTGAACGTTGCTGCCGCTGCTGGGCTCCAGCACCGCGTTGACCGACGTTGTCCATAAATCCAAAGGGGTCGCGCAAGCTGTCAACAAAAAAGCGCATGCGGTCATGCTTAAGGCGGCCTTCATGGTTTTCTCCTGTCAAAAAATCACGCTCGAATTTCCTGACGCGGTTGGCGCCGTAGTCGACGGGGATAGGAAATTCAACCGTCCGAGCATAAGTATCGCGGCCGTCGGCCCATCCGTCAAGCGCACCGATTCCCGTTTTCGAAACCAGACCTGCCCGAGCCGAATCAGGTAGAGTATCGTCCTGTTAGTGGCATCGTGGTGATGGCCACCGGAGCAAGTGCCCTTTCGCACCTAACGACCAACCCGGCATTGGAGCATAGGCTTTGTCGAACACTGGGGTCAAAGAATTGCACACGGCTTCGCCCCCGCGAAAATGGGACAGGGAGGTCAACGTATTGATCGCCGGTGCAGGGGTCGCGGGCTGCGCTGCGGCGATCGCGGCAAACGACGCCGGAGAAACGAGCCTATTGGTTCTGGAAAAGATGCCCGGTGCCGGGGGCTCGGGTGTCTTTTCCTCGGGGACCATTTTGGCGGCCGGGACGATTTTCCAGCAGGACAAGGGGATACAGGACTCGCCGGAATTATGGTACGAAGAGGCGGTGCGAACCGCGGAGAACGGCGTGGACTTGAAGCTGACCAGGACGCTGATCGACAATGCCAGGGAGATGTTTGATTTCCTGTATCAGGCAGGCATGCGATGGTCTTTTATCGACCCGCTTCCCGGCTACAGCGCGGCCCGAGGTTACCGCGAGGCCGACGGCGGGGCCAAATTGATGAAGATCGTGGCGGCGGAAATCGAAAAGCGGCCCAATATAAGAATTCTGCTGGGAACGAAAGTAACGAAGCTTTTCATGGACCACTGCGGCGGTTCTTTTGCGCAGGGGGAAGTGGTGGGGGTTGAGTGCGTGGGCGAGAGCGGTCAGACCATGAATATCAAAGCGAAGAAGGCCGTGGCCATCTGCACGGGCGATTTCTCCGCCAATCCCGCGTACATCGAAAGCCATTTTCCGGCCTTGAAAAACACCAAGGCGGTCGGCAATCCGGGCAATACCGGGGACGGCATCAGAATGGCGCAAAAGCTTGGCGCGGATGTGACCGGTTATACGCCTCAGGGACACCCTCACTGTGTCGAGATCGCGCCTGGCGGGGCGATCTTGTGGAGCCGCTATGAATTTCTTGCCGAAGATGGGTTGATATTGGTAAACGCGGGTGGAAAACGGTTCTGTAATGAACCCGAAAAAGGCTATTACGTGCCCTTGCTTCCCGAGGTGCTAAAGCAAAAAAGCAACTTCGCATGCTTATTCGACGAGGCGGCCGCAAAGAAGATCGTGGCCAGCGCGAGGTTTGCAACGACTTTCCGCGGGAAAACGGATCTGTTTACCAAAGGGCTCAAGGGTGACGGGTTTGTCATCAAGAAAGCCGGCACGCTCGAAGAACTGGCCCCGCAGCTCGGCGTAAACGCCGAAGGGCTGAAGAAAAGCGTTGCGGCCTATAACGAAGCCGCAGCGAAAGGCGATGATCCGGAATTTCGCAGGAACCCCAAGTTTCTGATCCCGCTCAACACGCCGCCTTTCTACGGCTGGAAAGGCCTGGTGGGGGTGTCCACCACGCGCGGCGGCCTGCGGATGGATCCGGAGGCCAGAATCCTCGACGTGGATCTAAAGCCGATTCCGAGGCTCTACGGCGCCGGAGGCACGATCGGCGGCTATACCAATGAAGCGGGGTACCGCAGCGGCTGGCATCTGACGAATGCTCTGACATTCGGGCGTGTCGCAGGCAAGAACATGGCTGCTGAAAAACCCTGGGCATGAAGCGCTGCCGGCGAAGTCTGCCCTCGAAATGGGCGATCTCGCCTGCGCTACGAAAACCTATTGTTACAGGAGAGAGAAATGCACGTTTTCAGTTTGCACCAGGAACAGCAGTGGAGTCCGGAAAAGCACGTCGAGAGGGTGCTCGCCCGGATCGGTGAGGGCGATGTGACCATCGCCTGTTGGGAGCCCGGCCAGGTGAGCCCGTATCACTGTCACCCGGAGGCGACCGAAATCTATTTCTGCTTCGAAGGCGGCGGAAAGATGCGCACGCCCGAGCGCACAGTCGACGTCGTGCCCGGATCGTTCGTGGTACACCCGCGGGGCGAGTTGCACGAGTACATCAACGGGCCGCAACGCACCTTGCTGTTTCGGGTGCGCTACGGCACCGCTATGTTCGGCCGCCGTGTTTCGTGGGACACACGTCCCGGCTGGAAGCAGTCGGACGAGGACATCGAGTTTTTCCGCGCGCATCCCGAGAGGCTGAGCGCGGAAGTGAAGTAACGCGCCCAGCCGCGTTTCTTGGTCACGCATCGTCATGCGTCCGCGCTTCCAACGCGGCGTTGCGCATGCGCGAGAGGATCACGCTCAGCACGACGCCGATCAGGCACAAGGCGCTGATGCCGACAAAGCCCCACTTGAATGAACCGGCCTGGTCCCGCACCATGCCCAGCGTGTATGCCGTCAGCAGACCGCCGATGTTGGCGAAGAGGTTGGTGAACCCCGTCGCCATGCCCGCGGTGCGCTGTCCCAGCACTTCCATCGGCACGAAGAACAGCGGCCCGAAATAGAACTGCAGGAAGACCGAGCCCACCGCGATCACGAGCAACAGCGCCGGAACCGATTCGACCACGACCAGCAGCGTCGAGGTGCAGGCAAGCACCGCGAGCGAACCGCCGATGACCAGCGGCGGATTCCGCAAGCGATCGGAAACATAGGCGCCCAGGGCGTTCGAAGGCGCCGTGAATGCAGCGCTCATCGCGGTCACGAGGCCCGCGGCCGGCAACGAGAAGCCGCGGTCGGCCACCAGCATGGATGGCAGCCAGAAGTTGAACGAGGTTACGATACTGAAGCGGACGAACTGGATCGCGCTGCAAACCCAGAGGATCCGGTGCCGGAAGAGCTGCAGGGCATCGAGCATGCCGACGTGCGGACCGGCTCGCGTGCGCCCCTTCTCGGTGACGAAGGAGCGGAACACCAGTGCGCTGGCGATGCCCAGGAGCGCAAAACCGATGAACGTCGGGCGCCAGCCCAGGTAATTTGCGAGCAGCGGGCCGATGAGGGACACCACGACGGTGCCGCAGAAACCGCCCACCATGTACAGGCTGATCGCCGTCGCCCTGCGCTCGGGCGGGAACCACGCTGCCAGCAGCGAGAGCCCCGGCGCGAACAGCAGCGCCCGGAACGCGCCGGCCGCGAACTGGTTGAGCACCGCGAGCCAGAACGAGTGGACGAGCCCCAGGCTCAACGAAAGCGCCGCCCAGCCGAACATTCCGATGAAAAGCAGGCGTTTGGGGCCGAAGCGGTCCGAGAGATAACCCGCCGGAATCTGCCCGATCGCATAGGTCAGGGTGGCCGCAGCGGAGAGCACGCCGGCCTGCGAGAAGCTTATCTGCAGGTCGGCGCGGATCAGCGGCAGCAGCAGCGGGATACCGCCGAAAGTCAGCGTATGGACAATCTGGCACAGCACGACGAGCGTAACGCTCATCATGCGTTCACGTTCAGGCGGGCGGGCGGGGTGCGCGGATGCGGCCGGCGGCGGACTGTTCACAATGCAGCGGGGCCTTTCAGTGGGAATTTACTCCGAAATGGGGAGCTTGGACAGCGTGTGCCCAATCGGTTTACCATCCGGCTTCCAATTCTGTTTCAGAAAGCGCAACCACCGTGGATACTCAGGATACGCATCACCAACGCGGCAACAGGGTAGAGGATTTTCGTCTCATCACCGGCACCGGAAGATATGCCGCCGACTGGAATGCGACGGGGCAGCTTTATGGACATTTCGTGCGTTCGGACCGGGCGCACGCGCAAATCGTCGCGGTGAACGTCGCGCGGGCGCTCGACCATCCCGGCGTGAAGCATGTCTTCACGGGGATCGACGCGGTGCGCGCGGGCTACATCAGGGCACCGCACGCGCTGCCGTCCGGGCGTGACGGCATGAAGGCGCGGGCGCCCGAGCGGCCGGTGCTCGCGCACGGCAAGGTGCGTTTCGTCGGGGAAGCGCTGGCGCTGGTGGTGGCGCAGAGCGCCGCTGCGGCCCAGGACGCGGCCGAGTTGGTCGAAGTCGAGTACCACGACTTGCCGCCCGTGGTCCAGCCGGAAGCGGCACTTGCGCCGGGGGCGCCGCAACTGCACGACGACGTGCCGGGCAATCTGGCGCTCGAATCCGAATCCGGCAACGCGCAAGAGGTCGAAGCGGCGTTCGCCGCGGCTGCGCACGTGACCCGCCTCAAGGTTGAGTCGACCCGCGTTTCGCCCAGTCCGATGGAGCCGCGCTCGTGTCTCGTCGCCTTTGATGCGGCGAGCGGCGAGTACAGGTTCAACGTGTGCATGCAGGGCACCACCACCTTGCGCAAGATGATGTCGTCTTACACCAAGGTGCCGGAAGACAAACTGAAATTCGAGGCGCGCGATATCGGTGGCGGCTTTGGCCAGCGCACGCCGGCGTATCCCGAGTACTGCGCGCTGATGATCGCGGCAAAAGCGGCGGGCAAGCCGGTCAAGTGGGTTTCATCGCGCGTGGAAGGCTTTCTGGCTGACAACCACGGGCGTGCCAACATCGTCAGCGGCGAGCTCGCGCTTGATGACGGCGGGAAATTTCTGGCGATGCGGCTCGCGTGGGTCAACGACATGGGCGCTTATCTGGCGCCGGGGGCGATGGGCCATCTGCGCAACACCACCACCTGCATGACGGGGGTGTACCGCATTCCCGCTTTGTATGCGAGCTACCGGGTTGCGCTCACCAACACCACGCCGGTTGGGGCGTACCGCGGCGCAGGGCGACCGGACATCGCCTACGTGATCGAGCGTCTGGTCGATCAGGCGGCAGCCGAGCTCGGCGTCGACGCGGTGGAGTTGCGGCGGCGCAACTTCATCCCGCCGGAGGCATTCCCGTATCAGACGCCGACCGGTTCAGTCTATGAAAATGCGGACCTGCCGGGCCTGCTGGAAAAAGCGCTGAAACTCGCCGACTGGCAGGGCTATCCGCAGCGCCGCACGCAGTCGGCAGCGGCGAACAAGCTCCGCGGCATCGGCATCTCGACCGTGATCGAGCCCACCGGCGCCGGCAACGCGCCGAAAGACGAGATCGAACTGGAACTCGACGCGAGCGGCGCCGTCACCGTCTACACGGTTTCCAAAACACAGGGACACGGTCATGAGACGACGCTCGCGATGATTGTGGCGGACGCGCTCGGCGTGCCGCACGCGCAGGTCAAGGTCGTGCAGTGCGCGCCCGACTCGCGGTTGCAGGGTAATCACACCGGCGGCTCGCGCACCACGGTGGGCGCCGGCAGCGTATGTTATCTCGCGGCGCAGAAGCTGATCGAGCAGGGGAAAGCGCTGGCCGCGCTCGAAATGAAACTCGAGCCCTCGCAGATAGCCTACGCCAACGGCGAATTCCGTTCGGGCGAATCGCGGCGCACGGTCAAGCTCGCCGAGCTCGCTAGGTCAAAGACATTGAACGTTACTGCCGAAGGCAAATTCGGCTCCACCTTCCCCAACGGCTGCCACATCGCCGAAGTTGAAGTCGATGCCGAGACCGGCGCCACGCAAATTGTTTCGTACTGCGCCGTCGATGATTGCGGCGTCGTGATCAACCACGCGATCGTCGAAGGCCAGTTGCAAGGCGGCGTGGTGCAGGGCGCGGGCCAGGTATTCGGAGAGCACATCGTGTACGACCGGGAATCGGGACAGCCGCTGGCCGCGAGTTTCATGGACTATTACATGCCGCGCGCCGGGCTGCTGCCGAGTTTGCGCATGGAAGGACATCCGACGCCGAGCAAGGTCAGCCCGCTCGGCGTCAAGGGCATGGGCGAGTCCGGCTGCACCGCTTCACTGCCCGCGCTCGTCAATGCGGTCATCGACGCGCTGCGGCCGCTGGGCGTGCAGCATCTCGACATGCCGTTGACGCCTTCGAAACTGTGGCATGCGATGCAGGCGGCGCAGCAGGCAAACTAGAGCCCCGCGAGGGTTTTTTCTCGACGTCGAGGGACCCCCAGACGTAATCGGTGAGAACCACTTTCGCTTTGCCGGCCACCCTCGAAGCGGCTCGCCGCATCAAGGGCTCGCAGGCGACGATCATGCAAGGCTTGGGCCATTTTCCGATGAGCGAGGATCCGCAGCGCTTTCCCAGCTACCTGCTGCCGATCCTCGATCGCATTCGCGCCTCGCGCGACGCGGGGTCGTAACGGCCGCGCTTGCTTTGGACTATCAATGGTAGTACTATATGACTACTCAAGGAGTCCTGTTCATGTCCCTCACTGCCACGAGCCTCAAGCTTCCCAAGGTCCTGAAAACCCGCATCGCCCGCCTCGCCAAACGGGCCGGGGAGAGTCCGCATGCGTTCATGCTGCGGTTGCTCGAGGAGCAGGTGCAGGCCGCCGAGCGATCCGAGCAGTTTCTCGCCGCGGCGCGGCAAGCCGATGAACGGATGCAGGAGAGTGGCATGGGGTATGCCGCACAGGATGTACACGGATACCTCGCGGCCAAGGTCGCAGGCCGTCAGGCGGCTCGGCCGAAGCCCGTTCAATGGCGCAAGTAATCTACTCGGATGAGGCGCTCGCCGACTTTGAGCGCATTATCGAGTTCCTGTTGGAAACCTCTGCTGAGACTGCCGCGCAGACCCTTGTGAACATCAGGAGCGCCATTGGCATCCTCGAAGCCCACCCCCTGATCGGGCGGCGAATCGACAATCACATTCGCGAACTAGTCATCTCCCAAGGAGCAACCGGTTATGTCGCGCTCTATCGGGTTGATCCGGCAATTGGCCTGGTCCGAATGCTGCGCATTCGTCATCAACGCGAGGCCGGCTATCGCGATTAAGGTGCGCTTGCGCACCGATTGCCGGATGGTGCGCAAGCGGCACCCTACACCAATTGCAATTTCCAGTAGCTTGCCGCGGGGATACGCGCAGGGCACGTGGAGCAATTTTATTCAACGCGAATTTTTGCGGTTTCCACTACCTTGCGCCATTTCACGATTTCACTGCGTATCATTTTAACGAACTCGTCGGGCGTGCTGCCGGCCGGTTCCAAACCCAGCGCCGCGAAGCGCTGCGCGAGCGCCGGCGACTTGATTGCGCGGTTGATTCCGGCGTTGACCGTACTGACGATGGCGCGCGGCACCCCGGCGGGAAACAGCATGCCGTACCATACGTCGAACTCATAACCCGGGACGCCGCTTTCCGCGACGGTCGGCACTTCCGGCGCGGCGGCGGAGCGCCGGGCGCCGCTCACCGCCAGCGCGCGCATGCGGCCGGATTTCATGTGTGGCACCACCGACGATATGCCGATCAACTGCATCAGTATCTCGCCGCTCAACATCGCGGTCAACGCCGGTCCTGTGCCTTTGTACGGCACATGCACCAGCTCAATGCCGGTCATCATGCGCAGCAATTCGGTGCCCAGATGCGATGAGCCGCCGCTGCCGCCCGAGCCATATCGAATCTCGCCCGGCTTTGCCTTGGCCAGCGCGATCAGTTCTTTCAGGGAGTTCACGCCCACCGACGGTATGACGACATAAACAAAGGGCTGTGTTGCGGCCAGGGAAATGGGCAACAGGTCTTTTTCGGTGTCATAAGGCAGTTTGGAATACAGCGCGGGCGCGTACGACAGCCCGAGGCTGCACAGCATCATGGAGTATCCGTCGGGGTTAGACTTCACCGCCAGGTCCGTCCCGATGATCCCCCCGCCGCCTCCCCGGTTGTCAACCACTACGGAGTGTCCCCATGCGTGACCGAGTTCCTGAGCAACGAGCCGCGCGATGATATCGGTGCCGCCGCCCGGCGCGAACGGCACGATCATGCGTACAGGCTTGATTGGATATGGTTGAGCGAATGACGTTGCTGCTGCGAAAGACGCTGCGACGGCTAATGCGATAGCGATCCATTTAAGAATGGCGTGCCATAATCCGGGCGGCCGTGCCCCGTCTCCGCCCCAACGGCAACCCCTTCGCCGAGAGCCGGTGCACCCCCCTCGCGCGAATGGCGCGATCATGCGTACGGGCTTGATTGGATATGGTTGAGCGAATGACGTTGCCGCTGCGAACGACGCTGCGACGGCTAATGCGATAGCGATCCAGTTAAGAATGGCGTGCCATAATCCGGGCGGCCGTGCCCCGTCTCCGCCCCAACGGCAACCCCTTCGCCGGGAGCCGGTGCACCCCCCCTCGCGCGAACGGCACGATCATGCGTACGGACCTGTTTTGTTCTTCTCGGGCAAGAACATTGTGGGAATGCTCGGAGAATCCGCTATTCATGTCCATTTCAGTGCCCACTTTCCCGGACCAATCGCCCATACTCGGAAGGCCTCCGGTCGCGCCAGAAGGGGAGAACCTTTTGGGCGGCATGGACTTCTTCCAAATCAATCTTCGCCATGACAATTTCCCATTGATCGGGAGAACCCGTGGCGATCATCTCTCCCTGAGGATTGATAATCAAGCTCCTTCCGATGTTGGTAATGACGCTGGCTCCAAAAACTGTTTCAGCCGGCTCCTGACCTGCTTTGTTGGCCAAAACGACAAAAACCCCATTTTCATAAGCCCTTGCCCGTGATGAGAGGTCCCACGCCGCAAACTGCCTCTCGTGGTCGCCATAGGTGGAGGTGGTTGTACAGGATGGAATGAAAATGACCTCCGCGCCGTCTAGCGCAAGAATCCGGCTTCCTTCCGGAAATTTTCGGTCGTAGCAGATCTGTATACCGATTTTCCCGTACTCGGTATCGAATACGGGAAAGCCCAAATTGCCGGGCTTGAAATAGAGCTTCTCGTATGTCCCCGTACTCCCTTTTTGGGGCGATGGGAATACGCTGGGCAGCGTCACCTTGCGGTACTTGCCTAAAATCGTGCCATCCGCATCTGCGATCACGGCCGAGTTGAAATAGTCGATGCCCTCTTTTTCGGCAAAGGGGAGGATCAGAACCATTCTGTATTTTCTTGCCGTCTCAAAGAGCGGAGCAAGGATCTCGTCAGGAAATTCCAGACAATATCTTTCGTAATCCCGCAACAGAGTGACCGGGAAGAAGGGGACAACACCGATCTCGGTAAAACTGAGGATATTGACCCCACAGTCCCCTCCCTTCTTTAACAGGTCGTTCAATCTGCTCACGTTTTTTTCAACATCGGAGCCGATACCCGGACCGATCTGACCTGCTCCGATGACGACTTCTCTTGCCATGACCTCTTCCACCATCCTAAGACCCCCGGCTTTCGCCGGGGGAATCTATGAGTTTATAAATCCGCTGCCAGGACACAAGCCGCTAACAAAAAGTGTTGATTGATATAGCGGCCCGCAATTGCCGGCCGCGTTCCGTCTCTGCCGCACTCTCAAAGCTG
>Ga0326597_10005002_pt1 | contig 18535 bp, 16 predicted proteins | sample RVTome_12_FD_203789 | JGI IMG/M metagenome (GOLD analysis project Ga0326597, IMG submission 203789) | Soil microbial communities from uranium-contaminated site in the Upper Colorado River Basin, Wyoming, United States - RVT100D185 | ecosystem: Environmental > Terrestrial > Soil > Contaminated >... | reverse complement strand
GCGCCATCCGCCGCGGCGCGCGCGGCCGCGCGCAGGAGGTGCGTACGGCCGCAGCCCGGCTCGCCCCACAGGTAGATGATCGACTCTGCGCCCGCGCCGTCGGCCGCATCGCGCAGCCTCGCGAGCACTTCGGCATTCGAGCCGGTGACGAAGTTGGCCAGGGTCGGCTCGCTCGGAACCGAAATCGCGAGAGGCAGCTGCTCCACGGTCAGCGCTCGTCCGGCCCGGCGTAGAGCGGGCCATCGAGGTAGGCGTTCCTGACGTGACGCAGCCCGACGAGCAGCACCGCGCTCGCCGGCAGCGCGAGCAGCACGCCGAAGAACCCGAACACGTGCCCGAAGGCGAGCAGCGCGAAGATCACCGCCACCGGATGCAAGCCGATGCGCTCCCCCACCAGCATCGGCGTTACCGCCATGCCCTCGAGCGCCTGACCGACGCCGAAGGCGAGCCACACCCAGGCGAGCCCGGCGAGACTCTCGAACTGCATCAAGGCTGCGATCGTGCCGAGCACGAACCCGGCCAGTGCTCCGACATAGGGGATGAATACCAGGATGCCGCTGATGATGCCGATCGGAAGCGCGAATTCGAGACCGGTTGCCCAAAGCGCCGCCACGTAGTACACGCTCATCAGCACCATCACCATCAATTGACCGCGCAGGAACTCGGCGAGCACGGCGTCGACCTCGCCGACGATCTTGCGGGCCCGCTCGTGCATGCGACGCGGAACCATGCCGTCGACGCGCTCGATGATCCGGTTCCAGTCCCGCAACAGGTAGAACAGCACCACCGGCACGAGCAGCACGTTGGCGACGAGCGCGATCAGCGCAATGCCGCCGACGCGCAGCGAGCCCAGCATGCCCTTCACCAGATCGTCGTTGCCCGAGAGCGTCTCGCGCGCCAGCTCGCGCACCGTCGCGACGTCGAGCTGGAACTCGATCTCGAAGTGCTGCCTGACCCATGGCGCCAGCGTCTGGTTGATCCAGGCGAGGAATTCCGGCAGCCGATCGGTGAGCAGGCGCAGCTCCTTGTAGAACAGCGGCAGCACCACCAGCGCGAGCGCCACGAGCACCGCAAGCACCAGCAGCATGACGAGCACCACCGCCACGGCGCGCGGCAGGAAACGCCCGCTGAGGCGCTCGAGCAGCGGGTCGAGGACGTAGGCGAGGATGATGGCGAACAGGAACGGCGCCAGGATCGGCGACAGCAGGTAGAGCACGCCGCCCAGCGCGAGGGCGATCGCCAGCCATGCCCAAAGCTGCGCGTCGACGAAATTCGGTTTGCTCATGCGGTAATATGCGCGATCGTGAGCGCCGCCGCAGGGCGGCGCCATGAACGCGCGCGTCCGAGGGCGAGCCGTGTCCCGGCGGCGCGCGGCGAAGTCGAGCCATCTTACACGACGTCCTTTCCATGCCCGAGAGCCTTTCCTACCGTGATGCGGGCGTCGACATCGACGCCGGCGACGCTTTGGTCGAAGCGATCAAGCCCTTTGCCAAGCGGACCATGCGCCCCGAGGTGCTCGCCGGCATCGGCGGCTTCGGGGCGTTGTGCGAGATCCCGAAGAATTACCGCCATCCGGTGCTGGTCTCGGGCACCGACGGAGTGGGCACCAAGCTGAAGCTCGCGTTCCAGCTCGGGCGCCACGACAGCGTAGGCATCGACCTGGTGGCGATGAGCGTCAACGACGTGCTCGCGCAGGGCGCCGAGCCGCTGTTCTTTCTCGATTACTTCGCCTGCGGCAAGCTCGAGCCCCAGGTCGCCGCCGAGGTCGTGCGCGGCATTGCGCTCGGCTGCGAGCGGGCCGGCTGCGCGCTGATCGGCGGCGAGACCGCGGAGATGCCGGGCATGTACCCGCAGGGCGAATACGATCTCGCCGGCTTCTGCGTCGGTGTCGTCGAGCGCGAGCGCATCATCGACGGTCGCGCCATCCGGGCGGGCGACGCACTTCTCGGACTCGCCTCGAGCGGCGCGCATTCGAACGGCTATTCGCTCGTGCGCAAGATCCTCGAGCGGGTCAAACCCGATCTCGGCGCCGCCTTTGACGGGCGTACGCTCGGGGAGGTGTTGCTCGAGCCGACGCGGATCTACGTCAAGCCGGTGCTCGCGCTGCTCGAGCAGGCGAGCGTGAAGGGTCTCGCACACATCACCGGCGGCGGGCTTAGCGGCAACGTGCCGCGGGTGCTTCCCGACGGACTGCGCGCGGTGCTGCGCGGCGATGCCTGGCCGATGCCGGAGCTGTTCCGCTGGCTGCAGGGGCAGGGCAAGGTGGCCGACGACGAGATGCACCGCGTGTTCAACTGCGGCATCGGCATGGTCGTCGTGCTCGCGCCCGAGCACGTCTCGGCGGCCGCCGCGTTGCTGCGCCAGGCGGGGGAGACGGTTTACGAGATCGGCATCGTCGAGCAGGGCGATCCGGGCGAGGCGCAGGCCGTCGTCGTCTGACGCTGCGAGTTCGCCCGGCCCGGGGGGGCTCGCTAGGAGCCGCGCCGCGCGAGCCAGATTCCGATCAGGACCACCGCGCCGCCCGCCACCTGCAGCGCCACCAACGGCTCGCCGAGCAGCACCCAGGCGAACACGGCGGCCATCACCGGCTGGAACAGCAGGCTGACCGAAGAGAACGCGGCCGGCAGGTGCGCGAGCGCGTAGGCGATCAGGCCCTGACCCGCGGCGTGTGACACCAGCGCGAGCCCGACGAGCTTGAGCCAGCCCGTGGCCGAATACGGCAGCAATGCCTCGCCCGAGGCGAGCGCGACGGGGAAGAGAAGGACCGCGGTGATGCTGGTGGTCACCGCCATCAGAACCAGCGTCTGGGCACCGCGGTCGCGCAGTCCCTTCACCGCCAGAATGTAGCCGGCGTAGAACATGGCGGTCACTACGCCCAGCCCATCGCCGGCGAGCGCGGTAGGCGAGAACTGCAGGCTCGAGCGCACCAGCATGCCGACACCGGCAAGCGCCGCGCACAGACCGATCAGGAACAGGCCGCTCGGCCGCTGCCGCCAGAAGATCCACACGGCGAGCGTGACGAAGATCGACGCAAGATTGGCGAGCAGCGTCGAATTCGCGACCGACGTAAGCGTGATCGAAATATGCCAGAAGACGAGATCGCCGGCGAAAGCGAACCCGGCCGCGAGGAGCAACGGCCAAGGCACGAAACGGGGGCTGGCGAGCGCAGCGGGCCGCGCAAGCGGCACCAGCAGCCAGAGCGCGGGCACCGCCAGCGCCACGCGCCAGAACGCGGTCGCGATCGGCCCGACTTCCGACACGCGCACGAAGATCGGTGACAAGGCGATGCACGTGGCGCCGAGCAGCAGCGCGGCAAGGGCGGCTCCGGCCGCGACCGGCTTCGCGGTGGCGAGCGCGGGCTTCATGGGCCCGCGGATGTTACCTGCTTTTGCTCGCGGCGCGCGTCCTCGCCTCCTCGTCGCGTCGCAGCGCCTCGAGATACGCGGCCTACGCGCGGTCCGGCGTTTGCGAGACGTTCTGGTGTTGCGGCGCGCCCGGCGCAGCGGCAGGCTGCTTCCGCGCCGGTACCGCCCCGCGAGATCGCGACGCCAGCGAGCGACAGCGCAAGCAGAAAACTCCTGGGCGCCATCCACATAAAAGCTCTGATCGGCCGCAGAATTCGAAGTTCGCGCTGCAATATGCGTGGCAGAACGGTCCCGGGTCGCGCCGCGGTGATAGAATTTTTCTCATCCATGGCCGCGCCGCGCTTCGTTCACCTTCGCCTTCACAGCGAGTACTCGGTGACGGACGGAATCGTCCGCATCGACGATGCCGTCCAGCGAGCAGCCGAGGACGGCATGCCAGCCCTCTCGCTCACCGACGCGGCCAACCTGTTCGGCATGGTCAAGTTCTACCGCGCCGCGCGCGCCGCGGGCATCAAGCCGATCATCGGGGCCGACTGCTGGATGCAGAACGAGGTCGACCGCGACAAGCCGGGCCGCATCCTGCTTCTGTGCGCCGGCCGCGAAGGCTATCTGCGCCTGTGCGAGTTGCTGTCGCGCGCCTGGCTGAAAAACCAGCATCGCTCGCGGGCCGAGCTGAGCCCGAGCTGGCTCGAGGAGGGCGGCACCGACGGCCTGATCGCGCTCTCGGGCGCCGGGGCGGGCGACGTCGGACAGGCGCTGGCCGCGGGCAACACCGCCGCGGCCGACCAGCTGGCATCGAGCTGGGCACGGCTGTTTCCCGGGCGCTATTACGTCGAGCTGCAGCGTGCGGCAATGCCGCAGGGCGAGACGCTGCTTGCACGCTCGGTGGCGCTTGCGGCGCGGCTTGCCCTGCCGGTGGTGGCGACGCATCCGGTGCAATTCCTCGAGCGTGAGGATTTCAAGGCGCATGAAGCGCGCGTGTGCATTGCCCAGGGCTACGCGCTGGGCGATCAGCGGCGGCCTCGCCTGTTCACGCCTGAGCAGTACATGAAGTCGCAGGAGGAGATGGCGCGCGCTTTCGCGGATATTGCGCAGGCGCTCGAGAACACCGTCGAGATCGCGCGCCGCTGCAATCTCGAGATCGAGCTGGGCAAGAGCCGGCTTCCCGCGTTCCCGACGCCGCCGGGGATGACGCTCGAGGCGTTTCTCGAGCAGCAGGCTGCCTCGGGACTCGAGGCGCGGCTCGAGCGATTGTTTCCCGATCCAGCCGAACGCGCTCGGCAGGCGACGGCGTACCGCGAGCGGCTCGCGTTCGAGATCCGCACCATCGTGCAGATGGGCTTCGCCGGCTACTTCCTGATCGTGGCCGACTTCATCAACTGGGCGAAAGGCAACGGTGTGCCGGTCGGCCCGGGGCGCGGCTCGGGGGCCGGGTCGCTCGTCGCCTATTCGCTCGGCATCACCGATCTCGATCCGCTGCGCTACGACCTGCTGTTCGAGCGCTTCCTCAATCCCGAGCGCGTCTCGATGCCCGACTTCGACATCGACTTCTGCCAGGACGGGCGCGACAAGGTGATCAGCTACGTGCGCCAGCGCTATGGCGAGCAGAGCGTGTCGCAGATCGTGACGTTCGGCACCATGGCGGCGCGCGCGGTAGTGCGCGATTGCGGGCGCGTGCTCGACCTGGGCTACAACTTCTGCGACCAGATCGCCAAGCTGATTCCATTCCAGCCGGGCCGTACCATCACGCTGCGCGACGCGCGGGAGATCGAGCCGCTGCTCGCCGAGCGCGAGAAGAACGAGGACGAAGTGAGGGAGCTGCTCGCGCTGGGCGAGAAACTCGAGGGGCTGACCCGCAACGTCGGCATGCATGCGGGCGGGGTGCTGATCGCGCCGGGTCGCCTGACCGAGTTCTGCCCGCTGTATGCGGCCGAGGGCACGTCGAATGCCGTGTCGCAGCTCGACAAGGACGACGTCGAGGCCGTGGGGCTGGTGAAGTTCGATTTTCTCGGACTGACGACGCTGACCATCCTCGACTGGGCGGTGCGCAACGTGCGCCAGCTGGGCGACGAGAAGTTCTCGCTCGAAGCAATCCCGCTCGACGACCAGGACACCTATGCCCTGCTTTCGGCCGGCAACACCACGGCGGTGTTCCAGCTGGAATCGCGCGGCATGCGCGATCTCATCAAGCGCGCGCGGCCCGATCGCTTCGAGGACGTGATCGCGCTGGTGGCGCTGTACCGGCCAGGCCCGATGGACCTGATCCCGGACTTCATCGCGCGCAAGCACGGGCAGCAGCGCGTCGAGTATCTCGACCCGAGGCTCGAGCCGATCATCGGGCCGACCTACGGCATCATGGTGTACCAGGAGCAGGTGATGCAGATCGCCCAGGTCATCGGCGGCTACACACTGGGCGGCGCCGACCTGCTGCGCCGTGCGATGGGCAAGAAGAAGCCCGAAGAGATGGCCCAGCAGCGCGACATCTTCGTCGCCGGCGCGCAGCAGAACGGGCTGTCCCGGGCCAAGGCGACTCAGCTTTTCGACCTGATGGAGAAGTTTGCCGGCTATGGCTTCAACAAGTCGCACGCCGCAGCCTACGCGCTGATCGCGTTCCAGACCGCCTTCCTGAAGGCGCACCAGCCGGCGGCGTTCATGGCGGCCAACCTTTCGGCGGTGATGGACGACACCGACAAGGTGCGCCAGTTCCACGAGGATAGCGTCGCGCAGGGCCTGGCGGTCCTGCCTCCCGACGTGAACGTTTCGGAGTACCGCTTCGTGCCGGTCGATGTGCGCACCATCCGCTACGGGCTGGGTGCCATCCGCGGCACCGGCCAGTCGGCGATCGAGGCGATCCTTGCCTCGCGCCGGAGCGGCGCGTTCACCGATCTCTACGATTTTTGCCGGCGCATGGACAAACGTGTCGTCAACCGGCGCGCCATCGAAGCGCTGGTGCGCGCCGGGGCATTCGACGCCATCGAGTCGAATCGCGCGAGCCTGCTTGCTTCGGTGGGACGCGCGCTGGAGGCGGCGGAGCAGGCCGAGCGTCTGGCCACTCAGACCAGCTTGTTCGGCGAAGGCGAGGGCGCGCACGGGCCGGCGCTCGCGCTGCTCGCTGCCAAGCCCTGGGAGCTCAGGCAACAGCTTAGCGAGGAGAAATCGGCGCTCGGTTTCACGCTCTCGGGACATCTGTTCTCGGTCTACGAGCCCGAGCTGGCGGGATTTCCGCGCACGCCTCTCGCGAAGCTTGCGCCCGCCGAGCATCGCGCCTGGATCGCCGGAATCGTGGCCTCTGCCCGCGTGCAAATGACACGCCGCGGCCGCATGATGGTCGTGATGCTCGATGATGGAACCGCGCAGCTTGAAATCACGGTATTCAACGAGCTCTTCGAGCGCCACCGCGACAAGCTGAAGGAGGACGCCCTGCTGGTCGTGCAAGGCAAGGTGCAGCGCGATGATTTCTCCGGCGGCTTTCGCGTCACAGCGGACGAACTGCTCGACCTCGAGGGTCTGCGCGCGCGCTATGCCGCCGGCCTGCGCATCGCGATGAACGGGCAGGCCGATGCAGCGCGACTCAAGGAGATGCTCGAGCCCTTTCGCGCCAGCGGCCTCGGCAGCTGCCCGGTGCTGGTGCACTACGAGAACGGCGCCGCGTCGTGCGACGTGGCGCTCGGTGATGCCTGGCGCGTGCGCCCCGAGGGCCGCCTGATCGAGCAGCTCGGCGCCTGGCTCGCGCCGGAAAACGTCCGGGTGGTGTTCGCCAACGGGTCCTGAGCCGGTGCGCTATGTGCTCCAGCGCATTTGGGAGCCTTCGTTGCGCAACAGTGCGCAATGATGCCGGTACCACTCGTTCTCCAGCCGCTCGTGCGGGTCGTAACGCCGCTTCTCTGCGAGAAACACGCTCAGGCGCGGGTAACAGGCGTCAAGCTGCGCGCGGGTAGCGCTCCGGGTCGAGGCAATCGGAAACGCGCCATCGTGCGCAATGGCGAGGTCGATCAATGCGCGCTGCACCTGCGTGGCGCGTACCCATCCGCCTAGCGTCGAGGGCGCCACCAGCCGCACCCGCACCGCCGCGTACTCGCGCAGCGCCCAGCGCAGCATCGTTTCGTCCTCGGGCAGGGTGCGACGCACCTCGAGCCCGGCCAGCGCGAGCCGCCATTCCTCGGCGCGCGCGCGGAGCTCGGCGAGCAGCGCCTCGAGACGTGCGGGCGGCACCAGCAGCTGCGCCTCGACGTTGCGCCCCGACGCGGCCCGGCCAAGCTCGAGTCGCGCCGCGCGAGCCGCTCCGGCGACGCTCGCCCTGAGCGACGCCAGGCGCAGCGTGACGCTGTACAGGACGCCGAAGAGCGCCTGGCCGCCTACGGCGAGCGCGAAGAGCTCCGGACTGACGCGGCGACTTGTGCGGCGCAACTCGCCGTCGGGCGTCACCAGGGTCAGCGACTCAAGGTGCGCGACCAACGGTCGGCCGTCCGGTCCCGCCGCGTTGATCGCTACCGCTTCGCCCACCGACTCGCCGAACGCCGTATCGTCCGCGAGGGGAGCGAAGGCGCCGTCGTGCTCGCCGAGAAAGGCGGCCAGCGAACGCCACCGCAGTGCCGACTGAACTTCGATGAGGCCACGCGTCGCGTCGAGGCACAGGACACGATCGAGTCCGGATGCGTCCATGGCGATGGGCGCCTCGTGCGCAACGCGAAGCGCGCGCCGCAGCTCGTCGGCGGACTGCACCCGAACGGTCCGCGATGCGCGGAGCTTCGCCATCGGGGCGTCGGCAAGCGGCAGGGCGGCAAGCATGGCGATCTCCGGTTTGGGCGTTGAGGTGCAGCAATTGTTGGCGGGAGCTTGCTACGTTGCAATACATACGCGGAAAGTATCGTAATCTGATACCTTGCGGTTCATGCCCGGCCGCAGCCGCTTCGTCGAAACGCTGAAGAAATGCGTCCGTGCGCGGGGTCTGACCTACGCCGATCTGGCGCGCGCGCTCAAGCTCTCCGAGCCGAGCGTCAAGCGCCTGTTCTCGCGCGGCGGCTTCACCCTGCGGCGCATCGAGGAAATCCTCGCCGTACTCGAACTGGACCTCTACGACGTGGCCCGGATGAGCCGGGGCGAGGCCGCGGGGCCGGTGGAGCTTTCGCTCGAACAGGAAACGGCGCTGGCCAAGGACGAACGCTTGCTGTCCGTGTTCTGGCTGGCGCTGAACGGCTGGAGCTTCGCCGACATCGTGGAGGCATTCTCGATTTCCAAGAGCGAGCTCACGCTGGCGATTGCCCGCCTGGAGCGCCTGCGGCTGATCGACTGGGGACCCGGCGAGCGCTTGCGGTTGCGCGTGCCGAAGGATTTCCAGTGGCGCGCCGGCGGGCCGGTAAAAAGGGCCTACGGTTTGCGCGTGACCCAGGAGTTCCTGCGGGCACGCTTCGACGCGCCGCTCGAACTGCTGCGATTCGAGACCAGGCTGCTCGCCCCCGACTCGGCTGCGGTCGTCAAGCGCAAGCTCGAGCGGCTCGCGGTGGAATGCAACGAGCTCGCCGAAGTCGACTCGACCGTGGCGGCGCGCAAGCGCCTCGGCTTCGCGCTGCTGCTCGCCTGCCGGCCGTGGGAATTCTCAGTGGTCAACGCGCTCAAGCGGCGCAGGAGCGCCTGAGCACTACTCGCTCGGCCGCCACACGAATCCTTCGTAGCGCCGGTCCAACTCGCCGGCGGCAGGCTCGGCCCGGACCTCTGCGACCTGCGCAGCCGGCGGTCCCCGCCGCGACCAGGCGAGGACCGCCTCGACCGCTTCTGGTGGGCCCTGCACCAGCGCCTCGACGCTGCCGTCGCGGCGATTGCGTACCCAGCCACTCGCGCCCTGGCGCTGTGCCTCCGCGCGCAGCGCGTCGCGAAATCCCACCCCCTGTACACGGCCGAGGATGTGCAGGTGAAGTGTCAGCATGGACCGAATGCATCCGGGCGTGCGCCCCACGATGAGCGATCGGGCTCCGTGGTAAGCTTTTGCGCAAAGCATACTAGGCCCCGCCGCAGGCGGGGCGGCGGATTCTGAAGGGGGGTGTCCATGCGCGCTGGCTTGCTGGTTGTGGCGGGGCTGCTGCTCGTTGCATTCATCGTGGTGGCCGTGGTGATGCCGCGAATGGCCGGTGCCGAGGCGAAGGCCGCGGCGCAGGCGCTGATTGCGGGCGCCGATTCGGCGAAGCAGCAGGTCGCGGCGGCCGCCGAAAAGGGTGGCAACATCGCCGGCTCCGGCAACGGCGTAAAGCTTGCCCCGAAGAGCGATCCGGACCACGGCGCGCTCAAGTGGATCGTCGAGCAGAACGGCGCCATCCGGGGCTGGAATGAGAAGAACGCGATCGAGATCTCGATGACGCCGGCGTTGCAGGGCGGCAAGATCAGCTGGTCCTGCCGTGGGTTCCCGAATGACGCGATGCCTGCGACCTGCGGCGGGCGCTGACCGGCAGATCCGGGAACGTTGGACGAAGGGCGGCTGCGGCCGCCTTTTTTTGTTGATGCCGCGTTCACGCGCGGCGTCGAATCGCCGTAACAATCGCCCGCATGATGTCCTCGGGCGAGGGCGGGCAGCCGGGCACCGCGACGTTCACCGGGATGACGTTCTCGACACGGCCGAGCGACGCGTAGTTCTCGCCGAATATTCCACCCGTGCAGCCGCAGTCGCCGACCGCGACGACCAGCTTCGGCGCCGGCGTGGCGTCATAGGTGCGGCGCAGCGCCTGCTCCATGTTCTTCGACACCGGCCCGGTCACCAGCAGCATGTCGGCGCGCCGGGGTGCACGGGAGGGGCACCGCGATTCATGCGAACATGATGATGACGGCCGCGATCAGTCCGGCCGCCGCGCCACCAAGCACCACCGCGGTGTCACGACCGGTCCAGCTGCGCGGCGGCTCGGCGGATCGTTGCGCGCCCTCGATCGCGAGCGTATCGACGAAGTTCTCCACCGGTCCTTCGGCCAGGCCGGTCATCACCGCAAGGCGCTGCGTCGCCTCGAGCGAGTCGAAGGCGCGCGCCACGCCCTTCGCCGGCGAAGGTTCTGCCACCGGCGCCTGTTCGTCGGAGCGGCGCGAGCGCTCGATCGTCTGGTTCAGCACCATGGACTGCGCGTCGCTGTCCAGGTAGAAGCGCGTCGACCCCGGCGCACGCTCGGTGGTCTGGCTCGCGGCGTCCTGGAGGAGGCGTTCGCACTCGCGCACGTCGCGCGCTACGTCGGCTGCGCTCTGGTATCGCTCCTCGAGCGGCTTGGCGAGCATCTTGGCGACCACGAAATCGAGCATCTCGGGCACCGCGGGATTGGTGGCGCTGGGCGCGGGCGGCGTGAGATTGACGATCTGGTACATCAGCGCGTTGACGCTTTCACCCCCGAAAGGCGGCTTTCCGGTGAGCATCTCGTAAACGATGATGCCGAACGAGAACAGGTCCGAGCGATGATCGGCACGCTTGCCGAGTACCTGCTCGGGCGACATGTAGCGCGGCGAGCCGAGCATCATCCCGGTCTGCGTGTAGACCTCGGAGGCGCGCATGCGCGCGATGCCGAAATCGGTGATCTTCACCGGCCCGCTGCGTGGCACCATGATGTTGGCAGGTTTGATGTCGCGATGCACCACTCCGCGCTCATGCGCGTAGGCGAGCCCTTCGGCAACCTGCGCGGCAATCGATACCGCCCGCGGCACGCCCATCGGGGTGCCGCCGTCGAAATACGCGCGCAACTCCACCCCATCGATGAATTCCATCGCCATGTAGGCGAGATCACCGGCCTTGCCGATATCGTAGATGGTGACGATGTTGGGGTGATTCAGGCCGCCCGCAGCGCGCGCCTCCTGGCGAAAACGCCCCTCGTACTGCTCGACGCCGTCACGATCGAGCGCCATGTTCACCGTCTTGATCGCGACCGTGCGATCGAGCAGCGGGTCGACGGCCTTGTAGACCACGCCCATCGCGCCGCGTCCGAGCTCGGCGACGAGCTCGTAGCGGTCGATCTTCTTGTCGTCGGTCGTCATGCGCGCGCCGCGGATCCTCTATCTGCGCGCTTTCGCCGTGCGGAACAGCGGCCCCCAGATCGGGTGGCCGGCCTCGGCGGGCTCGAGCTGCATGTCCGGGTCGACATCGAGCCCTTTGCGGAATTCGTCGCGGCACTGGCGCTCGCGCCCCGACACGCAGTGGATGAATGCCATGTACTTGTGCGCCTTGATCTTGTCGCCTTTGCTCGACAGGCCGAGATCGACCGCGCTTTGCAGGCTCTTTAGCGATTCGGTGTAGTTGCCGTCATCGTACTGCCGAATGCCCGTCGAGAGCGCCTGCGCGCCCTTGTCCTCGAACAGGTTCTGCAAGCGTGCCTGAAGCTCGCGCATCGGCTCGGAGGCGCACGCCGACAGCACACCCAGCAGGCAGGCTGCGGCAATCAGGCGAATCCACGACATCTACGTCCCTCTCGAATGGCCTATGCAGGTCCGCGACGCGCCGCCGACGCTGCGCCGGCTCTATTTTGACCTACCCGCGCCGAGCCTGCACCGTCAGCGGAAACGGTGCCGGATCAGCACCACTTCGCCTGCGCGAACTTCGACCTTGCCGATGTAGCTCTGAAAGGTCGTGTTGCGCACCTCGATGGTGTGCGGTCCCAGGCTCAGCTCGAGCGAGCGCAACGGGGGGCTCACGCCGCGGCTCTTGCCATCGACGAACACCTCGCCCCAGGGCGAAATCGCGAGCGTGATCGAGCCGCTGGCGCCAACCACGGCCGGCGACGCAGCCGGCGCAGCCGGCGCGGCCGCAGCGCTCGCGGGCGGTTCCGGGTGCGCCGGCACCGGCCGGGGTTCGGGCTTCGCGGTGTCGATCCGCACGGGTTGCTTCGCCCGTGAATCGGCGCGGCTCGTGGCGCCGGGGGACGGCGCGGCACCGGAGCTCGAGGGCGCTTCCTTGATCACTGGCGGCGCCGTCGCGGCACCGGTAGCCGAAATGCCCTTGGACGATACGGCGCCCGTCGGTGGTGGAATGCGGGGGGACACGCTGGCGGCACCGGGCTCGGAGGGCTCAGCGTTCAGCGTTCCGCGCGCCGCGATACCGCCGGCCACGAACAGCACGAACAGGAGCGGCGCCGTGACGAGCGCCATGCGGTGCAGGCCGAACGGCCGCTGCTCGGTCAGTTCACCCATCCAGGCGGGCCGCGTGCGCCGGCGCTCGACGCCGCGCGTGGCGGTTTCGGCGAGCCGTCGCGCCGCCGGTCCGCTCGCGCCGACCGCATAAACTTCGTGCTCGCGCACGTGCTTGTCGGTGCGCGCGCCCTCGTAGCTGAAAAGGTTCGCATAGTCGCGCGACAGGCAGGCCACCACCTCGTGGAACGAGCGTGACACCAGCAACTGGCCCGGCTGCGCGAAACCCATGATGCGCTGCGCGACGTTGATGCCGTCTCCGATGATGTTGATCTGCGCGTTGATGTCGCGCACCAGCCGTACCGGGCCGAGGTTCACGCCGATGCGCACCTTGAGGCCGGTGGTCGGGTCGGAGCGCACCGAGTCGCGCAGCGAGATGGCGACGAACAACGCGTCCTCGGGGTCGCCGAGGAAGGTGAGCGCGGCGCCGTCGCCGGTGTCAAGGACCACGCGATCGCGCGGCGCGACGTGCTCGAGCGCCGCGCGCAGCAACCGGTTGAACGCCTGCTTGATGTGCAGCTGCTCGGCGACCGGCTTCTTCGTGTATTCCACGATGTCGAGGAATACCACGCTGCACACCAGCGTGCGGCCCGTGTTCTCGTTCATCGAGGTGTCAGCGATCGGCGCAAGCGGTCTCGGGCCGCGCTATTTTACGCGCATGCCCGGCTGGGCCCCGTTGTCCGGAGCGATCAGGAATATGCCCGGGCCTTCGTCCGACGCGGCGAGGATCATGCCTTCCGAGACGCCGAAGCGCATCTTGCGCGGCGCGAGGTTGGCGACCATGACCGTGTAACGGCCCCTGAGATTTTCGGGCGCATAAGCGGACTTGATGCCGGCGAATACCGTGCGCCGGCCTTCGCCGATGTCGAGCGTCAGCTTCACCAGCTTGTCCGCTCCCTCGACCTGCTCGGCTTCGACGATGCGCGCGACCCGCAAATCGACCTTCATGAAATCGTCGATCGTGATGCCCTCGCTCAACTCGACCTCCCCTCGTGCGTGCTGCGTTGGCTCGTCGCGCTGCGGCGTCGGAGCGTCCGGTGACTGCAGGCTTTCCTTGTTGGTCTCCACCAGGGCCGCGATCTGCTTCGAATCGAGGCGCGTCATCAGGTGCTCGTAGGGGCGAATGACATGCCCCGCGGGCAACAGCTTTGATGCATCCTGCCACGCCAGGGGATCGATCGCCAGAAAGCGCTCCACATCCTGCGCCAGGCGCGGCAGCGCCGGCTTGACATAGAGCGTCAGCAGTCGGAACAGGTTGATGGCTTCACTGCACACGCGGTGCAGTGCATCGGCGCGGCCGGGGTCGCGTGCCAACTCCCAGGGCTTTGCCTGGTCGACGAACTGGTTCGCCCGATCGGCGAACTGCATGATCTCGCGCAGCGCCTTGCCGAACTCGCGTGCCTCATAGGCGGCGGCAATGCCTGCAGCTGCCTCGCGCAGCTCGCGCAGCAAAGCGCTGTCGCCCGCGAGCAGCCGGCCGCCGAAGCGCTTGCCGAGAAAGCCTGCGCAACGGCTGGCAATGTTGACGTATTTCCCGACCAGGTCGCTGTTCACTCTCGCGACGAAGTCCTCGAGGTTGAGGTCGAGGTCTGCCATGGTCTGGCCGAGCTTTGCCGCGTAGTAGTAGCGCAGCCAGTCCGGATTCAGTCCGAGCTTCAGGTAGCTCTCGGCGGTGATGAAGGTGCCGCGCGACTTCGACATCTTCTCGCCGTTGACCGTCAGGAAGCCGTGCGCGTAAACCTGCGACGGCGTGCGGTAGCCGGCGAACTCGAGCATTGCCGGCCAGAACAACGCGTGGAAATACAGGATGTCCTTGCCGATGAAATGCACCATCTCCGTGGCTTCGGCCGCCGCGCGATCACCCCGCGCGAAGGCGTCGAAATCCAGGCCTGCACGCGCCGCGAGGTGACGGAAGCTGCCGAGGTAGCCGATCGGCGCGTCGAGCCAGACGTAGAAATACTTTCCCGGGGCGTCAGGGATCTCGAAGCCGAAGTACGGCGCGTCGCGCGAGATGTCCCAGTCGCTCAGGCCGCCGTCCTCGCGCTGGCCGAACCACTCGCGCACCTTGTTGCGCGCCTCCTCCTGCAGGTGCCCGCCCCGCTGCGTCCAGCGCTCGAGGAACGCCCGGCAGCGCTCGTCGGACAGACGGAAGAAATAGTGGTCGGAGCTGCGCCGCTCGGGCTTGGCACCCGAGACGACCGAATACGGGTCCTTCAGTTCCGTCGGGGCGTAGGCCGAGCCGCACACCTCGCACGAATCGCCGTACTGGTCCTTGGCGCCGCACTTCGGGCAGGTGCCCTTGATGAAGCGGTCCGGCAGGAACATGCGCTTCGCCGGATCGAAGAACTGCTCCACCGGGCGGATCTCGATGAGCCCGGCGGCCTTGAGCTTGCCGTAGATGTCCTCGGAGAGCGCACGCGTCTCGGGCGAATGCGTGCTGTGGTAGTTGTCGAAGGCGACGTGAAACCCTGCGAAGTCGCGCCGGTGCTCCTCGAGCACGCGGGCGATCAGCGCCTCGGGGGTGATGCCCTCTTTCTCCGCGCGCAGCATGATCGCGGTGCCGTGCGTATCGTCGGCGCACACGTAGTGCACTTCGTGACCGCACATCTTCTGGAACCGCACCCAAATGTCGGTCTGGATGTATTCGACCAGATGCCCAAGGTGGATGGCGCCGTTGGCGTAGGGCAGTGCGGAAGTGACGAGGATCCTGCGGCGAGGCATCGGACGGCCGGGGAAGCGGTGCGCAATTCTAGCAAAGCCCCTCCGCCGACCGGGTCTCAGGCGCCCCGTATCCGGTAAACTTCACGGCTTTTCACGAAACCGTGCGCGAGGCAGGCGCTATGCCCATCACCGAAGCCCAGGTCCAGTCCGCCCTCAAGCAGCTCGTTGACCCGAACACCGGGAAGGACTTCGTCGCCACGCGCTCGGTCAAAAACGTCAAGATCTCGGAGGGCGCCGTCACGCTCGACGTCGAACTGGGTTATCCGGGCAAGAGTCAGTTCGACCCCATCCGGCGCCAGGTCACCCAGGCGCTCAAGCAGGCCGGCGCCTCGGCAGCGACGGTCAATGTGGTCTCGCGTGTCGTGCCGCACGCAGTCCAGCGCGGGGTGAAGCTGATTCCGGACATCAAGAACATCATCGCCGTTGCTTCGGGCAAGGGCGGGGTCGGCAAGTCGACCACCGCCGTCAACCTCGCGCTGGCGCTCGCCGCCGAGGGCGCCGCGGTGGGCGTGCTCGATGCGGATATCTACGGCCCCTCGCAGCCGACGATGCTCGGCATTTCGGGTCGGCCGCAGTCGAAGGACGGCAAATCGCTCGAGCCGATGGAAGGCCATGGGCTGCAGGCGATCTCGATCGGCTTTCTGATCGACGTCGACACCCCGATGGTCTGGCGCGGGCCGATGGTGACGCAGGCGCTCGAGCAAATGCTGCGCGACACGCGCTGGCGCAATCTCGATTACCTGGTGGTCGACCTGCCCCCGGGCACGGGCGACATCCAGCTTACGCTCGCGCAGAAGGTGCCGGTGACCGGCGCGGTCATCGTCACCACGCCACAGGACATTGCCCTCATCGACGCCCGCAAAGGGCTCAAGATGTTCGAGAAAGTGGGCATCCCGATCCTCGGCGTGGTCGAGAACATGTCGCTGCACATCTGTCCGCAGTGCGGCCATGAGAGCCACATCTTCGGCTTCGGCGGCGCGGAGAAGATGTGTCGCGATTACGGCACCGAGCTGCTCGGCGCGCTGCCCCTCGACAGCGCGATCCGCGAGCAGGCCGATTCGGGCAAGCCGACCGTGGTCGCGGATCCGGACGGGCGCGTGGCGGAGATCTACCGGCGCATCGCGCGGCGTTGCGCGGTGAAGGTCGCCGAGTTGCAGAAGGACATGAGCGCCAAGTTCCCGAACATCGTGGTGCAGAACACCTGAGCGCGGGCTTTCCCATGACCATCAAGTCGGACAAGTGGATTCGGCGCATGGCCGAGCAGCACCGGATGATCGAGCCCTTCGAGCCGGCCCAGATCAAGCAGGTCGCGGGCCGGCGCGTCGTCTCTTTCGGCACCTCGAGCTACGGCTACGACATCCGCTGCTCGATGGACTTCAAGATCTTCACCAACATCAACTCCACCATCGTCGACCCCAAGAACTTCGACGAGAAGTCCTTCGTCGATTTCCGCGGCGAGGTCTGCATTATCCCGCCCAACTCCTTCGCCTTGGCGCGCACGGTGGAATACTTCCGCATTCCGCGCAACGTGCTCACCATCTGCCTGGGGAAGTCGACCTACGCGCGCTGCGGCATCATCGTCAATGTGACGCCCCTGGAGCCGGAATGGGAGGGGCACGTGACGCTGGAGTTCTCCAATACCACGCCGCTGCCGGCGAAGATCTATGCCAACGAGGGCGTGGCGCAGGTGATCTTCATCGAGTCCGACGAGGTTTGCGAGACCTCCTACCGCGATCGCGGTGGCAAATACCAGGGCCAGCAAGGCGTCACGCTGCCGCGCATCTGAGCCGCGCCCGGCGGCCAAACCACAAGATGTAGTTTGCGCGGCGGCCGTTTGCGCGCCCTATCGTGGCCTGGAAGCGGGTCGCGACAGAAAATAACGCGCCGCAGCCCTTGACATGAGAGGGGTCGTACCTATAATCGGCCAAAGTTTTTTCGCGACCACGTCAGCGAGGAGAAGGAGGTCATCATGACAGGCAAGAAGAACTGGCGCGCCGAATACGAAGCGTGCGCCTCGGACCTTCCCGAAACCTAGTGAGCCTGGGAGAGATTGATGGGCATTCGCCCCGCTAACGTTGCTCGAAACAGACCCGCCGCACCACCGCAAGAACAGCTCTTCGACACGCATCCCGAAGTCAGCCTCGACTTCGAGACCGTCCGCCAGGCCGCACGCCAGAAGTACACGCGGCCGTTCCTGATCCTCGACACCCGCATCGTGCGGGAGAAGACGCGCCGCTTTTGCGCCGTCATGCCGCGCGTGCGGCCGCACTACGCGGTCAAGGCGAATCCGGACCGGCGCGTGCTGAAGGTCCTGGCGCAGGAAGGCGCAGGCTTCGAGATCGCCTCGATCGCCGAGCTTGACAAGCTGCTCGCCCTCGGGGTGCCGGCCGAGGAGGTGTTCTACTCCAACCCGGTGAAGTCCCGCGACTCGATCGCCTATGCCGCGGCGAAGGGCGTGCAGTGGTACGTGACCGACAGCCTGGACGAGCTGCGTCGCCTGCACGAGGTCAAGCCCGATGCCAAGCAGTACGTGCGCATCGCCGCGCCAAACATCGGCAGCGACTGGCCGCTGTCGGGGAAATTCGGGGCTGGCGTGTCGGACACGCGCGAAATCGTTGCGGAGGCGGCCAGGCTCGGCATCGATCTGGCAGGGGTGACCTTCCATGTCGGGTCGCAATGCCGCAATCCGGAAAACTGGCGCGTCGGCATCGAGAAGGCCCGCGCCGTGTTCGACGCCATGATCAAGACAGGCCTCAAGCCGCGCATGCTGGATATTGGCGGCGGCTTCCCGGTGCGCCATGTCAAGCCCATTCCGTCGATCGAGGTGATCGCCGAAGTGGTCAACGAAGCACTGCGCGCGTTTCCCGAGGAGGTGCAGGTCATCGGCGAGCCGGGGCGCTATCTAGTATCCGATGCGGGCTACCTCGTCTGTCGCGTGCTGTGCACGGCGACGCGCACCGGAAAGCGCTGGATGCACTGGGACGCGGGCCTGTTCGGCGGCGTGATCGAAACCGCAGAGGGCCTCAAGTACAAGATCCGCACCGACCGATCCGGTCCGGACGTGCCCTGGAACGTCGCCGGGCCGACCTGCGATTCCGTCGACGTGGTCCTGCGCGAGGACCCGATGCCCTCGGACCTGCAGGAGGGCGATTTCATCTACATCAAGAACGCCGGCGCCTACACCACGGCCTACGCCAGCCGGTTCAACGGCTTTCCGCTGCCCGAGGTGAGGATCTTCGAATCGGCAGGATAGCCGCAAGCGCCGATGGCGCGAAAGGGCGGGCGTTCGGGCCCGCTCTTTCTTCTAT
>Ga0326597_10005001_pt1 | contig 18535 bp, 17 predicted proteins | sample RVTome_12_FD_203789 | JGI IMG/M metagenome (GOLD analysis project Ga0326597, IMG submission 203789) | Soil microbial communities from uranium-contaminated site in the Upper Colorado River Basin, Wyoming, United States - RVT100D185 | ecosystem: Environmental > Terrestrial > Soil > Contaminated >... | reverse complement strand
GTACGTCGCCCGCATCCCGAGGGTGTCGCACGTCATGGTCGCCCATCGATCCGAGTATATCTGGAGCGTGACCAGAGGCGGGCGTGAGGGGGCTCGAAATCGATTGGCGACAGACACCAACCGGAGCGCGAGGCGCTTGAAGTACCTTGAGGTGGCGGTGTTGGATCTGTGGAGGATGGGCTGCACGCCGGATTTGATATGGCAAGGGTCGAGCGACGTCTCCCTCAGAATGTCGAAGGCGACCTCTTCGTTGACGACAGCTGCATCGACTGTGATGCCTGCCGCCAGATCGCGCCACTGACCTTCCGGGATCACGGCGGACAGTCCAGCGTGTATCGGCAGCCTGAAACGACGGACGCGCGGCACCGGGCCCTGATGGCCCTGGTGGCGTGCCCGACGGCGTCCATAGGGTCGCGATCTCGCGACGGCGTGCGTACTGCCGTTCGGGCCTTTCCCACGAAACTCTACGACAACGTGTACTTCTGCGGATTCACCGCGGAGTCAAGTTTCGGCGCCTGGTCGTATCTCATCGTTAGGCCCGCCAGCGCGGGAGGAAATATCTTGGTCGATTCACCGAGGTTCAGTCGCCCGTTGGCCACTCAGATCGAGGAGCTCGGCGGGGTGCAGCTGATGTACCTCTCGCACAAGGACGACATCGCCGATCACGCCACGTACGCGGCGCATTTCAACTGCCCACGCGTCATGCACGAAGCCGATGGGGCCGCCGCCCTAGGGATCGAGCAGATCACGACCGGCCGAGACGAGCTGCGCATCGACGGCGACTTGGTCTCGATTCCGACGCCAGGTCACACGCGCGGACACCAGGTGCTCCTGTACCAGGATCGGGCCTTGTTCACGGGGGACCATCTGGCGTGGTCTCCGTATCGACAGACCTTGACGGCGTTTCGAGATGTCTGCTGGTTCTCGTGGACCGAGCAGGTGGAGTCGATGGAGAAGCTACTGGAATACCGCTTCGAATGGGTCCTGCCGGGGCACGGACGCTTGCATCACGCACCGCGGAAAGAGATGCACGAGCACCTCGAGCGGTGCGTGGACTGGATGCACCGGCGCTGATGCCGAGAAGGCTCACGGAAGAGCTTTCTTGACGGCCGAGACGATGTCTTCATCCGGCGGAAAGCCGAGGGACCCCTTCGAGGCGACTCGCTCCTCGCCGACCCACACACTGAACTCGCCTCGTTCACCTTCGATGAGATCGGTGTGAACGCCGAGCGCGCTCTTGATGAGCGCCGCCGCACGGGCAGCGCGCGGTTGATAGTTTCACACGCGGCAGAATCTGATACGAATGTTGGTCATGTCGGTACTCGCAGTCCCGATTGTCTGAAGTCGCCCTCGGCGCCTACACACCGGGAGACGTCGGAGTGCAGAACGTGTCGAAGGCTGCGGTCAGGTCTGCCGCAATTGCCTCAGCGTCGCGGTTCTCGATCTGGCCGCGCGGCAGCATATGGACCAGCTCGCCATCTCGGAACAACGCGATTGCGGGTGACGACGGCGGGTGCCCCGAGAAGTAGCTCCGAGCCCGGTCCGTGGCCTCGACGTCGCAGCCCGCGAAGACGGTCGCGACATGTTCTGGCGTCACGGCGTGTCGCAGGGCCAGCGCGACGCCTGGTCTCGCCTTCCCGGCGGCGCAGCCGCATACGGAGTTGACGACGATCATCACGGTGCCCGACTTGGTCGTGAGGACGGCGTCGACGTCGCCTGGAGTACGCAACTCTTGGATACCCAGGCCGGTCAGTTCTTGGCGCATGGGCGCCACGAAGAATTCAGGATATGGCATCTGTTGAGTGTACTGCCGGACGAACCCTCGCGTGTTGAACATTTGCGGCCGGGAGTCATCCCTCACCGGAGGCGACAGCCCTTGTCTGGCTCGCGGCTTCGTCGTGCCCCGACGAGTGCCCTGTCCGCTAACGCCCAGCCACGCCTCGCCTTGCCGCGAATGCCGCTGACACGAACAGTCCGCCGATGATCGCAAAGGCCGCGATGCCGAATAACTGCGTCCAGTCGGTGATGGTCGTCGGACTGCCGACGAGCGCGAGTGCCGCACCGAAGTCGAAGTCGGCTTCTGGTACCTCACGCATGGCTCCGAGTGCCGCCAGCAACGCGACGAGAAACAAGGCCCCGAGGCCGAGGAGCAGCCCTCCGCCCACGCCCCTGATTGTGAGAGCGGAAGCCGACAGTGGCGGTTTCGTTGACTGTACCTCTTCGACGGTAAACACCGGTTCGCGCGTCCCGACCGGTACAAACCGCGCCAGCATGACCAGACCGGGAATCCCAAGAATCATCGTCGAGAGGAAGAACGTCGGCCAGCCAAGCGCGTCCACCGCAAATCCCGTGATGGGCCCCGCCAGGATGCGCGGTAACGCAAACAGACTTGAGAACAATGCGTATTGTGTCGCCGAGAAACGCTTCTGCGTCATGCGCAGCAGCAGGACCGAGAATGCGCCGGTGCCCAATCCAGACGTGAAGAGCTCGAAGCTCGTGGCTGCATACATCAAGGGAAGGTGTGGTTCGCCGGCGCGGGCGAGGATGAAGTATCCGAGGTTGGAGAACACCTGAAGGACGCCAAAGATCCACAGCGAGTGGCCCAGCCCGACCAGCGTCGTGACCCAGCCCCCGGCGAATGCGCCGCCGACCGTGGCTACCACGCCGACGGTGGCGAGCGCGATTCCTCGGTGATCGGCGCTATACCCCATGTCAATCAGAAATGGCCGGGTCAGTGCCTGTGCCAGGTTGTCTGCGAACTTGTACAGGAGCACGAACGCCAAGATTTCGAGGGCGCGATGTCGCGCGAGGAACCCGAGGAACGGATCCCAGACCGCATCTTTCAGAGACGCGGGCGGGCGGGTCGGCGTTTCCGGTTCCGGTGCTTTCCACGTCAAGAACAGCATCGGGATATAGGCCAGCGCCAGGAGGACGTTGACGGCGGGCCAACCCAGGCGGCCGGCCGCCGTGATCGCGGCGCCCCCGGAGACAACGAGCGCCGCGCGATAGACAGCGATCCGCGCGCCGACGGCGGCTCCCTGCTCCTCCTCGCGAAGGACATCAACGGCATACGCGTCGATGGCGATGTCCTGCGACGCCGAGGCGAGGGCGATGGCGAGCGCCAGCGCGGCAACGACCCAGATAGCATCTGGCCGGTGGCCGACTCCTGCGAGCAGAAGGCCGAGCCCGGCGAGGGCGATCTGGGTCAGGGCCATCCAGCCACGCCGGCGTCCCCAGAACGGCGGGACGTACCGGTCCATCAGCGGAGACCAGATCACCTTGAACGCCCATGGTGCTTGCGCCAGCGAGAACAATCCGACAACGCGGATGTCGACGCCGCTGTCACGCATCCAGTCAGGAATCGAGTACCAGACGAGACCGAGCGGGAGTCCGGACGAGAAAGACAGCAGCGAGACCGAGGCCGTGCGCCACGAGCGCATCGCCCGAATGAGATTTGCCACCGCGCCGCCGCGCTGATCGGGAATCGTCTGCACGGCGTCAGCGAGACTTCGTGACACGCGAACGCGTGTGGGTGAGCATAGGGGACGGTCGGGCGTCGGCCCGGTCGGGGCCAGACTACAGCATTTCTGAGGCCCTTGCCCGCAGAGGGCTGCTGACGAAGGGCAGGATTGGCTGGATTCTGGCGAGGCGCCTTGACGGCTGATGAGGGCGCCAGTACGCTTCTTTGGTCACCCGTGCATCTACGTTGACGAAGGTGCACTTATGCCGACTCTACAGGCCATGAACACGTCGGACCTGCGATCGTTTCTCGATCGGGTCCGCGAGCGTTACACGGCGTTCCGTAATCAAGGCCATCAGCTCAACCTGGGTCGCGGGAAGCCGTCGCCGCCGCAGCTGGATCTTGCCAACGCGCTGTTGTCCCTGGATGCCGCCGGCTATCGCGCTGAGGACAACACCGACTGCCGGAACTACGGTGGGCTCCAGGGATTGCGCGAGGCCCGGGCCTTGTTCTCGTGTCTGGTCGGCGCTCCACCCGCCCAGATCGTGGCTGCAGACAATTCTTCTCTCGCCCTGATGCACGACACGTTGACGTGGGCCGTGCTGCACGGGGTTGTCGGCGGCAGCGCGAATTGGTCGACAGGTGGGCCCGCGACGTTCTTGTGCCCGGTGCCTGGCTACGATCGCCATTTTTCGATTTGCGATGGCCTCGGGGTTCGCATGGTCACGGTGCCGCTCACGGGCTATGGCCCGGACATGGAGGAAGTCGAACGACTGGTCGTTCGTGACTCCTCGGTCAAGGGCATGTGGTGCGTGCCAAAGTACAGCAATCCGACGGGCGAGATCTACTCGGATGAGGTCGTCGAACGCCTGGCGGCGATGCCGACGGCGGCACCCGATTTCCGGCTCTTTTGGGACAACGCCTATAGCGTGCACCACTTGACCGATAGTCGCCACGAAATCGCCAATGTCCTCGAGCTGTGCCAGCGGCACGGTCACGCCGATCGCGCCTTTGTCTTTGCATCGACGTCAAAGATGACGTTCGCAGGGGCAGGCGTGGCCTTGTTCGCGTCTTCGCCGGCCAACGTGGCTTGGCTCCTGGGGCACATGGAGCGCCGAACGATTGGCCCCAACAAGCTGGAACAGCTCCGCCACGTTCGCTTGTTCCGGAACCGCGAAGGGATCGCGGCGCACATGGAGGCCCACGCACGGATTCTCGCGCCGAAGTTCAAGCGAGTGCACGATACGTTCAGCGAGCTCCTGGCGGACACTGGCATCGCCAGCTGGACAAGACCCGAGGGCGGATATTTCGTCAGCCTCGACGTCTTGGACGGCTGTGCCAGACGCGTCGTCGAGCTCGCGAAAAACGCCGGGGTTGTCGTGGTGCCCGCTGGTTCCACTTACCCAGGTGGCACCGACCCGAGCGATCGCAACATTCGCATCGCGCCGTCGTTCCCTACGCTTGACGACGTCGCCAGAGCCGCTGAAGGCATGTCGCTCGCGGTTCTTCTCGCGGGTTCAGAAGCCATCCTGACCCAGCGTGGCGAGTCGACGCCCGTTGCGGACGCCGTGGCGCCATAGGGGTTCTGGCGGTGCTCGAACGAGCGCGCCGCGCCCAGGCACCACCATTTCCACCCACGGCTCGGAGTACTGAGGCCAGGCAGCATGCGAGGGAGGCCGGCGCCATCATTATCGCCAAGACGGTCATGACCGAGCTCGCGAACTGGGTTGCCGGCGCCCCCTTCGACATGCCCGACAATTACAGCTCCCTCGGCGGCTATGGGTTTAATCCCTATGACCCTCGCCGCGATCCCCGCCCCGGGATCGGCGACGGCATGCCGGTGCTCTCGCCGGGCGGCTCCAGCTCCGGCATCGGCACCAGCGCCAATCTGTGGGCGGCCAACGTCGGCACGGAAACTTCCGGATCGATTCTGTGGCCTTCGAATCAGACTATGCTGGTCGGCATCAAGCCGACGGTGGGCCGCGTCAGCCGCTATGGAATCATTCCAATCACCGCCGATCAGGATACGGCGGGACCCATGGCAAGAAACGTCACCGACGCCGCCATCCTGTTCGGCGCACTGACACCCCGCTGTTGCCATCGTCCATCGAAGGCGGTCTGCTGTAAACCAACTGCAAACGCCTGCGAGGAGAACTTGACCTTCCGGAGTATCCACGCGTTGGCCCTGTAGATCAGTCGTCGCCTCCGGTTGGAACATCAATCGAAATCCGCGACTCCAGGGCCTTCGAAATGCCCGAGCACGTGTCCGGGGTCAGGCGCCAGTCGGCATTCAGTCAGCAGCCGTCGGAGGTCCTCGGGTACCGGGGCCTCGAGGAACAGGGGCCGCCCGGTCGCGGGATGGGGGAATGAGACCTGCCACGCATGCAGGGCTTGCCGTGAGAATGCCTTGAGCGCAGACCTGAGCGCTGGGGCAGTCACCTGGTTCCAGCGCGGTGTACCGTACACGGGGTCCCCAACCAGAGGCCATCCCCGGGCGGCGAGATGGACGCGAATCTGGTGCGTGCGGCCTGTGGCGAGGCGGCACCGCAGGAGCGTCAGTCCCGCGCGAGGCGCTGCGACTCGAGCGAGACGATCGAAGAGGGTCACGCTTGGCGCTCCGGACGTTGTCGAGGCGACGACCTTTCGGCGATCTGACGGCGCACGCTGGAGCCGCAGATCAATGTGGCCGCTGGCGACCTTCACCCGCCCGTAGACCAGGGCCAGATAGCGCTTCTCGGATTGGCGCGACGTCATCAGTCGCTGCAGCTCGGCGTGCACCTCTCGTGTCTTTGCCACGATGACGATGCCTGACGTGAGTTTGTCCAGCCGATTGACGAGCGACGGACGCTGGGGCGGCGGCCAGTCCCTGGCATGCCACGCGAGCGCGTTCATGACAGTACCTGTCGCGTGTTTGTAGGTAGGGTGCACCACCATACCCGCCAGCTTGTCCACTGCCATGAGGCGATCGTCCTCATACAGAACATCAAGCCTGATGGCCTCCGCTTCCATGGCCGTGCGAGGAGCCGTCTCCGGGAGCGTGATTGTCACGACATCGCCAAGCGCGGCGCGGGAGGCGACCCGGCTGACTGCTGCGCCATTGACGGTGACGAGCCCGTTCTCGATCCATGCCTGGACGCGGGTTCGTGTCGCATCATGGAGGTCGCTGAGATGCCGGCGCACGACCAGGTCGAGTCGTCGCCCCGTGTCACCGCGGTCGGCGGTGACCGTACGCTGTACGTTCATGACGATGTCCGCCGTGCGGGCCTTTGGCCTCCCAGTGTCATACGATGACCGAAGTGTTGCCGAACGGTGAGCCAAGGCAGCTCCGCCTGGGAGGCGAGCGCTCTCATTTCAGCGGGTCGGAGCGCCCGGCGGACCGACAAGGGACCATCGTGCGCCAGGATCGGATGAAACGGGCGAGTCAATAGCCATGTCCAGAGGTAGGCGCGCCGAGAGCGGACCAGATCGTTCACGACGATGCCGCGCGACGCGATGCGTTCGAAAGAACGCAGAGTTCCGACGATCTGCTCATCCGTCAGGTGGTGAAAGAAGAGTGCGCTCGTCACGTAGTCGTACGCGCCCTCGCGGCAAGGCACGCACCGAACGTCCGCGCAAACCAGCCGGAGCCTGCGGTCACGCGGCTCGGAGCGTCGAGCGTAGTCGAGTGCGCTCAGCGACACGTCGACCGCGGTCACCCGAAGGTCGAATCCCCGCTGGTGCGCCCAGGCCAGCAACGCCCTCGGGATGTCGGCAGCGCCGCTGGCGACGTCGAGCACTTCGATTCGCTCACCAGTCCGCCAGGTCCGGCTGAACTCCTCGAACCTGGCGATGGTAGCCCGTGCTCCGCCCAGGTATCTGTTCACCCCGGTGAGGAACGCGTATATCTTGTCGACCACAGCCTGTTCGGGCACGTGATCGTCGAGAATTTCAGATTGATACGTCCTGCTTCGCAGCATCGATTTCAGTGTCTCTGGGGCGATGGCACGGCCCGCTCACGCGACCTCGATTGACCTGACCTCGGCATCACGGCGCGGAGCATTGTGGCCGTGTTCAGCGGTCGGCGCGCCAGCGCGACATCCATCAGGGTGTGAATCAGCGAGGTGTGTGTCAGCAGCGCGCGCGTCGCGCGGTCGTGGCTGCGCGGGATGCTGAGCAGCAGCTGACCGAGACGGTGTGCCGTTCGCCCCATGTCGAGTCGAATCCGCTGATACGACATGAGGTCGCCGGACACGATCGCATCAGCCGCGGGCCGCGCGGACGCGATCGCCATGGCGATGCCGTCCCCGGTGATGGCGTCAGGAGCCCCGGCGGCGTCACCGACGAGGAGAAGGCGTCCGTCCACGACCTGCGGTACATGAAGCCCCAACGGAGCAGAGGCAAGTATGGGTGTCGTCAGTTCTACGTGAGAAGCACGAGCGCGCATTTCTGGGATCGCGTTGAGCAGATGCATCAATCCGGTATGCCGAAACGACGCGTGGTAGAAGAGCCCCGCAACCAGCGTTTCATCGTCGCTGGTTGGCGCCACGTACAGCTCGCCATCGGGGTGGAAGAACACCTCCACGCGATCGGTGATTCCCTGGATCCCTCCCATGTGTGCCGCCAGTCCGACGCGGCGTGGCAGCGCCGGATGCGCCGGGAGCCTTCGGTGGAATTGTGATCGCTTCCCGTCGGCGCCCACAACAAAGCGCTCGCCCTCATCGCGGTACGGGTATCCAAGTCGCAGGTCGACATTTGGCGTGGCGGCGGCCTTCTCGAGGAGCCACGTGTCGAACCGGTCGCGCCGTACGACGAGCCCGAGACCCTCGGGAAAGTCGGCTTCGACCGAGACCGTGCCACTCACGAAACGCAGACCACGCACCCGGGGCGCGACGGGGAGCCCCGCGATGCCGGCAAGCGCAGCGACACCGTGGGGGAGCAGACCCTCACCGCACGCCTTCAACCGCGGATGTCCGCAGCGTTCGTACAAGCGGACGGTCACACCCCTCCGACCGAGCTCGATCGCGAGCGAGGCTCCCGCTGGGCCTCCTCCGGCAATTGCGACATCCGCTACCACGACAACATCAACATCTCGGCGGCAAACCCCGGCCCGAGCGCGAGCAGAAGCCCCGTGTCTCCCCGAGCAGGTCGTCCACTCGAGACAAGATCGCTCAACATGAACAGCACCGCCGCGCTCGACAGATTTCCGTACTCGCGCATGCACGCCCGGGGCAGCCGAAGAGCCGACTCTGGCAGAGCAAACGCCGATCGATACGTTGTCATGACCTTGGGGCCGCCTGGATGGAGCACGTGGTGGGTTATTTCCGTGGCGGTCTTCCCCCGGGTAGCCGTGAACGCAGCGACCGCGGGCGCCACACGTTCACCGACGTACGTGGGGATATCACGCGAGAGGACGAGACGCATCCCATCGCTTGTGAAGTCCCACCCCATGAGGTGTCGTGCGTCTGGAAAGAGTTGAGAAGCCACCGCGTCTATCGCGATACCGGTCTCGGCGACGTCGTCGCCTCCGACCAAGGTGGCAGCCGCGCCGTCGCCGAAGAGAGCGGCGCCAACAAGGTCTGTCGGAGTCTTCGCCTGGGTCGAGAAAATCAAGCTGCAGAGCTCAACCGACACGACAAGAGCGCGCTGGGACGGAGCCGACGACAAGACGTCGAATGCTCTGACGAGCGCACCCGCTCCGCCGGCACACCCGAGCCCGAAGAGCGGCGAGCGCCGGATGTCGGTGCGCATGTGTAGTCGATCGACCAGCAGTGCGTCGAGGCTTGGTGTGGCCAGACCGGTCGTTGTCACGAAATACAGATGGTCGATCTCATCGGGCGCGACCCCCGCCCGAGCCAGACAGGCCAGGACGGCCTCTTCGGCAAGCTCGAGACCGCGCACCGCGTACTCGCGGTTGCGCTCATCGAACGTTCGCTCGCTGGAGTACCACGCTGGCGGATGTAGGAGGTGCCGTGACTCGACACCGGACCGGTCGAAGACCGGCAACAGGCGGGCGAGATGCGGTTGGTCTTCGCAGAGGCGAGTCATCTCACGGCGGGCCGTCGATTGCTCGACGCGGTGGGGAGGAACGGCCGTGGCCACTGCCTGGATGCGAGGCATCGTCAGGCTAGTGCGTCGGCGATTCTGAAGGAGCGCACGGGGGGTGCCTCAACGGATGCCGGTATGACCGAAGCCTGCGTCGCCCCGTGCCGAGGATTCAAGGGTGTCAACTTCGACCCAGACCGCAATCCCCACGGGCGCGAAGACGATTTGTGCGACTCGCATGCCGCGCTCAACGGTGAACGATTCGCGCCCAAGATTGATGAGCGGCACGAGGACTTCGCCTCGGTAGTCCGAGTCGATCGTGGCCGGCGCGTTGGGCAGAGTAATGCCGTGCCGAACGGCAAGTCCGGAGCGCGGTCGCACCTGCGCTTCCCAACCCATCGGAATCGCGAGGCTCAATCCCGTCGGAATCAGCTCGATCGCCCCGGGTGCGATATGGCGCTCGCTGTCCACCGCCGCCAGCACATCCATTCCCGCCGCGCCCGCTGTTTGATAGACAGGAAGCGGCAAGCCGACGGACGAAGGCAGCCGCCTCACGTGCACCTTCAAAGTGTCAGGCATCGCAGGACATCATAAACACGGTAAGCCGGCCCGCGCCCAGTCGATGGTTCTGTCTGGACGCGGCTGGTTGTGGTCTGGACGGATCGCGGACAGGACTATCGAATCTCGAAGTTATCGACCTGGACGTCCAGCTGGTGGTTGATCCGGATGCCAGTAATTCCGTCCGTGATAGCGCTCATTCCGCTCTTTGGCGTCGTGTGGACGACCTGCCCGTTCACGACGTAGGAGATGGTGTTGCCCGCAACCCGCACTTCGAGCTCGTTTGTCGATTGGCCGTTCGCTCCTGGCTGGTTCACGGCGGCGTGGGCCGTACTCGGTTGGATATCGTGAACGTCTTCACCGGCCCGATGCTTGACGAGGTAGTTTCCGTTCTGGGCGACCAGAAAATAGATGTAGGTTTGATTGGCCGCGCCGAGGTTGGATCCGCCGAAGATCAGGCCATAGTAGTTTGTGTGGCCGCTGGGTTTCATGAGCTTGAAGCTGCCCGCGAGCGTGAAGTCTCCGCTGGCGGTGTTCGCGTCATTCCAGAAGGTCCCGGCCGGGCCCCCGGTCACGTGGAACACAGTGCCCATTGTCATGAACTGAAGGTTCTCTGCGTCGTCCGGGTCCTGGGCGTTCGTGCTGCGGTCCAGTCGTACCATCCAGCCAGCTGGTGCCTGTGCCGCCATGGGCACGGCGAGTAGCGCGATGAAAGCGATCAACAAGAAACGTCGAAGCATTGGGAGAGTCTCCTTAAGTTTGTGCTTGTACTGGGGATCGTCGCTCGACACCGGCGAGGGCAACGATTCTGCCTAATCATAGCCTCTATGACGAGGCACCCCCGGGGTCGGGTTCAAACAATCGTGATCTGACGGAGCTTCGATCCACTTGGTTTCAGGAGCTCCACGGCTGACACACTGGCGGTCGCGCGCGACCTGCGACGAATCCGGGCCACAGGAAAAACCCAGTCAGCGCGGTCCCCCCACCGTGGCCGAGCGTCGCCCCGCGGAGGATTATGGCTCCAACCAAAGTCGTCGCCCGATATCTGGATGGTCGAGTGCTCAAGGGCTTCGCCTTCGATTTCTTCCCGAACCGAGTGGTGTTTCACATCTCTCCGGTCGAAGCGGCGCCTGGAGCCCAGGCCGTCGAGGTGTCTGTCAGCGAGCTCAAAGCCGTGTTCTTCGTCAAGGACTTTGTCGGCAACGCCAAGTACGACGACGTCAAAGCGTTCAACAGCGCTCAGGTGATTGGACGAAAGATGACGGTTCGCTTCTCCGACGGCGAAACCCTCGCGGGCACGACGCAGGGCTACGATCGACAGCGCCCCGGTTTCTTTCTGATTCCAGCCGATCCGCAGTCAAACATCGAACGCTGTTACGTCGTCGTGGCCGCCACGACGGAAGTGTCGAACGCCTGACAGGCGGGCCGGTGCGCTGCGGGACGGAATGCACAGCGTATCGCGGGTGCTCGCCCACCGGGCCTGACTCTTGCCTATCAACCCGTTGGCGTCTGATTCGAGCGATTTCTCGCTTACCTGACCGCTACCTAATTACAAAGTTGGTATGACAGGCTCCAATAGTGCACTGATGGACCGGGTCGATCCCTCGGCCTTGCCTTCAAGCCCTGCCGTTCGGCCAGGCGATCCCGCGGGCCAATGGACCGACGGAGGTGTGGCCCTCGAGGGATTTCTCCAGCTCCTTGGCCGCGCGGTCAAGCAACTCCATACCTACCCGATAACGAGTCCCATGTGCACGGAAGCCATCGCGGCCTGCCACAAGGCCTTCGTCGGTCTGGAACAGGCAGACTGCCTGGTGCTTCGCGTCACACCTCGAGCATTCCTCGTCGGCGAAACGCCTATCGGCGCCGCCTCGATCATCGAACACGAGCTTGTGCGCCGGCTGCACCTTGCTCATGTCGCTTCTCTTGACATCGAGCCGGCCGCCTCGCCGCGCGACTTCACACGATTCTGCGCCGACGTGGTCCGCTGCGAGGAGCTCGCTGACACCAAGACGACGTTCGCAGAGCTCCTGGCTGACCACGGCGTCGAAACGATCGTGCCTCGTATGGCGCCTCGACCGGAGGTGCTCGACGTCGGGGCGCCCCCGGCGGCAGCGTGGGACCTCGTCAAACGCGAGAACACGCGGCGTGAGGCTTCGCCCGTAGTCGGACCGACGCAGTATCTGTATCCACCGGATAAGGGGTGGGTGCGGCTGGATCCAACTGCGCCCGCCGACACTGTGTCTCTTGTCGACATGGCCCTGCTGGTCAACGAGCCGGCAGATGTGGCGGCGATGCTCCTCCGTCTGACGGACGACGATGCCGTTGGCCCAGAGGGCGGCGAACAAGCACTCGAACGGAAGTTCACCGACGTCGCCATGCTCTTCGCGTCGCTTGACGCACCCCTCGCTCAGATGATGTTCGGCAAGCTGGCGAGAGCGGTGTTGGCGATTTCCCCGGCGCGCCGGCAGGCGCTGCTTCAGCGAACCATCCTGCCGGGTCTGCTCGATGGCCGCCCCGATGGGGCGGTCTTGCGCGATTTCCCTGACGCCGATCTCGCCGAGTCGCTGTGTTTGCTGCTAGATCTCGAGACGGCCGCCCCGGGGGTCGTCACGGCAGCCATGCATCGCCTGGAGCTGCCCGCCGAGCGCCGTCAAGCGATCGGCGCTCTCGTTGAGGAACGACTGCAGCGAAGCGAGGAGCCCGGGCAGGCAGACACCCGCGAGGCAACAACCGACCACTATGCGCGGCGGCTCATCAAGGTCGAGAGCACCGAGGGCAAAAACTTCGCCGAATTTGCCGCGTTCGACCTGTCGATTGACGAGGAAGCCGCTGCGTCGATCGCGCAGGTCGGAAACAGGATTGCGAGCACAGACTTCGTCGTCACGCAGATCGATTGCCTGCGGCGGGTCGTTCGCCTCGAGCCGAACCCGGCGACCGCGGAGGCGCTCCTGCGAAGAGCGTTGTTGCTCTTCGGGGATCTCGACCGCGCCGGTCGCTGGGGCGACCTTGCCGCCGCCGCCTCACAGTTCGACGAGTTGGCCGGAGAGCTTTGTGAGGCACGACCAGACGTCGCCAGTGCCATCAGGGAAGCCTTGGCGGCTTTCTGCACGCAAGGGCGCGTGCTTGCGCTCCTCGAGCTCCATGAGCGAGACAAGAGCAGCCGCGAAGTCGCCTCGTCCTTCGTCAAAGCCTTCGGTCTCTCGCTAGTCCCTCGGTTTATCGCGGTCCTCGACGACCCGTCGCTGACCAGCCGCGCGGCCCGACTGACACCGCTCATGTGCCGCCATGCCGCGATTCTCGCGTCGGGGCTTGCTGCGCATCTGGGCCAGGGCAAGCCTGCCTCGACGCGGGCGACGGTTCGGACGTGCGGGTTTGCGGGAGCGGGTTATGAGTCGGTGATTGGCGGACAACTGGTGAGTACCGACGAACAGACGGTGAGGGAGGCGCTGCGTGCGCTTGCGCGCATCGGCTCGCCGCGAGCCGCCTCGCTCGTGGCCGAGCAGATCGCAAGCGGGACTCACTTCGCGCGCAATGCGGCTGCGGAGGCGCTCTGGCATTTTCCCCCGTCGCAGCGTGCACCACAACTGCGCAATCTTCTGCGCCGTGAGTTCGTGATGCAGAACCCACCGATTGCGTCGATGTTGATCGACCGAGCTGCGCAGAGCGGCGCTGGGGATGAGATCAGGGGCGCGCTCAGTCACCTCGAAGGGCTGCGGTTCCGGTTCTGGAACCCGGCCGTGATGCGAGTGGCCCGGAAGGCCAGGGAGCTTCGTTGCCAGTGACACAAGCCACACCCTCCAGCGCCTCGGCCGATCCCCTGCTGATCTTGAAGAACTTCGCGAGCCTGCGCAAGCTCACCGGCGCGTATCCGGCCGGTCATCCGAGCATCACGCAGAAGCTCACCGAGCTTCACGACGCCGTGTGCGAGCACCTCCGCACCGCGCGCGAGCTGCGGATCGACATCATCCAGGGTAACGTCCACCTCGACGGCGTGCTGTTCAGTGGTGACACACATACGCACACTCCCTTCCTCAACGACCTCTCCGGACGCGGCATCGACAGCGTGTACATTCAGCAAGGCGTGCAGATTGAGGAGATCCTCGCGGTTGCCGAGTGTCTCTGGCGCAACGATGACGCGGGAAGCGAGTCGCTTGCCAACCAGCTGGCTCGCCGCAACGTTCGATCGATCAGTCTCGGCCGACTGGTGTCACTCGACACTCGCTGGAGCGCCCGGCAATGGCCCGATGCCCCGACGGGACCGCTCGATACCGATTACGCCGAATCCCTGGTACGTGCCCAGGAGACCTTCGAACAGGTCGCCGCTGGCAAGGAGCTGAACCCGGTGACTGTGGGGGATCTCGTTCAGCTCCTGATCTTCAGGGTCGCGCGTAGCCATGCCGCTCTGGGACAGATCTTGGCGGTCAAGAACTACGAGAACCTCACCTATTGCCATTCGGTCAACGTCGCGATGCTGAGCCTCCTGATTGGGAGGCAGATCGGACTCGACGAGCCGACAATGGCCGCCCTCGTCGAAGGGGCGCTGCTGCACGACATCGGCAAGACGAGAGTGCCACTCGAAGTCGTCAAGAAGCCCGGGGCGCTGGACAAGCGTGAGCGTCGCCTGATTGAGGCGCACACGACGTTTGGTGCACAGATACTCGTTCAGACCGACGGCTTGCAGTCGTTGACGCCGACGGTCGCGCTGGAACATCACCGTGGGATCGGGGGCACCGGGTATCCTGACCTGGGCACCGCGGTGCCGCATATCATGAGTCAGATCGTGTCGGTTGCGGACATCTACGAAGCGATGACCGGCGCGCGGTCGTATCAGGATCCACGGCCCCCCGAAGTGGTCTGTCTGGTGCTCGCCAGACTCGCCGGTGACAAACTGAATACCGCGTTCGTCAAGGCGTTTGTGAACGCCATCACGTTTTTCCCGATCGGTTCCCTCGTCCGTACGAACGACGGGCGGACTGGAGTCGTTGTCGAGTCGAACCCCGGCGACCTGCTGCACCCTGTCGTGGCACTGGCAGACGAGAGCTTCGAGGCTCCGCGCGCCCGTGTCGACACGAGTGTTCGAGACGACGCGGGTGCCTATCACTGTCATATCGTCGAGACGCTGACACCACCTGAACACCTCGACCTCCGGCAGTTCCTTGCGCCTGCCGCCTGACGGTCTCGAGCTCGTGGACTCTTCGCTGAGTTACCACGCTCGTAGCGCAGGCCTCGAGACCTGCCCGCAGAGGGGTGACGATGTGACGATGTAGCGCCGGTCTTTAGACCGGCTGTCCGATCCTCCTGCGGGCGTACACGTCAGACCTGCCTCGGCCCGCCGCAGGAGCCGGACTGAAGTCCGGCGCTGCGCCGCGAGCGGGCGGACCAGAGCGGCTCCTGTCTCTGCCGGTCGCGATCAGCCCGGTTCGTGTCCAGAGGCCGACCAGGAGGTCGGCCGGTGTCGTACCCGTGTGGCGTCGGAAGGCGCTCAGCGCTACTCGATGACGAGTGCTCCGTGCATCAATACCGCATGAGGTGTGCACACGTATGTTCCTGACCCGGCGGTGCCAGGGACGGTGAACACGATCTGCTCGAGCCCCTTGCCCCTGAGCTTGGGAGTTTTCACGCCCCAGTCGGCCACCGCGAAGTCGTGGGTCATACCGGAGTCTTCGTTGCGCAGTGTCAGCGCGACCCGCTCGCCGCGTTTCAAATGGATGGTGGGATTCGGAGTGGCGTTCCCATCCACATAGAATGCCATGTCGCGAACGACGAGCACGATCTCCCGGGGCGCAGTCGCCGCGTGCTCGGCCTCGAGCGGCCAGAACACCATGGCGGCGCCACCTGCGATGCACAGAGCCACCACGAACAACGGGAACCGAAACGCGCGAGCGAGCAGGTGGCTCATCCGACCATCATCCCCGTGGCGTACATGATGCCGAATCCGAGAGAGAGCCCGGCCAGCGCCGGCCGCGAGGCCATGAACTCTCTGACCGAGCGCTGGCCCGCAACCTGACTGGAAATTTGAACGACAACCTGCGCGATGGCGCCGATGCCGATTGCCAGAAAGAGCACTGACATCACCGGTGAGTAGACCAGGCCGCCCACGAGCGCCCCGGCTATCGTCGGAGCGCCACCGATGATACCCAGCACGACCAAGTCGAGCACCTTTGCGCGCTCTTTCGCGAGCGTTGCCACAATCGCGAGCCCTTCAGTGGTGTTGTGCAGCGTGAAGCCGACGATGAGCAGTGTGCCGAGCGCGGCTTCTCCCAGCGCAAATGCCGCGCCGATCGCGAGGCCCTCACCAAGATTGTGGAGGCCAATGCCAGTGGCCATCAGCAACGCGAGAACCCACCCGCTCCCGCGTCCGGGCGACCCCGCCGCGTGTCGCCGTGCCCTCAGCCACCTTCCAAACGCCTCCAGGGCCAGATACGCGCCCAGCGCGCCGAACGTCAGGAGCGCGGGGCCCTGGTAAGAGCCAGGCGTTCCAAGCGCGGTTTCAAACCCTTCGTGAGATGCGTCGACGAGCAGAAAGAGCAGTAGGCCAATCGTCAGGGCTAAAATAAAGTCCAACCCACGCGGTTTCAACCGCGAGAGCAGTGGATACCACAGCAGGCCGATCGCGACGGGAATCACGCCGACGTAGAGCCCAATCAGCACGAAGATGGCCGCAAACCGCACGCTCGGCTCCGGCGTGAGCACGGCGACCGGTATCTCGTGTTCGAACGTGACACCTGTAGACGTCATGACCTTCACGACGTGCGCGTCACCGGTGACCCACGGGTATGGAATGCGAAGCGTCGTGCGCTGCAGGTGGGAGAGCCCCGTGCCGTTGTCGGCCGTGAAGCCCCAAAGGGCGTCGTCGACCGCGACCTGAGCGATCGTGACGCGATCTGGTCCGTCGTTCAGGACCGTCACCGCCATCCCGTCCGCGGTAAGCGCCACTCGCTGAAACGTGAGCAGTTCGACCGGCGGATAGCCGTCTCCCCGAAGCGCGTCAGCGGGACCGGATCGCACGATGACGGCCAGCAGCGCGCCGAGCATGAGCAGCGGAAGGAGCGCCGCCATCCATAGCCCCGGTGCACCGCTAATCATCGGCGTGCCGCGGTCTGGCGTTGCCGCCGGAGCCACCGCGACAGAGGCGGCCGGATCAGGTGTCACGGCGAATGCCCTCGGCGCGGAACAGCCCCATCCAACCCAGCTCGGCAAACTCACTCTGGTGCGCGTGAAACATGAAGTTGCCCGGATAGCGAAACGTCGTCTCGACGATCGCCCGCTCACCTTGGCAGAGCATCAGCGTATCGGTGTGCTCGGGCGATTGGCGTGACGTGCCCGTGCGGAACGCGTCGAAGAACATCCCGTGCAGGTGGAGGCTGTTGATCGGGTCGAACTCGGTCAGATTCACAAGGTACACGCGCACGAGCTCGCCGACCCGCACGCGGACGGGATCGTGCATGTGATGGTGCGCGACCGTATTCACCGCGTAGATTTCGTTCTCGGAGTCGAAGTTCGTATCGAAGCCGTTCATGACCATGACGAGCTCGTCCGCCGCCGGGCGTCCGTCTCGAGGGTCAATGATGAACACGCCGTACAGCCCTTTGTGGATGTGGCGCTTCAGCGGCGCGGCGTGGCAGTGATACAAGTGCAGGCCGGAGGGTTCAGCAGTGAACTCGTACACGAACTGGTCGCCCGGGGCGACTTCGTGTTCGGGCAAGGACCCGTCCATCTCGGGAGCATGCCAGCCGTGGAAGTGCATCGTATGAGGGTGCGACCCCTGGTTGACGAAGGTAATCCGAACCAGATCGCCCTCGGTCGCACGTATCGTCGGACCTGGTACCGTGCCGTTGTACGTCCAGGCGGGAAAAAACACACCAGGAGCAATCTCGATCTCTCGATCGATCGCGACGATGTCGTATTCACGCATCAGCGTGCCATCGGGTCGGGGGGTCTCCCGATAGAAGCTTGAGCGGAGCGGCTCTTCCAGATGGGAAAAATTCCACGAACGCAGAAAGACGGTCGGATCGAATGTGTCGGTCGACACCCGCCCGATTGCTCCCATCTCGTGTCCAGAGTGGGCGAGCCGATCGGGCTGAGCGCCTTCCTGGTTGCCACGGGCAGTCGCCCACGCACCTGCGCTAAACAAGGTGCTCAAGCCGAGCGTGCGGAATAAGGAACGTCGTGTGAAGGCCATTTCCAAAATTTTGACTACTCAAAATATAGATTACGTTGTGGCGTAAGGTCAAGTATTCTCTGTAGTTTGGAGTGCACACTCTTGCAGACGATATTGAAGGCAAACCGAGGAACGACCGCTTCAGCGGGAGGGGCGCGATGCTAACGAACGTCGCACTCTACGTTTTTCTCTGTGTCGTCTGGGGGTCTACGTGGCTGGTCATCAAGGTGGGCTACGGCGGCCTCGGCCCGTTCAATGCCGCCTCCGTCCGCTTCTTTGTCGCCGCCGCCATTCTTATTCCGCTCGTCCCGTTGTTTCGGGCCCGCTGGCCTGGG
>Ga0326597_10005000_pt1 | contig 18537 bp, 13 predicted proteins | sample RVTome_12_FD_203789 | JGI IMG/M metagenome (GOLD analysis project Ga0326597, IMG submission 203789) | Soil microbial communities from uranium-contaminated site in the Upper Colorado River Basin, Wyoming, United States - RVT100D185 | ecosystem: Environmental > Terrestrial > Soil > Contaminated >... | reverse complement strand
TTATACGCACGCTACCCGCAGGGTGAAGACTGGTTGGCGACCGGCAAGTATGCTCTTTGTCTTTGCCGCCATCAGTCGATTAGCGAGGCGAAGTCGCAGGGCCTGCCCGTCGATCTCATGGAACCCGAGCAGTTCAAAGAAGGAGTCGGTGTCGAAACTCGGGCGAAAACCATGGTGCTGATGAATCAAGCGCCTCACCCCAACGCGGCGAAAGTTTTTATTAACTGGTTCCTGTCGCGCGAAGGACAGCTCGATTTCCAGAAAACTAGCGCGAAATATATCGATGCGGGCGCCGAGGGCTCGCTCAGAATCGACATCCCCAAAGATGATATCCCGCCGCGCAATCGGCTCAATCCAGGGGTCAAATACGTGCCCCAGTGGAACTCGGAGTTTTTCGATATGAAGCCTATCGCCAAAGTGATCAGCGAAGCGCAGGGTGAGGCGGCGAACAAGAAAGAATAGGATTCGGAGTTTTAGCCGCAAAGACGGTAAAGTATGCAAAAGAAATCGACCAATTGCTAACTTCGTGTCCTTCGTGGTGAGGCAAAGTTTTGTCAATCGTTAAAACCAACTGGAGAGGTGAATCATGTTGAGCCAAGAAGAAAATGAACAGCTGACTAAAGTCGGCCCCGGCACGCCGATGGGGGATTTGCTGCGGCGCTATTGGTATCCGATTGCCGCGTCTTCCGAGTTGATCGAGAAACCGACCAAGGCGGTGCGGATACTTGGCGAAGACCTAGTGCTCTATCGCGACAAGCGGGGGCGGCCGGGTTTGATCGGCCCCCAGTGCGCGCACCGGCGCATGTCGATGGTGCTCGGCATACCCGACAAGGAAGGATTGCGCTGCGCCTATCACGGCTGGCTTTTCGGCCGCGACGGCAAGTGCCTGGAACAGCCCTATGAAACCGCCGAAGATCCCAGCAGCACATTTAAAGATCGTGTCCGCATGCCGGCCTATCCGGTCGAAGAGCTCGGCGGATTGATCTTTGCTTACCTCGGCCCGCAGCCGGCGCCGCTACTGCCACGCTGGGAATTGTTCGTGCGCGACGGCGTGTTGCGCGATATCGGCGCCGCGATCGTGCCGTGCAACTGGCTGCAAATCATGGAGAACTCTCTTGATCCGGTGCACGTCGAATGGCTCCATCAGCATTTTTTCAACCACGTGCAAGAGCGTTTGGGGCGCAGCGAATTCAAGGGCCAGCCGGTGAGCCACAAAATGATCAATTTTCGCGAATTCGAGCACGGCATCATCAAGACCCGCATGCTTGAAGGCGAGACCGAAGAAAACGAAGATTGGCAGGTGGGCCATCCGGTGCTCTTCCCAAATATCCTGCTGAGCGGCAGCACGCAGCGGCCGACATTTCAAATCCGCGTGCCGGTGGATGACACGCACACGCTACACTTGTGGTATACCTGCTATCAACCTGGCGCCGGGATGGCGCCGCAAGAAGTCGTTCCTTTCTACAATGTGCCGGTGCCGGGTGTCGATGCGGCCGGGGAGCCCGACTGGTCGCTACTCGACAACAACAGCGGCGAGGACATGATCGCGTGGATAACCCAGGGCGGCGTCGCCGATCGGACCAAAGAAGCGTTGGGGCTTTCCGATAAAGGGGTCATTCTGTATCGCCGGCAGTTGAAAGAACAGATGGAAAAAGCTCAAGCGGGGCAGGACCCGATCAATGTGTTTCGCGATCCGGCGAAGAACGTTTCGATCAAACTGCGCCTGGAAGACGCGAAACTCAACAGCGGCAGTTTTCGCAACGGCCCGCGCCGCCAGGGCGGCGCGACCAAATACAGCCCGATTCTCGACGAGGTCGAGCGAGTGGCAAAGTAACCCTTCAAAACGTTCCAGTCCCCACCGCTAAAAGTTGCGCTGGAGGACTTTCACAAAGCCGTGACGGAGGACTGGCCGGTGCCGCATGACGGGAAATCGGACAAGGCAACCTTGGAAGGTTGTCTAGCGATCATGCAATCGAGCCGTGATGGGCTGGCGGTCGCTTTATCGCATCGGGTGCCGAGGCCGCTATTCATCGTCGGGCACGGGGTGAGATCCGCCAACGTCCAGAATTCTTACTCCACGAAGCCAATATCTCTTGCACTCCACGACTTGCCGCGATAAAAACGCGCTGACCAATTGAGGGCTAAATGCCATGGCAAAGACCGAGACCTTTAGGACAGGAACGCAGGCAAGATCCTGGCTGCCGCCGCTAGATGGCGGCACGGCGATCATGGCCGTGCTGATCGGGTTCATGGGGTTCTATGTGCTTTATCCCTTGACGCTGATCGTGCTCAACAGTTTTAATACCGCGACCATCGCTGAGCCCGAAGTCTACGGCTTGGGCGCGTGGCGCGAAGCCTTTGCCGAACCCGGGATTTGGCGCTCCCTTTGGAACAGCATCAAAATTGGCATCGTGCTGCAGATCATCGCCCTGCCGTCGGGAATATTTATCTCTTGGTTGTTAGCGCGAACTAACATTTATGGCGCCAATTTCTTTGAGTTTGGCTTTTGGATTTCTTTCATCCTGCCCAACTTGGCGACGACCTTCGGATGGATGCTGATGCTCGATCCGAGTACGGGCCTCATAAACAATTGGCTGCGCAGCGTGCCGTTCCTGAGCGGTCTTAATTTCGACATCTATTCTTTCTGGGGCATCATCTGGGCTCATGTCATGGCCAACGGTATCTCCACCAAGATCATGTTGATGACACCGGCGTTCCGGCGCATGGATGCCTCGATGGAGGAGGCGAGCCGAATGTCCGGCGCGAGCCCTTTCACGACGCTGATACGAATTACCATTCCGGCGATGACCCCGGTGATCATCGTGGTGTTCTTGCTCAGCGTGATCCGTATCTTCAGCAGCTTTGAAACCGAATTGTTGCTAGGCGTGCCCTGGGGCTTTTATGTTTACGCTACCAAGATCGTCGATCTGGCGCGCCAGGAGCCGCCCCTGGTTAACCAGGCGGCGGCGTTGGGCAGCGTTATCTTGATTTTCCTCGTCGGCTTCATCCCGCTTCAAAGAAAACTCATCGCGCGGCGCCAATTCACCACGGTGACCGGCCAGTTCAAGCCGAAAATCATCGAACTCGGTGTTTGGCGTATTCCTGCGACGGTGTTTATCGGCGTGGTGGTTTTCTTATTGGATGTCGTACCGGTGCTGAGCGTCATCGGCGGAAGTTTCATGACTCGCTTTGGCTTTTTCAATCTGCCGAAAACCTGGACCCTGGAGTATTGGACGATGGCGCTGAGCGATCCGCGTATCCTTCAGGGCCTGCAAAATACTGTGATCATCGCCTTCAGCGCGGCCATCTTCGGTGCGTTTTTCTTTTCGCTGGTCGGCTATATTTTGGTACGCACCAAGTATCCTGGCCGGGCTATCTTGGATTCGATCTGCTGGCTGCCGTCGGCCATTCCCGGCGTGCTTTCGGGACTTGGTCTATTATGGATGTTTCTCGGCACGCCATTTTTTCGGCCGTTTTACGGCACGCTTTTTCTGCTCGTGATCGCTTCGGTGTTGGGCGGCATCACTCTGGCGACGCAGATTCTGAAAGCGAACTTCATCCAGTTGGGTAATGAGTTGGAAGAGGCCTCGCGCATGTCCGGCGCGGGCTTTTGGCGCACCTATTTCAAGGTCGTATTTCCGTTGATGGCGCAAACCATGGTCTTGGTCGCGGTGCTCAAGTTCATGTTCGCGTCGCAGCAAACCGGAAGTATCATTCTCTTGGCAACATCGGAAACTCGCACGTTGTCACTGTTGGCTTTGGACCAGGTGGCGGCGGGCTACCGTGAAGTCGCCAGTATCACGGTGATCTTCATCATGATGATGACTTTGGGAGTGGCGATGGTGGCACGGTCATTTGGCCTCAAGGTCGGCATCCGGGCGAGCTGACGACGATTCTAAGTAAATTTGGTGATACCTGTCGACGATGGCTATCCCCGACTAGGTGAGTCACGGGGATTGTGATTGAACCAGCAAGGAAACCAGCACGTGAGCTTTCTACGCATAGAAAACCTCTATAAAACTTTCGGTCAAGTGGCCGCGGTCAATCGTATCAACCTGGAAATCGCCGAAGGCGAATTCTTTACCCTGCTCGGCTCCAGCGGCTGCGGTAAGACGACCACGTTGCGCATGATCGGGGGTTTGGAAAAACCGGACAGTGGGGCGATCTATCTCGGCGATCGGTGTTTGGTTTCACCCGAGAAAAATCTTTTCATCAAGCCGGAAAAGCGCGACATGGGGATGGTATTTCAGTCCTATGCGCTGTGGCCGCATATGACCGTCTTTGAAAACGTGGTTTATCCTCTTAAACTGCGCGGCATCAAGGGACGGGATGCCGAGAAAAAAGTCGCGGAGGTTCTCGGACTCGTCGGCCTCGCCGGCCTGGAAGAGCGTCCGGCGCCGGCGCTGAGCGGCGGGCAACAACAGCGCGTGGCGCTGGCGCGGGCCCTGGTGTTCTCCCCGAAAGTCTTGTTGCTCGACGAGCCCTTGAGTAATTTGGACGCACAACTGCGCGAAGAGATGCGCCGAGAGTTAAAGTCGCTGCAGCAGCGGGTGCATATCACGGTCATTTTCGTCACTCACGATCAAATCGAAGCTTTGAGCTTGTCCGATCGCATCGCGATCATGAAATTCGGCGTGTTCGAACAAGTTGGTACGCCGGAGGAGGTTTACTTCAAGCCCGCCACGCCGTTTGTGCGCGATTTTCTCGGCAAGACCTTTCTATTGCCAGGCAAGGTAAGCGGGCTCTCGGATCAGCAAGTGAATGTGGAAGTTAAAGGCGCTGCGACGGCGCAACTGGTTTTGCCGCGAAGCAACGTGATTTCGCTGGCCAACGGATTTCTCGCCGTGGGGCAAGGCGTGATGGTGGCGATTCGACCTGAACAGGTCAATTTGTCGGCGGGTCGGCAGGAAGGCCGGACTAATGTCGTCGAGGCGAGTGTGGATACGGTGCTGTTTCTCGGCGACCGCTACGAGTACACCGTGACCCTCGGATCTGAGACGCGAGTATTGGGATCACCGGTGTCCCAGGGACTCAAGTCCGGCGATAAGGTATCTCTTGAGCTCAAGCCAGAGGGCATGACTCTCTGGTCGCGCGAAAATGAATCGGCGCAATAGCGGTCAAGGGGTCGACAAAGCCCTTCTTTAGCTGGCGGCCCGGTCGCAACGGCGCCGGTATCTCGTTATTGAAACAGAAAACGTGAGTTTCACTCGTTCAGCATCCCACGCTCGCTCCGGGCCAATGCGAGCTGGGCTATTCACGGCTCGAGGGGATCCTCATCAAAGGTCGGCAAGCATGAACTCCGCCTTACGAATCATTGCCATAACCGTTTTATTGTTAAGTCTGGCGATCGAGTGCCGTGCGGCTCAATCCGGCGCCGCAGTGGTCGGTTGGGAGAGCGAATGGGAGCGCACCATCAAAGCGGCGGAGCAGGAAGGGGAGATGTCCTACTATACGCTCGGTGAGTATGGTTTCATCAGCGAGTTTGAAAAGAAATTCCCGCGTATAAAAGTCAAAGTTGTCCCGGGGCGCGGTAGCGAGCTGCTCGCCCGCGTCATGGCTGAGCGGCGTGGCGGAAAATATCTCGCCGATGTGGCGCGCATCGGCAATACCTCGCCGTTATCTCTCTATCGAGCCAACGCCTTGCAGCCCATACTGGCTGCATTCATTCTTCCCGAAGTTAAAGACGAGTCGAAGTGGTGGTCGGGCAAGCATCAGTATATCGATGCCGAGTCCAAATTTATTTTTGTTTCCGTGGGCAGCGTTTCGGTCAACATGGTGGCGCACAATAGCGACTTGGTCGCGCCGGCGGAATTGACTTCCTACTGGGATTTATTGAACGAAAAATGGCGCGCCAAGATTATCGTCATGGATCCTCGTTCTGGCGGTTACGGCCGCAGCGGCGCGCGCGCGGTCTATTACCACCCACAACTTGGCGCGGAATTCTTGCGCCGGCTGTTCACTCAACAGGTCGTGATGGTGTCGCGGGATTACACTCAAGCAATCAATTGGCTGGGGCAGAAGCGTTTTTCGCTCATGCTGTTTGGCAACGGCGATGATGTGCTGCAAGCCAAAGCCCAAGGCCTGCCCGTCAATGTCGTCGATACCAGCGGCTGGAAAGAAGGGGGTACCCTGGAGCCAGGCGCCTTTACCGTGACTTGGCTGGATAAGTCGCCGCGTCCCAACGCCGCCAAAGTTTTCATCAATTGGCTCTTGTCGCGCGAGGGGCAGAGCGCTGTGCAGAAAGAAGGCGGCGTCCATGACTCGCTACGTATCGATATTCCGAAGAGCGATCTCCGCCCATTGGCCCGGCGCAAAGAAAGCGCGAAGTACATGGTGACTTGGAAAGCCGAATGGATGGATTCCAAGCCGATGCAAGATGTGGTGAACCAGGCGCTGGAAAGCGGCGGTAAAAAGCCGTAGCCGGAGAGATGAGAATGATGATCGCGATCATTCCAATCCTCGGCAGCGGGTAGCAGCCAGCGGCGGAGTTGGCTATTATCCATGCAGCATGTTGCTTAGCCAGCTCAAAAGCGAGGGTCGAGTATGATCAGCAAGGAAGATAACGAGAGGTTGACGCAAGTTAAAGCCGGCACGCCGATGGGGGATTTGTTGCGCCGCTATTGGTATCCGATCGCCGCCGTATCGGAGCTGGAGCGCCATCCGACCAAGTCCGTCAAACTTCTTGCCGAAGAGTTGGTGTTGTTCAAAGACAACACGGGAAAGTTCGGTTTGATCGATGCCTACTGTCCGCACCGCCGAGCGCATCTGGTTTACGGCATGACCGAGGACGACGGCATTCGGTGCGCCTATCATGGTTGGAAATTTGATCATGCCGGCCGCTGTCTGGAACAGCCTTTTGAAGAGACCCTCAACAAGGGATTCAAAGACAAGATCCAGCTGGCTCATTATTCGGTCGAAGAGCTGGGCGGCCTGATTTTCGCTTACCTCGGACCGCAGCCGGCGCCGCTGGTGCCGCGCTGGGACTTGTTGCTTGAAGATCATTACTGGCGTGAGATCGGCTACAGCTTGACTCGCTGCAACTGGCTGCAGACCGTGGAAAACATCTTGGATCCGGTGCATGTGGAGTGGCTGCACGGCGTGTTCCGCAACTATTCCGCGGAGCGATCCGGCAATCCCGAGATGATACGCAAACGCGTGCGCCATCTAAAAATTGGCTTCGATCTGGCCGAGTACGGTATTATCAAACGGCGCATATTGGAAGGCGAAACCGAGGAGTCGGACGACTGGAAGATCGGCCACTGGCTAATTTTTCCGACGATTCAAAAAGGACCGGATATGCTGCGTTTCCGCGTCCCTGTGGACGAGACCCACACGGCGCAATGGTATTACTCGATTCACCCCTTCGGCGAAGGCGAGCGGCAAACCAAGGAGGAGATGCCGCTCTACCATATGCCGTCGCCGGAGCTCGATGCCCATGGCCAGCCGCAATATCAATATTTAAACAATGAAGTCGATCCACAGGATAATGCCATTTTCATTTCCCAAGGGCCGCTCTACGATCGCACCAAGGAACGGCTCGGCGAATCCGATCATGGTCTTGTGCTGTACCGCCACCTGCTGGAAAATCAAATCAAGCTGGTCGCCGCCGGGAAGGACCCTCTCAATACCTTTCGCGACCCGGCGAAAAACCTGCGCATCGATCTGGAAACCGAGAGCCGAGACAAATTTCTCACCGGGCGATTGGGCACCGGCGGCATGCGACGGCGCTACTCGCAGCGCTTCAAGCCTTTAGACGAGACCGACAAACGATCGCTCTGAGAAGTCTTAGCTTTGCACCTGCGCGTCAAATCCGAATTAAGCATTTGAAATTCCGCTGCGGGCCGACGGAGGCGTAACCCATTCGTCGTGAAGACAATGGATTGCGCCTCTGAGACCAGATGCATCACCAGGTCTGCGGCCTCCTGACCGATGCGCAGAAGTCAGCGGAAGAGTTACGGACGCTGATGACTAGCTGGACAAAGGCGATTATAACAAGGTGAAATGCGATAGAGTGCGCGTTCAGGGGCTGAGGGAGGATTGCAGTCTGTCGCTGACTGAGGTGGCTCGGCAAACGTGATATTCCAAAGCCGGGGCTTTCAAAGATGTTGAGCCAGAGCTTGTCCAGTGAGACAACACCATGCCTGGTCCCAGATTTTTGATTGCTATTTAACCCCGCCTCTCGAGGCGGGGACAATTAAATGGGGTTTTCAAAGGGGGCGAGCAGCCCCTTTGGTCGCGAGCGGGGTCCAAACCCCGTTTGCGAATTAAATTGATTTAAGAGTTCGTTTCGTGATTCCGACAAATAAGGAGTTGACCCATGCCCAACGTCACACTACCTACCGGGGTTGACCTCTACTTTGAATCCCACGGCCAGGGCGAACCGCTAGTCTTCGTACCTTCCACCGCCTACTCCGGCGAGGTATGGAAACCCTGGCAGATGCCCCTGGCCGCTTCGTTGAACGTGGTTTTTCATGACCCGCGCGGTTGCGGACGGTCTACCGCGTCACAGCAGGTCTACACCATCGAGCAGATGGCGTTGGATATTGTCACGCTCATGGATCACCTAAAGCTTGCCTCGGCGCATTTGATCGGTCACTCGATGGGCGGACGGATAGCACTATCGCTGGCGCAAAACTTTCCGGGGCGAGTGAAAAGTTTAATCATGGCCGCCAGCGGCTCCGGCCCAGCCGCCCGGCCGGGCGCGGACTGCATTCCCGGTCTGCCCTATCGCCTGGTGCTCGACATGGTGCAGCTAGGATTCGAAAAGTTCATCTACGACGAGATCGTCGAGTCGGACACGTTTTTCACCAGGGAATATCGCGAGCGCCATCGTGACCAGGTCGAGGCATTCTATAAACTCGCATGGGCAACCCACGCCAAGCTGCCGGAGTTCATCCATCTGTGCATGGCGCGCCATCATTTCGAGGGCACACACCGGCTGGGCGATGTGCAAGCGCCGACTTTGGTTTTGATCGGCGAGGCAGATACGGTCGGCAGTAATCACGTCGCGCAATCCCAGGTGCTGGCCGAGCGCATACCCGGAGCGGAGATGATAATACTAAAGGGCCAGTCCCACGGCTTTTTCTGGCAGGCGCCGGAGGAGACCAATCAAGTCATTCTCGATTGGGTGAATAGACACCGCGGCAAATAGCTTTCCGGAAGGTGTTGACAGTCATTAAAATGCGGTGCTAGCGAATCGGTTGGGGAAAATTAGGCTATTAACGGGCGAGGTGATGGTCATTCGCTATTCCTATAATCCAAAAGCGGCCCCGCGGACGGCAATTTAAAATTCCGGAGGATAAGTTATGGGATGGGTAGACGCAGACGCGCATGTGGTTGAGAGTCCACTTACCTGGACCTACCTGACGCCAGCGGAAAAGAAGTTTCGGCCAATGTTGTTCAAGCCGGAAGATGACAACCAAAGAGCACACTGGGTCATTGACGGCAAGATCCGCGGATTGTTTCGCTTCACATTCAGCAAGGAAGATGTCGATAAGAAATCCACCGTGTTCGGTCGCGATATGAGCACGACGATGGCGGCGCGCGATCTCGCCGATGTTGCAGCGCGGGTCAAGCACATGGATAAATTGGGTATCGATATTCAGATTCTTTACCCGAGCATCTTCCTCGATCAATGCACTGAGAGAGCGGATACAGAGGTCGCTCTGTGCGGTGCTTATAACCGTTGGATGGCGCATGTTTGGAAGGAGAGTCAAGGCCGCTTACGTTGGATGGCGACTCTGCCCTTGCTGAGCATGCCCGATGCACTCGATCAGTTGAAGTTTTCCAAGGAGAACGGCGGGTGCGGGATTTTCATGCGCCCGTTGGAAGGTGCTCGGCAGATTAGCGATCCTTACTTCTTTCCCTTGTACGAGCAGGCGCAGGAGATCAACTTTTGCATCGGCCTGCACCAATCCAACGGCAGCGCGGCGGCGGTGGATATGATGGTCAACCCCGACGGCAGTCGGGATTTTTTTAATCAGTATAGAATTTTCAACGTCGGCGCATTATTCCGTATCATCAATTGCGGTATTCCTAAGCTCTTTCCCAAGCTCCGCTTCGGTTTCATCGAAACCGCCGCGTCGTGGGTGCCGTGGGTTGTGTACGAGCTGCGCCGGCGGTTGGACAAAGTCGACAGCCGCTTGCCCGATGATTTGCTCGAACGGGTCGGCATCTTCGTGACCTGTCAGATCGGCGACGATGTGCCGTACTTAATCAAGAACTGCATGGGTGAGAATACACTGATGATCGGTACGGACTACGGCCACGCCGATTCGTCGACGAAACTATCCGCACTGTCGACGTTGAAAGAAAACGGCGGCATCAGCGCGGCGATGCATCGAAAAATCGTCGAGGATAACCCACGGGCCTTTTACGGGTTGGCCTGATCCAGTAAGAAACGGGACAGGAGTTGCTTTTTTGCACTCAGGGTTGGCGCGCGGTAACTGCTACAGCAAGGTGCGAAAACCAAATGGTTTGCCCTAGAGCTTTCTATCACGTCATTGTTTGGCGCAAGCAAAAGCCAGAGACTTTTCTCAGACCGGCCGACTATCGGTGCGGATTTCGCGCGCCACGCTAAAACGAAAAGTTCGATCCTGAGTCGCTATGAAAACCGAAATTAGTAACAGCCCAATCTGGGCTGTCATCTGGAGCTGTTGGCAAAGATTGTTTAGATTGCAAAGCCTGTCCTCCTCGCATTCTTTGCTGGACCGCCTTGAACGGATAAATCTTACTGATTCCGAGTCCGCAGAACATAACCCGCGAGCTTGACACTCCATAGGATCTCACGGTATGCGGGAGACAAAGGAACGCGCTCTAACCATCAAATCAAAGTGATGAGGCAACCAAAGGTTCCCAACTAACCATCAGTCAAGGAGCACACCATGGCAAACGAAACCATTCGGATGTTTGATTGCGACGGCCACGTTATTGAATCCATGCCGGAGTTTGCGCAGTATGCCGATCCATCCATAAAACGCCTCGCTCTCGGCCACAAGGCCGTAAGCCGAAGCCCCTTCCCTTCGCTTGACGGCATTCACTGGCACAACAACACGAGAGTGGAAGCAGATTCGCAGCACAAGCGCACTAACGCGAGCGAACACAGGATGGGATCTGCCGAAGATTGGCAGGCTTTTTTAGACAAGACGGGCATCGAAGAAACCGTTCTGTTTACGAGTTACGGCCTAGGCGTTGGTTTGCTGCGCGATCTCGAATACTCGGTTTCTTTGTGCCGGGCCTACAACGACTATGTCGCGGATCGCTACCGCCGGGTGAATAGCAGGTTGCATCCGATGGCGTTGATACCTATGCAGGATCCTAAAGTAGCGGCGGATGAGTTGCGTCGCGCGGTCAAAGAGCTGGATCTTCCCGGCGCGATGGTACCAGCGACGGGGTTACTGATGGGGGCCGATTTGGGCCATCCCTGGCATTGGCCGGTCTATGAGGCTGCCGCCGATCTCGACTGCGTTCTCGGAGTGCACGGTGGTTCGAACCGGGATCTCGGCCTCGATACCTTTATGGCGCCCGGAAGTTCCCAAACGCTGCACCATCCTTTGGCGTTGATCGTTGCATGCGTATCGATGACCTATCACGGGGTCTTTGATCGATATCCAAAGCTCCGGGTAGCTTTTCTCGAGGGCGGCAGCGCGTGGGTTGTCTTGATGCTAGACCGCATGGAGCGTAACCGCGAACAATTCTCCGTATTTCATGATTGGCCGATTCACGATTATTTGACTCGCGGTAGTATACTGGTTGGCTGTGAGGGGAACGACCCGAGCCTAGCCTATCTGGTTGGACGGGTTGGACCCGAACCGTTCGCCTATTCCTCAGACTATCCGCACGAAGTTGATCTGCCGGCGGCGCAACATGAAATCAAAGAGACACTCGACTCGCCCGCGCTAACCATGAGCCAGAAAGCGGCGATTATGGGAGGCAATGCTCGGCGATTTTTCAAAATTGGCGGCCTGGCGCCCTTAGGATGAAAACCCTCATGGATGGAGTAAACCACCCACGAAAGAACATTGGGTCAGCCTTATTGATCGTCGCGGCGTCTTCCATTTCCAAGTTATCGCAAAGCGTTTCCACTGCACCGCGCATATCCGCTGGCATCGGCGCGCCGATTTGTTTTCTCAATGGCTTAATAAACTACCCGGCACCCGCTTCGCTTTTTGGCGCTACGATCCGGAGCCGTGGTTGGTAAAAGTACCGTCTGGGCATCGTTCTGTAGAGAACAGTGTCGCTGTTTAATTGAACTTCGTCACTATGTAAACTTGAATCCAGTGCGGCTACGCCCCCTGCGAATAAGACCGATCCAAGAGTAGACGAAACTTTGCAACTGTGGAATCCGGCTTGAATCCTGCTTCAGACGCGCAATTGCTCGGTCAGATCGCGTATGTTCGGTAGGCGCTCGATGGTCATGACCTGTTGCATCAGCGCGTCGGCTTTTTGCTGGCTGACCAGGCGAAGCGCATTGTAGCGATACTTTTCTTGGACGTCGGCGGCCGACACCGGGTTCTCGACATGCCCGGGGTGGATGTGCTGCCTTTCCTCGTAGACTTTGCCATCCTTGGCCTTGATGAAAACATGGCCGGAAGCGTACTTGGGCCGGCCGTGATTGGGATCGTCTTCGCGCCGGATCTTGGCTGATAGCTTCAATACCTCGGGATCTCTGAGCGCGTCGCCGTCGAAATCCGCCAGGGCGAGCCGGCCCTTGAGCAATGCGACTGCAGCGATAAAAGGCGTCGAGAAATGCGCGCCGTAATCGCCCGTCGGTGCCTGTTGGGAAAATACCTGCTCGGCGCCCGAGTCAGCGGCCCGATCCCCCATGCGCACGCGGCATTCAACGTCTGCTATGTCGTCGGCGCTGAAATGATAACGGTTGTGGAGATTGACACAGGCGCGCACCGTCGCTTGCAGCGCGCCGGCGCAAGGATAAGGTTTGAACTCGACGCGGTTGAGTTCCCAATCTTGGCCGATGCCGTCGAGTGCCGATTGGACGTTAAAATTATCCGCGCCTACATGAGTCGCGTAAAAGCCTTTTGAACCGTCGAGCGCCGTCTTGGGCGCGCTAAATCCTTCGCGCGCTAACAAGGCGCCGATCACGCCGCCATGCGAGGACCAGCCGGGCTGAAAGCGCTTCGACCAACTGCCGTCAGTCTGCCACTCCATATTGCCAGAGCCTTGACTGCCAGCCAGGCCTAATGCGTTGGTGAGCTGCTCATGATTGAGACCCAATAGCCAACCCGCGGCCGCCGCGCCGCCGAACACGCCGCAAATAGCGGTGGGATGATAACCGCGACCATGGATCATATGGACTCGCGCGCCGCGCGCCACGCGCAACGACACTTCGAAGCCGACGGCGCACGCCGTGATAAAATCCGTGCCGCTCAAACCCTGCCATTCCGCTGCAGCCAGCGCCGCCGGCATCACCACCGAGGTGTTGTGGATTACCAGTGGATGGTGCGTATCGTCGAAATCGAAAGCATGGATCAGCATGCCGTTGAGCAACGGCGAGCTGGTCACCGGAAATTTTTCCTGCATGCCGATCACGGTCGTGTCCGTGCCCTGTCCCAACGCCCGCAGCGCTTTAATGGTCTTGAGCGCGAAGTCTTCGCGCGCCGCTGCCAATGCCAAACCGACGCCGTCCAGCACCAGCAGCTTGGTCTTCTCAAGCACGCTTGGCGGCAACGACTTAAACCTCTGCGCCAGGGCAAATTCAGCGAGCAGCTCGGTGCAGGTAGCCATGCTATCCCCTTTCGAATTGTCGGCGCTCACTTCAGACCGTAGAGCTTCGCCGCGTTATCGTGGGTGACTTTCTTGCGCACTCGATCGGATAGACAAGCGAGTTCTTGATCCAAGAAGCGCTGCGAATCGGGCCAAGTGCCGTCCGGATGAGGGTAGTCAGAGCCCCACATCACGTTGTCCTCGCCGAGCAGATCAATGAGCCGCGTGCCGACCGCGTCGCGTTCATAGGTGACAAAGCCATTGACGCGAAAATAGTCGCTCGGTTTCAAGCGCAGCCGTAAATGGAAGGACTCTTCCTCCTCGTACTCGTAGTCCATGCGCTGCAGGAAATAAGGAATCCAGCCGATGCTCGACTCGCCCAGCACGAAGCGAAAGCTAGGATAGCGGTCAAAGGCTCCTGAATAAATGATCGAAGCTAGAAATTGCGCCGAGCCGAAGCGCGACACCGCTTGACGGACCGCGTTTCGCACCTTGGCATTTTCTTCAGCATGGGGATCGTTGGGAATGAGCGGCCGGACATCTTGTCCCTGATTGTGAAAGGAGATTGGAATCCCGGTCTCTTCCGCCGCCTCCCAAACCGGATCCCAATCGCGGTCCCAAATTGGCCGCACGGAATCGGAAGCGATCAGCTCGGCGCCGGTGAGGCCGAGTTTGGCGATGCGCCGCAATTCGTCGGCCGCGGCGTGCGGATCGTGGTTCGGCAGACAAGCGAGCGGCGCCAAGCGGTCCGGATCGTATTTGCGAAACTGCATGACGAAGTCGTTGTAGATGCGAAAGATCACGCCCATCGCTTCGCCATCTTGCAAGCGCCGGCTAAGTCCTAAAATGCCGTAAATGACTTCGGCGCCGACGCCGTCCAGTTCCTGATCCTTGAGTCGCAGCTCCGGCGACGCTGGCCGAAAAACTCCATTAGCCGCGTCCGAATAGATTCCCGTGCGCGCTTTTCGGCGCAAACGAACCGACATCGTGACCCGGTCGTGCCGGACATTCTCGCGGCCCAGGCCAACGTCACCGACGTAGCGAATGATCTTGCCCTTGTGCACCCAGGCGCGCCCGCTGTCGGTGTTTTCCACTCGCGGCATGCGTTCTTTCCACGACGCCGGCGCCTCGGAATAAAATAGATCGCCGGGCAGATACCAGAAGTCCAAATGGCAATCGGCAGATATAATCTCGCTCATAACCCCTCCTCGTTAAATTCGTCGCTAACGTGATTTCGTCATCGTGTCTTGCGCTGGATGAAGAGCAATCATGGCGACCGTTCGAGTTGATGATCCTCAGCCAAGTTTTGCTTCAAAACAATTCGCTGCATTCTTTGACAATCTCGCCATCGCGCTCGGCAACCGCAGCCGCCAATATTATTTACTTCAGAAAGATCTCGCGGAACTGTGTGATGATCTCACCGTAGCGCTCCGCCACGGACGCCGGCACCGTGAAAAGCTTAAGCCCTTGCGTCAGACGTGGAAACGGCGCTACGACGTCGGATCTTCCGGGAATTTTCGCGACGCTTTTACCGATCTCTTGGCCTTCTCTCGACAGCAGGAAGTCAACCAACAATCGCGCCGAGTTGGGATGGGGCGCGTTGACCGCCATCCCTAGGGGATAAAGACTCACAATGACCGGTTCCAAGCCGATCCAATCGATGGGCGCGTTCTTTGCCTTCACCTGCTCGATATTGCTGCCGAAGCCGTCGATGTAAAGCGGAAACTCACCGGCGATTAGCAATTGGGTGAGCAGCGAGTGGCCGCTGCGCAGATTCAAATCCTGTCGGGCAAGCTGGCGCATGAAAGCAAGGCCTTTTTCTCGGCCCATGATTTCCAGCAGGCTGCCGAACATGATGTATTCGGACTCGTCCATGGCCATCTTGCCTTTCCATTGGGGCAAGAGAAGATCGCCGTAGCTCTTGGGCAACTGGTCGCGCGACACCAGTCTCGGGTTGAAGGCGACAACCCGCGTGTCGACATAAAAACTCGTCCAATAACCGTCCGGATCCTTGAACTCATTGGGAAATGCCGCGTGCTCCGGTGACAGGTATTTTTGCAAATGCCCGGCTTTCTTATGGTTGAGCATCGCTAGTTGGCTGCCGCTGAAGACGTCAGCGGTGAAAACTTTTTGCTTGTGCTCGGCGATGGTTCGCGATAACAGCCGCTCACTGCGCATTCTCAGCACATTGAACTTGATGAAGGGATACTTCTGGGCGAAGGCCTTTTGCAGCAGCTGGAGGGTATCGAACCCCCAGGCGGTATAGAGCACGACTTCGCCTTCCGCTCGTGCTCTCTCGACCACGTTGCTATCCGCCGCATACGAGGGCGACGTGGCTATGAGAAGAAAAAATACCACCAGAAACGACGCCAAGCCGCATAATTTTTTGCGATAAATCGTCATGACATGCCGCCTGTTCTTAGAGATAACTAACGCCGACCCCATTTTTATTCTTACCGCAGTTCCATGGCGCCCGGAAAGGCGCTGCAAACCGTTCAGAATGCGCGCGCCCACCGCGGCATCGGCTAATAGCGTAATACCGGCCCCGATCGATGAGATAGAATGTTACGGCGCTGACGTACTTGTTGGTAAACTCAGACATTTGCGCGCCCGACTGCCCGGTTTAATCCCTGGCGGACGCATATCACCGCATCACGGCCTCTGTCAAAATCCCCAGGCTTGAGATCGAAGTGCCATTCAGATAAAGGGGAAATATATTCTTGTAATATGGCCGGACCGGACGTATGTTTATGACGTCCGTAGGCGATTGGTAAGGCAAAGTTTCCAGGCAAAAGGAGGATAGAAAGATCATGGAAAAGACGCAGCGTGAGATCAAAAAATTCAAGTGTGAATTCAGCGACCCGGACTTCAAGGGGATGCCTAAAAAGACCGAGCGGCTGGTTAGTAACAAGGACAGCAAACTACTCGGCGTCGGCATGCAAGTTGTCCTTGCCGGCGGCGAGACCAATCGCCACGCGCACACGGGGCAGGATGCCGCTTGGTTGGTGCTCGAAGGCCGCGCTCGTTTCTACGGCAAAACCGACGAAGAAGTGTTTGAGCTCAACGCAATGGAAGGGCTCTTTGTGCCCGACGGCGCGGACTATTGGTTCGAATCGGCATCCGACGTGCCATTGAAAATTATCCGCATGTCCGCACGCGATCCCAACGCGGAAGCCAAACGGCTAAACTACGATGAACTAAAAGACTGGCAAGGCCATCTCGGCGGCGAGCGCGCGGCGCGCAGCTAAGCTTCGATTGCCACCGAGAAAATACGGGGCGGGCTGATTGCGGGATTGACCAGGCTAAATTCCGCAGCCCCCCCCTCAGCCGCTCTTTTGACACTGCTCACGCTGAACGCCGTGCGGGCAGATGCCAACCTCTAACAATTTACCAGTTCTCTCGCGTCGGCGATTTCGTCGATCCGTGTGAGCAGTTCCAACGAACGCGCAAGCGCGGGCTCGTCTAGTCCACCCTGACGGGCACAGCTACGATATTTCGCCGCCAGTTTGTCCCAGCTCAATGGGTTTTTGGGATGGCCGGGCGCGTAGCTAACGGTTTCTTCGAAGACCGCGGCGCGAGTTTTCACCCGCACCGTGACGGCTCCTTCGCCCGGCGTGCCGCGTTCCAAAGGTGCGTCGATATTGTGAACTTTTTCCACGAGTCCGCGCATCTTTGGATCACTGACATGCTTGGCATCGAAGCACTCTTCGCTGATCGTCTGGAAGGTCAAGCCGGCGGCCAGTAGGTATTCGAGACTGAACTTTGCTTCCAAGCTTGTGGTCGGCCGATGATGAATCAGCACGCGAAAAGTGTTAGGCGCGGCGGCGCAATCGACTTCGCTCACTTCGCCGGGCACGACATGATGGCGCTCGGCGATTTTGATGATCGCATCGACGGCACGCTGTGAACTATAAGGGCAGGGATAAGCCTTGAACGCGATGCCTGGTTTCATGAAACGAAAACTCTTGCCGAGATTTTCGCGCACTTCTTCGACTGTCAGTGCCCCGAAAAAACCGCCGCGCTGATCGAGAATATTCGGATTGGCGGTAAAACCGATGGCTGCGAGCTCGGCCGCCATGATGCCGTTGCGCGCCGCGTTGCCCAAATGAAGCGGCTTGACCATGGTGCCAAAGTTCTGGCTCAGGCCACCGGTCATCGATGCCGCGATTCCCAATGCCACTTGAATCTCGGTCGGATTCAGGCCGAAAATCCTTGCCGCAGCAGCGGTGGCGCCCAAAGTGCCGCACAATCCGGCGGGATGAAGCCCGATCTCTTTCGCCTCCTCGCCCATGGCGCTCGCCAATAAGGTGCTGACTTCGACGCCGACGATATAAGCTTCGATCAATTCACTGCCGTTAATCCGCCTGGCTTCCCCGGCGGCCAATACACATGGCACCATGGCTGCGCTCTGGTGGCCAAAATGGTCGTAGTCGAGGGTATGGGCCGCCACGCCGTTGGCTAGCGCGGCATTCGTTGGAGAAGTGCGCAAGCCCGCTTGTGCGAAGACGCGGCAGTCACCCTGGGCACCCTGCTGTCGCACCCAGTTGGCCGCCAACTGAGCGCTTTCCTCACGGCTGCCGGCGAGCATCACGCCATAGGAATCGGCAAACGCTTCGCGAACTCGCGGCAGCAGCTCGGCGGGGGCGGTCTTAAGACTAAAAGAAGCGATAAAACTCGCAACGTCTTCGGTCATCGACATCGAAGCGACTCCTAGTCCCTCCGTTTACGGCTCGAACTGCTTGAGGAAACCCTCGCGTTGGATCTCTTCGACCAACGAGTTGTCGATGAAATCCTCCGGCTTGGCGCTTTTTGCCG
>Ga0326597_10004999_pt1 | contig 18538 bp, 16 predicted proteins | sample RVTome_12_FD_203789 | JGI IMG/M metagenome (GOLD analysis project Ga0326597, IMG submission 203789) | Soil microbial communities from uranium-contaminated site in the Upper Colorado River Basin, Wyoming, United States - RVT100D185 | ecosystem: Environmental > Terrestrial > Soil > Contaminated >... | reverse complement strand
CATTCGGATTGTGCTTGTGCAACACATTCGTGATCGCCGCCGTCAACGTCGTCTTCCCATGATCAACGTGACCAATCGTGCCAATGTTCATGTGCGGCTTGGTCCGCTCGAACTTCTCCTTGGCCATCTGGCTCGCCTCCTGAGGCTGGTTTCTCGCTGGTGGTGTTGGATGGATCGTGTGTTGGTCGTGTCAGGCCGTGCCGCGGCTCACTCGCCGCGGACCTTCTTGACGACCTCTTCCTGAATGCTCTGCGGTGCCGGCTCGTACGCACCGAAGACCATCGTGTAGTTGGCGCGCCCCTGGGTCATCGACCGCACGTCCGTCGCGTATCCGAACATCTCGGACAGCGGCACACGCGCCGTGATGACGGTGGCCTGACCACGTGGTGTGGAGCCCTGGATCATGCCGCGGCGGCTGGACAGGTCGCCCATGACGTCGCCCATGTAGTCCTCGGGCGTCACGACCTCGACGTCCATGATCGGTTCGAGCAGCTGGACCCCGGCGCGCGACGCGGCTTCCTTGAACGCCATCGAGCCGGCGATCTTGAAGGCGACCTCGGACGAGTCGACGTCGTGGTAGGAGCCATCGACGAGTTCGACGTAGACGTCGACGAGCGGGTAGCCCGCCAGGACACCGGCGTCGAGGGAGTCGCGGATCCCGTGGTCGACCGCGGGGATGTACTCCCTGGGGATCGAGCCACCGACGATCTTGGAGGTGAAGTAGTAGTGGTCGTCCGCGTCGAGCTCGAGCTCGGTGCGGTCCTCGTCGGTCAGCGGCCGCATGTTGATGACCACGTGGCCGTACTGGCCGGAACCACCTGTCTGCTTCTTGTGCTTGTAGTCGACCTTCTCGACACCCTTCTTCAGGGCCTCGCGATAGGCGACCTGCGGGCGGCCGACGTTGGCCTCGACCTTGAACTCGCGCATGAGGCGGTCGACGATGATCTCGAGGTGCAGCTCGCCCATGCCGCCGATGAGGGTCTGGCCGGTCTCCTCGTCGGTGCGCACCGTGAACGTCGGGTCCTCCTCGGCGAGCTTCATCAGGGCCGTCGACAGCTTGTCCTGGTCGGACTTGGTCCTGGGCTCGATCGCGATGTGGATGACCGGTGCCGGGAACTCCATCGACTCCAGCAGGACCTGGTTGTTCGAGTCGGACAGGGTGTCACCGGTGGTCGTGTCCTTGAGACCCACGAGCGCCACGATGTCGCCGGTCATGCACTTGTCGCGCTCCTCGCGGGAGTTGGCGTGCATCTGCAGGATGCGGCCGACCCGCAGCTTCTCGTCCTTGGTGACATTGTGGATGTAGGAGCCTGCCTCGAGCGTCCCCGAGTAGACCCGGGTGAACACCAGCGTCCCGACGTAGGGGTCGGTCATGACCTTGAAGGCGAGCGCCGAGAACGGCTCGTCGTCGTCGGGCTTGCGCTCCATCTCGTCGCCCGACTTGGGGTGCAGGCCCTTGATGGCCGGGACGTCGAGCGGTGACGGGAGGTAGTCCACGACGGCGTCGAGCAGGGGCTGCACGCCCTTGTTCTTGAACGCGGAGCCGCACACGACGGGCACGAGCAGGTTGCCGATCGTGGCCCGGCGCAGGCCAGCCTTCAGTTCGTCGACGGACAGTTCGCCGTTCTCGAAGTAGGCCTCGAGCAGCGACTCGTCGGTCTCGGCGACCTTCTCCATCAGTTCGTGACGCAGGATCTCGGCCTGGTCCTCGAGCTCGGCCGGGACCTCGATGTACTCGAAGGACGCACCGAGGTCCTCGCCCTTCCAGACGATGCCGCGGAACTCGACGAGGTCGACGACGCCTTCGAGCTTGTCCTCGAGGCCGATCGGGAGCTGGATCGCGACGGCGTGCTCGCTGAGGCGCTCGCGGATCGAGTTGAACGAGAACTCGAACGATGCACCTGTGCGGTCGAGCTTGTTGATGAAGCACATGCGCGGTACGCCGTACTTGTCCGCCTGCTGCCACACCTTCTCGGACTGGGGTTCCACACCGGCGACGCCGTCGAAGACGGCAACGGCACCATCGAGGACGCGCAGCGACCGCTCGACCTCGACCGTGAAGTCGACGTGGCCCGGGGTGTCGATGATGTTGATGGTGTGGTCGTTCCACATGCAGGTTGTCGCCGCGGACGTGATCGTGATGCCGCGTTCCTGTTCCTGCTCCATCCAGTCCATCGTGGCGGCGCCGTCGTGGACCTCACCGATCTTGTAGGACTTGCCGGTGTAGTAGAGGATGCGCTCGGTCGTGGTCGTCTTGCCGGCGTCGATGTGCGCCATGATGCCGATGTTTCGCAGCGTCTTGAGGGGCGGGCGCTTGGCCATCGTTCAGTACCTCGTGGAATCGTGTGCGGTGGTTCGCACGCAGCCCGGGGTGACCGGGCCAGCGTGTCACCAGCGTCGCAGCTCAGCTGCGCGGGCTTCTTGTCGCAGCTGGGCTGCGCGGTTTCGGTGATGCACCTGCATCACCATCGGTAGTGGGCGAAGGCGCGGTTCGCCTCGGCCATCTTGTGGGTGTCTTCGCGACGCTTGACCGCGGCGCCGATGCCGTTGCTGGCATCGAGCAGTTCGCCGGCGAGGCGTTCGCCCATGGTCTTCTCGCGGCGGATGCGGGCGTAGCTGGCGATCCAGCGCAGCGCGAGGGTGGTCGAGCGGGCCGGACGGACCTCGATCGGCACCTGGTAGGTCGCACCACCGACACGGCGGGACTTGACCTCGAGCTGCGGCTTGACGTTCTCGACGGCGCGCTTGACGACCGAGAGCGGGTCACCGCCCTGGACGCGCGAGCCGATGTCGGCCAGTGCGTCGTAGACGATGCGCTCGGCGACCGAACGCTTGCCGTCGCGCATCACGCGGTTGATCAACTGGGTGACGAGGACGGAGTCGTACTTCGCGTCCGTGGGGACGCGGCGATGACCGGGGGAACCTTTGCGTGGCATCGTCAGCCCTCCTTCTTCACGCCGTACCGCGACCGCGCCTGCTTGCGGTCACGAACCGGGGACGCGTCGAGCGCGCCACGGATCACCTTGTAACGAACACCCGGAAGGTCCTTCACACGACCCCCACGGACCAGCACGATCGAGTGCTCCTGGAGGTTGTGCCCCTCGCCGGGGATGTAGGCCGTGACCTCGATGCCAGAGGACAGCCTCACGCGGCAGACCTTCCGAAGGGCCGAGTTCGGCTTCTTCGGGGTGGTCGTGTAGACGCGCGTGCAGACCCCGCGGCGCTGGGGCGAACCCTTGAGCGCCAGGGTCTTGTTCTTCTTCGCCTTGTCCTTGCGGCCAGAGCGCACCAACTGCTGGATGGTGGGCATCGGTGTCTTTCCTGTCTGTCGTCGCCGGCGCTGCTGGCAAGGCTGATGCCAGCAGGTTCGTCGGCGGGTCGTTGGTCTTCTCGGCGCTCCCAGCCTTGGGGCGTGTCCCTGGGGGCTGTTCCTCGAGGCTGGTCACCGCGTCAGCGGTGTCGCGTCCGATCCACGGGGCCGGGCGTTTCGTTACCGACTCGGATCATGCGCACAGCATGCCGCAGGGCACATGGGTCGGGGCGTCGGCGCCTGGCTCGCTTGGATGTCGTTCGGGCCATTCGGCGCCCGGAACACGCGCCACAGGAGCACCCGTGGCGCGCGAGGGCGAACTGTACCCAGTCGGGCCGGTGGGCGTCAACCGCGGGGGTAAACGTGGCGCCGACGACCGGTCGACCACTTACCAACGGCCCCGTCCACCGGGACACCCTCATGGCCTTCCCTGACTACTACTCGCGTCGTACTGTTGGCGGCACGTTCACTGAGGACGTACCGCACCTGACCCACGGGTGCCTGTCTCCCCACAAAGGACCAACACCATGCGCTTCTCGAAGCAGTTCACCCGTCGCGCCGCTGTCGCGTCGATGGCGGCCGCCCTGGCCCTCGCCGGCGCCGCCTGCTCCGACGACACCGTGATCGACGAGGACGACCCCGCGATCGTCGACACCGAGGACGACCTCAGCACGACGACGACGACCACCACCGGCACCGAGGACACCGGCACCGAGGAGCCGACGGAGATGACGACCACCGAGTCGACCACCGGCTGACCAAGCAACATCTCCCCCGAAACGGCGCCCCAAGTGGGGCGCCGTTTCGGTTGTCAGCCCCCTGCCCCCACCGACGGGTTCGGCACTCCCCAGGCAGCAGGCGCAGAGTCTCACCGCGGTCGCCAAAGCAAAGGCAGCCAAGACCGAGAAGGTTGGCGAACCCACCGGCACCGAGTGCAGCGGCGGACTGGTTGCCGTAGCCGCCCTAAAGGCGCAGCGCAGCCTCCCCACAGGGGAGGCGAGCAGCAAGCGGGCGGCATAGGCAATCGGGCCGCCGCGGAACGGACGCCAACAAGAGGCCAACGACAAAGGGCGCGCCCAAACCGGACACGCCCGATGTCAGTAGCTCGAAGTGATCAGTTCCCAGAGCCGAACTCGTCGTACCCCCACCCACCTTCGAACCCCCAGGACCCGTCGCCCTCGTAGGACTCGTTGGAGGCCAGGAACTCGGCGATGTCGGCCGGCAGAGCCTGCTCGGGCAGTTCGGTGTGACCGACCTGCACGCGCCGGTAGTCCGCCACGCCGGTCCCCGCGGGGATCAGCTTGCCGATGATCACGTTCTCCTTGAGGCCGAGCAGGCTGTCCGAGGCGCATTCGAGCGCGGCCTCGGTCAACACCCGCGTGGTCTCCTGGAAGGATGCCGCGGACAGCCACGAGTCCGTGGCCAGCGACGCCTTGGTGATGCCCATCAGCAGCTCGCGGCCGGCGGCCGGCTGGCCACCCTCCTCGAGTACGACCGCGTTGGCCTTGCGGAACTTCACGCGGTCGATGTTGTCCCCCGGCAGGAACGTGGTGTCGCCCGGATCGACGATGTGCACCCGACGGAACATCTGCCGGACGATCAGCTCGACATGCTTGTCGTGGATCGGCACGCCCTGTGAGCGGTACACGTCCTGCACTTCCTGCACCAGGTGCAACTGTGCAGCACGCACACCGAGCACCTCGAGCAGTTCGTGCGGGTCGATGGCACCCATCGTCAGCTGCTGGCCGACCTCGACCTCCACGCCGTCGGTCACCTCGAATCCAGTGACGTCGTCGCGGAACAGACGGGTCTTGCGCGACAGTTCGTACTCCTCGATGCGGTCCTTGGAGCCCGAGAGGGTGAGCAGCCGCCCGCCGTCCTCGGTGTCCTCGATCTTGACGCGCCCCGAGATGCGGGCGATCTCGGCCTTACCGCGCGGGCTGCGCGCCTCGAACAGTTCGATGACACGCGGCAGACCCTGCGTGATGTCGTCGGCCTGGGCGACACCACCGGTGTGGAAGGTGCGCATCGTCAGCTGCGTGCCCGGCTCACCGATCGACTGGGCGGCGATGATCCCGACGGCCTCGCCGAAGTCCACCATCTGGCCGGTAGCCAGCATCTGGCCGTAGCACTCGCGGCAGACGCCGACCTCGGTGTCGCAGGTAACCACGCTACGGACCGTGACGGTGCGGTCGGCCTCGGTGATTTCGACGCCGAGGTCTTCTTCGGTCGTCGGGTGCTTGCCGTGGACGAGGGCGGCCCGCAGGTCACGGACCTCCTGGTCGTTGACGTGGGTCCCGGCAGGCGCGAGCACCTTCTTGGATCCCGGCAGCAGGACGTCCTTGGCCAGGGTGCGCCCGTACAGCGAACGCGAGTCCCGGTCGCCGACCACGACCTCGATGCCGCGCTTGGAACCGCAGTCCTCCTCGCGGACGATGAGGTCCTGCGAGACGTCGACGAGACGACGGGTGAGGTAGCCGGAGTCAGCGGTCCGCAGCGCGGTGTCCGCAAGACCCTTCCGGGCGCCGTGCGTGGAGATGAAGTACTCCAGGACGGACAGTCCTTCGCGGAAGTTCGCCTTGATCGGCCGGGGGATGATCTCGCCCCGCGGGTTGGCGACCAGGCCACGCATGGCGGCGATCTGACGGAGCTGGGTCATGTTCCCCCTGGCTCCGGAGTTCGCCATTATGAAGAACGGGTTGGCGTCCTCGAAGTTGTCCTCCATCGCCTTGGCGACGTCGGTCGTTGCCTCGTTCCAGATCTCGATGAGCTCGCCGCGCCGTTCGACGTCGGTGATGACACCGCGGGCGAACTGCTTCTCGATCTTGCGGGCCCGTTCCTCGGCCGCGGCGAGCACGGCAGCTTTCTCGTGCGGGGTCTCGACGTCGGACATGGCAACCGTCACGCCGGCCCTCGTGGCGTACTTGTAACCGAGGTCCTTGAGCGCGTCGAGGATCTCGGTGACCTGCCACCGCTGGAACAGGTCGGAGCACTGGTTGACCACGTCACCGATCTTGTTCTTGGTGAGGACGTGGTTGACCCAGGGATACTCGGCGGGTAGGACCTCGTTGAGGATCGCCCGGCCCGGGGTGGTGAGGATCCGCACGGGGCGGCCGTCGGCGACGGCTTCGGCCCACGCCTCGTCCTCCTCGAGTCCTTCGGGACGATCGTTGACCTCGAGTTCCTTGCCACGCAACCGTAGCCAGATCCAGTCCTGGACGCCGATCTGGCGGGCGTCGAGTGCCATCTCGATCTCGCCGACGCCGGAGAAGACCTTCAAGCCGTTGCGGTCGAGGTCATCGTCCGGGGCGACCTTCTCGTCGCCGGGGCCAATCGCGTAGGTCAGGTAGTAGATCCCGAGCACCATGTCCTGGGTCGGGGTTGCGATCGGACGACCGGTCCCCGGCGACAGGATGTTGTTGGACGACAGCATCAAGATGCGGGCCTCGGCCTGCGCCTCGGCCGACAGCGGCAGGTGCACCGCCATCTGGTCGCCGTCGAAGTCCGCGTTGAACGCGGTACACACCAGCGGGTGCAGCTGGATGGCCTTGCCCTCGACCAGCACCGGCATGAACGCCTGGATGCCGAGACGGTGCAGGGTCGGAGCACGGTTGAGCAGGACCGGGTGGTCCTGGATGACCTGCTCGAGCACGTCCCAGACCTGCGAGCGCTGACGCTCGACCATCCGCTTGGCGGACTTGATGTTCTGCGCGTAGTTCTGCTCGACGAGCTTTTTCATGACGAAGGGCTTGAACAGTTCGAGCGCCATCTTCTTGGGCAGGCCGCACTGGTGCAGCCGCAACTGCGGACCGACCACGATCACGGAACGACCGGAGTAGTCCACGCGCTTGCCGAGCAGGTTCTGACGGAACCGGCCCTGCTTGCCCTTGAGCATGTCCGACAGCGACTTCAGCGGACGGTTGCCGGGCCCGGTTACCGGACGACCGCGGCGGCCGTTGTCGAACAGCGCGTCGACGGCCTCCTGCAGCATCCGCTTCTCGTTGTTGACGATGATCTCGGGAGCGCCGAGGTCGAGCAGACGCTTCAGACGGTTGTTGCGGTTGATCACCCGGCGGTACAGGTCGTTCAGGTCCGAGGTCGCGAACCGACCACCGTCGAGCTGCACCATCGGACGCAGGTCGGGCGGGATGACCGGGATCGCCTCGAGCACCATCGACGTCGGCTTGTTGCGCGTGGTGCGGAACGCCTCGGTGACCTTCAGACGCTTCGTCGCACGCTGCTTCTTCTGGCCCTTGGAGTCCACGATCGTCGCCCGCAGCTCGAGGGCCTCGCCCTCGAGGTCGATGCGGTCGAGCAGGTCGCGGATCGCCTCGGCGCCCATGCCGCCGGTGAAGTAGTCGCCGAACCGGTCGCGCATGTCGCGGTAGACCAGTTCCTCGGTGACCAGCGCCTTCACCTTCAGCTTCTTGAAAGTGTCCAGCACCTTGTCGAGGTGCTCCATCTCGGCCTGCGCACGAGCCGACAGCGACTTCAGCCGCTTCTCGATCTCCTTGCGCTCCTTCTTGACGATGTCGGCCTTGGCGCCCTCGGCCTCGAGATCCTCGAGGGTGGCCTGCAGCTCGGCGAGCAGCTCCTCGCGCTCGAACTCGAACTGCTTGTCGATCTCGGTCTTCTCGGCCTCGATCTCTTCCTTGATCTCGGCCAGCGCGGCGTGACGCTTGTCCTCCTCGATAGAGGTGATGACGTAGGCCGCGAAGTAGATGACCTTTTCGAGGTCCTTCGGCGACATGTCCAGCAGGTAGCCCAGCCGCGACGGGACACCCTTGAGGTACCAGATGTGGGTGACGGGGGCGGCAAGTTCGATGTGGCCCATGCGCTCACGGCGGACCTTGGCGCGCGTGACCTCGACCCCGCAGCGCTCGCAGATGATCCCCTTGAAGCGCACCCGCTTGTACTTGCCGCAGTAGCACTCCCAGTCCTTGGTCGGACCGAAGATCTTCTCGCAGAACAGACCATCCTTCTCGGGCTTCAGCGTCCGGTAGTTGATGGTCTCGGGCTTCTTCACCTCACCGTTGGACCACATGCGGATCTGGTGCGCCTCGGCCAGCGAGATCCGAAGTGCGTCGAAGTGGTTGACGTCAAGCACGTCGCGCTCCTACTTCTGTTTGTTTCTCAGCCGCCTATCGGCGGTGAGCAAAGTCCGTCTTGCTTAGTCGTGGTGCCCGTCTCCGCGTCACCGGCTGCTTGCCTTTGCCGCCCGCTTGGTGCTCGGCCCTTCGGGCCTGCGCTCCGCTTTTAGGGCGGCGACGGCAAACAACCGGCGCCGCTACGACTACGTCATTGCTGCCCTGCGGATCGTCATGCTTCTGCGGATGGGCGTTCGGGGCGTGAGAGGTCGATGCCCAGAGCCTCAGCGGCTCGGAACGCGTCGTCCTCGGTTTCTCTCAACTCGATCTCCTGACCATCCGCCGCCAACACCTCCACGTTCAGGGTGAGCGCCTGCATCTCCTTGATGAGCACCTTGAAGGACTCGGGGATGCCGGGCTCGGGGATGTTCTCGCCCTTGACGATGGCCTCGTAGACCTTCACGCGGCCGAGCACGTCGTCAGACTTGATGGTGAGCAGTTCCTGCAGGGCGTAGGCGGCGCCGTATGCCTCCAGCGCCCAGACCTCCATCTCGCCGAACCGCTGCCCACCGAACTGAGCCTTCCCGCCCAGTGGCTGCTGCGTGATCATCGAGTACGGGCCCGTCGAACGCGCGTGGATCTTGTCGTCGACCAGGTGGTGCAGCTTCAGGATGTAGATGTAGCCGACCGTGATCTCGGCATCGACCGGCTCACCGGTGCGGCCGTCGAACAGCTGCGCCTTGCCGTCGGCACCGACGAGGCGAACACCGTCCTCGTTCTCGCGGGTGTGGCTGAGCAAGTCGTCGAGCTCGCCCTCGCGGCACCCGTCGAAGACCGGGGTCGCCAGGCGGACGGGACCTTCGACGTCCTTCATGTCGGTTGCCCAGTCGACAGAACTGAACCAGTCGGGCTTGGCAGAGAACTTCCAGCCCTTTGCGGCGGCCCATCCGAGGTGGGTCTCGAGGACCTGGCCGACGTTCATACGGGACGGGACACCGAGCGGGTTGAGGACGATGTCGACCGGGGTGCCATCCGCGAGGAACGGCATGTCCTCGACGGGCAGCACCTTGGAGATGACGCCCTTGTTGCCGTGACGGCCGGCGAGCTTGTCGCCCTCGCTGATCTTGCGCTTGGTGGCGACGTACACCCGCACGAGGTCGTTGACGCCCGGCTGCAGGTCGTCGCCGTCGGCGCGCGAGAAGCGCTGGACGCCGATGACGATGCCGCGGTCACCGTGGGGCACCTTCAGGGAGGTGTCACGGACCTCGCGGGCCTTCTCGCCGAAGATCGCACGCAGCAGGCGCTCTTCCGGGGTCAGCTCGGTCTCGCCCTTGGGCGTGACCTTGCCGACCAGGATGTCGCCCGGCTGGACCTCGGCGCCGATTCGGATGATGCCTTCCTCGTCGAGGTTGGCCAGGACCTCCTCGGAGACGTTCGGGATGTCCCTGGTGATCTCTTCGGGACCCAGCTTGGTCTCGCGGGCGTCGACCTCGTGCGCCTCGATGTGGATCGAGGTCATCATGTCCTCGCGGACCAGCCGCTCGGACAGGATGATCGCGTCCTCGTAGTTGTAGCCCTCCCACGACATGAACGCGACGAGCAGGTTGCGTCCAAGCGCGAGTTCGCCGTTGTCGGTCGACGGGCCGTCGGCCAGTGCCTGCCCTTCCTCTATCCGCTGGCCCTCGTACACGATGGGCTTCTGGTTGAGGCAGGTTCCCGCGTTGGAGCGCTGGAACTTCGTCAGGTAGTAGCGGTCGATCTGGTCGTCGTCGGTCTTTACCACGACGTGATCGGCCGCGACCTCGACCACGACGCCGCCGGTTCGGGCGATGACGACGTCACCGGCATCGCGGGCCGCCTTGGCCTCGATGCCGGTGCCGACGTAAGGCGCGTCGGTCCGCAGGAGCGGCACGGCCTGGCGCTGCATGTTGGCGCCCATGAGCGCCCGGTTGGCGTCGTCGTGCTCGAGGAACGGGATCAGCGCCGCCGAGATGGACACGATCTGACGTGGCGAGACGTCCATGTAGTTCACCCGGTCAGGCGCGACCTCGAGCACCTCGCCGTCACGGGCGCGGCACAGGACGAGATCGTTCTCGAACCGGCCACGGCCATCGAGCGGCGCGTTGGCCTGCGCGACGATGTAGCGGTCTTCCTCGTCGGCGGTCAGGTACTCGATCTCGTCGGTTACCCGGCCGTCCTTCACGACGCGGTAGGGCGTCTCGATGAAGCCGTAGCTGTTGATGCGCGCGTAGGTCGCGAGCGAGCCGATCAGGCCGATGTTCGGGCCTTCCGGGGTCTCGATCGGGCACATGCGGCCGTAGTGGGACGGGTGGACGTCACGGACCTCGAACCCGGCGCGTTCACGCGACAGACCACCGGGACCGAGCGCCGAGAGGCGCCGCTTGTGGGTCAGCCCGGACAGCGGGTTGGTCTGGTCCATGAACTGCGAGAGCTGCGACGTGCCGAAGAACTCGCGGATCGCGGACACGACCGGACGGATGTTGATCAGGGTCTGGGGCGTGATCGCCTCGAGGTCCTGTGTCGTCATCCGCTCGCGGACGACGCGCTCCATCCGGGACAGGCCGATCCGGACCTGATTCTGGATCAGCTCGCCTACCGACCGCAGACGGCGGTTGCCGAAGTGGTCGATGTCGTCAGTGTCGTAGCCGTCCTCGCGGGCGTGCAGCTTGACGAGGTAGGACATCGTGGCGAGCACGTCCTCCTTGGTGAGGATGTGCTCCTCGCGACGGTCGAACCCGAGGGTCTCGTACTCCTCGGTCAGCTTGCCGTGCTTGACGTGGCCGGAGCCGTCGTCGGTCAGGCCGAGGATCTTGTAGCGACCGACCCGCTGCAGGTCGTACTTCTTCGGGGAGAAGAACATGTTGAGGAGCAGCTGTGCGGCCTGGTCGGCCGACGGCGGCTCACCAGGGCGCAGCTTGCGGTAGATCTCCTCGAGCGCCGCGCCGGGGGTGCGGCCCGTGTTGTCCTTGTCCAGGGTCAGCTGGATCGACGGCGTGTCGTTGAAGAACTCCGCGATCTCCTCGTCAGGAACCGCCTGAGCGAGGACCTCGGTGCGCACGACGTACTCGCCGGCGTCCGCGTCCCACTCGAAGGCCTTGAGCGCGCGGTAGAACACCGACACGGGCTGCTTGCGCTTGCGGTCCACGCGCACGGCGACGAGGTCGCGCTTGTCGACCTCGAACTCGAGCCAGGCGCCGCGGCCGGGAATGATCTTGCACCCGAAGACGGTGCGGCCCGTCGTCTTGTCCGTCGAGGTGTCGAAGTAGACACCGGGCGAGCGGACGAGCTGGGACACGACGACACGCTCGGTGCCGTTGATGATGAAGGTGCCCTTGTCGCTCATGACCGGGAAGTCGCCCATGAACACGGTCTGCGACTTGATCGTGCCGTCGTCCTTGTTCAGGAACTCGGCGGTGACGAAGAGCGGCTTGGCGTAGGTGTAGTCCTTCTCCTTGCACTCCTCGACGGAGTACTTCGGGTCCTCGAAGCGGTGGTTCATGAACGTCAGCGCCATGCGGCCCTGACTGTCCTCGATGGGGGAGATCTCGTCGAAGATCTCCATCAGTCCGGTGTCGAGGAGCCAGTCGAACGAGTGGCGCTGGATGGCGACGAGGTCGAGCTCTTCGATTGGGAGTGCTTCACGGATCTTGGCGAAGCTGAGGCGTTCCGAGACAGTCGTGCCGGCCAACAGGGGACCTCCAACGGGTCAATGGCGGGTCAAACAGGGCGGGAGCTGAGCCGCGCGAGGCGGTCAGGCTCGGGCGCAACTCCGGACGTGCGACGTGGAGTCGTCAACGTGCATCAACGCCTGAACGCCCCCGCCCATAGGGGGCAACGGGAGCGTGACGGCGGAAGGATGCAAGATCGGACGACGCGACAGAACACCGCTGGACGACAACAGGCGCACGGCAGCGACGGACTGTAGCGGCGCAAACACGCGCCCGCAACCCCTGCTGGGGTGCCAGTCTGTCGAAACGGGTAGGGGCGGGCTCGTCATCCTGCAGTTCGTCGAGCCTGCCGTTGTATGCGTGCCGGCGAACCGGCGTTGTCGTCGTGCCGCGAAGCGGTCGGATTCTAGCGCGTCGACCCCCGGCCCGGAAGAGGTTTTTCCCGGGCCGGAGGTCACCACGTCACTTGAGTTCGACCGTCGCGCCGGCGGCCTCGAGCTTGCTCTTGGCCTCCTCGGCTGCGTCCTTGGCCACGCCCTCGAGGACGGACTTCGGCGCGCCTTCGACGAGTTCCTTGGCTTCCTTCAGACCCAGGTTCGTGAGGCCACGGACCTCCTTGATGACCTGGATCTTCTTGTCGCCGGCGCCCGTCAGGACGACGTCGAAGGAGTCCTTCTCCTCGGCGGCAGCGGCCTCGCCGCCACCAGCACCGGCGACACCGGCAACGGCGACGGGCGCCGCAGCGGTTACGTCGAAGGTCTCCTCGAACTTCTTGACGAGCTCGCTCAGTTCCATGAGCGTGAGCTCTTTGAAGGCATCGATCAGCTCATCGGTGCTCAGCTTCGCCATCGGTGTTCCTCCTGCGGCGCGATGCCGCTTGTCGGTCGTACGGTCGGATGTTCGTTGGTGGGGACGTTGGTCAGTCCTCGTCGTCCTCGGACTCGGACTCGGACTCGTCGGAGTCCGAGGAGTCGGCGGAGTCGGCGGAGTCGGACGAATCGTCGGAGGCGGACTCGGCGGCTGGCGCCTCGTCAGCGGCGGGCTCGTCGGCCTGGGCCGCAGGCTCGTCGGCCGTCTCGGCCGCAGGCTCGTCGGCCGTCTCGGCCGCAGGCTCGTCGGCCGTCTCGGCCGCAGGCTCATCGGCCGTCTCGGCCACGGCCGGTGCGTCCGGGCCCCCACCGAAGCCCTTGGCCTGCGCCCCGCCGTCGTCGACGAGGGCCTGCATGAGGCGGGCCTGCTCGGTGAGCGGCGCCTGCAGGAGCCGGGCGAAATTCGCCAGCGCGCCGTACAGCAGGCCAGCGAGCTTGGCGATGAGTTCCTCGCGCGACTCGAGGTCGGCGAGCTTCAGCGCGTCCTCGTCGGACAGGATGGCGCCATCGAGGTAGCCGCCCTTGAACTCGAGCGCCGGGTGGTCCTTGGCGAACGCCTTGATCGCCTTGGCTGGCCCGACCGGGTCATCCTCGCAGAACACCAGGGCGGTCGGGCCGGTCAGCAGTGCTTCGAGGCCCTCCATGCCTGCCTGCACGGCAGCCAGACGGGTCAGGGTGTTCTTGGCGACACGGTAGGTCGCGTTGGCCTTGCGTAGCTCGGCGCGCAGCTCGTGCATCTCGCTGACGCTGAGGCCGCGATAGTTCGTCAACAGGGTCGCGGCGGACTCCTCGAGGTGCTGCTGCACCTCGTCGACGGTCGCGACCTTCTCTGGGCGTGCCACGAGCACTCCGTTTCGTTCGGATCCACCGGCATCGAAAAGCCCCTGTCGGGGATCCCGAGCAGGGGCAGCAGGACATCGCGGGCCGCATGGCGGCGAGCGGGCTGTTCTGTTCCACCTGCGCGGGACGCGCCGCCCTTCGGCGGCGCCTTCAGCCCGTGAGGGCATCCAGCGGTCTTCGGCTGAGCGCGCAGGGTAACCAGGCCCACCGATGCTGTCCAACCGTGCCGATGATCAGTCCCCCCGCGCGCGCAGGGCGTCGCATGACTGCAAGAGCGCGTAGGCACCGAAGGGAGCGTTCAGGACGGCGTCGACCTGCAGGGACAGGCGCCGATCGTTCCCCGGTGGATCGTCCTTGTCTCCGAGCAGCAGCACCTTCACGTCGGCGGTCTTGGGATCGACTCGTAACGCCGACAGCACCGCCCCCGCGCCGGGTGATGGCAGTTCGTCGTTGATCACCACGAGATCTGCACCCCAGGTCGACGCCATCCGCATGGCGGCATCGACGTCCTGCGCTTCAACGACGCCGTAGCTGCTCTGGCCGAGGGTCAATCGCACGAGGTTGCGAACGGCCGGGTCCTCATGCACGACCAGGACACGCGTGAGGTTGTTCACGGCCGACGCTCACTCATCGTCGTCGCCGAGCGACGCTCACTCATCGTCGTCGCGCAGCTTCGACGGGTCCAGACGGATCCCGGGCGACGCCGATGTCGAGATCGTGACGGTCCTGATGTAGCGGCCCTTGGTCGACGCGGGGCGCTGTCGCAGGATCTCGTCCAGCAGCGCCTTGTAGTTCTCGGTCAGCTGGGTCGCCGAGAACGACGCCTTCCCGACGACGGTGTGGACGTTGCCCTGACGGTCCGTGCGGTACTCGACCCGGCCGGCCTTGATCTCCTGAACGGCCTTGCCGACGTCCATCGTCACCGTGCCCGACTTCGGGTTCGGCATGAGGCCCTTCGGGCCGAGCGACTTCCCGAGGCGGCCGAGCTTTCCCATCATGTCCGGTGTCGCGATGACCGCATCGAGGGTGTCGACCAGATCGCCGGCTGCGAGCTGCTCGACCAGGTCGTCGCCGCCGACATGGTCGGCGCCTGCCTCGCGGGCCTCGGCGATCTTGTCGGCCGACGCGACGACGGCGACTGTTGCGGTCTTGCCGATGCCGTGCGGGAGCGACACCGCGCCACGGACCATCTGGTCCGCCTTACGGGGATCGACGCCCAGTCGGAACGAACAGTCGACGGTGGCGTCGTACTTCGTCGCGTTGACGTCTTTCAGCAGCTCGAAACCGACCTTGGGGCCGTAGAGCTCGTCGCGGTCGATCTTGTCGATCGCGTTGTCGTAGTTCTTCCCACGCTTGGCCATTGCCATGCTCCTCGTGGTTCGTGGTGCGAGCGGTGCGACGTCGGCCGCGCCTCCCACGGTTGTCAGTGGATTCTGCTGGTCAGCCCTCGACGACAAGACCCATCGAGCGCGCAGTGCCTTCGATGATCTTCATGGCGCCGTCGATGTCGATGGCGTTCAGGTCGGGCATCTTCTTCTCGGCGATCTCGCGCACCTGGGCGCGACTGACCGAGCCGACCTTCTGGGTGTGCGGGACACCCGAGCCCTTCTTCACCCTGGCGGCCTTCAGCAACAACTGGGCGGCGGGTGGCGTCTTGGTGATGAAGGTGAAGGAGCGGTCCTCGAAGACGGTGATCTCCACGGGGATGATGTCCCCCGTCTGCTGCTGGGTCCTGTCGTTGAAGGTCTTGCAGAACTCCATGATGTTGACGCCGTGCTGACCCAAAGCAGGGCCGACGGGTGGTGCAGGGTTGGCCTGACCTGCAGGCACCTGCAGCTTGATGAACCCGATGACTTTCTTTGCCATGGTGTTGCTCCTCGTGGTGCAAACGGCGCGCGAGCGCCTCCCACGTGTTGGCGCCGAGCTTCTTACAGCTTGGCGACGTTGTCGAACGGCAGCTCGAGCGGGGTCTCGCGTCCGAAGACGGACACGAGCACCTTGAGCTTGGCCTGGTCCAGGTTGATCTCGCTGATCGTCCCCGTGAAGTCGGCGAACGGGCCGGTGGTCACCCGGATCGTCTCGCCGACCTCGAGGTCGATCTCGGCGGTCGCCTTCTCGACGACGACCTCGCTCGCGTCGTCCTCGGTCTCCTCGACGACCTCGTCCGGAAGCTTCAGGGTGGCGGCGACCTCGCGCAGCGACAGCGGCACCGGCCGGCTGCCGGTCGCGCCGACGAACCCCGTGACCGCCGGGGTGTGGCGGACGATGTTCCAGGTCTCGTCGTCCATGTCCATGCGCACGAGCACGTAGCCGGGCAGGAACTTCTTCTGCGAGACGGTCTTCTTGCCCTTCTTGAACTCGGTGACCTCTTCGGTCGGGATCACGACCTCGTGGATGCGGTCCTCGGCGTCGAGGGTCTCGATCCGGACCGCAAGATTGTCCTTCACCCTCTGTTCATAGCCGGCGTAGGTGTGCACGACGAACCAGTCACCGATGAGTCGGGCCAGGTCACGCTTGTCGCGGACATCCGCAAGCGACTTCGGACGGGCCGTGCGCACGGGTGCCGCCTCGACGACCGGCTCCTCGGCAACTGGCTCGTCCGCGGTCACCGCGGCAATGCTGTCGTCGGGCTCCGCGCCCGCGGTCACCAAAGCACCGCTGTCGTCGACCGCCTCCGGGTCGTCGGATACCTCCGCGTCGTCGGACGCGTCGTCGGATGCCGTGGCGTCTACTTCGTCGGCGGCGGGAGCATCGGAGTCGGCGCCGGCCATCCCGAGCAGGTCGTCGAGATCGTCGACGTCCGCGGCGGGCGCGGTCTCGTCGTTCGTGGACAGGTCGTTGGTCATCGTTGTCACCTAGAAGAAGCGCAGTGCGGCTTCGCGGATCACGAAGTCCATCCCGAAGATGAGGGTGGCGAGCACGGTCGTCACGGCCAGCACGGTCACCGTGTAGACGGCGACCTCGCGGCGTGATGGCCACGCGACCTTGCGAAGTTCGGCGCGGACCTCGCGCAGGAACTGGCCGGGCGGCGTCCGCTCGCGCTTGTACGTCTCGCTCGGCAGGGAGCCGGCGGGTACGGCGCGCTCGGCACGCTCCGCACGCGACTCGTCGCGGCTGCGGGCGCGCTTGTCCTCACGGTTCATGGAATGACCTCGATGCGGTCACGGTGCGGTCACGGTACGGCAGGTGCCACGAGCTGGCGCCGGGCAGGGGTCCCACCGTTCGGCACGGGAGGAGGGACTCGAACCCCCAGCCTGCGGTTTTGGAGACCGCTGCTCTGCCAGTTGAGCTACTCCCGTGGGTTGTCGCCCCCTCGGTCCGTTTCGCACGGCCTGCGCCACGACGGCCAGACAAGGGAACGCTGCCCCACATGGAGGCAGCGACCACAGGGTAGCCCGGAAACCCCGGGAGCGACAACCGATGTCGGTCGCAGCGCCCGGTCCGGGTCAGCGGCGCACGCGTCCGGTCCCCTTCAGGACGGGATCGCCGTTCTCGTTGGTCGCCCAGAGGGCGACCACGATCTCGTCGCCGGTGACCTCGGACACGGTGCCGCCGAACGTCGTGGTCGTCCCGAGCGGCCATGGCTTGGTGAAGCGGACGGTGACCTCGGTGACGTGTTCGGGGCCGCCGGCCCATTCGGTCAGGGCCCGCGACACCAACCCCATCGAGTACATGCCGTGCGCGATGATCCCGCCACTGGGGCTGATCTGGGCGGCGATGGACTGGTCGTAGTGCAGCGGGTTCATGTCCCCCGACGCCCCGGCGTACATCACCGAGGTCATCAACGACGACTGCTGGGCGATGACCGGCAGTTCCGTACCCACCTCGACGGCGGCGAGGTCGCTCATGCCGACTCCTCCTGCGGCTGCGGGGCTGACCCGAGGAAGACGATCGTCGCGGACGACAGGACCGCGCGATCGCCGCTCGCCTCGTGGCGACAGTCGACCTCGACGGTCAGGAACTCGTTGCTGCCGCGGTAGTGGATGTCGGCGATCCGCGGCGTGCAGACCAGGACATCGCCGGGCTTGAGCGGGTCACCGTCGTAGCTGAAGCTCTGCGAGCCGTGGACGAGCGCCATGTGGGCGCCGAGATCGGGGTCCGACATCGCCGCGGTGCCGCCCTTGATCACCGTGAAGCAGGCCGCGAAGGTCGGCGGGGCGACGCAGTCGTGGTTGCTGAAGTAGCGCTCGTCCGATTCGCCGAGGGCGGTCGCGTACTCGCGGATCTTCTCGCGGGACACCTCGTAGCGATAGGGCGCGTACTCGGTGCCGATCTTGTCACGGTTGAGCGGCACGACGACTCCTGGTCAGCGGGTCTCTTTGTGCGCGGTGTGCTGCCGGCAGCGCGGGCAGTACTTCTTGAGCTCGATGCGCTCGCGCTGGGTGACCCGGTGCTTGGTGGTGATGTAGTTGCGCTCCTTGCACTCCGGGCAAGCCAGCGTCACCTTCGGCCGGTTCAGGTTCTTGGCCATGACGATGTCCTAACGAGAAAGGCCCGGAATCCGAGCGAGACGTATGTACGTACGTTGAACGGCGCCCACTAGGGCACCCAAGGTCGGCACAGTGTGCCCGCTGGCGCAAGTTTTCACCACTCGCCCCCAGCACGGGTGAAACGAAGAAAGCTACTTGCTGATCTTGACGACGCGGCCGGCGCCGACGGTGCGTCCACCTTCACGGATGGCGAACTTGAGACCCTCGTCCATCGCGATCGGCTGGATCAACTCCACGTTCATCTCGGTGTTGT
>Ga0326597_10004998_pt1 | contig 18539 bp, 28 predicted proteins | sample RVTome_12_FD_203789 | JGI IMG/M metagenome (GOLD analysis project Ga0326597, IMG submission 203789) | Soil microbial communities from uranium-contaminated site in the Upper Colorado River Basin, Wyoming, United States - RVT100D185 | ecosystem: Environmental > Terrestrial > Soil > Contaminated >... | reverse complement strand
TGGAGCACACCCCCATCCTCGAAGCGCTGGGGTTCATCGAGGTGATTCGCGGCAAGGCAAGCCCGACGCGGAATGATACGAACGTGTATCGCGTGAGCGGCGTGTGGGGCAAAGTGACGCTGATCCTCGACGAAAGCGCAAGGATCGGACCGGGGGAGTCTAAGGATCGGACTCCGGAACGCGAGGGATCGGACCGATTCTTACATAAAGACGTTGAACATGACGTTGAACACGAAGAACAGGACGTCGTCGTTGGGCCAGCTTCGCCGGAAAAGAAAAAGAACTTTGAAGGGGTGGATGCCGGAGCCAACGAGCAGGACCGGGACGGGGCAGAAACCCCACCCCCGGCCCCTCCCCGTCACACAGGGAGGGGAGGTCTCTCCTTCGGAGAGGGAGGAGATAGTGTGCAGGTCGGGGAGGCGGTGGCGGCGCTGGAGGCGTTGGGCGTATCGGGGGCGCGGCGGCTGGTGGCTTCGTATGGCGCAAAGCGGGCGCTGGCGGCCGCAGCGGCGTATCCGCACAAGAACCCCGGGTACATCGCGACGTGCATCATGCGGTCGGCCGATGACTGGGACATTCCATCACCGGCGGTGAAGGGGGACAATCCCCCGGAAGGCTTGAAGTACGTGACCGGGAAGTACGCAGCGTTTATACAGCATTAAGGGGCTGGCCAGCGCTGGCCGGTGCAATTAACGTTTCGACAAGACTTTTAGCAGGAGGGCACGATGGCACGGGACGGGAGTCCGAATGGACGGGTATGGGCGGATGCTGAGATCGCATCGCTACAACAGGATGTGGAGATCAACGCGCACGCGGCGGATGTTAATCATGCGAAGTGGCAGGAGGCGCAAGCGCGGGCGGAGGCAGCCGAGGCCGAGGCGGCGGAGTACCGGCGGAAGCTGAGAGCTGCTCGAAGGCGTTGGTTGGGTGGTAAGCGGGGTGTCATGGTAAAGTTAAGTGACGGAGGAACATCGTGAAGCTGTTTGAAGTGTACAGCGGTTGGACTGGCGAGACCTATGAACGGGCTTATGTCTGGGCGCAAAATGAGGACGAGGCCAAGCGCTTGTCCCGGACACAGTATACCGCTCAGTTCAAGGGTGGCTATCGCGACAGAGAGGATGGACCTGTCGAGGCGCAAGAGCTTCGATTACAGATGTTGTTCGATTCTGAAGATGAGGGGCCATTCTGCACCTCGTTTAGCGGCTCAGGATGGTGGACTAAAAAGGCGATTCAACCACCATCAGTTGAGATCAAGTAGGTCGAGAGAATGCGTCTTATGGTAACACGACCGCAGGCTTAAACGCGGGGGTCTGCGGCAAGAGATGGGGCCACCGCTCAGAAGGCGGCGGCAGGGCGCGGGCGGGATGGTGGGCGTAGAGGGTGGGCATGGCGAGAATAATGACCGAGGCGGAGCGTGAGAAATTGCGACTGTGGGAGACATGCCCGGTATGTGGGGGGCTGACGCCAATCATCGACCGCTTCGATCACATGCGTCCCCTCGATTGTTCGTACTGCGGCGGCAAGGGAAAGGTTCCGCGTATGGCAAAGGTTGAGGGATGGGACGGATGGCGGGAGCGGGAACTGGGGCGTCTGCTGACGGCGAAGGTGGGGCAGGAGGCGGACGTGTTCATCGCCGTGAGGGAGCATGAGGGGCGGCTGGTGCGGGGATACTGGTATCGCGTGTGGGAGGACGAGGCGCGCGAGCGGTGGGTGCGGTTCGGGCTGCTGGGCGAGGATGAGCTGGCGTGCAGGCGGGCGATCAGGACGTTGACACTGTGACGGGGTGGGAATATGGAGTTTAAGAAGCACATTAGCCTATATGGCGCGCGGGACTATATGATGCACGATACGCTGCTTGATGCACTGCAATCGGCCTGTGGTGATATAGAGTGGAATCACGCCAACCCACTCAAAATCACCCTTGAAGACGGGACTGAAGTCATTAGCAAAGCGCAGATCTCTGATGCGTATGCGACGTATACGGATTGGCTCGATAAAGACCGCGACGACGATTATGATCCTGCGCCGTGGCTCGCATTGGTTAAGTGGTGCGAGGAGAAAGAGCAGGAGTTGGCGGCGGAAGCGCATGCCGGAAACGATGATTGAGCGAGACATCATCCGGATTGTGGCGAGTTTACAGCGCAGCTACCAGCGGGTGTATCCGTGGATGGTGGCTGCCCAGTTGGATTATTACCGGTGCGAGCAGACGCTGCGGCGGGACATGATGGCGCTGGTGGAGCGGGGGAAGCTGATCCGCGTGGGTGGGCGTCAGGCGCGGCGGGGGTACCGGGCGATCACGTACGGGCTGGTGCAGGTCAACGGGAAGTGGCGGCTGAGCATGACGGCGTATGCGGCGGCGGCGGCGTAGTTGCAGGATTGGCCGGGCGGGGGTATACTATGGCTTCATCATCTGCCCTGCACCCCCGGACTCCATGTCTTTGGGTGCAAAAAAGTACAGAAAGCGTCCTCTTCCGGGCGCTTTTTTGATTCTACGGCGCGTTGTGCGTCAACCCCTGCCCCATGATGAAGGGTGGCGGACGTGTCATTTCGCGTAGTCATGTATCGACGGAAAAGCGTTGCCCAAACATTGGGCATGATTGGACAGTATGAGCGGGCGACAACGGTATTCGAGGCGGGCGCTCCGCGAGGCGATCTACAAAAGTCGGGGAATCAAGCTCAACGTGGCGAAAACGCTAGGCTGTTCGCGGCAGACGGTGGACAACTATCTGGCGCGGTGGCCGGACCTGCAACCGGTGCTGGATGCGCAGCGGGAAGAGCTGCTCGACCTGGCTGAGAACAAGCTGGTGGCGCTGATCAACCGGGGGGATGTGCGGTCGGTGATCTTCGCGCTGAGCACGCTGGGCAAGGAGCGCGGCTATACGACGCGGAGCGAATTGACGGGCAAGGACGGCGAATCGCTGACGCTGTCGCCGGAGGTGGCGGCCCTGATGGCGCGAATGAACATCCCTGCGAGTGCTGTAATCGAGGAACTCGAGGCGCTGATCCGAGCGCAGGCGGCCGAGGTGGAAGACGATGAGCGGCTTGAGACAAGATGATTTCTAGCAACTCTCAGCGGGCGATGGCGAAGCAGGTGGCGGCGCAACTGCTGGCGCGGCTGGAGTCGCATCCGGCGGGGCTGAACGCGAAGGTGCGGCGGGCGTATCCGCGTGGCGGATGGGATGAATACCGGGAAGCTATCGCGGCGATGGGCAATCCACCGGATCAGATCGCACGTTTCGAAGGCGCGGGCATCATCTTGCAGCCGAAGCAGCTCGAATTCGCGGCGTGGGCGCGGCGGCTGGACACGGCCGAGCACATCGAGGACGAGCAGGGCACGCCGGAACTGGGGTTCGGGGGGGCGAAGGGGCCGGGCAAATCGTTCGTCTCGTTCGCGCAGGCGGCGGTGGATGACTGCCAACGGTATGCCGGGCTGAAGTTTTTGTACTTGCGCAAGACGGGCAAGCGGGCGATGGAGCAGATCGAAGACCTCGTGGGGACGGTGCTGGCGACAACGGCGCACGGTTACACGCGGGGTCGGGTGCGATTCCCGAACGGCAGCCAGATCATCATCGGCCACTTCAACACCGAAAAAGAGGCGATGAACTATGCCGGGCTGGAGTATGACGGCATCCTGATCGAGGAATCGACCACGCTGACTGAGAAGGCGCGGCGGGCGATTCGACAGTCGGCACGTACGAGCAAGGTGGGCTGGCGTCCCCGGCTGTATCACACGACGAATCCGATGGGGGTCGGGCACGCCGATTTCAAGAAGCGATTTATCGACCACGAGCGCAGTTATGGCGGGGTGGTCAACCGGACGCGGAAGTTCATCTTCGCGCGGGTGGACGACAACCATTTTGTCGATGCGGATTACAAGGGCAACCTTGAGGAACTGCACGGCGCGGAAAAGCGGGCGTATCTGGACGGGGACTGGGACGTGAGCGCGGGGGCGTACTTCGACCAGTGGCAGTACGAGATCAACACGATCGAGCCATTCGATCCGCCGCTGAGCTGGTCGTTCTGGCTGAGCATGGACTACGGGCTGAATCACTACAACGTGATCCAGTTGCACGCGAAGGGCGGGGACGGCATCCGCTACACGTTCGCCGAACTGGCGCACCGGAAATATTACCCGGCGGAGATCGCGGCGGATTTGCAGGCTATGCTGGCGCGGTACGGGATCGCGCGGCACCGGATCGACCGATTCCTCGTGGGCGCGGACGTGTTCGCGAAAACAGGCGCGGCGGAGAAGTCGGTGGCGGAGCAGTACGCGGGGATGGGGTTCCGGATGATCGCGGCGGAGACGGGGCCGGGGAGCCGGGTGGCCGGGGCGCATCACCTGAGCAAGCTGCTGGGCAATCCGGAACGAGGGATCGCGCCGCAGTGGTACATCACCCGCAACTGCGAGCGCCTGATCTCCGTGCTGCCGATGCTGGAGCGGGACCCGAACCGGCCGGAGGATGTGTTGAAGGTGGACATGGCGGACGACGGCAGCGGTGGGGACGACGATTACGACGCGGCCCGCTACGGATTGTACGGGCACGATGTGAAGCCGATTACGGCGGAGGCGAGGCGCTATGCTTAGCGACATTCAGGCACGGTTGGGGGCGATGGTGCGGGCGACGTGGGCGGCTGATGTCGGTGTGTGGGGCGGCCGGGTGAAGCTGTACCGGGATTACATGGAGGGCGATCATCGGGCGAAGATGACGCCGGAGATGCGCGCCATGCTGCGGATTTCGGCAGACGCGGATGAGCAGTTCAACGACAACTACTGCGATCTGGTCGTCAACGAGATGGCCGACCGGCTGGTGGTGACGAGCATCGATGCCGACGAAGACGCGGGGACGGACTGGATGGCCGGGCTGCTGGCTGACAACCGGTTCGACGCGCTGCAGATGAACGTGCACCGGGCGACGATCCGGGACGGGGACACGTTCGTGATGGCATCGTACGACGAGGCGACTGGCATGGTTAAGTGGGTGCATGAACCGGCGTACGATGGCGATTCGGGCATGATCCCCGTGTACAACCGGACGCGGACGGAGCTGGTGGCGGCGGTGAAGATCTGGTGGGAGGCGGACGCGACCGGGACGGACGTGGAGCGGGTGAACGTTTACTATCCCGACCGGGTGGAGAAGCTGGTCACGGTGACGCGGGAGGTCGATGGCAAGCAGGTGACTTCGCTGGAGGACGTGGCGCTGGGCGAGGGTGAGAACCGCGATCTGAAGGACCGGGAGGGCCGGGCGCTGGGTGTGCCGGTTTTCCACCACAAGAACCGGGCGGAGACGCATCGCGATCTGGGGACGAGCGAGCTGAAGAAGATGGTGCCGCTGCAGGACGCGCTGAACCGGACGCTGTACAGCATGGTGGCTGCCGCTGAAAACACGGGGTTTGCGATGTTGAAGGCGTGGGGGTTCGAGGCGCCGCAGAATCTGTCGCCGGGGATGGTGATCAATATCGGCAAGGACGGGCTGACGACAGACGACGTGTTCGGGATCGAGCGGCTGCCGGGCGGGGACATTGTGCCGTTTGTGAGTCAGGGCCAGTTTCTGATCGAGCAGATCGGCGCGACGACGATGACGCCGCTGCCGGGCCAGATGGGCGGGGACAATGCGAGCGGCGAGGCGATCAAGCAGCGCGAGGTGGGACTGCTGGGCAAGGTGCGGGGGTTCCAAGTGGCCGGGGGCAATGTGTGGGAAGACATCGCGGCGTATTCGCACAAGCTGGAGACGGCGTTCGGGCTGAAGCAGCCACCGGCGGTGAAGCGCTGGAACACGCAATGGAAGGATGCCCAGATCCGCAACGACGGCGAGGTGGTGGACAACGCGCTGAAGGTGAAGGATGCCGTGAGTGACGAGACGTTCCTGCGGTTGATCGGGCCGGTGTTTGGGTTCGACGACGCGGCGATCGAGACGATCATGGAGAAGCGGGCGGCGGAGATGCAGGCGAAGATGGCGGCGCTGGGTGGCAGGGTGGCGGGGTTCAGCCAGTTCGCGGCGAACGGAGCGGGGTTGTCATAATCGAGATACTGTTGACTGTGGGGGAAGTATAGCACATGGCGAAAATCGGCTATAACGTGCAGGCGCAGGCGCTGAGCGGGAGTGAGAAGGATGCGCTGATCGACATCCTGAAGGACATGAAGCCGACCACGATCACGGTGATCGATGGCAAGGCATACGCAGCCCGGTGTGCGCGCGAGCTTCCGTACTGTCTGGTGTGGCACCGGATGAGCAACCCATTGGGGCTGCCGGAGCGAACCGACGACAACATCCACCTGCACATGAGCGAAGTCGACTTTTGGCGGGTGGCGACAGCTGGGTTGGAGCCACTGCCGAATCTGGGCGTGTACTGCAACAACGAGCCGGAGTTCACCGAGGAACTGTGGACGTGGCATGAGAACGTGGCGGCGCTGTCGATTCGTGACCGTCGGATCAGCGGGCATGCCAACATCGGGACCGGGCGGCCGGGCGACCTGACGAAAATCCCGCTGGCGCGCAAGTTTATCCGGCTGGCGATCGATTCGCCGTATGTGTATCTGCACCTGCACGAATACGCCATCTGCCACCCGAAGCACCGGGACGACTTGAGCAAGCCGGAAGCGGGGGCACCGTGGACGCACTGGTACATGGGGCGGTTCACCTTCTGGACGGATTACGCTTTCGCAGAATATCGCAGATATCCCAAAATCGTCGTGACCGAATGGGGCTTCGATGATCCGCTATATGATGCCCAGTTCGCGGGACAGTTCCGGGCAGCGGCAAAGTGGGCGCAGTGGGGCCGGTTCGATATGGAGAGCTACTGCTACGAGCTGCTGACAGATGCCTACCGGGCACTGTACAAGCATCCGGCGATCGTGGGGATGTGCTTGTTCACCTACGGGTATGTGCAGGATGGCGGCGGGCCGGACAAGCAGGGCCGGTGGCGTGACTTCGATTATCGCCGGATGCCGGTGTTTATGCGGAAGCTGGAGGGGCTGATGGACGATACACCGATGCCTATCCCGCCGGTTGTAGAGCCTGCTCCCGCGCCTATACCGGGGCCGGGGGATGGGACGGTGCGGAGGATCGCGTTTGCGGGGCGGCTGAACTTCAGGACCGGGGCCGGGCTGAGCGAGGCGGTGCTGGCTGTGCTGGACGATGGCGACGTGGTGACGCTGACGGGGCACATCGATCAGGGCGACGGTTACACGTGGGTGAGCGTGTCGCACGAGGGGGAGGACGGTTGGATCGCGCTGATCAAGGGGCTGAGGCTGCCGGACTTTGAATCGCCGCCCTCACCCCCGGCCCCTCTCCCAGAGGGCGAGGGGAGCGGCAAGCTGCCGACGCCGGGGATACAGGTGACGATGCGGCTGGATGGTGAGACGTACACGGGGGTGCTGACGCGGCAGTAGGTGAGAGGCCCTCACCCCCGGCCCCTCTCCGTCACACAGGGAGGGGAGGTCTCTCCTGCGGAGAGGGTCCCTACTGTGGAGGGGAGATAGAAAACCGCTTAAACCAGCAGGGAGTAAAATGCAAAACAAAACAATCCACCACCAAACATTAGCAGCCTTGCAACGGCGCGACCAGACCAGCGCAGAGAAGGGCGGGCCGTGATGGATCGCGGCGATACCCTTGAAGCGGTAATCAATCGGTTGTGGTTTGAAGTCGAGAACGGCCAGTACGAATCACTCGACATCGTGAAATCAAAGGGCGGCTATCGCGTCACGGTGCTTGAATACGATAACGCTGACTGCGATGTGAGTCTGTCATTCTGGGATGAAAGCCTGTGGGGTGCGCTGCGTCAAACACTGGCGGCTCTTGAGAAGGCAGAGCGTGGATTGTGGGGATAGGGCAGGCGGACCGTCCTGCGTCGTAGGGAGCCGTAGAAATAAATAGCGTCGTATATCGGTTTTTCTAGGACATAATCCGAGTAAGCAAATCGTAAGATGTGGACTAGCAAGGGGTGAAAGCGATGAACGTCAAAGTAGGTGATAAAGTGGTTGTAATCGGGGATCAGGACTTCGCCGGGAAGTATTGCGAGGTCATCCAGATCAAAGCGAATAACTCGCGCTGGATACGCGGTGATCGCGCATTTGTGGTTGCGTTCAATAGCGAGTACAGAGTGATCGGCCTTGAGCATATCGCCACCGACCGCCCCACCGAGGAAGGCGCGCACGATGAGTGACGGGGTTTTCTCTGATGCGTGGGGTTCACCGGGATTCATCTGGGGCGGCGCGATGACTGCCGAGGACAGCGGCTCTCACATCGCCCGGCGTGACGACAGCAATCTCACATTGTGCGGGCTGAATATCATTGCCAGAGTGAGAGGGCCGAAGAACGCGACATGCAGCGAATGTCGCCGGATTCATCTGGACCTGCGAGCCAGCGACCCTGAGAAATGAGATACATTTACTTGGGCGATAAGCTGACCGACCCCGCGCTGAAAGGCATGGCTTGCGACCCGGTGCGCCATCAATTACCGGATGTTTTAGGGATATAGAATGTCCCTTATGGCAGGGGGCGCGCGGGCGCCCTTTTTGATTCCGGGTGCGCGTTAGGGGGGCGGCGTCGCTCTACTATCAGGGTGACATCAATAGACGCTGAAATCGAAACGAGGAGAGTATGGCCGATATTACCCAGACCCCGGCGAATGTGGTGATCAACCCCGCCTATCCGCATGTCAAGCGGGAGGGCATCGCCGGCGCCACGATCGTGCAGGGGGACGTGCTGTATCAGGATGGCGCGGATGGCCTTAGCCTGAAGCCCGCCATCACCACCAGTGCGGCGACGGCGCGCGCCGTCGGCATCGCGTTAGTGGGCGCATCCGACGGGCAGGTGTGCGTGTATCTGGAGTCGGGGCACATCAACCCGGGCGGGACGGTGGCGATCGGCGAGGTGTACTGTGTCAGCAGCAACGCCGGGAAGTTCGCGCCGGTGGGGGACGTCATGGCCGGTGAATTCGTGACGGTGCTGGGCGTCGGCATCACCACCAGCGACATCGTGATCGCCATCACCCCGAGCGGGATCGCGCACGCCTGATGAACGTTAGCGACGAGGGCATGAGTGATCTGGTGCGGAAGGTGCGCAATGCGGCCGCCGCGTGGCAGAACGAGCAGATTGTGGGCGGCTTCGACGCGGATCTGCTGGCGCGGCCGCCGGTGGTGGTATGGCGCGGGAACGAGGTATTGGTGACGGTGCTGCGGGCGGGGTATGAAGAGGCCCTCACCCCCGGCCCCTCTCCCGCAGGCGAGGGGAGCGAAGAGCCGGGATATGTGGACTCCACGATTCCACATCCGTCCCCGTATAGCCGGGGAGATGACGAGGGTGAAATCCTGCCGGTGGACGAGGCCAGCGACGACCTGTATTTCGACGAGTGGCACGAGGTCACGCCGACCGACGACGAGGTGGACTCTCCATCGAGTGAATCGGGCAAGAGCGGGAAGCGGCGCAAGTAGGTGAGTGGCGATCTTCCACTTCCGCCAGCGGGGACTGATCCACGCGGGGCGCGGACGCGCGAGCTGGTGACGGCGCTGTTGGACCGTGGATACGAAGATGCTGCTGGGGCGGTGGTGCGGGGCGTGGCGCGCGACATGACCAGTGGCATCGTGCGGCAGCGGCTGGACGAGCTGGCGGCCGAGGCGGCGCGATTGGCTGAGGCGGGGGAACGGCTGAGGCCAGATAACCCGGTGCTGCGGGCGCTGCTGGCTGATATGGAGACGGCGCTGAATGCGAACGCGCGGACGTTGAACGAGGCGGCGGAGACGGTGCAGCAGGCCGGGGCGGAGGCATCGACCACGCTGACGCGACAACTGGCGCTGGAGGGGTTCGACCCGGCGGTGCTGGCGCGGGTGGGGATACGGTGGAATGTGCCCGACCCGGAGGCGGTGGCGCGGGCGGTGGGGTTCGTGACCAGCGATGCGTGGGCGGCGGAGGTGGCGCGTTTTCCGGGGCTGGCGCTGGGGACGGTGCGGAATCAGGCAATCATGGGCATCGCCGACGGGTGGGGGCCGCTGCGGACGGCGCGGGCGATCCGGCAGTCGGTGGAGGGGTTCCCGGCGCATCAGGCGAATAATCTGATGCGGACGCTGCAACTGCAAAGTTACCGCGCGGGTGCGGCGGCCAATACACAGGCCAACGAGCGCATATTGAGCGGGGTGATCCGGATCGCGACGATGGACGACCGGGTCTGTTTGTGCTGTGTGGCGCTGCACGGGACGCGGTACCCGGCGGGGACGGTGATACAGGATCACCATCAGGGGCGGTGCGTGGGCATCCCGGAGGTACGGGGCTTTCCGCGCACGGTGCAGACGGGCGAGGAGTGGTTCGGGGGGCTGCCGGAGGCGCGGCAGATCGCGATTGCGGGACCGGGGGCGGCGGCGGCGCTGCGAGCGGGCGAGGTGCGGCTGGGGGATTTCGTGGAGCCGTATCAGGACGCGGTGTTCGGGGAGATGATCCGGCAGGGGAGTTTGAGACGGGCGAGGGCGCTCGTAAACGAGGGCTGACAGAATGCGCGTTATGGCGGGCGGGGTGGCCGACAATTAAGGCTGACAATTCTATCTTATCGCTTGACGCGAGGAGTGTGGACTATGCCGGGCTTGACGCCTGAACAACCGTTATTGGCGGCGATGCAGGTCAGCGGGTTGTGGACGCAGCGGCCGCGCGGGGTGGACCCCGGCGCGAGTTTGCGTGCGCGGCGACGCTGGTTCGCTGACGGTGACGGACAGTCCGAACAAACGACGGAACAGGACGCCGGGCAGGACGCCGGGGCGGCCGGTGGCACGACGACCGGGGAACAGGCGGCTGGCGAGCAGGCCTCGTCGGCGCAGTCGGAACGGGTCGAGGACCTGCCAGAGTGGGGGCAGCGGATCATCAGGGAACTGAGGGAAGAGAATGCTACCCGTCGGCAGGAAGTGAGGCGCCAGCAGGAAGCCGAGCAGGCCAAGCTGGCCGAGGCGGGGAACTTCAAGGCGCTGGCCGAGCAGCATGCGGCGCGGGTGGCTGCACTGGAGCCATTTCAGGAGCGGGCGGAGGCGCTGGAGAAGATGATCCGGACCGAGAACACGGCGCGGATCAACCAGATTCCGGAGGCGATGCGCGGGCTGGTCCCGACGGATTATCCCCCCGAAAAGCTGGCGGCGTGGCTGACGGCGAACATGGCGAAGCTGGCTCGGACCCCTGCGCCGGATCTGGATGCCGGGGCGGCAGGCAGCAGCGGACGTGCGGCGGTGGCCCTGACGGCTGAGGAGCAGGCGCTGGCGGCGCAGTTTGGCCTCAAGCCAGAGGATTACGCAAAAGCAAAAAACGGCGGCTAGACGCCTCCGTGATGTCCCGGGCGGACGAATAACGAAACAGCAAACGACGAAAGAGAGGGCATCATGGCAGATACAAGTCTGGGCTTCCGTTTCAAGTTCCGCATGTGCGGCGCGGACCCCACCATTCAAAGCCTGCTGTTCAAGGACGACGAGACGCTCACCAAGGGCGACCTCGTGAACCTTGAAACGGGCGAGGTCGATCTGGCGGCGACAGCGGACACGAATCTGCTGGGCGTTGTGCTGGAAACAAAGGACGGCACCGACAGCACGACCACCATCAAGGTGATCGTGGACGCGGACGCGGTGTACGAGGTGTACGACGCCAACGCACGAGTGAAGGGCGCGACGCTGGACATCGCCGGGACGACCGGGGCGATGACCGTGGCGACATCGAACAACAAGGAGCTGGTGGTATATGCCCCCAGCGCGGCAGACGAGCCAACGCTCGTCCGTTTCAACGTCGGCAAGCACCACGAAAACGTGGCGCTGTAGAGGGGAGAGTGAACAATGCCAATCCTATCAGCTAACTGGGCAGAACTGCTCGACCCGATCGTGCGCAACTACTTCAATCTGGGCTTCGCTCGGCGGGCCTCGAACATCCCGATCCTGTACAACGTGCAGGGATCGTCACGGGCCTACGAGGAAGTTGTGGGCGTGGGCGCAATCGGGACCGACTCGTGGGAGACCTACGAGGAGGCCGGACGGGTAGCCGAGGTCGATTTCGACAAGGGCTACAAAAAGAGATTCACGCACCGCGAGTACGGCGTCGATCTGGGGATCGAGAGCAAACTCGTGGAGGACGCGCAGAACGCGCAGGTCATCCAGCTCGCGATGAAACTGGGCGACAGCGCGGCGGTGAAGCGCGAGATCGACGCGGCGAGCGTGTTCAACAACGCGACCAGCGCCAGTTTCCCCGGTTCTGACGGTGTGGCGCTGGGCAGCAACTCGCATCCGCACTCGGAGGCGAAGTCGGGCACGACGCAGGACAACCTGTTCGCAGCCATGGCGCTGACGAAGGCGAACGTGGCGACGGTGCGCGAGGCGGTGATGGCCTTCACCGACGACAACAACAACAAAGTGGCGGTGACGCCGAATCTGCTGCTGGTGCCCCCGGCGCTGGAGGACGAGGCGCTGGAGATCAGCAAGAGCCTGCTGGACCCGGCCTCGGCCAACAACGCGATCAACCCACAGGCGGGGCGGTTTCAGGTGCTGCCGTGGCATTACCTGACCAGCAACACCTCGTGGTTCATGATCGATACCACGCTGGCGAAGATGCATCTGGACTGGTTCAACCGGGCGCCGGTAATCATCCGTCCACGCGATGGGGATGACACCCGGTTCAAGGCGTACTGGCGCGCGAGTATGCGCTACAGCTACGGCTTCAGCGACTGGCGCTGGGTGGGCGTGTGCACGGCGTAGTCTGATGCCAGGCACGTAAGCGACGGGGGCGGGGCGACCTGCCCCTGTGTTCAATCTGGCGGGCCCTCGTAAATGAGGGGTGACAGAAAGCAGGTTATGGCATGACGACGACGAAATTTCCGAACGGCGTTGAAGCCGATGTGACGGGAAATGTGACCGGGAATGTGACGGGGAACGTCACCGGCGGGGCGAAGTTCCCGGCTACAGCAGTGACGGCAGATGGCGCGGTGGCAGTTCCATCGACCAGCACCGTGTTCGCAATCACGAAGTCGGGTGTGGCGGCGATGACGCTGGCAAGCCCGACGGCGACAACCCACGACGGGGTGCGTGTGCTGTTTATGGCGACGACGGCGAATGCGCACACACTGACGATCACGGCCGGGTTCAATGGCGCCGGGGCCGGGGGCGACGTGGGCACGTTTGGTGGCGCGATCGGCGACCACATCGAACTGGTGGCTTATCAGGGCGTGTGGTACGTGATCAGTAACGTCAACGTGACACTGGCGTAGGCAAGTGGCGGCGGCTGATCCCTCTCGCGGCCTCTAGCCGGGGAGGGGCGGTCGCGCACACAAGGAGACAGGTATGAGCTACGCGCAAACGATCAAGACGATTGATGTGGCGCTGACGGTCGCAACGGCGGCCTATACGGCGGGTGATGTCGTGGGCGGACTGATCGCGCTCGACTTGCACAGCGCCGGTGGCGGCGGGCAGCTGCGGCGGGTGACACTGACGGATGCCGCCAGCCAAGCGGAACCCTATACGCTGTACATTTTTGACCAGGTACCGAGCACGATTGCCGATGCTGATCCCTTTGCCCCGACCATTGCCGACCTCAAAAAGCTGATCGCTACGCTGTCAATCGTGGCCGGGGATTACGTGACGGTCAACTCGCTCGATTACGTGATCAAGGACGGGCTGGGGATCGACTTTAGCGCGGGAAACGGGAGCTTGTGGGCGTATCTGGTGGCGGTTTCTACCCCGGATTATGCGGCGGCGACCGATCTTGCGCTGCGGTTCACGGCGTGGGTTGACTGATGCGGCGCGATCTGCTGGTAAAGGGGTATCACGCGCTGATGAGCAGCTTCAATCCGCTGCTGTGGTACCGGTTCACGGCGACGAGCGGGACGACGGTAGCCAATCGCGGGTCGGTGGCGTCGCAGGATGGCACGGTGACGAACCCGGCTGAGGCGGTGGTGGGCGCGGATGGCCTGCTGGGCGCGAGCGAGGGGATCAATTTCAGCGGCGCGGACGGGTATGTGGTGGTCGCGACCAACGCGGCCATTTCGGCGATCATCGACTACACGATCATCGCACTGATCAACCCCATCGACGCACCGTCCGTGAGCGGGCGCATCATGGACCACAGCGACCGCTGGTTCCTCAATGTGCTGGCAAACGGGGCGGTGCAGGGCAAGCAGCGGCGCGGCAGCAATCTGACCAACAGCGACGTGACGACCGGCGCGGGGGTGATCCCCTTTCCGACCGCGCGGCTGGCGCTGGCGATGACCTACGATGAGGCGCGGGCGCTGCGACTGTGGCGTCCGACGGTGAGCCGGGCCAATCTGCTGGCGACGAGCGGCGGCAGCGGGTCGACGGACACGGCCGAGACAACGATCCTCATCGGGAATGCGGCGGCGGGCAACCGCGGCTTCGACGGGGTGATCGATGAGGTGGCGTTCATCGAGGGGTACGTGGGCGAGCGCGATCTGGTGCGGGTGGCGAAGGCGGCGAGGATCATGACATGACGTTCACCTATACGCCGGAAACTCCGACCGACATCACGCGGGTGCGGTATCACGTGGCGGACACGGACGCAGCCACGGCGCTGTGGACGGACGAGGAAATTCAGTTCGTCATCGATGAGGCAGGCAGCTATAAGAGCGCGGTGATCAGCCTGATTGGCAATCTGATCGCCCGGTTCGCGCGGGAGCCGGACTTTGTAGCGGACTGGCTGCGGGTGGATACGAGCAAGGCGCTGCCCATGCTGCAAGCGCTGCTGAAGGAAAAGCGGCAGGCGCTGAACGTGAGCAGCATCACGGCGCAGGCGCTGCCGGTGTATCGCGGGGACAGCGACCAGACGGAGCCGCCGGAGTGGTAGGCCCTCACCCCCGGCCCCTCTCCCAAGGGCGAGGGGAGAAAGAAACCCCACCCCCGGCCCCTCCCCGTCACACAGGGAGGGGAGAAAGTACGGGGAAAGGGAAACGACAGTTGACAGAAGGTGACTTATGGCGGGCGTGAGCAGCGGGACATTGGCGAGCATACGGAGGCGGGCGGCGGGCTTTTTGTCGGATACCTGCGATATCAGCCGCCTGCTGGCGACGTTCGGCAAGATGGGCGAGAGCTTGCAGGAATACGACAACGTCGCCAGCAGTGTGCCGTGCCGGTTGGTGAAGGCGGGGCAGCAGTCGCTGGGGCTGGTGCAGGTGACCGGGGCGCAGGAGACGCTGCAGGAGCGGTATCTGCTGGCGGTGCCGCATGGCACGTCCATCCAACCCGACGACCGGGTGACGCATGGGGGCGTGACGTATGACGTCGTCACGATTGAAGCCGCGCTGACGGACAAGGTGTTCACGCAGGCGATTATCACGAGGCGGTCGTAATGGCGATGCAGACGGGTATCACGCTGGAGATCGACAAGCGCGAGTTGGAGCGGCTGATCCGCGACACGCCGGGCCAACTGAGCGATCTGAAGGACGCGGCGGCGGCGGAGATTCAGGGCGACATCGTGTTGTCGTTCGGGACGGGTCCGGCCGGGCGGTCGTACCAGCGCGGGGGCGTGACGCACGTCGCCAGCTCGCCGGGGTTCCCGCCGAATGTCGATACCGGGGCGCTGCGGGCCAGCATCCGCGCCAATTCGCTGGGGCCGCTATCGGCCGAGGTGGTGGCGGGGACGGAGCACGCGGAGTGGCTGGAGTATGGCACGAGCCGGATCGCCGCGCGGCCGTTTTTTGCTCCGGTGGTGGCGCATTGGCAGCAGGGGCGGATGGCTTCGTTCGCCCGTGAATTCGGAATCCTGCCATGAAGCACGAGCGCGAGGCGCTGAACGAGGCGCTGAAGGACTGGCTCAAGGCGACAACCGGTTTGCAGGCGTTCGTGTGGCAAGCGCCGGGGGCCGGGGAGACGTTCCCGTTTGTGATTTATTTCCCACTTGGCGGCGGGCGCGACCGGAACATGCGGAAGCCCATCGCCGAACTGACGTATGCGGTCAAGGTCGTCGGTCCGAATATGGCGCAGGCGCTGCAGTACGCGGGCGAGATCGCGGACGGACTGGATGACATCGAGACGAAGGGCGGGTTGACGGCGGCGGAGTGGCACGTGATCAACAGCCGCCGGGGGATGGCGATCTCCCTGTGCGAGCAGGTGGATAACGGCCAGATTTATCACGAAGGCGATCAGTACACATTCGAGATGGAGGTTGTAGATGGCTAGGATAGCGGACAACGCGGGGTATCTGGCGATTGGAAGCTGGGTGGTGGCGGCGGAGTTCATCAGTTGCAAGGTGAACGACAGCAACAAAAGCCAGACGGTGACGAGCGGGTTCGGCACGGCGCACGAGCAGCGTCTGCCGGGGCTGAATGACACGAGCATCGACATCGAGATTCAGGGCATGACCGAGACGCAGGCGACCTATCTGGCCGCGCTGAAACGGGGTCAGGTCGTGACGATCGAGTGGGGCGTGAACGGGAACACGTCGGGGTATCCGCGCCACGTGCAGGCCTTCAATCTGACGAAGGTCGAGCACGGCAAGGACGTCGACAAGTCGCGGCTGAGCTACAAGCTCATGGGCGAGGGCGCGGACGCTCCGAGCGTCGATCAGTACAACGGCGGGGTGTACGCATGACGTCGACAAAGGAACACGTCGACCAGAACGGGGCGCTGGCTGAGGGTGTGGTGGAGAAGCTGGAAACGCCCAACGACAGCATCGTGGATGACCGGGAGCGCCCGACGTTCGATTTCAGCCGGGTCGGATACGGGTGGGATCGCAGATACCGGCACGAGGTGGGGCAGATCATGGCGTCCCTAGCCATCTTGCGGTCGCAGCCGCGGCGGGACCTGACGCCGGAGCAGCAGGCCGATTTCCAACTCAAGCAGAGCACGGCGTATCTGGAGATGGACGAGGCGGTGGAGCGGCGCGACGTGCTGGTGACGCAGGTGCTGCAGGATGTGCCGCGAAGCTGGTTGGTCCCGGACGCGCCGGAGGAGATCGACTGGTCGCTGAGCGAGTCGCTGGATCACGTCCGCGACATGAACGAACTGGTGACGGTGTTGGGGGAGGCGCGCACGCCCGGCGCCCGCCCTACCTAGGCTGGGCGCTTAACCACGCCCGGCGGTTCCCCCAGCAGGTGCAGTTGGACGAGGACGAGGTGTGGCGCGTCAACCGGGTCCGGATCGCACGGTATTACGGCATTACTCCGGCTGAGGTGGATGCGATGGCCTACCCTGACTTGCTCGACACGATGCAGGTCATGTGGGCGGAGGATCAGGAGGCGGCGGAGGCGCGCAGTAAGGGGTAGAGAACCCCACTCCCAAGGGCGAGGGGAGAAAAACGGGGACGGCCGGTTTGTAGAAATGTGATTATGGCGATCATCCCACGGGCTGATCGCTTGTGAGGAGCGGGAATGCCCGACGCGGCGACATTACGGACGGTGGTCAATCTGGTTGACAATGTGACGCCCGGTCTGAGCAGCATAGACGGGGGTTTTTCGCGTCTGCGGGACTCGCTGACCCGGACGGGTGGACAGATGATCGCCGACGGGGCGCGGATGGCCGCGGCCATGGCTCCGCTGGTGGCGGTGCTGGGGGGAAGCGTCTTCGCCGCGGGTAACTTCGACGAGGCGATGAAAAACATTCAGGCCGTGACGGGGCAGAACGACGCCGAAATAGCGGCGCTAAGCGAACAACTGCTCGCGATAGGCACCAATTCCAGAGCCGGGCCACAGGGTGTGGCCGACTCCATGTATGACATCGTGGGCGGCGTGGCGGATGCCAGCACGCACATGGCGATCCTCGAAGCCGCGATTGCGACCGCCGAGGCGGGTAACGCTGATCTGGGATCGACGACCAACGCGCTGATCAGCATTATGAACTCCTACGGGTTCGCGGCGGAGGAGGCGGGCTTCGCCAGCGATGTGTTGACGCGGACGGTGGGCGTGGGCGTGGGCACGATGGACGAGTTCGCCGGGGCGATGCCGCTGGTGGCCGGACTGGCGAATTCGCTGGGCATCGGGTTCGACGACCTAGGCGGGATGATGGCCTACCTGACGACGCAGGGCAACAGCGCCAGCCAATCTGCGACGCAGCTCTCGTCGATGATGACCTCCATGCTCAATCCGAACGCGGATCTGCAGGCGGCGTTGGGTGAACTCGGCTTCCAGAGCGGGCAGGCGGCGATCGAGCAGTTGGGATTGGTGGGCGCGTTCGAGGCGGTGGCCGGGACCGAAACCGCCCGCTCCAAGGGGATGGCGTCGCTGACGGGCAATGTGAACGCGCTGCGCGGCGCGACGGCTCTGCTGGGGCCGGGGGCGAAGGATGCCCTCGGCAGTTTTGGGACGGGCCTCGCTGGCGCGACGGATGCCGCGCGAGAATTCCAGAACCAGTCATTCAACGCGACGCTGGATAAGACGCGGGCCAGCCTATCAGGAGTAGCGATCGAGATCGGGAACGCCCTGCTGCCCGCATTGCAGGAGATTCTGCGTGCATTGAGGCCGGTGATCGACGCGTTTGGTAAATTCGTCGCGGACAACCCGCAGTTGATTCTGGCGATAGGGGCGATCGTGGCGATTCTGACGGGCGCGGCCGGGCTGAATATCGCGCTGGGCATCATCATTGC
>Ga0326597_10004997_pt1 | contig 18541 bp, 11 predicted proteins | sample RVTome_12_FD_203789 | JGI IMG/M metagenome (GOLD analysis project Ga0326597, IMG submission 203789) | Soil microbial communities from uranium-contaminated site in the Upper Colorado River Basin, Wyoming, United States - RVT100D185 | ecosystem: Environmental > Terrestrial > Soil > Contaminated >... | reverse complement strand
TGCCCATCACCGCATCATCGAAACCCTTGATGAGCTGGCCGGACCCGACGGTGAATTTCAAAGGTTGTTTTCCTTCTGAACTATCGAACACCGTACCGTCCTCGAACGAACCGGAGTAATTTACGGAAATGGTGTCGCCTGTCTTGATTACTTCTGCCATGTCTGCTCCTTGGTTAAGCCGGCGGTTGAATTCCTCAGCTGCCGGGTCGCCGAAACCTTCCTCCGGCGTGGTTTTTAAAGTTCCCTCGATTTCCAACTACATACCGCATCGAATTTAATCGCAGATCTCGCCCCCGAACAATTGTTCGGGGGTGAGGCCGGTCTGGACGATCTCAATATCGAAAACCAGCGTCTTGCCGGCCAGCGGATGATTGGCGTCGAGACGGATGATATCCTCCAACACCTCCACCACCCTGGCGGAAGCGACCTGACCGCCCTGCAGCGGCAATTTGAGCTGCATGCCCTTGGTCAGGGTCACCAGGTGGGGCATGCTGGCCTTGGGCAGTTCGATCACATATTCCTTGTGGCGTTCGCCGTAAGCCCTGGCCGGAGAAAGGGTGGCGGTTTTTTTGTCCCCAACTTTCATGCCGATCACGGTTTCGTCGAAGCCTTTAACGACCTGGCCTGCCCCGACCACAAACTTGAACGGGCCCCGTTCCCGGGTGGAATCGAATTCCTCCCCGTCTTTGAGACGGCCCGAATAATGAACGCTGACGATATCTCCATCCTTGATTGCATCGGACATGAAAATCACTCCTTTGTAATGGCGTCGCAAAAACTCACCAACTGCTGCGTTGCTGCAATGGCTCTCGTCACTGCGGCGTACCTGAGTACGCCTCATTCCTCGACAATTGCGCGCCTTGCATTTGGCGCTTTTTGCTTAGCCATTCACTCTTTTTGCTTTCTTGCGAAAGCATCCTTTATGAAACCCGTGATCCGTAAGGCGTAAGGCGTAATGGGTAACTGGTAAAAAACTTCAGGTTTTGCGGCGCGCCGCTTTTAAACCGAGTGCCGCTCCGCCCCGTCCCAGGGCCTTAAGGGCCCGGGAGAAGTCGCGCTGCATCACTAGCAGATCGACAATCAAACCCGGACGGCGAAGCAATTCGCGCAGCAATATCGAAACCCTCAGACGACCGTCGCCGTCGACCATTTGGTACAGGGCGGGGGGCACCCTCCGGTCGGCCGCATCGCACACGGCACGCAGGACCAGGCAATTCAATCCGGCCTCGGCGGCTGCCCGGGCCACGGAGGCACTTTCCATATCGACCGCCAGGGCACCGGTTTCCCGATGTAATCGAGATTTGGCTTCAGGATCGAGAACCGGCTCGGCCACAGTAACGATGAGTCCCCGGTCCGCGGCGATCCCTGCCTCATCCAGTGCTTTCAGCAGGTCGTCGCTTCCCTTGCAGGGCCAGAACTTGCCACCCGCCGTTTTATCGATAACCCTTTCGGCGACGACTAACCGCCCCGGCGCCAGACCGGGAGCCAGGCCGCCCGAGACCCCCAACACCGCCAAGGCAGTGACCTTTTGGCCGATCAGCCAGCGTGCCGCGTCCAAGGCCCGCCCGGGACCAACTCCGCAACGCAGGCAAAGCCATTCCCCGCCCCCGTCGGCCGTCAGCCGCAAAACCTGGCGACCCTCTTCGCTCCGCCAGCCCTTGCCGGCCAGCACCCTGGCCTCCGCGGGCAGCGCCACCACCAGGCCCTTTTTGCCTGCGGGATGTCCTGCTCCGTCAATACCCTTCACCGAGGATACCCCACTTGCCCTGCCGGACGCAAATCCGGGCGTATTTATCGCAACGTGCCAGCTTAGGTCCGCCCTTCACCAGCGCAAAAATGCCGCCAGCCCTTTCCATGGACGAAGAGCCGTGTCGATGACCGCCGTCGGCTCAAAACCGCAATGCACCATGCAGTCGCGACAGCGGATGTCGGCACCGGTCCCGTAACGCGACCAGTCGGTATCCTCCATCAGCTCCCGGTAGCTGGCCGCATAGCCATCGTTGAGCAGATAGCAGGGCCGCTGCCAGCCAAAGATGTTGACCGTCGGATTACCCCAGGGGGCGCACTGGTATTGCTGATTGCCGACCAGAAAATCGAGGTACAGACTGCTGTGATTGAAGCGCCAACCCCGTCCCCTGCTCATGGAGAACAACTCGCGAAACAGATTGTGGCTTTTTTCCCGGCCCAGAAAGTTGTCCTGCTCTTCGGCGGCTTCGTAATTGAAGGCCGGGGCGACGGTCATGCCCTCGACCCCGAGGGAGGTGAGAAAATCGAATAACCGGGCGGCCCGCCCGGAGGTTTCGTCGCCGAAGAAGGTGGTATTGGTCGTCACCCGGAAACCACGGGAAACCAGCAGGCGGATGGCCGCCACCGCGCTATCGAAAACACCCTCGCGGCACACCAGCGCATCGTGTTTTTCCCCGAAACCGTCGAGATGCACGTTAAAGGTCAGGTAAGGCGAGGGGCTGAATTCGTCGAGTCGCTTTTCCACCAGCAGGGCATTGGTGCAGAGATAGACAAAGCGTTTGCGTTGAATGAGTTCGCGGGCGATCAAGTGAATATCGGGATGCAGAAGCGGTTCGCCGCCGGGTATGGAAACGATTGGCGCGCCGCACTCTTCGGCGGCCGCGACGCATTCATCGACGGTCATCCGCCGGCGCATGATTTCCGGCGGATGGGCAATTTTGCCGCACCCTTTGCAGCGCAAGTTGCACTGAAAGAGCGGTTCCAGCATGAGCACCAGCGGAAAACGCCGGTTACCGGACAGAAGCTGTTTGAAAATATAGGCGCCGAGTCGCGCCTTCTGAATGGCAGGAACTCCCAAAAACCCTCTCCTCCTTACAACCCCGATCAGGGGCGATCCAGTTGTTCGCACATTCGTTGTTGCAACTCCTGAACCTTTACCCAGGTCGCATCCCCGGCAGGGACTTGAACACAGCAGCGAAAAAGTTCCTTCAGTTCCTTGCAGGCAGCGGTTGTTTCCTCTTCGGCCAGCAGAGCCTCAATCAGCCCCAACCGGTTGGCGGCGAATACCGGATCGATGGTCACAGCCCGCCGGTAATGGACGACGGCAAGAGCCGGATCGCCGATACTGACCGGAAAACCGGGGGCCCGCAGATAAAGCTCGCCGAGCATCCGATCGGGGCCGCCGTGATCAATATCCGGCTTCAGGCGAGCGGCCGACTGAGCCTCCCCCTCGATAACGGGCACCAGTTCGAGCCCCTTAAGGGGGGTTTTCTCGGCAACCAGTCCGGTGAGGTAAGCCAGCAGATAGTGGGCCAGGCCGCTGTCCGGCCAGGCGGCAACGGCCGTTTCGGCCAGCTCGCGGCCCGTCCTGGCCGCCGACAGCCGGGCCCCGACATCCTGTTGCTCCTGCTCGGCCAGATACGCCAGACAGGCGGCACCCTGAAAGGCATCCCGCGGATCGGTCGTCGCCCCGGCTTCCCAGTCGTCCGCCCGGGCACGGCTGCAGGGCTGGCCGAATTCAATATCCGGCGGCGGCCCGGCCGCCCCGGGCATTCCGGGCGGACCGGCGACCGGTTTCACCGGCACGCAGGCACTGACGGTGCATACTAATGCAATCAGCAATCCGATGGCAACCTTCATGGCCATCACCTTTTAATAGCTCGGTTGCGGTTTTCTTGTTCCTGGACATAACCAGCCAGGGAGGGGTCGGCCGGACCAAAACCTTCGGTCTGCAGCAGTTGCAGCAGGTTTTTCGCCGCGGGGTCATCCACCATCCGCTCCAATACCCCGGTCAGTTTCCGTGCCGAATCATCGGGCTCGCCAAACCAGATCACCGGCGCTGTCGGCAAGGGTTCGGAGCGGTGCAGAACTTCCAGCTTGCCGAACAGCGGCAGGGCCTGCAGGGCCTGGTACTGGGATTGATCGAGGATCACCCCAGCCTTTTTGCCGCCGGCGACTTCCCGCAGCGCCCGAAGGGGACTGGTGGTACCTTCCAGGGCAAAAGGGAGATCTTCCCGCGAGGTAGCGAACATCAGCCGAGAGGCGCTCTGTTGCTGAAAAAGCATGGTTCCCAGCACTGAACCACTCAATTCTCGCCATGTCCCGGCACCGCCTTTGGCGACCATCAAGTACCAGCGTTCATGGGTCTTGCCGGCCGGCCGGGTCGATGCGATCGGTTGCATTGCGAAACGGCCGCCGTTTTCGATGAAAAATCCGAGGCTGACGATGCCCCAGCGCGCCGTCGATCCCTCGATGACCGTCAGGGCCTGTTCGGTCTGGTTGAAATAGGTTCCACTTATCGCCACCTCGCCTCCGAGCTTCTGCTGCAGGTAGGCGGCCAAGGCTTCCATCACCGGCCGGGCTTCTTCTACGCTGCCCGGCTGGCCGGGCTGAATGATGAAAAAGTCCATCGGTTGCGGAGCCGCTGTCGACAATCCCGGATAAAACACCAGCAGCCCGAGTACGGCGATTTTCAGCAGACGGTTGACCATAAGACCCTCTTTCCTGTTAATCGGCTTGGTCCTTCCTGGCATCATTGAGGCACGAGACAAGAATGTTCAGTCTTCCCGGTTCAAGCCGGAGGATTGCTTCCCCCCTCCGCCTAATTTCAGCACTGCAGGCAGCACAAGCAGGCAGCTCAGCATTCCGGTCATCGACCCGATCACCATCACCGCTCCGAGGCTGGCCAGGCCGCGATGATGGGCCAGAAGCAAACCGCCGAATCCGATGGCGGTGGTGGTAAAACTCAGGGCCACGGCCATCGGCGTGCTGGTGGCGAACAGGCGGCCACCACGCAATTCCTGCCAGCGGGCCAGGAAATGAACCCCGCCGTCAACCCCGATGGCGATCAGGATCGGAATGGCGAAAAAATTGGCCAGATTGAAATTCATCCCGAACCAGCCCATCAGGGACAGCAGCCAGACCATGCCCACCGCCAGCGGCAGCAGGGTCAACAGCACCTTGCGCAGCGAGCGGGTGGTAATCCACAACAGCAGGATGACCAGAATCAGGGTGACCCCGGCCGCGTAAAGAAAGGTCCGTCGCATCAGACGGGACGATTCGAGCACGTTGACCGGAACCCCGCTCACCTCGGCATCGATACCGCGCAGGTCATGGACGAATTGTTCCAACTTCTCGAATTCCCAGATATTGTCCCGGGGAATGACCTTGACCTGCATCCGGCCGTCCCGTCCGACATAGATATCCCTCAGGGAGGCCGGCAGGTCCTCGACGCTGACCGGGCCGGCCGTCAACCAGGTCTGCAGCTGACCGAGCAGCCCGGCGATTTCCTGTCGGGTCTTTTTCTGCAGATCGGCAAGGCGCGCCGCCGAAGCGGGATCGTCGGCCAGCCCTTTGCGGATGGCATCAATTGAAGTGAAAATCCCGTCCAGGGCAGCCAGTTCCTCCACGGCTCCGGCGGCAAACAGTTTTTCCTCCAGCCCTTCCAGAGACCCTCTGAGCCGCTGCAGGGAAGCCGACAGGGAACTCGCGTCCGGCTGCGGACTTTCCTGCGTCACTGTCAGCAGAGGGCCGATGGCCGCGGCCGTTCCGGCGAACAGTGTCTGTTTTTCGGACTGCTGATCGGGTATCAGATCGAGCAGACTTTCAATCTTGCCGACGGTCGGCAACGCCAGGAATTTATCCCGCAACTCACTGGCCTGTTTCAGATTTTCGGCGACCGAAAGGGCGTACCAGGTCGATTCGCCGGACGCCTCGATCATGCGCTGCTCGTAATCCACCGATTCCAGTCCCTTGGCCTGGAGTTCCAGCAAATTGTAGCTGAAGCGGGTTTTGGTCAAACCGGGGGCCAGGGCAAGGGTGATCAAGGCCAGTACGGTCAACAATATTGCCGGTCGGTCGGACAGGTTTTCCAGCCAGGGCAAGGCCAAAATCCGGGGGGACGATTCGGGAAACAGTTTTTTTCTCCCGGCCATCAGCAACAGGGCCGGCAACACCGTGAGCATCACCACCAGGCAGAGCAGGATGCCGGTGCCGCCGATCAGCCCGAGTTCGGCCAGACCCCTGAAATCGGACCCGACCACGGCAAAAAAAGCACAAACCGAAGTGACGGCCCCGAGGATCACCCCGGGCCCGGTCCGGGTCAGGGCGGTGCGTACCGCCGCTTCCACTTCCTGCCCATCCCTGCGCTCCTCGACGTAGCGCAACACGATGTGCACGCCGAAATCGACCCCGATGCCGACCAGCACCAGGGCGAAGACGATGGACAGCAGGTTGAGCACGCCGATGGTGGCGGCGGTGAAACCGAAGGTCCAGGCAATGGCCATCATCAGACAGGCGATCACCAGCAGGGGCCTGAGTAGCCCGTGCAACACCACCACGAAGAGGAGACCTACCAGAACCACCGCGATCAGTGACGCCCGGGTCATATCGCGATTGGTGGTTGACATCTCGTCGGCCTGGAGCGCCGGTCGCCCGGTGAGCCCGGCCCGCACCGCGGGAAATTCGTTGCGCGTCTCCAGCAAGGCTTGGCGTACCGCCGCCAGGGGGGCGGCAATAACGTCCATGGTGCCGAAGTCCTTGGCCGGCAAAAGACGCATGATGAGCAGACGACCGTTGTCGGTGAAAAAATACCGATTCCCCTCTCCGGCCAGGTTAAATTGCGGTCCGGGCACATCCTGTCCCAACCTGGCTGCTTCAACCTGCCGAAGGTAGTCCCCCAATTTTTCCAGCGCGGGGCCGAATAGCGCCGGGTCCACCGTGGCGGCCCCGTCTCCCTCGCCGCCGAGCAGTCCCGCCGTCAGGTCGAAAAGGCTGGCGAGCCGTCCGTCCTGCAGCCACGCGACCGACGGAGGCCCGAGGGCCGCTACCGTCCCGGCCAGGCCTTCGGCCTCCTTCAGGGACATGAAATAAAGAGCCTGGTCGCCCAGGTCATCCGGAGTGATGCGGTAATAAGTGTGTCGGATCAGCTCGGGATGGGCACTCAGCCGTTCAGCCAGCCCTTCGGCAAATTGCTCGGCGCGACGGCGTTCCGTGGCGGAAGCGTCGGTTTCGATGACCACGTAGAGGTATTCCTGATCACCGAAATTTTCCAGGTTCTCCAGGTAGCGTTCCTGGAAAGGCAGGTCCTGTGAAACCAGGTTGTCCTGATCACTGTCGAGATGCAGAAAGAAGATGGCGGTCAGGGCCGACACCAGGGTAAGCAGCAGGGCGGCAATCACCAGCGAGCCCGGTGCCCGGCGCACCAGCCGCCAGGTTCCCTCCAGTAACCTTGCCTGTATTTCCGCGAGGGATATCATGCGCTTTTCACGGTGCGGACCGCCAGCTTGCTGGTGGTCGCCCAGGCGCCGCCGGGAAAACGGTGAACATCCTTGAGTACCGCTTCCATGGCGTCCAGGAAATGGTCGGCATCCGCCCGGTCGATCATAAGGGGCGGCAGGATTTTGACAGTATCCAGCCCGTGTCCGGCCACCTGGGTGAGGATGTGGTGTTTTTCCAGCAGCGGCATGGTGATCATCTGGCCGAAAAGGTCCTGATTCATCTTGTGCACCAGCTTCCAGCCGGTCTTGAGGCCCAGGGATTTAGGCATGCCGAACTGAATGCCGATCATCAGGCCCTTGCCCCGAACCTCATGGAGCATTTCAAAGCGGCCGATTTTTTCCCGCAGGCCGTCGATAAGGTACCGGCCGGTTTCCTCGGCCCGCCTCGTCAGGTCTTCCTGTTTCAGCACCTGCAGGGTAGCCAGGCCGGCCGCCATGGCGAGGTCGTTCTGACCGAAGGTGTTGGAATGGGCGAAACAGCGGTCCATGCTGTCGAACACCCGGGCATGGACTTCCCGCCGGGCGACGATCGCCCCGACCGGAATGAAGCCGCCGGAAAGGGCCTTGGACAGGGTCATGATGTCGGGCACCACCCCCCAGTGATCGACGGCGAACATGCGGCCGGTGCGACCGAAGCCGGTCTGCACCTCGTCGGCGATCAGCAAGGTGCCGTACTTGTCACACAGTCGGCGGACGCCGGGCAGGTAGTCGTCATCGGGGATGAATACCCCCTTGCCCTGGATCGGCTCGACAATGAAAGCCGCCACGTCCCCGCCGGACAGGGCCGCTTCCAGGGCCTCCAGATCGTTGAAAGGGACCTCAATGCAACCGGGCAGGAGTGGTTCGTTGCGTTCGCGAAATTCCCTGTTGCCGTTGACGGACAGGGCTCCCAGGGTCAATCCGTGAAAGGCGTGGTGACAGTGCACCATCTTGTGACGGCGGGTTGCCTGCCGGGCGAATTTGAGGGCGCCTTCGACGCTCTCGGTTCCCGAGTTGGTAAAGAACACCGCATCGAGGTCACCGGGAGTGATTTCCGCCAGCGCCTCGGCCAACAGGCCGGAGATGCCGCCGAGATCCATCTGCACCATGCTGGCCGGATCGCAGTCGATCATTTCGTGCAGCACCTGGGCCACGAAGGGATGATTGCGGCCGATATTGAAGACGCCGAAACCGGCGAGAAAATCGAGCACCTCCCGACCCTGGACGTCGGTCAGTCGAGCGCCCTTGGCCGAGGTGTAATTACGATTGAAGCCGATGACCTCGAGCACCCGGACAAATTGGGGATTGACGTAGCGGCGGTGCAGATCATAGGTTTCATCCAGCCGGTTCTTTACCAGAGATTTGATGTCCATGGCTGTTTGCGCTGCTCCAGAAAGATGAGAGGGTTGGCCCGGACCGGTTCAGGTCTCACTGAAACAGGCCGGGTTTTGGACCACCACCGGAAACGCCTCCTGAAAAGATCCGAAGGCCGGCGGTGCGGCGCATTTTAGGCCAGCCCTCCTCCTCTGTCCATCCCAAATTTTCCCACCATAAGACGTAAGGCGTAATACGTAAGGCGTAAAAGGTTTTACCCATTACCCATTACGCCTTACGCCTTACGAGGTTTCGCCATTACGCCTTACGAGGTTCCGACCTTACGAGGTTTTATTTACGGACCGTCACCAGTTTCTGCAAGGAGGCCGGTAGCCGATCTTTCATTTCCCGGCTGGGAACCCAGGCCTTGGGGAAAGGGGGCTGGCCCTGTTCCGCCAGGATTCGCTGCCCACCCTCGGCATCGAACAGGTAGGCCAGAAAGGCCTCTGCCGCCGCCTTGTTGGGGGCGGCATCGATCAAGGTCACCCCGTAGGTGATGGCCTGCCCTTTGCGCTCGATGGTCGTGCCGGGCTCGGCGCCGGTCACCTGCACGACGGCCTGACCGTAAAATTCGTCCATCTGATAATTGCCGAGATTGATATGGTCATCCAGAGTTACGAACTTCAATCCGTTCTGAACGGCAATGGAACGGTATTCCCAGGCATAGTCCATCTTGCCCCCCTGCAGCAGAGAAATGAGTTCCTCCGCCCTGGGCCGCACATTTTCCCGCGGCCGATTGGCCAGCAATTTCTGGTAAAGACCCGGTTTGTCGTGGAATTTTTCCGCCAGTTGCAGAACCATCAGGCTGCGGTACCCGGCGGGACCGAGATCCGGGTCGGAATGCCCCCATACCACCTCCGGGCGCTGCAGGATTTCGTACCAGTTGCCCGCGTTGACTTCATCGGCGAATTTGCTTTTATCTGTATAACAGAGCACAAGCTGATTGCCGGCAAAGCGGATGTTGCAGGAAGCCTGGTCCGGGATAAGGTTTTTATCGATCACGGAAAAATCGGCCGAGGCCAGGATATCGGCGGCTTTTCCCTTCTCGGAAATCATCCGCACCATCTCGGTGCTGCCGCCGGCTTCGAGGACCAGGTAGATCTGGGGATGTCTGGCTTCGAATTCTTTCTCCACGGCGGCGAAAGGCACGGAAAGGCTCCCGGTGTGGAAGATAACCAGGCGACCGGCCGGCACTGACTCTTCCGGTTTGGAACTGCAGGACACGCAGCCAAGGGCGCCGAACAATAACAGGACGGCCAGAACGAAAGACATTTTCATGATCGACTCCTCCTTGTGTTCCATTGGGGCATCTTATGATGCTTTCGCAAGAAAGCAAAATAGTGAATGGCTAAGCAAAAAGCGCCAAATGCAAGGCGCGCAATTGTCGAGGAATGAGGCGTACTCAGGTACGCCGCAGTGACGAGAGCAATTGCAGCAACGCAGCAGTTGGTGAGTTTTTGCGACGCCATTCATTCCCTGGCATTTTGAAGACCAACGATCAATCGCGCCCGGGCCGGGATGATACCGCATTCGCTGTATCCGTTGGAATATAATGAAGTCAACTTATCTTTGTCAATTCTTATCACCCCCTATTCCATGAACCCTTCAGCCGCGGTTGTCGAATCCACTAAGATTCTGCCGTTCAGTCATGATGCATTCGCAAAAACTCTTACGATGGCTAAGCAAAAATTTCGTCCTACAAGGCTTGGTGGTTTTTCAGGGGCGAAGGCATACATCCAGTATGTCGAGGTCCTGAAAAAACGCCGTAACGCCGTAGGGCGGACTTTTTGCGACGCCATCCGTCATCATCGGAGGTACCCCCCTGAAAATACTTGCATATCAACCCGTTTGCTCTAAAATAGAGCGACTTGTTCACGGTCTGATTCTGTCCGGGTTCACCGACAGGGATGGCGATGACCGTATTATCAACCAAAACTTATTGCCGAAAGGATGCCCCATGAAATACGGACTGTTGGCCATTTTCTGCCTGGCCTTTCTGGTCACCGGCGCGCAAGCCGACGAAGCCTCCGCCCCGAAAACCGACCAGCAGAAAGAAAGTTACAGCCTCGGCTACAAAATCGGTCTGGATTTTCAGAATATCGACATCGAACCCGACAGCCTGGCCCGGGGCATGAAAGACGCCCTTGCCAACGGGAAACCGTCACTGACCGAAGAGCAGATGCGCGAGGCCCTGATGAACCTGCAGAAAAAGGTCATGGCCCGGCAGCAGCAGCAGATCGAACAACTGGCGGAAAAAAACCGCCAGGCGGGCAAGGCCTTTCTCCTGGAAAATCGCCAGAAAAAAGGGGTCAAGACCACCTCGAGCGGCCTGCAGTATAAAGTCGTGGAAAAGGGTTCCGGAAAAAAACCTGGTCCCGACGACACGGTAGTCGTCCATTACCGGGGTCATTTCCTTGACGGCAAGGAATTCGACAGTTCCTACAAACGCAACGAGCCTGCCACCTTCATGGTCAAAAAAGTCATCCCCGGCTGGACCGAAGCCCTGCAGATGATGAAGGAAGGCGCCAAATGGGAGGTGTTCATCCCTTCGGAGCTCGCCTACGGCGAAGAAGGAGCACCGGGGATCGCGCCCAATTCCACCCTGGTCTTCGATGTGGAACTGGTTTCCATCCAGAAGTAATGGCGTCGCAAAAAGTCCGCCCTACGGCGTTACGGCGTTTTTTCAGGACCTCGACATACTGGATGTATGCCTTCGCCCCTGAAAAAACACCAAGCCTTGTAGGACGAAATTTTTGTTTAGCCATGGCGTCGCAAAAAGTCCGCCCTACGGCGTTACGGCGTTTTTTCAGGATCTCCACATACTAGATGTATGCCTTCGCCCCTGAAAAAACACCAAGCCTTGTAGGACGAAATTTTTGCTTAGCCATCCTGTGAACATAAAGGGCCCGCTTTCAGGCGGGCCCTTTATTATTTCAGTTATTCAAAATACCGAGTCCATAGGATGTGCTGAGGAACGAAGTGCATCTATCAACCACCAAAACCACCCTCACCCCTGCCACGGGCAATTTTGCGCCGCGCACTCCTTGTTGAGATGCTGCTGGCTGCAGCGCGGTTTTCCCACCGCCTGCAGGGAAACCGGCAAATATTCTCCGGACAACTCCGCGGCCTTGCGCAGGGCAATCCAGCAATCCCGTTGGCAGCAGCGGGCGGCCTGGACACCGGCGATCTCCGCCAGCACCTTCGAGGTGGCCTGCTGAACCGCCTGGCGGACCTCCCCCCGCAGGGGATTGGCCCCCAGCAGCAAACTGAACGCGGCACCGACTCCCGCCGCCGCCCCGCACACGCCCCAGAAGGCGCAACTTCCGCCCGCCACCCTGGAACCGCGAAGAATGCCGGACCGGATATCCTCATCCGATACAATGCCTCCCAGGTTCCTGTAGACCGCCAATATGACCCCCGGCACCAGGGAATGATATTCGGGACCGTTGAGGGGGAAGGTCGGGTTGCGGCGAATGCGGTCGAACAGGGCGAAAAGATCGGTTTCCCGGCTGTCGAGGCATAGTTCCTCGATCACCTTCAGGGCATCGGCGGCATGGCAATCGTCGCAGACGAAATGCCCCTGCTCGCAGACGACATCGCCGTTGAAGGAATTCTGGCAGTAGCTGCAGATCCGCGGGTCCTCCCCGGCCAGGTAGCGCAGGGGAGCCCCGCAAACCATGCAGCCGGAGGAAAAGCGTTTTAGGCGTGAGGATTGACCGGCGACGAACCCGTCGTTCCCTGATTCCGGCGCAACGGCACAACAACAGCCGGCGCCCTGATCGAGATTGACCACCGCCCCCTCCCCGTCGAGCACGAACAGGGCGTCCTCCAGGAGTTCCGCCTCCTGGCGATCCAGCTCGTGCACCGACCCCGGCACCAGCAGCCGGCCTCCGTTGGTAATCACCGAAGCCGCCGGACCACGGTAGACGACTCGTACCACCTCCGTCGGGCAAGGCTTGAAGGCTTCAAAGGTCAGGGAAAAGAACGGGTGCCCGCGGACAATACGATAAGGGAACCGCTTGAGCAGGCGCACGCCGATGAAACCTGTTTCCTCGAGAATCCCGACCAGATCTTTCTGGGTCATGGCTCCGGCAATGCACTCGCCCCGCAAAACCTCATCGTTGCGAATGGCCGCATCGGGTTCCGTATCGCATACGACGTCGGATATGACCAGCCTGCCGCCTCCGGCCAGCACGCGGAAGATTTCCTTGAAAGCCTTTCGCTTGTGGGAAGAAAGGTTCATCACGCAGTTGGACAGAACCACGTCCGTGGAGTCGCTATCGAGGGGCAGCCCTTCCAGGTAGCCGTGGTGAAAGGCGAGATTGTCATAACCCAGCCGGGGGATGACGGCCGCGGCGCCCCGGCGGGCCAGCGCCAGCATGTTGTCGAGCATGTCGATGCCGGTGACCCGGCCGGCGGAACCGACCTGGCGGGCGGCGATAAAGCATTCGATGCCCCGGCCGCAGCCAAGATCGACCACCCTTTCTCCTGACCGCAGACCGGCATCCAGCACCGGGCTGCCGCAACCGTAGCCGCGAAAGCGGAAGGAGGGCGGGATGTGGTCGATCATTTCCTCGGCATAGCAGACCGGGTTGAGGATATCCTCCCGCACTTCCTCGGCCGCATCGTGATAGAACTCCCTTACCACGCTGCGGCTGTCCTGGTGAGCCAGGGAGAGCAGGCAGTTGGAATGCACCAGGGCAACAGCCCCGTGGCCGCCGCAGCTTTCCAGGACATCGCCCATCTTCAGGCGCAGGCGCGGGGGACCTTCGGCATCCTGCAGGGACGCTTCCTGGACGATCTGCCAGCGGGCCAATTTTTCGTAAAGGGGTTGATAGGGGTCGGCGCCGATAAATCTTTTGCAGCCGATATAGCTTTGGTCGAGGTCGCCGCCACCAAGCAGAAATCGCCAGGGCGAATCGAGTTCGGCGGCGGTCGCCTGGCGGATGTTCCGCAATACGGGGCTTTCGCTCCAGGCGGCGGCCAGGCCTTGCCGAAGTTCGGTAGCCAGCTCCGCCACGCCGATCAGGGCCGCCGAGGGATAGAGGTGGCCGTCCGGGCCCACCGCCGCCGATTCCCAACCACTGTTGCTGCCGTCGTGAATGGTCCCGACAGGGGTGAATATCTGGCTTTTGAGGGCTTCGAGATTGTCGATGGACAATCCCCTGCACCGGGCCCTTTCGCTGGCCTGAATCAGGGTCCGGAAGATCTGTTCCGGCGGCGCGAAATTTGCCTCTCCGCCCCGACCCCGTATGAAATACCACATGAGATGGACATTGCCGGCCCCCATATCGGCCGCATAATCGACCACCGCCGGCAGGTTCGCGAGATTCGAGCGGGTGACACACATGGAAAGGGTGAAGGGTATCCCGCACTCCTTGAGCCAGGCCAATTCCCGGGTGAGGGCGACAAAGGCCCCCTCCCCCCTGATATGGTCATGGTTGCCCGCCAGGCCGTCGACACTCACCTGCAGGTGGAGCCGGTCAAAATCCCACCGGCCCGAGGAAAACACCCGGCTCAACAGCATGCCGTTGGTCAAAACCACCACACGGGCCGCGGAGAAATCCAGCAGGCCGCGCACGATCGATGCAAATTCCCCATGCACCAGGGGTTCCCCGCCAGTCAAAGCGAACACCCGGCAACCGAGCTGAACGGCCTCCCCGGCCAGTTGCAGCACCTTGTCAGCGCCAAGTTCGCCGGCATCGCCCGGGCCTGAGGCGAACATGCAGTGCCGGCAGCTGAGGTTACAGCGATTGGTGACGTGGAACCAGAGTTCCCGCAAATGGTCGGGCCTGAGCCAGGCGGAACGTCCCGGATAGGCCCGGGCCGGGGCATCGGGCAGCCGTTCGAGGAACCGGCTGACTGCCGGATCATCGTCAATCTTCCGGCCGGCGGCCAGATCCCGCAGGATCCGGTCGCCGGCCCGATTGGGCACGAACCAGAGGGGCTGATCGCCGCGCAGATAGATCGGCGTGCCGTCTTCTTCAAAACGTTGCCAGAGGTGGGGTTGATAACTCATCGTTTGAATATCCATATAAAAGGGTCATCCGTCAGGTGGTGGCCGGTTCATTATACACAATTCCACGGTTGGAAAAAGAATGCTCGAATCCCATCCGCCCAGTTGATTTCTCTCCTGGGAGCATCATACTAAAAGGGGTAAAAAACCTGTTCTGTCCGAAGGATAGCGCATGCAAACCGACCTGGAGGAATTTGTCGACATTTCCTCCCTGCAGCAGCTCATGGAGAGTTTATGGAAGGCTTCGGGGATTCCCGTCGGGGTGTTCGATCTCGATGGCCAGGTGCTTGCCGAGGCGGGCGTCCAGGATCTCTGCGCCATGTTTCATCGCGAACATCCCGCCATCGCCCGGCTCTGCCCGGCAAAGGATACCGTCACCCAGGCGTTTATGACCCGCAACCGGACGCTGGAAGAACTTGAAATCGTCGAACATGGCTGCCGACAAGGCCTGACCGACATTGCCGTACCCATCATAATCGAGAACCGGCACCTGGCCAATCTGAATCTCGGCAAATTTTTTTACGAAAAGCCGAACAAGACCTCTCTGCAAATAGAGGCAAGAAGTCTGGGCCTGGACGAAAAAAAATATGTCCGGGCCATGGACAAGGTCGCGGTTTTTTCACGGGCTCGGATTGAGGAAATCCTCGAATTTCACGTTCGACTGATTCAGTTGCTGGTGGAGATAGGGGTAAAGACCCTGCAACAACGGCAAGCCGAGCAGGCCATGCGGCAGGCGCTAGGGGAGGTAGAAGAGTCCCGCGACCGGATCGATGCCATACTTCGATCGGTGGCCGACGGCCTGATCGTCACCGACATGGCGCACCGGCTCCTGCTGATCAACCGTCCGGCGGAACTTCTATTGGGATTGGAATCGGCGCAGGTCCTGAAAAGACCCCTCGAAGAAGTGCTGACAAGTGAAAATCTGAAGGAGCATCTGACCGCCTGCCACCGGGGACTTGAGGAAACGGCAACCATCGATTTCGAGCTTGACGCCGCCCTTTCCGCAACGCAGCGGGACATCCAGGCTCGAATTTCCGTGATGCGCAATCGAGAGGGCATGAAAACGGGTCTGATAATGCTGTTGCGCGACACCACGCGGGAACGGGAACTGGACAGGATGAAAAGCGAATTCGTCTCCACCGCGGCCCATGAACTGCGCACTCCCCTGACATCCATCATGGGATTTTCCGAATTGCTCCAACAAAAAGACATCATCGGCCCGGAGTTGCAGGATGAGTGCCTCGGCTACATACACCGCAATGCCGAGGTTCTCCAGGAAATCATCGACGATCTGTTTATTCTCAGCCGCTTTCAGGCGGGGGAAACCGTTCAAATGGAACAAGTACCCTGCAATCTCGAAGAAAGACTCGCTAATCTGATCGAACAGTATCGGGCCCGTTCCGCCATTCACCACTTCATGTTCAACCTGCCCCACCCCATGCCGCCCATGGTCATCGATTGCGACAAGGTATTGCAGGTATTGGAGAATCTGCTCAGCAATGCCGTCAAATTTTCCCCGGACGGGGGCTTGATCCGGGTGGAGGGAGTACTGAAAGGGAGGGTTCTGCAACTTACGGTAAGGGATCAGGGAATCGGCATGACCAAGGCGCAACTCGCCAGGATTTTCGACAAGTTCTACCGGGCCGATGCCTCCAATACCGCCGCTCCCGGTCTCGGTCTGGGCATGGCCCTCGCCAAAAGCATCATCGAGGCTCACGGCGGCACCATCCAGGCAGCCAGCCGACCGGGTGAAGGCACTGCCATATCCTTTACCCTGCCCCTAACCCCTGCAGATAAAATTTGATGGCGTCGCAAAAACTCACCAACTGCTGCGTTGCTGCAATTGCTCTCGTCACTGCGGCGTACCTGAGTACGCCTCATTCCTCGACAATTGCGCGCCTTGCATTTGGCGCTTTTTGCTTAGCCATTCACGGGCGTCGCAAGGTTTCCGGAGGGGATTTCAGCCGATGGTGCAGAACAGCTTTTTCCGCGGGGGATTCGAAAGTTCAGCCTGGCCCCACGAGGGCTGGACCATTTCCTTCCCGATCAGCGCGGCAACCTGGTCCGCCGGCATCGGCGCGGCGAAATAAAATCCCTGCATTTCGACGCAACCGAGACCCTTGAGGAACATCATCTGTTCCTTGCTCTCCACCCCTTCGGCGATGACCTTCAGGCCGAGGCTTCTGGCCATGGCGATGGTCGCTTCGACAATGGCCATATCGTTTGGGTCATTAAGAACATCCCGCACGAATTCCTGGGCGATCTTGATCCGGTCGATGGGGAAGTTTTTCAGATAACTCAGGGATGAATATCCGGTGCCGAAATCATCGATGGCGATCTGAATACCCCGCGTTTTCAGATCGACCAGTACCTCGACGGCGGATTCCAGATTCTCCATAAAGACACTTTCGGTAAGCTCCAGCTCCAGAAGCCGAGGTTCCAGGCCGGTTTCTTGCAAAATCCGCTCGATCTGGTCCACCAGGTGAGGTTGCTGGAATTGCCGGGCCGAGAGATTCACCGCAATCCGCCACGGGGGATCTCCCGCTCGCTGCCATTCCGCCGCCTGCAAGCAGGCGGCACGAAGAATCCATGCTCCCAGGGGCCGGATCAGACCGGTTTGCTCCGCAATGGGGATAAACTCCCCCGGGAAAATCAATCCTTTTTCCGGATGCTGCCAGCGAACGAGGGCTTCGACTCCCACGACTTTTCCCGAAATCAGATCGATTTGCGGCTGATAGACCAGATGAAATTCCTCCTCCCGCAGGGCGCGCCGCAGGCTTCCTTCCATCTTGTGCCGTTCGACGATTTTCTGGTGAAGTCTTTCCGAGAAGAAGTGGTGGCTGTTGCCGCCGGTGCCCTTGGCCTCGTACATGGCCGTATCGGCATGTTGCAGCAAGGTAGCCACATCCTCCCCGTCCTGGGGGAAAATGGCGATACCGACGCTGGCCGTTGCAAAAATCTCCCGATCATCCAGGGTAAAGGGCTGTTCGGTCAGCAGGTCGAGAACCTTTCTGGCAAAGGTGGCCGCCGAGGCTTCGCAGGACATATTCGTCAGAATAAAAACGAATTCGTCACCTGCCCACCGGGCCAGGGTATCGCCTTTCCGGGCCCTGGTAGTCAACCGGGCGGCGACTTCCTGGAGAATCTGGTCGCCCTTGGCGTGTCCCATGGAGTCGTTGACCTGCTTGAAGTTGTCCAGATCCAGCAGCAGAATCGCGACGGACTCCCCGGCCCGCCGGGCGTGACCAAGGGCCATTTCCATGTGGTCCGCCAGCAAGGTCCGATTGGGCAGGCCGGTCAGGGTATCGTAATAGGCCAATTGCCTGATTTCCCGTTCTGTCCGCTTTTTCTCGGTGACATCGAAAAAATACCCGGTCAGACAGATCGGTTCGCCTTGGGAGTTTCTGGTCAGATAGGCCTGGGCTTCGACATCAAATTCCGAACCGTCCCGTTTTTTGGCCATCAGGGATCCACGCCACCCCCCGCTCTTTTTTAGTTCGTCGATGAGCTTCAGCGCATCCAGCGGGTTCTGCAGAAAATCAACGAGTTCCTTTCCCAATACCTCTTTTTCAGACGAATACCCCCAGAGATCAAGACACGCCCGGTTCACGTAAGTCAGTCGGCCCTGCAGGTCAGTCATGCCGATGGGATTGATGGAACAATCATTGGCCCACTTGGCCAGATGGAGATCCTCCTGAGCTTCCCTGAAGGCCGTGATATCGCGGGAAATTTCCACCACGGCCTTTGGTCTGCCTCCACTATCCCTCAAGGCCACCTTTGAAGAGCAAAGATAATAGCGGGTTTCTCCGTTGGAATTGGTGATACGGCGTTCCCCCTGGCGCGCTTGCCCGTCGCGAAAAGCCATAAGGGTCATACAGGGATGAGGATCGCACGGCTGGGTCCTCTTCTGGATGGCCTCGTAGCACTT
>Ga0326597_10004996_pt1 | contig 18541 bp, 15 predicted proteins | sample RVTome_12_FD_203789 | JGI IMG/M metagenome (GOLD analysis project Ga0326597, IMG submission 203789) | Soil microbial communities from uranium-contaminated site in the Upper Colorado River Basin, Wyoming, United States - RVT100D185 | ecosystem: Environmental > Terrestrial > Soil > Contaminated >... | reverse complement strand
AGGAGCACTGGCCGCGCATCCGGGAGGAGTTGCTCAACGAGACGTACGCTCCCCAACCGATCCGGCGGGTAGAGATCCCGCCAACAGGTCGATGACTCCGAAAGCCGGACGGGAAGGGCGTACGCCTACTGGGCATCCCGACGGTTCTGGACCGGTTGATTCAACAGTCGATCCTGCAGGTGTTGACCCCCGTCTTCGATCCCCACTTCAGCGAAAGCAGTTACGGCTTCCGCCCGGGGCGAGGCTGCCACGACGCGGTCGTGGCGGCCCGCTCCCACGTGGAAGCCGGATATCGCTTCGTGGTGGATATGGATCTGGAGAAGTTCTTCGACCGCGTGAACCACGACGTGCTGATGGCGCGGGTGGCAAGACGGATCGGAGACAAGCGTCTCCTTCGACTGATCCGGCGGTACCTCACCGCCGGGGTGATGATCGAGGGGGTTGCACAGGCCCGCGAAGAGGGAACCCCGCAGGGCGGCCCGCTGTCGCCGTTGCTCTCCGACATCCTGCTGGACGATCTGGACAAGGAGTTGGAACGGCGGGGCCACCGCTTCTGTCGTTACGCCGACGACTGCAACGTGTACGTGAGGTCGAAGGCGGCCGGGGAACGGGTGATGGAGTCGATCGCCCGGTTCCTGGAGAAGCGGCTGCGTCTGAAGATCAATCGGGACAAGAGTGCGGTGGATCGTCCGTGGAACCGGAAGTTCCTCGGGTACACGATGACATCGCATTACCGCCCGAAACTCAAGGTGTCGCCCCAATCGGTGAAACGGGCCAAGGCGCACATCAAGGGGATCCTGCGGAAGGGCCGTGGGCGCTCTGTGGCGAAGGTGATCGGGGAGATGACCCCGTTCCTTCGCGGATGGGTGACCTACTTCCGGCTATCCCGAGTGAAGAGCGTCTTCGAGGAGATGGACCAATGGATACGAAGAAAACTCCGCGCGGTCCTGTGGCGGCAGTGGAAACGGCCATGGACCAGAGCCAAGAGGATGATCCAACGAGGGATCGAAAGGGTGCGAGCCTGGACTTCGGGGATGAACGGACGAGGCCCATGGTGGAACGCCGGAGCGTCGCATATGAACGCTGCAGTGCCCGCCAAGTGGTTCGCACAGCAGGGACTTATGAGCCTTCTCGCAGAGCATCAACGCCTTGCGAGTCTTGCATGAACCGCCGTATGCCGAACGGCACGTACGGTGGTGTGGGAGGTTGGGGGCCGTAAGGCCCCCCGCCTACCCGATTCTTGGACGCTTGCAGGACGGTCCGCCTCGACCGAGTTTTTGGACGGGTGGCCGCACGGACTGCAAACCCCGCGCAAACAGCCGGCTTTTTCGGGGTGAAGTGGCTTGCCGGGGGGTACGCCGACGGGTTGCGACGCGGCCGATCCGGCAATCCAGGCCGTGGCGGCCGGGGGAAATACCCCCGCGCTGAATTTCCGGTAAAGTTCCCCCCCGGTATTTCCGATCTATAGATAGTGGACGACTGATACGGAACCGTTTTTGAAGCGGATTCCGCATCGCGAGAAAAGGAGAGGCGGCATTGCCCGAATCCGGGATGTCCCCCATGCAATCCGCGATCGCCGTTTCGAGGACCGAATCCCTTGCGAGAAGGTTCGTCGTCACCTTTTCGGCGATGTTCCTCGTTCCCCTTCTGGTTGCGGTCTATCTCTTCAGTGAATATGCGTCCGGCCCGATGCGGAGCCCCGCCCGGATAATCATCTTCACCCTCTCCGTGATCCTCCTTGGGGCGGCGGGATTTCTCGCCATACGGTCCGTCGTCATGGCCCTCCTGCGCGCCTTGCGGGACGCCGAAGCCATCGCCAACGGCGACATTTCACGTCGGCTGAGTTCGGGCGGAACATCGGAGATCAACCAGCTCGCGAAGCACTTCAACCAGGTCATCAACCGGCTCGAGCAGACCGTATACAGCCTTCAGGACTCCCGAAAGCTGACGCACGACCTTCTGGCGCAGCTATGCGCCATCGGCAGCCAGCCCGGCGATATGACAGGCATATTCGAGACCTGCCTGAACACCCTCCTCTCCATGGCCGGGCTGCAGGCCGGAGGCATTTTTCTTGTCTCCCCCGACGGGAAGACGATGAAAGTGCGGTTCTTGACCGGCTTGCCCGAGGCGTTGAAGGCTGCCGTGATCCCCTTCGGCCACGGGGCCGCGGGATGGGTTGCATCGCACGGAGAAATGGTGACCGTCTCGGAATCGAAGCCGTGGAAGAGTGGGGAGCTTTCAGAGGTCGAAAAATGCTTGTCCTGCTCCCTCCACGTCCCCATGATCGCCACGGGCAGGACCCGGGGCGTCATCAGCATCGGTCTTCGGGAAGGGCAGAAGGAGATCCCGGCCGAGGACATTCTGACGATCCGGAGTCTGGCCAACCAGGTCGCGGTCGCTCTGGAAAACGGGGAACTGAAGCGCATGGAGGAGAGGACCTATATCGAGACGGTCGCCGCGCTGGCGGCGGCTGTTGAAGCGCGCGACAGGTACACCCGGGGCCACTCCAGGAGAGTGACGGAGTTCTCCGTGGCGATTGCCCGGAACATGGGCAAGCCCGAATGGTTCGTGAAAGACCTTGAATCGGCAGCCCTTCTCCACGACATCGGTAAGATCGGGTTCTCGGACAATATCCTGTGCGACTCTGGGCCGATCCCCCCTGAAAGTCTGCCTATAATCAGGAACCATCCCATCACGGGGGAGAACATACTGAAACCGGTCGGATCCCTCGCCCGTCTCTGCACCATCGTCCGGCACCACCATGAAAAGTTCGATGGAAGCGGGTATCCCGACAGGCTGAAAGGCGAGGAGATCCCCTTGGCAGCCCGCATGATCACGGTCGCCGACAGTTTCGACGCGATGATATCGGAACGCCCTTACAAGCCGTCCGGGAATTGGGAAGACGCCATGGCGGAGTTGATCCACTGCAGCGGTACGCAGTTCGACCCGACCTGCGTGGAGGTGTTCCTCGGCTACCTGCGAAGCAACTATCAAGCGGGTGTTTTCCTCCCCACCTGATTCCCGGTGTGAATCGGCATCCGAAGTTGACCTGATCGGTGTCCAGTGACCTGCCCAGAAAAAGATGGCCAACGGTACAAGGGAAATTACGCCGAAGTCCGCACCGACTGCAAACCCCGTGCAAACAACTGCCTCTTTCAGGGTGAAAAAGGGGTTTCGCAGAGACGCTGTTGACGGGGGGAATCCCTCGTGATGGCAGCGAGTGGCACCTTGGTAACTGGAGCCACCCGTGCATCTGCTATGTCACTGTAATGAGCATCTTTCCGCGCGTGTTTTCAATCTTATAGAAAATTCTGCGTGAGCCGGCACGTTGTGGGGCAGGGAGGGGCCGATACGCGAGAAGTTATCTTTCTCGTTCTCCTAACGGTGCTACTGGAGAGGATGAAAGGAGGCAATCATGTCGCAACCTGGATTACAAAAACAACCCAGCACTCTCATCTCCGTGCTGGGCGAAATCATGGAATTCAAGGTCACAGGCGAAGAAACAGCAGGTTCGTTTTGTGTGATCGAGCTCACCGCCTTTCCCCACAACGGCCCGCCGCCACATGTCCATCACCGGGAAGACGAATCATTCTACGTGTTGGACGGAAACTTTTCGTTTCTGCGCGGCGACCACACTATCGAAGCCGGTCCCGGCTTTTTCTGCCGCGTACCCAAGGGAACTGTTCACAGGTACGAAAACGTCGGCACAAAACCGGGAAAGGTGCTGGTCATATTGACGCCGGCAGGCTTTGAGAAGTTCTTCGCGGAGATTGGAAAGCCCGTCGCAAGCCTGATCGGGCCATCGGGGCCGCCCGATCCCGAAAGCATCGCCCAACTCCTGGCCATCGCGCCGAAATACGGCCTCGAAGTGAAGCTACCGTGAAGGAACAGAATCCTCGACGGGGATGGCGGGGAAAGCCGTGGGGGTTTGATTCCCTCCATCGGTGCGATCACAATTGGGCGAAGGAATTGAAGGAGAAGAACGTAGGGACTGCAAACCCCGTGCAAACAACCGGCTTTTTCTGGGTGAAAAAGGGATGTTGCGGAGACACTGTTGACGCGGGATTTCCCTTGTGAAGCTGGGGGGATTCAGGGGGCAGGTCACCGGCTTCCCGCTCATCTCTACGTGCCATGCTATTCCGGCGTTTCGTTGGCCTCCAGAAATCCCGCAGCGCCCCCGGGGTCAATACCCTGATTTTTTCCCCGAGATCTCCCGGATCTCCACCTTGATCACCGCAGTCTTCCGGAGCAACTCATCGGAATATTCGTGCGTCCCTTCCGCATACTGACGCATGATGACGTCGAGAGCCGCCCTCTTCTCACCGAGATCCTCGACGAAGTCAGTAATCCCGTATCCGATCACGCTTCGGTAACGCATTGTCCAACCACACGAGGTGTCCGCAGGGACCGCTATCGTGTCTGCGTCGAACTCGAAGCACACGTTACGGTTTATCTTCAGAAGGTCGATTTTCTTTCCCGCGGGAGCTGAGTGGAAATAGAGAACACCCGCGTCGTCCCTCCCTTGGGGGTGAGGCCCGGTATACTGTACCATCGACCAAAAAGGGGAGGACGCTGCCGATGTCGGAGCCAACCAAAGAGGAGTTGCTGGCCCGGATCGCCGAGCTTGAGAAGCGGGCCGAAGCGAAGAAAAGCGGGAAGCTGGAGTTCAAGGTCGGTGAGAAGGGGGGCGTAAGCGTCTACGGATTGGGGCGATTCCCGGTGACTTTGTACTATGAGCAGTGGCTCAGGCTGCTCGACGTTGCAGGGGTCCTCCGTGCTTTTCTGGAAGAGAACAAGAGCCGGCTGAAGTTGAAGAGCGAAACCTGAAAATCCTTCCAGCCGGGACCGGGGAAGGCATGGGGATCCGCACGGACTGCGAACCCCGTGCAAACAACTCCCATTTTTCGGGGTGAAATTGGGGTCTTGCCGGAACGGTGTTGACGCTGGATTTCCTTTATCGTACGATGCCTTTCCTCTCGGACGCGCCCTTAGCTCAGCTGGATAGAGCGCTTGACTTCGGATCAAGCGGCCGGGGGTTCGAATCCCTCAGGGCGCGCCACCAACCAAACCGGCTAAACAGGATCATGAACTGTCTTTTCCGATGGCCCTGCTTGTTCCTCATTCTCCCCATCGGAAAAATTAAATGTGCATTCTTCGTGCAGCAGATCCTTCCCCGCGGTTACGGACAGGCTCCGGTTACGGTCGCGTACGCAATAATCTCGGTGAAATCGGCTATGATCGCGCAGTTCTGCACGGTGACATTCTTGCCGGTCACAACGCCCTGGCCGATCGTCACATCGTTTCCGATGGTTGTGAATTTTCCGATAACCGTCGCGTTCCCGATCGTCACACTCGACCCGATGGTCACGTTCTGCCCGATGATCACGTCCGATCCGATCACAACATCATTGCCGATAGTGAAATTCTTGTTGATTACGGAGTCGTTCCCGACCTGCAGGTTGTCCCCCGCCACCCCGTCCTTGTTGATCGTGGAATTCACACCGACCTTGAGATTGCCGCCGATGACAACACCTTTGTTGATTGCACTCCCGCCTCCAATTACGGGATTATCGCCGACGGTCGTTCCGGGCGAGATGAAGGCGCTGGGGGCCACGCAGGCATCCCCGTACCTGTCGCCGTTGGCGTCCAGTTGATCCGGGTTGTATACGGTCGGACAGTTGTCCCTGCTGTTGGGGATGCTGTCGCCGTCGGTATCGGTCTGCCCACCGAACTTTTGTATCCGGTGGTTAGCATAATCCGCCACGTAAACGTTACCCGTAGAGTCCACCGCCACGCCTGCTGGAAAACGGAACTGCCCGTCGCCTGTTCCCTCCGTCCCCCATTTGGTCAGGAAATTCCCGCTGCCGCTGAACTTTTGGACGCGGTGGTTCGTTTCTTCCGCCACGTATACGTTGCCCGCGGAGTCCACCGCCACGCCATCAGGATAAATCAACTGCCCGTCGCCTGATCCGTACGTCCCCCATTTGGCCAGGAAATTCCCGCTGCCGCCGAACTTCTGTATCCGGTGGTTGGAATAATCCGCCACGTAGACGTTGCCCGCGGAGTCCACCGCCACACCATCTGGAAAGGTGAATTGTCCGTCGCCTGATCCGTACGTCCCCCATTTGGCCAGGAAATTCCCGCTGCCGCCGAACTTCTGTATCCGGTGGTTAAAATAATCCGCCACGTAGACGTTGCCCGCGGAGTCCACCGCCACAGCTATTGGCCTTTTGAACTGTCCGTCGCCTGATCCGCTCGTCCCCCATTTGGCCAGAAAATTCCCGCTGCCGCCGAACTTCTGTATTCGGTTGTTTAAATAATCCGCCACGTAGACATTGCCCGCGGAGTCCACCGCCACACCTGCTGGATAATAGAACTGCCCGTCGCCTGTTCCCTCCGTCCCCCACTTGGCCAGGAAATTCCCGTTGCTGTCGAACTTCTGTATGCGGTGATTAAATTGTTCAACCACGTAGACGTTGCCCGCGGAGTCCACCGCCACACCTGCTGGAGCATCGAACTGCCCGTCCCCTATTCCGAACATCCCAAATTTAAGGAGGAAAATCGGCGGCTCTTCCCCCGCCGCGATCACGGCGAACGGCGGTAAGGCAATGAGTACGAGAAAAACCGACCTCATAATGAGTTTTACGAATCCGGAGGTTCTGAAATCGTAGATTGCCATCATATCCTCCATTCCGCCGGAGCGAGTGACAGATAAGTTATAGATTCGTGTAACGTAATCGTTCCTTCCCCCTTTTATCGACCGAATGGATTTGAAGCAAAATTAACGCCAATGGATGTTGTTATTGAAACACATTGGAAATGAAAGCCATTATTGTTGTTAGGAGAATGTATTGCTAGTTATTTATGCCATATTTTGTAGGTGTGGCTAACAGATAGGTAATTTGCACCTTATTGTGCCAATGTTCGCTAACATGAAGGAAGTTAGGGCAAGAAGATGATTTCCCTCCAACAGTGCCCATCTTCGTCCGGCATGGCGCGCCATCGCAATTCTTAAAGGGAATCCGGATTGACGCAGGTTCTGGTCCTCTTCCTGGGCGACGAAAATCCAAGCCGAGGTGAATTCCGTGTACAAGAAATTCTCATAAGATGTTTTTTTTTATCTATATTGCGTTAGGGAAACATTTCATTGAAATTTCCTTCAATTATTGCCGAAGAAAAGATAATGGAAAAGTGGCGTGGTCCGTATAATCGTCCCGGATGGACCGAAAGGAGAATGCGATGACAACGAGTCTGTTCAAATGGAAAAATAATTTTTCTGTCGGTATCAAGGAATTGGATGATCAGCATAAAAGTTTTTTTGACATCCTTAACAGGTTGGGGGAGGCAGCAGGAGGGACAAAGGGCATGGAAGTTGTCGGCCCGGTGTTGCGACAGTTATCTGAGTACAGCCGTCACCATTTTAACGAAGAAGAAAACTGGCTTAAGGTCATAGGGTACCCCGGGCTTCAATATCAGAAAAAGCAGCATGAATTCTTCATCTCGCAAGTCACGGATTTGCAGGGCAGATTTTCCAAGGGGGATGCCAACATCCCGCTGAGCACGGTGGAATTTTTGAGGGATTGGCTGTTGAGCCATATCTTGGAAACGGATAAAAAATACGGGACCTTTTTGATCGAAGTTCGGGAGTAGGGGGGAATTAGGGGAAGGAGAGCGTCTCCTCCCAGTAGTGCCCAATTACGCCTGACGATGCAGGACAAACATCAGAAATTTGATGGTCGGGAAAATCCAATAAAGACAAAAGATTAGGGGTCACCGGGCGTTCCCGGTGACCCCATTTGGCCGGCTTCTTCTCGCGGCGGGGGATCGCTTGGGATGGGCAGAGGGCGAACCTGTTCCCTCCTCCCTCTGTCTGTCCCTTGCGGAGATGGTATGCTCCTGGACTGAAATCCGAACAAACAACCGCCATTTTCGGGTCTTAATTAAGGCGAACTGCGAAGGGCGCAGAACGCAAAGGTAAATATAATGAGTTTGCGTGCTTCGCGGTTCAATATGGAAAAAATAGAATCCGTGTAAACTTTGAGATCCATGTCGAAAAAAATGAATCCCGATATTATCACTCTGTTCTTCACACGCATCATTCGACTCTATTGCTACGGCTTCCTCTCAGTCATCCTCGCGCTCTATCTCGCGCAGGTCGGTCTTCCCGAACAGCAAATCGGCCTTCTCTTCACCCTCACACTCGTGGGCGATGCAGGGATATCGCTCTGGCTCACTACCTCCGCCGACCGTATCGGACGCAAGCGCACGCTGATCGTCGGCGCGTTGCTGATGCTGGGCGCGGGCGTTGTCTTCGTTGTCACCCGCAACATCCTTTTCCTCCTGGCTGCCGCCATCATCGGCGTTATCAGTCCGAGCGGCAACGAGATCGGTCCGTTCCTGTCCGTCGAACAGGCCGTGTTGACCCAACTCCTGCCGAACGAAAAACGCACGCAGGCTTTCGCTTGGTACAACCTCGCCGGATCCTTCGCGACTGCGACGGGCGCGTTATCAGGCGGGTGGCTGGCTCAGGTGATGCAATCCCGCGGGATGTCCGAGCTGGATGCGTACCGCACCGTCTTGATGGGATACGCGCTGGGCGGACTTCTCCTCTGCATCCTTTTCCTTACCCTCTCGCGGGACGTTGAAGTGGCTGCGGCCTCCAGACCCGCGTCCGCCCGACGCGTGCTCGGCCTCCATCGCTCGCGTAACGTAGTCATCCGTCTCAGTGCGCTATTCGCCTTGGACGCCTTCGCCGGCGGACTGATCGTGCAGGCCATGATCGCTTATTGGTTCCATGTCAAATTCGGAATCGACGCGGGCATCATCGGCTCGATCTTCTTTGGAGCGAATATATTGGCGGGAATCTCCGCGTTGCTGGCGGTGAGGCTTGCAAACAGGATTGGCTTGATCAACACGATGGTCTTCACGCACATCCCATCGAATTTATTGCTGATCCTCGTGCCGCTCATGCCGACACTTCCATTGGCGATAACCGTTTTGCTCTTACGGTTCAGCATCTCGCAGATGGACGTGCCGACGCGCCAATCGTATACGATGGCGGTTGTATCGCCCGATGAACGTTCAGCCGCGTCAGGTGTTACAAGTATCGCGCGTTCCGTGGGTGCGGCGATTTCGCCTGCGTTGACGGGTATCTTCTTCGCCGTTCCCACTTTGCTTAGCGTGCCCTTCTATCTGGCGGGCGGATTGAAAATCGTCTATGACGTCCTGCTCTATCGTGGTTTCCGTACGATGAAACCACCTGAAGAAATATGATGCGTGACATCGCGAGCCGTGCGAAGCACCCTCCACTCACAAAACGTTCCAGGTTGAAGCTGATGGCTGCCGTAATTGGCAACGGTGACCCCATTTGGCCGGCTACGAATCAAGTGGCCAGAGGTTCGAATCCTCCAGGGCGCGCCATTTTCCCTTTTATTAATCAAATTGTTGTGGGCCGTGATTTTTGCCTCCCGAGTCGGCGCCATGGTCTGGTTGCGCGGGGGTTGCGGATTTTGTCGGTATTTCGTTGCCGGTCTGAGTTCACCAAGGAGGATTTCGAGTTCCTCCTTGGGAAGACGTATCCCCTCGATGGCTGCTGAAGATATCACCGTCGTCAGCACCCAATACCGGCGTTCCGCCGGATCTCTCAGGTAAGGGTTCGTTTGAGACAGGGGCAGCTTCTTCGACATGGACCATTAAGGAATGAACAACATGGATGCTCGACAGATTCCTGAACTTGGAGACCTGTCCGGTCCCATCCTGATCTTTGGTGGTCCGTACAGCAATCTGGCTGCGACGCGCGCCATGCGGGAGCGAGCCGAAGAGCTTGGCATTCCTCCAGAGCGAACGCCTTGTACTGGTGACGTGGTGGCTTATTGTGCGCAGCCCGAAGAGACGGTTGCCCTGATCCGCGACTGGGGGATCGCGGTTGTTCAGGGGAACTGCGAAGAGTCCCTTGGTTTGGGGGCGCAAGCCTGTGGCTGTGGGTTCGATGAAGGAACGACTTGTTCCCTGTTGTCGGTCGACTGGTATCGTTTTGCCAATGAACGAATCTCTGAGGACGACCGAGCATGGATGAGGGATTTGCCCAAATCCATACGGTTCACTTTGAACGACAAGAGTATCCTGGTTGTTCATGGTGGCGTTGAACAGATCAATCGCTTCATTTTTCCTTCGACGGCAGTGGCTATCAAGGAGGCAGAACTCGATCTGGCAGGTACGGATATCCTGGTCGGCGGGCACAACGGCATCCCTGCGGGCGCAAGGATCGGGGAGAGGGTCTGGCTGAACACGGGGGCCATTGGAGTTCCTGCCAATGATGGCACTCCTGACGGTTGGTACCTGTTGTTAATTCCCGAAGGAAAAACCTTGACCTGCCGCTGGCAAAGGTTGAGCTATCCGGTCGAAGAAACAGTGACGGCAATGCAGTCTGCTGCGCTCGTCAGCGACTATTTGAACACGCTACATACCGGCCTTTGGCCGAGCATGGACGTTTTGCCAGAGGCTGAGCGCGAATTAAGGGGACAACCCATCCTGATGGAGGACTTGAAGTTCTGAGCCGCAACGCGGCCAGAAATGCTGCTGCCTGAGGTTTGACGGCGAATCTGTTTTGCATGGCTGATTCCGGTTCAAGTCGCGTCAGGTCTTTGGTTTGCCGACTCGGCTCTCAGCTGTGCCAAAGCTGGACCCAAGGTTCTTTCTCGTCCCGGGCTACAGCCCCAACTCCGAAAGCCCCGGGTACTGATCCGGGCGGCGGCCCAGCGGCCAGTGGAAGTTGCGATCTGCTTCGCGGATTGGCAGATCGTTGATGCTGGCGATGCGCCGCTGCATCAGGCCGTACTCGTCGAACTCCCAGTTCTCATTGCCATAGGCGCGGAACCAGTGGCCCGAATCGTCATGCCATTCGTAGGCGAACCGCACCGCGATGCGCGCGCCGTCAAACGCCCAGAGTTCCTTGATCAGGCGGTAGTCGAGCTCTTTGGCCCATTTGCGTTCCAAAAACCTGACGATGGCCTCCCGTCCGGAGACAAACTCGGCTCGGTTGCGCCAACTGCTGTCCAGAGTGTAGGCAAGGGCGACCTTCTCGGGATCGCGACTGTTCCAGGCGTCTTCGGCCAGGCGGACCTTCTGGGTTGCGGTTTCGTGGCTAAAGGGCGGGAGTGGGGGGCGGCTGTTCTGGGTGGCGTTCATGGTCTTCTCCTTGGTGCTGGCGGGGAGCTGCCGGCCCTTCCCAGGGGAGAAGGGCCGGCAGTTCTTTTCAGTTGGCGTTCTCCAGCAAGGCCTTGACCTCCGCGGTGGTTCTGACCGCGTTGGCAATGAAGCGGAAGTTGGTCAGCGCAGCGGCGTAACCGTCCCCTTCCGGGACCTGGGCGGCGGCGGTGGCGTCTTTGACCACCAGCACCTCGAAGCCCTGCTCGATCAGCTCGCGCAGGTGGGACTCGGTGCAGAGGTTGGCCGACATGCCGGCCAGGATGACTTTGTTGATGCCCCGTTTGCGCAGTTGCAGCACCAGGTCGTTGGTTTCGGGGCCAAAGACTTTGTGCGGGCTGGTGACGATGGTCTGGCCGTCATTGATGTAGGGTTTGTAGCGCGCCAGCCAGTCGGCTCCCGAGCCCTCGAACCCCTGCAGGTCCAGCGCCCCCTTGCGGTCGAACATGCCGATGTTGTGCATCAGGACCTCCAGCGCTCCTTCGAATTTCCAGCCGTGATCGGTGGGATAATAGTAGTGGGGCGAGATGAAGACCGGCAGGTTGCGGGCCTTGGCCAGTTTCAGGAGGGTTTCGATGTTCTCGACGGTGTGGTTGGCGACCACGCTTTTTCCCACCACCCCCCAGGTCACCCCTTTTTCGCTCAGGAAGTCGTTTTGCGGATCGGTCACCACCAGGGCGGTATGGGACGGGTCGATCTGCATCCCCGGATCGGGGAGCCCGGCGCGGGCTGTGCCTGCCAGCAGCAGGGTCAGAAGCAGCCCGGCCAGCAGTCCCGAGTTTGCGAACAGATGGGTTTTGAACCCGCAATGGGACAACTTTGCATTGGTCAGTCGTTGTGCGTTCATGATCGTTCTCCTTGGTGTGGTTGGACGGTTCAAATTACTTTTTGGCAACCTGCTTGCCGAGGAATTTCCTCATCGTCTTGGCAATCACCTGACCGTCTTCTTCCAGTGCGAAGTGTCCGGTGTCCAACAGGTGAAATTCAAGATTCTTCAGGTCGCGCTGGTAGGGATAGGCGCCCTCAGCCGGGAAGATATAGTCATTTTTGCCCCAGACAATGAGGGTCGGCGGCTGATGTTTGCGAAAATAGGCCTGCCATTCCGGGTAATGGGGCACATTGTTCTGGTAGTCGTAGAACAGCGCCAACTGGATCGCCGGGTTCCCTTCACGGCTCAGGTGCCGCAGATCCACATTCCAGTTGTCCGGGCTGATCGTCTGCACGTTTCTGACGCCGTGGGTGTATTGCCATTTCACGCCGTCCGGCGCGATGAATCCGGCCAACGGCTCTGCATTTTTTGGCGTCCGGTCCTTCCAGTAGACGCGAATCGGATCCCAGAACTCCCGCAGGCCTTCCTCATAGGCATTGCCATTTTGCACGATCAGGGACTGCACCTGGTCCGGGTGTTTGGCCGCCAGGCGGAAACCGATCGGGGCGCCATAATCCATCAGGTACAGACTGTACTTCTGTATCCCGAGCGCTGCGATAAACCGCTCCATGACCTTGGCCAGATTGTCGAAGGTGTAATCGAAGGTTTCTATCGCCGGCTGAGCGCTGTTGCCGAAGCCGGGATAGTCCGGGGCCACCAAGTGATACTGATCGGACAACGCCGGGATCAGGTTGCGAAACATGTGCGAGGAGGTCGGGAAACCGTGCAGCAGCAGGATGGTTGGGGCATCCGCGGGTCCGGCTTCGCGGTAGAAGATCTCAACGCCATCGATGTTGATGGTTTTGTGGAGGGTCTGGGTGACTGCGACCGTTGATTTGGGCTCTGCCGCGACGACAGTCTGAACCCCTGAAGTCCAAAGCAGGAGGACGGCCAGGCCGAAGATCAGCGCCGTGGCCGCCAATCGAAGGGTATTTTGCTTGAAAGTATGTTCTCTCATGACATTTTCTCCTTTTTGTTGAGGCGCAAGGCACTCTTATTTGGGGCTTGCGCGATGAGAGGATCAAGCCCGCGGCCGAACCTGCGGTTCGACCAGTGGCGCCGCCGCCGGAAAATCGATCCTTGTCTCGGCCAGGTGATTGAAGTAATTCGTAAACAGGTTCAGTGCGACATTGGCCAGAAGCTCGGTGATTTCGCCTTCAGTGAACCCGGCCCTGCGAACCTGCTCCAGGTTGTTGTCGCTCACCCGGCCACGGGCGAGGACCAGCTCACGGGCAAATCGTAGGGCGACACCGGATTTGCCTTCGGAAGATTCCCCCCGCCGACTATTCAATATCTCCTCCTCGCTTAGGCCGAGCATCCGCCCAATGGCACTGTGGGCTGAGAGGCAATATTCGCAGCCATTGGCTTCACCGACGACCAGGGCGATTTGCTCCCGCAGTTTGGCCGGCAGGCTGCCGCCGCCAAGAGCGCTGCTGAGGTTCAGATACCCCTCCAGCACGGCCGGTGCCTGCGCCATGGTGCGCATCATATTCGGGGTCATGCCGAGTTTTTTCTGCACGCCGGCGAGAAGTTCTTTACTTTTTCCCGTTGCTTCTTCGGGGTTAACCGCTTTAATTCGTTCCATAGATTTCCTCCTTTTTTGAGAGTTTGGTTTTTTGGTCCGTTTGGATTGAGACTATCTCAACAACGGTGCCAACCCAATTATGCGGAATAAGTAGCCGTTATTATTGAGAAATTATGAAGTTATCGTTGAGGCAGCTTGGCAACCAGATTTGGTTGCATAACGATATTTGATTGCCAGGCAGCGAAATATCGTTATGATAGATTTGTGATCAATTCAGCAGACCAATTAAACGGCCTAGAGGACTACAGGTCCCTATTGCTCGACATGCCCCTAGAGCGCTCCCTGACCGGAGTCCTGCGTCTCATCACCGAACGCCTGGCAGTCCGCCCCGGGGCCGCCCTGGTCAGGATCTGGCTGTTGAACCCGGCCGATATCTGTTCCGTATGCCCATTGCATAAGGATTGCCCCGGAGGGGACACCTGCCTGCATCTGGTCGCCAGCGCCGGCAACCCGATGAATTCTCCAGGAGAAGACTGGTCCCGCCTGGACGGGGAGTTCAGCCGTTTTCCGGTGGGGGTCCGCAAGGTGGGGAAGATCGCGGCCACCGGCGAGCCGATGGAAATCCTCGATATCGAAGCGGATGACACCTGGGTGGCCCGCCCCGACTGGGCAATGCGGGAAAAGATCAAAGTCTTTCTCGGTCAGCCGTTGATTTGTCGGGGAGAAAAGCTCGGTGTGCTCGCGTTTTTTTTCCGGAGCAGGGTTGTCCCGGAAGAAGTAAAGTGGCTGCGCATTGTCGCCGACCATGCCGCTATGAGCATCGTCAATGCCCGTGCTTTCGAGGAGATCAACCGTCTGCACCGGCAACTTGAGTTGGAAAGCGGCTTTCTACGCCAGGAAATCGTCGAAATCGGGGCGATGGGGGAGTTCGTCGGTCAGAGCGCGGCCCTGCAAAACGTCGTGCGGCAGATTGATCTGGTGGCACTTACGGATGCAAATGTTCTGATTCTGGGCGAATCCGGAACCGGCAAAGAGTTGGTGGCCCGAGAAATCCACAAGCGCAGCGAACGGCGGGAGCTGCCGATGATCAAGGTCAATTGCGCTTCGATCCCGCGGGATCTGTTCGAGAGCGAATTTTTCGGTCATGTGAAGGGCGCCTTTACCGGGGCGATCAAGGACCGTGGCGGACGTTTCGAAGCGGCCAACGGCGGGACGCTGTTTTTGGACGAAGTCGGAGAAATCCCCCTTGAGCTACAAGGCAAACTGCTACGGGTTTTGCAGGAAGGACAGTACGAGCGGGTCGGGGAGGATCGGACTCGACAGGTCGAGGTCAGGGTCATTGCCGCCACCAACCGCGATCTGAAAAAAGAGGCCGCCGCCGGCAAGTTCCGCATCGACCTCTTTTACCGTCTCAACGTGTTTCCGATTGAGGTCGCTCCCCTCAGGCAACGCAAAGAAGACATTGCGCCCCTGGCGACCCTGTCTCTGCAAAGAGCGGCACGCAGATTCGGTCGGCCGACGGTGGGGTTGACTCAAGCGGACCTGATGCAATTGCAGAGTTATGACTGGCCTGGAAATGTTCGGGAGTTGCAGAATGTCATCGAACGGGCGGTCATCGCCAGCAAGGGCAACCGGCTACGGCTGGACCTGGTGTCTGTTCATGGGCAGGCTCAAAAGAGACAGCCGACCGCCACCAGGGGAGAGCCGGGCAAGATCCTTACCGAAACAGAAATGCGCGAACTGGAGCGACAAAACATAGCAGCTGCATTGGAAAAGTGCGCCGGCAGAATCTACGGCCAGCAGGGCGCAGCCCGTCTGCTTGGACTGCCGCCGACGACTTTGACCGCCAGAATCAGGAGGATGGGTTTTGGAAAAGATCCAGATTGAAGGGCTTTCAGGCGGCGCGAAATCGAGGAGAGACCCGGGGTCAGGTCTAGTGCTGCCATAATTTATTGTGGGCAATGCTCTCGGATTCCGCCAGAGGAGTTGGCATTTTTAAGGGGGCCTCAATAACAGCAACCCACGGGGTGCTTAATTACGCTGACCCTTGACACTCGGTATGTGAGGAGAAGAATCAACTCCCCAATATGGAAGAGGCTTCGAGTTGGCGGGCGCTGGCGCGGAACGGGTCGGTGAATTCGGGGCATTAATACCGCAGGGGGATGCCGGTTGCTACGGCGTCCGCCGATCCAGCGAGCGGTACTGGATCGCCTCGGCCAGATACGGCTGCTCGATCTTCTCGCTGCCTGGTTGGTTGATTGTTTCCGTCGAACAGTTCGCCGAAATTGTTGTCGCGCAGCACATTACGGAAAGTTCCCAGAGCCTGCTGCAGGATCTGGTGCCGGTGTGCCGCGAATAGCAATCGTGCATGTCGAGCGTGATCGTTATGGAACCGCTTGAAATCGAAAACCGCGACGACCGTCTTGCCGGTACCGGTTGCTGCAATGACGAGGTTTCGCCTCAGATCGCATACCGAACGTTCTCGTTCCAGCGCTTCTAGAATCCGCTCTTGGAAGGGATGGGGACGCAATTCGAAGAAGACATCTGCAGCAGCCTGTTCTGGATTGCGGGCGCGCCCGATGGCATCGCGCAGAGGATTCAGGTTATCCTGATCGAACGGAAAGAACTCACGGCTGTTCCAGTACGTTTCGAACTCCGCTGCGAACTTTTCTAAAACGTGAGCCATGTCCTGGGCCGTTACCTTAAGATTCCACTCTAGCCCACTCGTGATGGCGGCCTGAGACATGTTAGCTGAGCCGATATACGCCGTCGAAAATCCCGTAGATCGTTTGAAGTGGTAAGCTTTGGCATGGAGACGGGTCCGTTCTGTGTCATAGGAAACCCGGATCCGGAAGTTCGGCAACTTCGAAAGCCATTCAATCGCAGGTGGATCCGACGCGCCCATGTACGTGGTGGTGATAAGACGAACGGGAGCATTTCGGTTTCGCAAATCCTCGAAAGCCGCGATGTACGAGGATGTCTAGTCGCGCACCGGCTTTATCCTTTGCCGGCGATCCTGAAACGGTAATGCTTTGCCGTCCGATCCGCACAGAGAAGGAACGTTCGAGTTGAAGTTCGCTATGCTCCACCCCTGCATGTGCTAACCAGGGAAGAACATACTTAACTTTGATTTCTTCTTTGTTCACGGCTCTTCATCCATCCCAGAGCTCTTGTCGAGCTACTCTGTTACTTGTCACCGATAGCGCTGGCAACGTGTCGGCGTCCGGCAAGTTCCTGATTGCAGCGACGGTAGCTCGCTTACAGGGGTAGTCCGCCCGGCGAACGTCGCTTCCAGGTAGACAGTGAGGCGCTCCCGATAGGAATTTTCTTTTTCCGCAATCTATCCAGGAGGTCATTCCGCACGGCTGGCCGTCGTGATTCCGCGGCCGGTTTGGTCAGTCCGACATGGTATACGCCTTTGCGCCGCCCGCCGCCGCATCCGGCAACCTTTCGCCGTCAGTATACAGGCGATGGGACGGTGTTCAGCCGAAATTCCCGCGTACCTCGATATCGAGGCCGAAAGCTCAAATCGGTGTTTGTATCCCCGGGGGAAGCGGTCGAAATATTGATGAGAGACAGCGAAGAAGGGGGACCGCAAGGGTCGCCTGGGGCGGTAGAGTTTCGGATCACCGAGTGGAGGCAAAACCGCCCCGATTGCATTTATGGCGCCAAAGAGCAGGCCGAATTACTGCCGCTTTGCCGAGTCGGAAAACAGATGTGCCGAACTACACGCCATGGCGGGAGATTCGCTAACTGCCCAGGGGAAGGGTTCTCCCCCAGCGAGCTGCTCTTTTTGCCATCCATGGATTGACCCCAAGGCGATCAGCGATGCTGGTATAGGACATCCCCAACCTGCGGAGATGCAAGACTTTTTCTGAAATTTTCATGTAAGCTGGGATAGTGTCTTCATCCGTCAGGTCCACCTCGATGGGGATCTCGGACGCGGTTCGAATTCTTTCAGATGGGGCGCGCCATCTTTACCCCAATAATCCGCCTGGTTGCAGCGACGGAAATTTGCTTCTGAAACCCGGCCCTCGTCTGGTTGCGCGGGGGTTGCGGATTTCGCCCGTGTTTCACATCCAAGTTGGGGCATCGAGTGCGAAAACGTCGACAGTATTGAAGGCGGAATTGACCCGACTGGTGGCTAAGCCTCAGGCCTGAATGGAGCCCTTCACGAAGCCCCACGATCAGCGTCTTGTTCGTCTTCTCTTCCCGGATTTCGCCGCAGTTACTTGAAACGCGGGAGGAGCAACCAACGCTTTTCGTCGCGCCGGGAAATCACCTCGTGTTCGCCGACCTGACAATCTGCGAGAAGTACAGGTGGATGCCGCGGTAACCCGTGATCTCAGGATGAAAACTGGAGACAAGCAGCCGACCCTCCTGCAGCAACACCGGCGCGTTCCCGTGCGTGGCCAACACCTGCACAGCCTGACCCACTCGCGTCACCACAGGCGCCCGGATGAACGCGACGCGGAACGGGTCCGCATCGATCGCCGGGGCCGCGAGTTGCGCCTCGAAACTCTCCCGTTGGCGCCCGTAAGCATTGCGGGCCACGCCGATGTCCATCAGTCCAAGCATGAGGGGCTCTCCGCCGGTGGCCTCTTTCGCCATCAGAATCATCCCCGCGCAGGTACCGTACACCGGCATCCCGGCGCCGACGCGGTCTTTGATCGCCACATCGAGCCCGCCGCGGGTGAGCAGCTTCCCGATCGTGGGACTCTCCCCGCCGGGGATGATCAATCCGTCCGCGATCTCAAGCGCCGCGGGCGTCCGCACCTCCACCCCCTGCGCCCCGCAGACTTCAATCATGCCGAGGTGCTCAGTGACGTCGCCCTGCAGGCCGAGCACGCCGATGCGGATCATCGAAATCCAGCGGCCGCCCC
>Ga0326597_10004995_pt1 | contig 18542 bp, 11 predicted proteins | sample RVTome_12_FD_203789 | JGI IMG/M metagenome (GOLD analysis project Ga0326597, IMG submission 203789) | Soil microbial communities from uranium-contaminated site in the Upper Colorado River Basin, Wyoming, United States - RVT100D185 | ecosystem: Environmental > Terrestrial > Soil > Contaminated >... | reverse complement strand
GATTGTGTGCTGGCAACTGTGAATCCCACCTTGTCTCTCCCGATCGTTCCGAGGTAGGCCTGCATCGCAAGCCGACCCGCAAGTCCATAGGCATACGAATACGAGAGGTGGACGAACGTCTGTCCGCTTTCCAGCGGGACGGCCTCGAGCGCGATGCGGTAGTCGCGCGTGGAGAGTGGCCCCTCGTCTGCGTTCAGCCTGACTTGCAGGTAGTTCGGAGTTTGGGCGGCAACACGAAACGCAAAGACCACCGGGTAGGCCTCATTCAGCGGCTGATCGTGTTTCCTGCCGATGCTTACGTTGAGGACGCTGCCTCCGCCGGCAATCGATGCGCGGCAGTACTTGGTATTGAGGTGCAGAATCAGAATGTCGCACCAATTGCCCGGGCTGATCAGCGCTGCGCCCATCGTTGAAAATGGGAATTGGATGAGCGCATAGATGTCGCCAGTCACCCCACTCGGGGTTTCGCCGGAGTCCAGAGTGAGCGGCCTCTGGAACGGGTTATCGCTGAGTCGATCCTGCAAGGCACCGTACTGGGCGCGCAGAGACCCGGGTGAATTCGCGTCTGCATCGTCGGCATGGGCGATGCCCACGCCTGCGCACAGCAGGACGACCGCAAGAAATGGCGCCGGTGCGGAGCCTTTCATTCCCGATTTGTACCGACCCACTGACTATATCAGCCTGTTAAACAATGCCGCCGCTTCAGCTCACGCCGTGGAACCTTCTGCGCCAGTGTATGCGCCATTTCAAGGAAACGATGTGCGGCAGCGCACGTAGGCGCGCAATTCAAGCGCTACGGCTTGGCAACGGCGCGTCAAGCACGCACGACGCGCGCGATCTACAACGGCGGTTCGATCGAACCACCTCCGGCACGGCCGGAGGCGGGTCTAATCGAGTTACGGCTTTCCTTTCCAGCTGCGATCGACACGATCCCACGCCGCGCGCGCCGCCGGTCCTACGTCTTGCCAGCCGGGGTCAAGTTCGGACTTGGTAAGGTTGTAGTCTGCCTTCAACTGGGGTTCCGCCTGTTCGAAGGTGCGGCCGTCGTGACGCACGCGGCCCTCCCAGCCGGCGCGAAAGCCCGCAGCGTAGTATTCGTAAGTCCTGCCTTTCGCATAGTAGGGTTCCCGGATGTAGGTCTCTCTCCAGAATATTTCTTCAGCAGTGGGATTGACCGCTTCGGCCGCGCTCTTGCCCGCCAATCCGCCCGCCACCGCTCCCACTGCGATTCCGACCAGGCCGCCAACCGGGCCGCCCACCGCCATTCCCGCAGCGCCTCCGGCAAGTGCGGCGGATGCCGCGCCAGCGGTCGTGCCCACTGGGTGAGCGCCCGGTGTGCCGGTGAGCGGGTCGCGGTTCAGGTCTTTCTCGTTGGCTGCCACTTTTCTCGTAACTATGTCCGTCATTTCCGTTCTCCTTCGCCGATTGCCGGCGTTTCAAGTGGGCTGCTGCGTGATGAGTCGACAACTGCATTAGTTTTCCCTTTTGCCTCCACCCGGCAGCTGCGGAAAATCAAAAGCGCGCTGCGAGGCTTCGCTCGGAGAAGTCGCCACCTGCATGGCGACGCGTGCACCTTAGCCCGGGTACCGCATCCAATCTGTGCGCTTGCTCACATTACTGTGTGCGGGCGCACATTACGCATCAAAATCTCACCCGCGGACGCACATTTCACCCGATGTTCTGCGATGGCCGGGTTTATTGTTTCTGCGCGACGGCAATGGGGCGTGTTCAGGCACGGCAAGCTGCGTACGCTGCAGTTAGGAGAACATCACGGCCCTGGTGATGAAGGCTTGCAGAAGACTGGCAAGCCCGGGCAGAAATCTAACGAGCTGCGGCGCTGATGCGCCAGATGACGTTGCCGACGTCGTCCGCCACCAGCAGCGCGCCGCGCCTGTCGATCGCCACGCCGACCGGCCGTTCCGACAGGACCCGGCCAGCGGCTGAGCGTCCGCTTCTGGCCGTAAGCCATCCTTCCTGAAATCAAAGGCGGTGAAGCTTTTATTCAAACCGCATCGAAAAATCCACTGCCTTGATATCCTTAGTGAGTGTGCCACTGGAGATGCGATGAACTCCCGTCTCCGCGATCTTGCGCACGTTTTCCAGCGTGATCCCGCCCGATGCTTCCAGCTCCGCCCGGTCGCCTGCGATCCGCACCGCTTCGTGCATCGTTTCCGGGGTCATGTTGTCGAGCAGGATCATCTTTGCCCCGGCCTCGAGCGCTTCCCTGAGCTGATCCAGGCTTTCGACCTCGATTTGCACCCACACGCCGCGCTTCGCAGCCTTTTTCGCCTGCGCGAGTGCCTGCCGCACGCCGCCCGCCGCGGCAATGTGGTTCTCCTTGATCAGCATGGCGTCGTAGAGGCCCATGCGGTGGTTCGCGCCGCCGCCCATGCGCACTGCGTATTTCTGCGCGACGCGCAGCCCGGGGAGCGTCTTGCGCGTGTCCACGATCTTCGCGCGCGTCCCGGCGGCCGCGTCCACGAGCCGGCGCGTGGCGGTCGCAACGGCGGAGAGCATCTGGAGAAAATTGATTGCACTGCGTTCAGCAGCCAATAATGCGCGCGCTTTGCCCCGCACCTCGCAGACGCGGGTCCCGGGGCCCACTTTGGCGCCTTCCTTGACCAGCCAGGTCACTCTGGCGCGCGCATCGAGCTTGCGGAAGCAGGCGTCGAACCACGGCTGCCCGCAGACCACGGCCTCCTGGCGGCAGATCACCGAAGCCTGCGCCGGCCTGCCCGGCGGGGTGAGCGGCGCGGTGGCGTCGCCGCTGCCGACGTCCTCCGCGAGGGCGGCGGCGACGTTACGCCGGATCTCGGATGCCAAATCCTTCGATTTCATCTATAGTTAGCGGCAAAACCGTGCGGCAATTCTAACGCATCGATAGGGGGCGGGATGGAAGGCATTCTAAGCGTATTGTCCTACGGCATCGGCACGATACTCGGCTTCGTGCTGATCGGCGCGCTGATCATTCTGATTCTGCACGACGTCACGCAGAAGAAGCACACGGTCCTGCGCAACTACCCGGTCGTCGGGCGCTTCCGATTCTTCTTCGAGAACCTGGGCGAATACTTCCGCCAGTATTTCTTCTCCGGGGACCGCGACGAGATGCCCTTCAACCGGGCGACGCGCGCGTGGATCTACCGCTCGGCGAAGAACGAGGGCGCCATCATCGGATTCGGCTCGACCAACGACCTGCGCGAGCCGGGCTCGATCATCTTCGTGAACCACCCGTTCCCGGTGCTCGACGAGGACCGGCTGCCGACGCCTCCGCTGCTGATCGGCGACGGCTACTGCAAGCGCCCGTTCGAGGCCAGGTCCATCGTCAACATCAGCGGCATGAGCTTCGGCGCGCTCTCGGCCCCGGCCGTGCGCGCGCTCTCGCGCGGCGCGAAGGCGGCCGGTTGCTGGATGGGCACGGGGGAAGGCGGGCTCGCGCCGCACCACCTGGAGGGCGGCTGCGACGTGATCATGCAGATGGGCACGGCCAAATACGGCATGCGCAACCACGACGGGACGTTCTCGCCGGAAAAGGTGAAGGAGCTCGCGGAGCACGTGAAGGCGTTCGAGATCAAACTCTCGCAGGGCGCGAAGCCGGGCAAGGGCGGCGTGCTGCCCGGCGGCAAGGTGACCGAGGAAATCTCGCGCATCCGCGGCATTCCGGTGGGCAAGGACTCGATCAGCCCCAACCGCCACTACGACATCGCGAACATGGACCAGCTGCTGGAGAAGGTCGCCTATATGCGCGACCTGACGGGACGGCCGGTCGGCGTCAAGACCGCTATCGGCGGCTGGGAGTTCATCAACGAGCTGTGCGACACGGTGCTGCGCCGGGGCAAGGAGTACGCGCCCGATTTTATCCATATCGACGGCGGGGAAGGGGGCAGCGGCGCGGCGCCGCAAACGCTGATGGACCACATGTCGCTGCCGATCGCGGAGGCACTGCCCCGCGTGGTGGACTCGCTGCTGCAGTCCGATCTCAAGAACCGCATCCGCGTCGTGGCGGCGGGCAAGCTCGTCACCTCGGCGCGCGCGGCGTGGGCCCTGTGCGTGGGCGCCGATTTCGTGGTGACCGCGCGCGGCTTCATGTTTTCGCTGGGCTGCATCCAGGCGCTGCGCTGCCATTCCAACACCTGCCCGACCGGCGTCACCTCCCACAACAAGCGCCTGCAACGCGGCCTGGTCGTGGAGGAAAAGTACCTGCGGGTCGCGAACTACGCGCGCAACATGGACAAGGAGATCGACATGATCGCGCACTCCTGCGGCTGCCGGCATGCCCGCGAATTGCGGCGCGAGCACGTGCGCATCGTGCAGTCCGCAAACCAGAGCATCGCGCTCAACATGCTCTATCCCTATCCGGTGGTAGGGTCCCGCCCCGCCTCGAAACAACAAACGGCCGCGGCTGCGGCAGCCGCATAGGAGTCGTCAGCCGTCAGACGCCTGAAGGATCGAGGCTTAAGACGCTGACGGCTCACGCTAGTCGTATAATTTCTCGCTGGCCTTGCCGCTGAAAACGCGGTAGACGTAGACCGTGTAGCCTATGATGAACGGCAGCACGATCAGCGCGCCGACCAGCACGACCTTGAGCGCGGAGGGGTGCGCCGCCGCCTCCCAGATCGTGATGCGGTCGACGACAACGTACGGGAAAACGCTGTAGGCGAGCCCCAGGAACGCGAGCACGAATATCGAGACGGCGCCGGCGAACGGCGCCCATTCGGGCGTGGGGATTCCGCGTCTCAGCCGCCCGGTCAGGTGCCAGACCCACAGCCAGGCCGCCGCGCTTGCCGCGGGAAGGATCATGAGCCCGAGCGTGCGCGGGAAGTCGAACCATTTCAGGCGCACCGTCTCGCTCGCGAGCGGCGTCGCGATGCTGACGAGCGCGACGCCGAGCGCCACCCACAGCAGGCCCCAGCGTGTCCAGCCGATCGCCTTGCGTTGCAGCTCGCCTTCCGTTCGCAGGATGAGCCAGGTCGCGCCCAGCAGCACGTAGCCGCCGCACAGCCCGCCGGCGACGACCAGCGCAAAGAGGAGATAGCCGAATCCCGGCGCGAATCCCGTGATGTAGGCGCCAAGCATCAACCCCTGCGACAGCGATGCGAGGAACGATCCGAACCAGAACAGCCAGTTCCACAGATCGCGGTGCCAGCCCTCGGCCTTCACCCGGAACTCGAACGCGACGCCGCGCAGCATGAGGCCGATCAGCATCGTTACAACCGGCAGGTACAGCGCGCCGAGCACCATGCCGTGCGCGACGGGGAACGCGACGAGCAGCAGCCCCACGCCGAGCACGAGCCACGTTTCGTTCGCGTCCCAGAACGGCCCGATCGAGGACACCATGATGTTTTGCTCGCGCGGGCCGGCGGCCGGCAGCAGCATGCCGACGCCGAGGTCGTAGCCGTCGAGCACGACGTAGACCAGCGCGGCCGCGCCTATGAGGATTGCAAAAACGACAGGCAATTCGATCGTCATCGCGCGCCTCCCCCCACCAGCGCCGCCCGGGGGTCCTCCTTGGCGCTGCCCGTGCCGGCCATGCGAGTCAGCACCACCATATAGGCGATCAGCATCAGCGTGTAGGTCAGCACGTAGCCGGTGAGGCTCGCGCCGAGCTGCGCGCCGGAAGCCGGGCCCAGCGCGTCGGCAGTGCGCAGCACCCCGGTCACGAGCCACGGCTGGCGGCCGATCTCGGTCACGAGCCAGCCGGCCTCCACCGCGATCCAGCCGGAGAACGCGAAGCCGGCGAAGGTCCACAGCAGCCAGCGCGGCGCCGCGCGGCCGCGGCGGGTGGCCCATAGCCCGTACCACGCGAGCGCGAGCATCGCGAGCCCGATGCCCACCATCACCCGGAACGCGAAAAACACCGGCGCGACCGGCGGCGTGTCGGGCCAGAACGCGTCGAGGCCTTTCAGCTCGCCGTCAGGATCGTGCTTCAGGATCAGGCTGGCCCCCTTCGGGATCTCGATCGCGTAGTCGTTGCGCCGCGTCTCTTCGTTGGGAATCGCGAACAGCACGAGCGGCGCGCCTTTTTCCGTGTGCCAGAGGGCCTCGATAGCGGCTACCTTGGCCGGCTGGTGCTCGAGCGTGTTGAGGCCGTGCAGATCTCCGACCCAGGCCTGCAGCGGCGCGAGCACCGCGCCCACCACGATGCCGACGCGCAGCGTGCGCGCGGCGCCGGCATCCGACGGCGCCTTGAGCAGCCGCCACGCGGAAAGCCCCGCGACGAGGAAAGTCGCGGTCAGGCCCGACGCCAGCATCACGTGGACGAAACGAAACGGAAAGGACGGGTTGAAGATGACCTCCAGCCAGTCGCCGGCGATCAACTGGCCGTCGGCGATCACGTGCCCGACCGGGGTCTGCATCCAGGAGTTGAGCGCGAGTATCCAGAACGCCGACAGCGAAGTACCCGCGGCGACCAGCACCGCGGAGGTGATGTGCATCCAGCCCGGAACGCGGTTCATGCCGAAGAGCATCACGCCGAGGAAGGTCGCCTCGAGGAAAAACGCGGTGAGAACCTCGTAGGCGAGCAGCGGACCGGCGACGTTGCCCACCCGGTTCATGAAGCCCGGCCAGTTGGTGCCGAACTGGAAGGACATGGTGATGCCCGAGACCACGCCCATCGCGAACGACAGGGCGAATATCTTGGTCCACAGCCGGTAGGTCGCCAGCCACTCGGGGCGGCGCGTCCGCGCGTACTGCACCCGAAAATAGACCAGGAACCACGCAAGCGCGATGGTGATGGTCGGGAACAGGATGTGGAAGGCGATGTTCAGCCCGAACTGGGTGCGCGCGAGTAGGAGTGCCTCGTCCATGGCGATCCTGCCACCGGTTCAGTGCGCCCGGCTCGGGCCTGTGCATCGCTCCGAACCCGGAAACCTGGAGAGCGGCCAGTATATACCCGGCCCGCCGGCGCCGAGGCCGGCGTCAGCGCGCCCGCTCCAGCGTTCCGCGGTAGGCGGCGAAGTAGAGCACGGGTATGACCACCAGCGTCAGCAGCGTCGAGACGAAGATGCCGAAGATCAGCGAGATGGCGAGGCCGTTGAAGATCGGGTCATCGAGGATGAAGGACGCGCCGATCATGGCGGCGAGGGCCGTCAGCGCGATCGGCTTCGCGCGCGCCGCGGCGGACTGCATCACGGCGTCGCGGAACGGCACGCCTTCCGCGGCCCTCAGGTTCACGAAATCCACCAACAGGATCGAATTGCGCACGATGATCCCGGCGAGCGCGATCATGCCGATCATCGATGTGGCGGTGAAGTTCGCCCCGAGCAGCGCGTGGCCGGGCAGGACGCCGATCACGGTGAGCGGAATCGGCGCCATGATGATGAGCGGCGCGAGGTACGAGCCGAAATGCGCGACGACCAGGAGGTAGATCAGGATGAGGCCGACGGCGTAGGCGATCCCCATGTCGCGGAAGGTCTCGTAGGTGACCTTCCATTCGCCATCCCACTTCACGGCGTATCCGCGGTACGGGTCCGGCGGCTGGCGGATGAAATACTCGCCGAGCATGCCGCCTTCCTCCAGCGGCCGGCCGGCGACCTTCCCGCGCGCGGCGAACATGCCGTAGAGCGGGCTGTCCACGCGGCCCGCCTGGTCGCCCAGGACGTACACCACCGGCAGCAAGTCCTTGTGGTAGATCGGCCGGTCGCGCTCGTTGTGCAACGGCGTCACCACTTCCGAGAGCGGCACCAGTTCCCCGGCCGGCGTGCGGATGGCGAGCTTGAGGAACTCGGCCAGCTCGCCCTGGCGCTCCGCGGCCAGCGCAATCCGCACCGGCACCTCGTACTTCGACTGGCCGTCGTGCACGGGCGTCACGTCCGTCCCGGAGAGCCCCATCCGCATCGTCTCGACCACGTCGCGGCGGTTCACGCCGAGCAACGCCGCCTTGCCCTGGTCCACCTGAAGCACGATGCGCGGGGCGGGATCCTCGACCGTATCGTCTATGCCGACGATGTCGGCAGTGGCGGCGAAGGCTTCGCGCACGCGCTTGGCGACCCGGATGCGCCCGGCCTCGTCCGGACCGTATATCTCGGCCACGATGGGTGAGAGCACCGGCGGTCCCGGCGGCACTTCCACTACCTTGACCCTGGCATCCCACCGGCGGCCAATGGCCTCGAGCTGCGGCCGCACCGACTGCGCGATGTCGTGGCTCTTGCGGTCGCGGTCGGCCCTGTCGACCAGGTTGACCTGGATGTCGCCCATTTCGGAGGCGGTGCGCAGGTAGTACTGCCGCACCAACCCGTTGAAATTGATGGGGGAGGCCGTTCCCGCATACGCCTGGTAATCGGTCACCTCGGCGACGGTCGCGAGGTGGCCGCCCATCTCGCGCAACGCGGCCGCCGTAATTTCCACGGGCGTGCCGGCCGGCATGTCCACGACGACCTGAAACTCCGACTTGTTGTCGAACGGCAGCATCTTGAGCACGACGAGCTTCACGCCCGCGAGCAAAAGAGACAGCAGGATCAGCGCGATCACCACGCCGGCAAGCCACCGGCGATTGCGCGCCGCGGTCGCGCCCGTCACAAATGGTCCGAGCAGTCGGGTGAAAGCGGACTCGAAGCGGTCGCCTGCCGACGGGGCATGAGGCCCGCTGCCCGCGCGGAGCAGCCGCAACGCCAGCCACGGCGTCATGGTGAAGGCGATGGCGAGGGAGATCAGCATTCCCATGCTCGCATTGATCGGTATCGGGCTCATGTAGGGGCCCATGAGGCCGGTGACGAATGCCATAGGCAGGAGCGCCGCGATCACCGTGAGCGTGGCGAGGATGGTAGGCCCGCCGACCTCGTCCACGGCCGGCGGAATGACCTCCACGAGCGGCCGGCGCTCGAGCGCCATGCGCCGATGGATGTTCTCGACCACCACGATGGCGTCGTCCACGAGAATGCCGATCGAGAAGATCAACGCGAAAAGCGAGACGCGGTTCAGCGTGAAGCCCCACGCCCACGAGGCGAACAGCGTCGTCGCCAGCGTCAGCAGCACCGCCACGCCCACGATCAACGCCTCGCGCGCGCCGAGCGTCACGAACACCAGCACCACCACGGAGAGCGTCGCGAGGATGAGCTTCTGAATGAGCTGCTGCGCCTTGTCGTTGGCGGTCGCCCCATAGTTGCGGGTCACCGTCACGCGGACATGGTCGGGAATGACCGTACCGTGCAGCGAGCGGACCCGCTCCATCACCTGTTCCGCGACGGCCACGGCATTCTCGCCGGGCTTCTTCGTGATCTGGATCGTCACCGCCGGCTGCTCGCCGGGGGAGCCGCCGCCAGCTTCCCGCGCGGCCGGCCCGCGACCGGTCCAGACGTATCGCGCGGGCGTGTCCGGGCCGTCCGTGATTTCGGATATGTCGGAGAGATACACCGGGCGCTGGTCCTGGACGCCGACCACCAGGCGGCGCACGTCCTCGGCCGACGCGAGGTGATTGCCGGTCTCGACCACGATCTCGCGGTTCTCGCGGACGATCCGGCCGCTCGGCAGTGCGATGTTGGCGAGCTGCAGCGCGTTTCTCACGTCGAGCGCGGATACGCCATGCGCGTTCAGGCGATCGGGGTCGAGCAGCACGCGCACGGCGCGGCCGGGCCCGCCCAGGGTCTGGACCTCGCGGGTGCCGGGGACGCGCTTGAGCTCGATTTCCATGGCGTGCGCGACGCGCTCGAGCTCGAACGCCCCGCGCTGCGGGTCTTCGCTCCAGAGCGTGAGGGTCACCACCGGCACGTCGTCGATGCCCTTCGGCTTGATGATGGGATCGAGGATGCCGAGGTCGGCGGAGACCCAGTCACGGTTGGAATTGATCGTGTCGTAGAGGCGCACCAGGGCGTCGGTTCGCGGCACGCCGACCTCGAACTGCACGGTCAGCACCGCCATCCCGGGGCGCGAGATCGAGAAGACGTGCTCCACGCCCGAGATCTGCGAGAGGACCTGCTCGGCCGGCGTGGCAATCAGCGCCTCGACGTCCCGCGCCGAGGCGCCGGGGAAGGGCACGAAGACGTTGGCCATCGTGACGTTGATCTGCGGCTCCTCCTCGCGCGGCGTCACGAGGACGGCGAAGAACCCAAGCAGGAATGAGACGATCGCCAGTAGCGGCGTCAGCCTAGAGTCCTGAAAGAATCCCGCGATGCGCCCGGAAACGCCCATGCGTCAGCCGCCCGCCGTCGCGATACCCGCCTTCACCGGCTCGGTCGCGACGCGCTCGCCGGGCTTGAGCCCCGAGAGGACCTCGACGTGGGTTGCGCCTCCTGCAGCACCGAGCCGCACCTGGCGCAGCCGGGGGACGTTGCGCTCGTCCACCACGTACACGGCGGTTACTTCGCTGCGACGGATGACTGCCGCGCGCGGAACGAGCAGCCTCGTTGCTTTCCCGGTGACAAAGTGGGCGCGGGCATATACACCCGGGTAGATGCCGCGTGCGTCGGAGGGCAGGTCGAGCCGCACCTGCGTCGTGTGGGTGCGGGGATCGGCCGAGGGCACGACCGTGACCTGCTTCACCTCGATCCAGCGCTCGAGCGAGGGGATCTCGACGCGCGCCCGGGCGCCCCGGATCGCCGGGACCTGCGTCTGCGGCACTTTCGCCACGGCGCGCAGCGTCGAAGGGTCGAACCCCGTCATCAAGGGTCGCCCCGGCGTCGCCATTTCGCCGACCTCGACGTGGCGCGCCGAGACGACGCCGCTGTAGGGGGCGACGATGGTGGCGAAGCTGCGCTCGGTCGCGGCCTGCCCCGCGCCCGCGAGCACGCCCGCCACGCGTTCCTGCGCGGTCTTGTAGGCCGCCTCCGCCTGGTCGAACGCGGCCGGGCTGATGAACTTCTGGGCGAGCAGCTGCTTCGACCGCTCGAACTGCGCGCGGGCATTCGCGAGCGAGGCTTGCGCCTCCCGCACCTGTGCCGTGCTCGCCGCGAGCGCCTGCGTGGCGGCGCGCTCGTCGATGCGCACGATCACCTCGCCCTGCTTCACGGTGTCGCCGACGTCGAACCGGATGTCCACGATCCGGCCGGCAATTTGCGCGGCGACGGTCGACTGCCGCACCGCCTCGATCACGGCTTCGGTTGAAACCGTGAGCTCGACCTCCCGCAATTCGACGACGACCGTGTTTACCGCGACCGGTGCCGCGGCCGGGGGGGCGGAGTCGGGCGATTTGCCGCAGGCGGCGAGAAGCAGCGCGACGGAAAGACCAACGGCTATTCGCATGATCGGGATGGCGGCCTCGTGGCGGCTCGTCTGCGCTCGCCGGGTGGCCAGGCTGGGGCCTCTCAGGTGGCGGCCGCCGATTTCACGCCAAGCCGGCGCAGGATGGATTCCAGCGGGCAGAATCGGGTGAACCCGCTCTGGAACAGATTGGCGCCGACGAAGACCGCCAGCCACAGAAAGTGCCTGCTCAGGAACACGGGACTCGCCTCCACGCCCAGCGCCAGCGACAGCAGCACGAACGCACCGGCAAAAATGCGAACCCACCGTTCGGTTGTCATGGCAATCCCCTGTCCAGTAATCGAATCGACGGTTCATTTTCCGGCAAGGCCTGTCGCGCCGTTTGTCCTACATCAAACGGACGACCCCCACGCGCGTTCGCGTGCCCCGGCAGGGTGCAAAATAGCCGCACAGGGGCCTTGAAAATGGGACAAATCACCCAATATCCATTCCAGTCAAATACTTACGGCTTTCCATGCGCTTCGATAAGTTCACCACCCGGTTTCAGCAGGCCTTCGCCGACGCCCAGAGCCTTGCGGTCGGCAACGACAATCCGTACATCGAGCCACAGCACCTGCTCGCCGCGCTGATCGCGCAGGAGGACGGGGGCACGGCGTCGCTTCTCGCGCGCGCGGGCGTCAATGTCGGCGGCCTGCGGTCGGCGCTCAAGAACGCGATCGAGCGCCTGCCCAAGGTCGAGGGCGCGGGGGGTGAGGTCAACGTCTCGCGCGAGCTTGGCAACCTGCTCAACCTCACGGACAAGGAAGCGCAGAAGCGCGGCGACCAGTTCATCGCCTCGGAACTCTTCCTGCTCGCGCTCACGCAGGACAAGGGCGAGACGGGCAAGCTCCTCAAGCAGCACGGCGCGAGCCGGCAGTCGCTCGAGCAGGCGATCAACGCGGTGCGCGGGGGCGAGGCGGTGCAGAACGCGGATTCGGAGGGGCAGCGCGAGGCGCTCAAGAAGTACACCCTGGACATCACCGATCGCGCTCGCTCCGGCAAGCTCGATCCGGTGATCGGCCGCGACGACGAGATCCGGCGCGTCATCCAGATCCTGCAGCGCCGCACCAAGAACAACCCGGTGCTCATCGGCGAGCCGGGCGTGGGCAAGACCGCGATCGTGGAAGGCCTCGCCCAGCGCATCGTCAACGGGGAAGTGCCGGAGTCGCTCAAGGGCAAGCGCGTGCTCTCGCTCGACATGGCGGGGCTGCTCGCCGGCGCCAAGTACCGCGGCGAGTTTGAGGAACGGCTGAAGTCGGTGCTGAAGGAGCTGGCGCACGACGCGGGCCAGACCATCGTCTTCATCGACGAGCTGCACACGATGGTCGGCGCGGGCAAGGCGGAAGGCGCGATCGACGCGGGCAATATGCTGAAGCCCGCGCTGGCGCGGGGCGAATTGCACTGCGTCGGCGCGACGACCCTCGATGAGTACCGCAAGCACGTCGAGAAGGACGCGGCGCTCGAGCGCCGGTTCCAGAAGGTGCTGGTGGACGAGCCCTCGGTCGAGGCGACCATCGCGATCCTGCGCGGCCTCCAGGAAAAGTACGAAGTGCACCACGGCGTGGACATCACGGACCCCGCGATCGTCTCGGCCGCGGAGCTCTCGCACCGCTACATTTCCGACCGCTTCCTCCCGGACAAGGCAATCGATCTCATCGACGAGGCGGCTTCCCGCATCAAGATGGAGATCGACTCCAAGCCGGAGGAGATGGACCGTCTCGACCGCCGGCTGATCCAGCTGAAGATCGAGCGCGAAGCGATGAAGAAGGAGAAGGACGAGGCCTCGAAGAAGCGTCTCGCGCTGCTCGAGAGCGAGATCCAGTCGCTCGGACGGGAGTACGCGGATCTCGAGGAGATCTGGAAGGCCGAGAAGGCTGAAGTGCAGGGCTCGGCCCACATCAAGGAAGAAATCGACCGCGTGCGTGCCGAGATCGCGCAATTGCAGCGGCAGGGCAAGTTCGACAAGGTTGCAGAGCTGCAGTACGGGAAGCTCCCGCAGCTCGAGGCGCAGCTCAAGCACGCGGACAAGCCGCGGGCGGGCAAGCCGCGCCTGCTGCGCACCCAGGTCGGCGCCGAAGAGATCGCAGAAGTGGTGTCGCGCTGGACCGGCATCCCGGTGTCCCGGATGATGCAGGGCGAGCGCGAGAAGCTCCTGCAGATGGAGGCGAAGCTGCACGAGCGCGTGGTCGGGCAAGACGAGGCAGTGCGCCTGGTCGCAGACGCCATCCGGCGCTCGCGCGCGGGCCTGGGCGATCCCAGGCGGCCCTACGGCTCCTTCCTGTTCCTCGGCCCCACCGGCGTGGGCAAGACCGAGCTCTGCAAGGCGCTCGCGGAGTTTCTGTTCGATACCGAGGACCACCTGGTCCGGATCGACATGTCCGAGTTCATGGAAAAGCACTCGGTCGCTCGGCTGATCGGCGCGCCGCCGGGGTACGTCGGCTACGAGGAAGGCGGCCACCTGACCGAGCTCGTGCGGCGCAAGCCCTACTCGGTGATCCTGCTCGACGAGATCGAGAAGGCGCACCACGACGTCTTCAACGTGCTGCTGCAGGTGCTCGACGACGGCCGCATGACGGACGGGCAGGGCCGCACCGTGGATTTCAAGAACACGGTGATCGTGATGACGTCGAACCTCGGCTCGCAGATGATCCAGCAGATGGCAGGCGACGAGTACCAGCTCATCAAGACGGCGGTGCTGGGCGAGGTCAAGGCGCAGCTCCGGCCCGAATTCGTCAACCGGATCGACGAGATCATCGTGTTCCATGCCCTGGACGAAAAGCATATCCAGGGCATAGCAAAGATTCAGCTGCGGCACCTCGAGCAGCGGCTTGCGGCGCTGGATATCCGGCTCGAAATGACCACCGCGGCGTTGCAGCAGCTTGCCGCAGCTGGCTTCGATCCGGTCTACGGGGCGCGGCCGCTGAAGCGCGCAATCCAGTCCGGCGTCGAGAACCCGCTCGCCAGGGCAATCCTCGAAGGGCGGTTTGGCGCCAAGGACTCGATACGCGTGGACTGGAAGAAGGGCGGTTTTACCTTCGAGAAGGCCCAGGCCCACGCGACCGCGGCCTGACCGCGCCGGAACGAAGTTCCGGATGCTGGCCAGCCCCGCCTTCGTGCGGGGCTTTCCGCGCCTGCATCAGGTCGAAGGTGCTAGCATGCCCGGATTCGGGACGGCGATGGCGCGGCGCGCTTCGCGCCGTGCCGGACCGGACGGCGACGACTGACGGGCCATGGCGCTTAGCCAGATTCAATTCACCTACGACGAGCCGCAGGACCGGGTGCTCTGGCGCGTTTCCACCACCGAGGGCGACGAGTTCCGTTTGTCGCTGACGCGGCGTTTCACGCGCCGCTTCTGGGGGCTGCTGGTCAAGCTGCTGGAGGCGGACCCGCCGGTGCGGCAGCAGCTCGACTCGGACACGAAGCGCACGGTGCTCGGCATCCGGCACGAAGGCTTCGCGCAGCAGGGCAATTTCTCCGTGCCGTACGAGGAGCGCGAATACCGCCGGCCGCTCGGGGAGGAGCCGATGCTGGTGGCGCGTGCCGAGGGAAAGGTGCGCGAGGACGGCAGTTATCTGCTCCGCGTGCACCCGCTGCAGGGACAAGGCGTGGACATCGTGCTCGACACGAAGCTCCTGCATCTGATCGCGCGTTCTCTGGGCCAGGTCGTGGCCAGGACCGACTGGGACATCACGCTCGAGCTTTTCGACCCGGCCAAGGAAGCGGTGCCAAAGCCGGGGGCGGACACGCAGCCAGGAAAGCTGAACTGAACGCCTCGACGGTGTGACAGCAACGAGCGACGCGCCCGTTACAAGCTGACGCGACGCCAATAGCCGGTCAGCTCGAGGTAGCCCAGGCCGGCGGGCTTGCCGCCGCTCAGCGCGCGCACGGCGCCTTCCCAGTAGATGGTCCCGGTCGAGGCGCGGGCATCGTGTTCCTGGTCGTCGAAAAGCGGCTCGATTTCGATCTCGCGATTTCCCGCCTCCACCGTCCACGCCACGGGATAGCGTGTACCCGTGTGCGCCGAGCGCCATTCGCGGCGCGGCACGAAGCGCACCGCATCCGGCTCGAACGTCTGGACGCTTCCGTCTGCCTGGCGCCAGGTGGCGCCGGCCCAGACGCTGCGCCCGTCCGGGCCGCGCATGCGAAACGCCATGAGCGCGCCGCCGTCATCGAGGTTGATGCCGATCCAGTCCCAGCCCACGGCGTCCTTCTGCATGTACTGGGAAGACCACTCGTGATCGAGCCAGGCGACGCCGCGGACGGTGCGCCGCTTGCCGTCGCGGGCGAGCGTGCCGTCGACGGTGAGCTGGGGATGGCTGTAGTAATAGCTCGCGGCATCGGGTGCGGCCCCCTTGCGGCTGTAGCCCCCGCGCCCCTGGAGCAGGGGGGCTTGCGTCGCGTCGAACGCGAGATCCAGGGTGAACGCGGGGGCCGGGACGCGCGCGCGATAGGTGGCTCCGTCCCGCGCGAGCCGCCAGTCGTCCACCCAGGTTTCTACCCGCCCCCCGGCGGCGCCCGCCAGTCCGAACGCGCCGCGCGCCGTACGCTGTGCGTGGATCAGCCTGCCGTGCGCGGGATCGGAAACCGCCGCGTGTGCGATCAGGATCTGCCGCGGACTGAAACGGCTCGGGTTGTCGTGCTTCAGTTCGGGCCGCACGCGGAAGAACGTGACCTGGAAGCCCAACGGATTCGTCTCGGGGTCGAGCCAGCCGGTCACGTACCACCATTCGATCCTGAAATCGGGATGGCTGCCCTCGTCATAGGGGAAGCGCATCGTGTAGCCGGGAACGACCTTCGCGTACGGCACGGCTCGCGGATCGCGGCTCGTGGTTTGTGCCCATGCGCCCGGCGCGCAAAACATCGCAGCGAAGCACGCCAGTGCCCTTCGGCGGGAAACGGGGAGAGCCGTTCGAATTCCAGCCGCGAGCCGCGAGCCGCGAGTCACCAGTCCTCCCTTACGGCGCGAACGACGTCATCTCCCATCGCCGCGCGGCCGCTCCAGACCGCGGTCGCGGCGGCGGCGGCGATGGTCAGCGCCGCGAGGCCGGTCAGCGGCAGCCAGGGCAGGTGCAGCTCCATGCTCCAGTGGAAGGACTGGCGGTTGACGACGTGGATCAGGATCAGCCCGACGACCCAGCCGGTCGCCAGGCCGAACGCCGTGCCGAGCGCCGCGACCAGCGCGCCTTCGCAGCCGAGCATCGCGCCGATCTCCCGCCGCGTCATCCCGACGTGGCGCAGCGCGCCGAATTCGCGGCGGCGCGCGAGCGCCTGCGCGCTGAACGAGACGCTGACGCCGAACAGGCCGATCAGGATTGCGGCGATCTCGAGCGCGTAGGTGATGGCGAACGTGCGGTCAAAGGCAGCGAGGGAAATGTCGCGCACTTCGCGCGTGGTTGCGATCTCGATGTTCGCGCGCTCGGGCAGCCGCTCCCGCAACGCGCGCTGCACGGAGGCGAGCGGCGCCCCGGCCGCGAGCCACAGCGCGGCATCGTTGGCGAGCGGGTCCCCCGTGAGGCTTTCGTAGTGGCGGCGGTTCATGGCGAGGGCGCCGCTTTGCCGCGCGTAGTCGCGCCAGATGCCGGCGATCAGGAATTCGCGCGGCGCGGCGCCGATCGGCAGGCGCGCACGGTCGCCCGGCCGAAACCCGTAGATATCGGCCGCGACCTCGGACACCCAGACCGGGAGGGGGCCGTCCGGTCCAGGCGCGACTGGCGCGCCAATCAGGGGCAGGACCCGGGCGGGATCCTCGGCTTCGACCGGTCCCGCCAGCAGCGTGACCGGAGGGCGATCCGGCGCGAGGAGCAGGGTCTGGCTGCGGATGAATTCCACGCGTTCGAGGCCGGGCGTCGCCGCGATGCGCGCCTGTTCCTGTGGCGTGAAATAGGCGGTCTCGCCGAAACGCGCTGCCCTCAGGTACAGGTCGGCGGGCAGCATGCGCTCGAGCCATGTTTCGAGCGAGCCGCGAAACGAGCCGACCATGATGAGCATCGACACCATGAGGCTGAAGCTCGTGACGATGGCCGCAATGCTGATCGCCGCCTGACCCGGGGTGCTCCGCAGCTGCTCGACTGCGAGCGCGGCGGGCGGGTATCGGGGAACGGCAACCCGCTTCAGGAAATAACCGACCAGCGCCGGCAGCGCCAGCACGGTCCCAAGCAGGACCAGGGCGATGGCGAGATAGCCGGCGACCGGCAGGCCGTCCACCGGCGGCGCCAGGGTAAGCAGCAGCCCGGCGGCCAGCGCGGCGATTCCCCACGGCAGCATGCGGCGCGTCGGGACGCTTTGTTCTTCATCTCCCGCGCGAAGCGCCAGCGCCGGCGGCCGGCGGGCGGCTTCCCACGCCGGGGCCGCGGCGCCGAGCATCGCGAACGCCACGCCCAGGGCAATGAAGAACGCAAAAACCCGCGGATCGGCCTCGAGCCGCGCGGCGATGCCGCGGAAATAGCCGGCGCCGAGGTCCGCGCCGGTCACGGCGAGCGCGTAATGCGCGAGCGCGTAGCCGAGCAGCGCACCGAGCGCCGCGCCGGCAAGCCCGATCGCGGCGCTTTCGGTGAGGAGCCGGCCGCCGAGCGCGGCGCGTGTCGCGCCCAATGCGCGCAGCAGCGCGAGCTGCGGGCGCCGCCGCAGCATCGAAAGCACCTGCGAGGAGAATACGAGGAACGCGCCGGTGAACAGCGCAACCAGCGCGAGCATGTCGAGGTTGAGCCGGTAGGCCCGCGTCAGGATCGCGCCCTGGGTGCCTTCCGCATCGCGGACGACGGCGTGCACGCCGGCGGGCAGCATGGATTGCAGCGACTCGCGGAACGAGCGGAGATCCGTGCCGGGTTTCACGCGCAGGTCGATGCGGTTCAACCGCCCCAGGCGTTCCAGCCGCCATTGGGCCGCCGCGATATCCATCACGCCCAGCCGCTGCCGGTAGCTGCCCTCGGGGAGCAGCCCGGCTACCCGAAGCGGCACCGCGCGCGTTCCGACCTGGATGGTGACCGCGCCGCCGGGCTTCAATCCCAGCCATCGCGCGGCGGCGTGACTCAACCAGATAGCGTCGGCGTCGAACAGGTCGAGCACGTTACCCGCGCGCTCCGGAAGAAGCCTGGGCTGCACGAGCGCCGCGCGCAGCGGATCGAAGCCGACGATGCGCAGGCGGTCCTGGCGACCGACGAGGGGCGCGTCGAGCTCGACCGCCGGATTGGCGGCTTCGACCGCGGGCAGCCGTGCGATGCGCGGGTAAAGCGCTTCGTCGAATCCCGCGCGCGGGCCGCGCACCACGATGTCCGCCTCGCCGGCCAGATGCCGGGCCGCGAGCTCGAACTCGTTGATCGCGCTGGCGTTGACGAGATGGACGGCAACGCCGAGCGCGACGCCTAGGGCGATGG
>Ga0326597_10004994_pt1 | contig 18544 bp, 17 predicted proteins | sample RVTome_12_FD_203789 | JGI IMG/M metagenome (GOLD analysis project Ga0326597, IMG submission 203789) | Soil microbial communities from uranium-contaminated site in the Upper Colorado River Basin, Wyoming, United States - RVT100D185 | ecosystem: Environmental > Terrestrial > Soil > Contaminated >... | reverse complement strand
CTCACCGGTCAAGTCACCAACCTGCAGTTGATCAGCATTTTCGAGCCCAATATTCAGCGTCCGACCGGGGTTGTCGATGTGGCGATCCAGTTGGGTGGCAGCCTGCGGCAACCGCAGTTTGACGGTAGCCTGGCGCTCAGCCAGGGTGCCTTCGAACTGCCGGCGGCCGCGATCAAGGTCACTCAGCTCGAACTGCGCATTGCCGACGCGCCGAGTCGCCCCGGGGTGCTGACCATCGACGGCAGTGGCGAGTCAGGCGGGGGCCAATTAACCCTGCAGGGGAGCCTCGATGCGGCGAGCAAACGACTATTGCTGGCGCTGCGTGGCAGCGACTTCCTGGCATCGGCCACGCCGGAGGCCATCGTGCGTATTACCCCGACCCTGGACCTGGATCTCACCCCGAAGGCCCTGTCACTGCACGGCGATATTGTGATTCCCAGTGCGGCGCTGGCGCCACCCAATCTGCAAAGCAAGGTAACGCCCAGCAGCGACGTGGTCTTCGTCAACCGGAGCGGTAGCGCCAACGAGGGTTTTGACTACGATCTCAGCCTGCGCGTCATTCTGGGTGACCAGGTGCGCTTTGAGGGCTATGGCATTGAGGCGCAGCTGCAGGGCAACCTGCTGGTGCAGGATGATCCCTTCCGCGGCACGCGGGCGTCGGGTGCCGTGCAGGTGGCGAGCGGCCAGTACCGGCTCTACGGTCAAGACCTGGAGATCGAGCGCGGCCGTTTCGTCTACAGCGGTGGCCCCATCGACAACCCTGGGCTCGACCTGCGGATCTCGCGCCGAATCGATGAGGTGGTGGTGGGCGCCGAGATTGGTGGCACCCTGCGCGAAAGCACCTTTACCCTCTTTTCCAGCCCGGCCATGCCCGATACGGAGCTGCTTTCCTATCTGATCCTCGGCCGTCCTCCGGGCCAGAGCGAAACCGATGAGCAGGCACTGGCGCTGCGCGCGGCGCTGGCGATCGGGATGTCGGGGGGCAATAAACTCGGCGAGAAGCTGACCGAAACCCTGCCCATCGATGAGCTCGGGTTTGATAGCGAGAGCAGTGAAAACACCTCTTTTTACGTCGGCAAATACCTGTCACCCAGGCTTTACGTCCGCTACGGCATGGGACTGATCGAACCCACCACCACCGTTTTCCTGCGTTATAAACTCAGCGAGCGCTGGGACTTCGAAAGCCAGGCCGGCACCTACCGCAGCGCCGCCGATCTGTTCTACACCATTGAAGTGGATTAAGCTCGCCGATATAGGGAGATATCGGCGGCGAGCGATGGGCGGGATGAGCGCTAACGGCCTACCCCGCGATGGGATCTATGACGGCGTTAAACCGGGTTACGCGGTGTTGTATTGGAGCAGCACCCGCAACGCACTCATCAGGGTCTTGTTGTCCACCCCGTCGACATTCATGGTCACCGATGCATTGGTCGATGCGGTTGTATTTTCCACGATCTGCACCTTGACCTGCACCGTGCCCTTGCGCAATGAGAAGCGATCGTTGCTGGCTTCCACATCCTTGTCGCCATTGGTGTGGCACAGCCGCGCCAACTGCTCGCCAAGGTCGCGATTATTGAGCACCTTCATGGTCTGGCGTTCGCGGGTCAGGTACTCGCGGCCCAACTCCCCGATCAAATCAAACAGGGCCTTGAGGCTACTACCGCCACTAACCACCTCGTCGGGGGTGCTTTGCCATTGATGCTTGGGGGGATGGGAGATGGTGATGCCGGTCGCGACGCCGGTGGTCGGCGCCATGGCCACCTCGACAAAGAGGGTTAGCATATACCCGAGCCCGGACTTGTCTTTAAAGGGCACCTGCAATACGCGACTACAGATTCCCGAGGGACTGAAGGTAATACCCGGATACTGCGGACGAATCGCTGCGTCCAGCTTCTGGAAGGCTTCTTCTGGGGTCATACGATTCCCTTAATCTCGGTTACACGAAACGCGGATGCGGCCCGTTGCCGACTAACCTTGCACGTTCCTTGCTACAGGCTAGGAGACAGCTGGGATTATCGCAATGCTATGCGTAACATACGCTGACTGAAGTCAACACTCTGCGCGGGCGTTACCGCGTAAGCTATGGCAGCGCCAAGCGATCGGCGCAACCACCCATAACCCAGGAAAGGACTGCATGGCTCTTAATCGTCGTCACAGCCTGTGGCTACTTCTCGCGTTTACGCTGGCAACCCATCGCAGGCGCAGAGCAATACGGCCGACGGGCCCGCCGCGGTGGAACAGCGCATCGAGGCGATGAAAATGATGAAGACGCAGATCAAGTTGATCGCCGACATGGTTCGTCGCCGCACGCCGTTTGACGCGGCGACCATCAGCGCCGCCGCCAATGAGATCGCCGACGAAGCCCCCCAGATTGCGCAGCTATTTCCGGCGGGCAGCCTGGTGCCGCCGAGCAATGCCTTGCCTGCCGTGTGGAGTAGAAGGGAAAAATTTGAGCACCTGGCGACCCAGTTACAGGAGAAAGCCCGTGTGCTGTCGAGTGAAGTGAACGCCAACGCCATCAATGACGCCAAGCAGAATTTTCGGCAACTGGGCAGAGTCTGCGCGGCTTGCCATAAAGATTTTCGCAGAAAGGTGGATGACGACGAGGGGTAAAACCTGGATCCCCCGGTCGTTAATCCCGCGTCAGATTGCGCGCTGCGGCAGTGCCGCGTTAAGCGGTAATCTCCTGCTCCCAGAGGACGCGCAGGAAACGTTCCATCTCGATCTTGTCGTCAAACTGGTGCTGTTCGCCCATCAACGTGACGGACAGATGGACCGGATCGATACCCAGTACCACCTCTTCCGCCAGATAGGGTTTAAAGCCTTCGCTGCTCAGGTGGGAAGCTTGCATCATAGTCTAAAACCTCTGTTTGATTTAACCTCTCGCCGACAGAGTCTAAGCGCGGGTTGTTGCATTTTTATTGTTGAGGTAACCGGCTGCCAAAGGGGGGGTGACAGCGCGAGTCATCGAGACTAACAGCGCATCCACGACCCCGCAACCCCCTAATTTGGCCACCGGGACAAGGGTGCCAACGGGGTGATTTAGCCGTCTATCGGCGCCAACGGCTCCGTAGTTGGTTCGTAGCGCGCTCATGACAATTCCGCACAGCAAGGCAGCGTTTACACGGCGACACCAGTCGCCAGCACCAGCGCCCGCCGCATCGGGTCGTAGCGGAGTGGCCAGCGGCAGGATCGCGCTAGCCGACTCAGGGGCACATCTGCAGCTGCGGCGCCCTTGATTGCGCTCAATTCGGCCATCCCCCCCGCGGTACTCTTTTGGGGCGCAAACCGGTATAGTATGCGGCCTTTAAATAGTGCTTCACGGCCAGTGCCGGGGCGCTTCGCAGACAACCCACCGGGCAGCTATTCGACCTCATGAAATTACGTGAACTTCTCTCCTCTCGTGTGCAGGCGGCGATGATCGCCGTCGGTATTCCCGCCGAGTGCCAGGCCATGGTCGCCCCCAGTAAAGGGCCGCAGTTTGGCGCCTACCAGGCCAATGGCGCCATGGGCGCCGCCAAACGGATGAAGGCCAATCCACGCGAACTGGCCAGCCAGATCGTCGCCCAGTTACAACTGGATGAGATGGCCGAGAAGATCGAGATCGCCGGCCCCGGCTTTATCAATATTCACCTCAAGCCACAATGGCTGGCGCAGCAACTGAGCGACGCCCTGAGCGACAGCCGCCTCGGCATCGCCCAAACCGACGCGCCCCAGACCGTGGTGGTGGATTATTCCGCGCCCAACCTGGCCAAAGAGATGCATGTGGGACACCTGCGCTCCACCATCATCGGCGACGCCCTCGCCCGCCTGCTGGAATTCCAGGGTCACCGGGTGATCCGTCAGAACCACGTGGGCGACTGGGGCACCCAGTTCGGCATGCTGATCACCCACCTGCAGGATCAGATCACCGCTCAGGGGGGCGCAGTCCCCAACCTGGCCGACCTGGAGGCGTTCTACCGCCAGGCCAAGGTGCGTTTCGACGACGAGCCCGAATTTTCCGATCGCGCCCGCGCCAACGTGGTCAAACTGCAGGCCGGCGATGCCGATTGCCTGCATTACTGGCGCACCTTTATCGACATCTCGGTGGCCCACAGCGAAGAGATCTACGCCAAGCTCAACGTCACCCTGAGCCACGCCGATATCCAGCCGGAAAGCGCCTACAACGACGCCCTCCCAGGCGTGATCGAGACCCTCAAGGCACAGGGGCTGGCGGTGGAGGATCAGGGCGCCCAAGTGGTGTTCCTGGCGGAGATGGCCGACAAGGAGGGCAACCCGCTGCCGGTCATCGTGCAGAAATCGGGCGGTGGTTACCTCTACGCCACCACCGACCTGGCGGCGGTGGATTACCGTTGCCACCAGCTCAACGCCGACCGGGTGCTGTACTTTATCGACGCCCGTCAGTCGCTGCATATGAAGCAGGTGTTCGCGGTCAGCCGCAAGGCCGGTTATGCCACCGACCACTGCTCCCTCGAACACCACCCCTTCGGCACCATGATGGGCGAAGACGGCAAGCCGTTTAAGACCCGCAGCGGCGGCACGGTCAAGCTGGCCGACCTGCTGGACGAGGCGGTGATCCGCGCCGAAGCGCTGCTGGCCGACAAGGCGTCCGATCTGTCGGCGGCGGAACAGAAAGCGGCCGCGCGCAAGATCGGTATCGGCGCGGTCAAATACGCCGACCTGGCCAAGACCCGTACCAACGATTACATCTTCAGCTGGGACAGCATGCTCAGCTTCGAAGGCAACACCGCCCCCTACCTGCAGTACGCCTACACCCGTATCCAGAGTATCTTCCGCAAGGCCGGGGTCGACGCCGAGCAACTGAGCGGCAGCCTCCAGCTGGGCGAACTCCAGGAACAGGCGTTGGCGCTAAAGTTGTTGCAACTGGAGGAGTTGCTGGATCAGGTGGCGCGCGAAGCCTTCCCGCACCTGCTCTGTACCTACCTGTACGAGCTCTCTAGCCTGTTCATGAAGTTCTACGAACACTGCCCGGTGCTGCGTTCCGATGTCGCCGCGACCGAGCGCGACAGCCGCCTGCGCCTGTGCCACGCCACCGCCCGTACCCTGCAGACCGGTCTCGACCTGCTCGGTATCGAGGTGATGGAACGGATGTAACGCCGCCAACGGCGCGCGTCTACGGCACCAAAAAGGGGACCTTCGGGTCCCCTTTTTGCCTGCAGTGCCCATGGCGATCGGTGGTGAACGCAGACGCGAAGCGTACCAGCACGACAGAGGCCACTCGTCGGTGCCTCAGGGGACCAGCGTGGCCTGACGGGCGATCCGCTCGGGCAGCTGGATTCCCCAGTGGTTCAACTGCGCACGGCTGAACAGCAGCGTATCGCCGCCCGGCGATACCGGCAGGCGCGGTAACTGCCCGCCAGCCAACACCTCCCGCACCATCGTGGCGGCGGCCTTACCCTGGTCGTAGCCGTCCAGCACCAGCCCTCCGGCGGTCATCCCCGGCCCCACCGAAAAAGCCCAGAAGCAGAACAACGGCAAGACCGAGTGCTGCCCACTCCACGCCAGCACGCGTTGCTCCGGCACATGTTGGCCCTGGTCGTCGACCAGGGTGTGATAGAGCCCCACCACAATAAGGTCGTAGCCGTTAGCCGGTGCCTCAGTCACCTCGCGCTGCCACTGGGTTTCGCTCTCCACCAGCTTGATCTGCACCACCGCCGAGCCGATCAATTGCGCCGCTTTGCCGGCAAACTCCTCCTGAAAGACCGTCTGGGAGGTGGTGCCGCTATCAAACAAGACCAGCACCTTCTTGAGCGGCTGCGCCATCACCCCATTGAGGTAGGCGATGGAGCGCTTCAGGAATGGCCGCTCCAGCACGCCAGAGAAATTGGGCTGAGGCAGGTCGAGATAGCGGCGCGGATTCTGATTAATGCCCAGATAGACAACCGGGGTGCTACGACCCACAAGGCGTGGTCCCAGCAGCTTGAGGGCGTTGTCATCCGCCAGCACCACCAGCGCAGGATTCAGCGCCAGGTATTGCTGCCACGCGGCGTCGGCGCGTGTGGGGTGTTCTGCCGCCGGGCGCCGTTTGGTATCCATGGCGAAAAACTGCAGCTCGGCAACCGCATCCAGCGCTTCGTGGAGGGCCCGGGTGTACTGCTGGTCCCACACGTATTCGGTGTGGTAACTCTCGATCACCAACACCACAGGACGCTCCGCCGCCGCAGAAAGCCCCGTTACACCATAGAGCGCCAGTACCATCCACCACACCGCTGCTCGCCAAACCCATTCCGTTGCTATCAACGCCATCGCCTCCTCGGGAAACCATTCCAGACCCGGCCCGCCGCTTGGCCGCGTGCGGCTTTGGGCCGCCACCCTCCTATCTGCGCTCCCCCCGATCCTGGCTTAGGGCGTCTGCTCATTCGAAGATGAACCAGGCGAGTTAAGGGTAGCCGAACGTGCCGGTACATGAACACAGGACGCTGGGCTTCTATCCTTAACCCCAGGGAGGCTGCGCCACGTCTCCTGGAGGAGTTCCGCATGTGGATTCACTGGCTGCTGCTCTCCCTGGCCGTCCACGGCACGGCCGTCCTGACCGCGGGCAACTTCTCTCAGGGGGAGCTCGACGACTGGCAGGAGAAGCGCTTTAACGGCGCGACCCGCTATCGGCTGACCGAGACCGATCACGGCCGGGTGCTGTGTGCCAACAGCAACAACAGTGCCTCGGCCCGCTACCGCAGGCTACCGGTGGACCTCGACCAGACTCCCTACCTGCATTGGTCCTGGCGAGTGGATCGGTTGCCCGACGGGGGTGACGAGACCAGCCGCGCCGGCGATGACCATGCGGCGCGGGTCTTCGTGGTCAAATGGGGGGGATTGCTGTTCTGGCGCACCCGCGCCCTGGTGTACGTCTGGTCCGGCAACCGAGCGCCGGGCAGTCAATGGCCGAGTCCCTACTCACCGCGGTTGCGGGTGATCGTGGTCCGTTCCGGCTCCCGGGAGAGCGGGCGCTGGCTAGCAGAGTCACGCGATGTGGCGGCAGATTTTCGTCACGCCTTCGGCGAGCAGATTACCCAGATCGATGGGGTGGCGCTGATGACCGATAGCGATAACCGCGGTGGTCGCGCCAGTGCCTGCTACGGCGATATCTACTTCAGCGGATCGGGATAGGGGCCCAACGCCCCTGCGCCGTGCTCAACCGACGCGGGGGCCGAACAGCATAATGCCGGCCCCGAGCAAACAGACCAGCGCGCCGAGCAGATCCCAACGATCCGGCGTTGCGCCCTCGACCAGCCACAGCCATACCAGGGAGGCGGCGATATAGACGCCGCCATAGGCCGCGTAGGCCCGGCCGGCATAGGGGCTAGGAATGCGGGTCAGCAGGGTGGCGACCAGCACCAGCGCCACGATGCCGGGCAGCGCCCACCACGGCGTCCGCCCCTGGCGCAGCCACAACCAGAAGGCGAAACAGCCGCCAATTTCGGCGATGGCCGCGGCGCAATAGTGCAGCAATGGCACCTGGCGTCACGCCCGACCGTGAGATTTATTATCGCGGCAGGGGCATTCCGGGCCAGCGCCCTGCGGTCGTGTCGCCGGGCGTCGTGGCTGCGGGCCACGCCCCAGCAGCCTTAGCGCCCCGGCCGAAGAGAGCATAAACGGCAGGATCATCCCCCCGATGGAGGCGGCATAATGCGCGCTGAAGAAAGTGCCCGACAAGAGGGGGATCACCAACACCGGGTTGCAGGGACAGATGAGCAGTGCCACCCCTGGCAGCAGATACCCCTTAAGGCCGCCCTGTGTTTTTCTTGCCTCGCTGCATCGCCCTGCCTCCTATCACGCCGGGGCGCCACTCGCTGGTGTGCGCATCGCTCAGTGAACGCTGTACGATTGGGCTATTTTCAACCACATGATATGGGGTACTCGTCCAACGCGCCCACGATGCACCCCGCTGCGGAACCACGTCACGGCCTTACACGCGCTCCAACGGCAGAATGCTCGAGCGGCCCCTCCGGTTATGACGACTACCTTTAGAGCATGGATTCCCTGACTCAAATCGCCCTGGGCGCCGCCGTCGGAACCGCCGTCATGGGGCGCCGGGCGGGATACCGGGCGCCGCTCTGGGGCGCCGTGCTCGGCACCCTGCCCGACCTCGATGCCTTGATCCCCATGGGTGGCCCGGTGGCGGATTTCACTTACCACCGCAGCTTTAGCCATTCTCTGCTGGTGCTGGCAGCAATGGCGCCGCTATGGGCATGGTTGATCCGCCAGATCCACCCGGCCTACGGCGCCCACCGTCGCGGCTGGCTGTGGCTGGCGCTGCTCGCATTGCTGACCCATCCGCTGCTGGACGCGTTCACCATTTACGGCACCCAGCTGCTGTGGCCGCTGGATCATACGCCGATCGGGCTGGGCAGTATTTTTATCATTGATCCACTCTACACCCTGCCGTTACTGGCGGGAGCAGGTGCCTTTCTGGCGCTGCGCGACCGATCACGCGGATTACGGCTCAACGCCATCGGCTTGCTGCTCAGCTGCAGTTATCTGGGTTGGAGTGCCTGGGTGCAGGAACAGGTGGAAGCGACCGCCCAGCGCCACCTGGCCGCGTCGGCCATCGCGCATCACCAGGTACTGGTACAACCGGCACCATTCACCACCCTGCTCTGGCGCGTGCTGGTGATGAGTGATGACGCTTACTACGAGGGGTTTCACTCCCTGTGGGACCAGCGGCCACTGCAGCTACGGCGCTACCCGAGCACCCCGGCCCATCTTGACGGGCTGGATAGCCACTGGCCGGTCGAACGCCTGCGCTGGTTTACCAAGGGGTTCTATAAGGTGGCAAGCCATCAGGGCGAGCTGATTATCAGCGACCTGCGGATGGGGTTGGAGCCGGACTACGTGTTTCAATTCAAGGTGGCGCAACAGCGCGGCGAGACCCTGATGGCGACGCCCGATGAGCGCCGCGTCGCCCCCCGATCCCTGGCCCGCTTACCTGCCATGTGGCGACGCATATGGCAACAACCGGCGGCGGCCGACGCCCCCGGTTTCTGATCCGGAGGGCGTTGCGCCAGCCTCTCGGACAGTCTCCTAGAGCGCTGCCAGCAGGCCGTCCCAATCACGATAGATCTCACCGCCGCTGGCGCGGATAAAGTACTCCACCTGCAGATTAACGGTGCTGCCGAGGTTGTCGCAGGAGAAGCGAAAATCACCGCGGTAGCCGATGATTCGCTTGCCGCGGGCGTAGGCGTAACCGATCTCAGCCGCCGTGCCGGAATCCACGTCCACCCCATCCAGATTGGCCAGCACCCAGTCACAGCGGTCGATAGCCGCACTATTGACCTGGCCGATGGTGGCGTTGAGGCGCGCCCAGGTCGCGCGCTGCTGGTTGAGATCGGTCAGCGCCAGGGCTGCCGTCAGGGCGGGGCCCTCGTTGAGGGTCCAGGGATCGAGAATGGCATAACCGCGCGCCACCAGCGAGGGGATCACCACCTGTTGATGAAACAGCCGCCCCGCTTCGGCAAAACCCAGCGGACCGGCCAGGTAAACGGACTCACTCATGGGCGCCACCGGTTACCGGCGATTGCGCTCCGACCGCTCGCTGCGGCTGGGGGTCGAACCCTTCGATCGGCATCAGTACCGCTCCTTTAATTAAGCCGCACAGCGATACCCAACGAGCGCCTGCCGTTTGGCGTTTGGCCGTTGGGCCGTTGGGCTTTGCAGCCAACCTACGGCGAATCAATCAGCACAAGGCGCCTGGTGTCCGCTCGGCGCCATCAGCGGCAAAACCAAAGCAACAATCCAACCAGCACCGTGAATTTCCAATGCCAACTACCGGCGCCACCGCTCAGACCTCGCGTATGGCTCTCAACAGCGAGTGCAGCGGAAAGCCGAGCTGCTTGGCGCGCTGCTTGGCCGCCGCCAGCAGGCGCCGCTCCGACAGCGCCGGCATCTCGCCCTTAAAAGCAAACAGCACGATATTGCCCTCCTCCACCGGACAGAGCCAGCAGCCGCCGTCGAACAGTTCGTCGATCGACACCAGCAACGCGTGGTCGACGCCGTTGCCGCTGTCCCACAGGTTAAGCGCCAGTACACCGTCGTCGTGGAGCTGGTTGTAACAGTCGGCGAGGAAGTCGGGCGACACCTGCAGCATCTCCATCCCCTCGTCGTTATAAAGGTCGCCAAACAGCAGATCGTGGCTGCCGTCGGTGCCCTGCAGGTATTCGCCCGCCTCGGCGATGACGATGTTGAAGCGCTTATCGGGGGCGAAGCCGAACCACTCCTTGGCCACGCTGAGCACCTTGGGGCGCATCTCGACCGCCGTCACCTGCTCCACATCGGGCAGCGCCAGCAGCGCGTTGACCAGACAGCCCGCCCCCAGCCCCAGCACCATCACGCTGCGCGGCTGCTCGACCAGCAGCAGCGCCAGCATCATCCCCTGGGCGTACTGATGCACCAGTTGCGCCGGTGCGCCATGGAGGACGCAACTCTGTTCGCCACCATCGCCGAAGGCCAGGTAACGGTAGGGACGCTGTTCGTGCACCCGAATCGGTCCCCACTGATCATAACAACGGAATATCTCTTTGCCGGGGACGGACATGGGCCACCTGATCGCAGAATCGAGGGCGCATTATAGGACCAGCCGGCGGCGCCGTCGCGCTATTCCTCGGGCCGGAAAGGCGCCCGGCGGGTCAGTTGCAACGGATCGAGCAGTTGCTCCAGCTCGTCCCGGCTCAGATCGGTCTGTTGCGCGGCCACCTCCAGCACCGGACGCCCTTCGGCGTAGGCCTGTTTGGCGATCGCCGCCCCCTGGGCGTAGCCGATGCGCTCGTTGAGGGCGGTCAACAGCATCGGGTTGAGGGCCAGGGTCGCGGCGGCGTGTTGCGCATTGACCGTCAGCCCGACGATCACCTTGTTGGCCAGCAGCAGCACCCCGTTGGCGAGCAGGTCGATGCTCTGCAGCAGGTTGTGGGCCACCAGCGGCAGCGCCACGTTGAGCTGAAAATTACCGCTCTGCCCCGCCAGGGTGATGGCCGTGTCGTTGCCGATCACCTGATAGCCGACCATGATCAACGCCTCCGGGATCACCGGATTGACCTTGCCCGGCATGATACTGCTGCCCGGCTGCAGCGCCGGCAGACGCACCTCGGCCAGTCCCGCCAGTGGACCGCTGCCCGACCAGCGCAGGTCGTTGCAGATCTTGATCAGGGCCACCGCCAGCACCTTGAGCTGGCCGCTCAACTCCACCGCCGTATCCTGGCTACTCAGGGCGGCGAAGGGATTTTCCGCCACCCGTAACGACAATCCGGTCCGCGCCGACAACCGTTCGCACACCTGCCGCGCCATCCCCGCCGGCGCGTTAACGCCGGTACCCACCGCCGTACCGCCGATGGCCAGGGCCTGCAGGCGCGGCATCACCGCCCGCAGGCGCTCGCGACACTGCAGCAGCTGGTTCATCCACCCGCCCATCTCCTGGGCGAAGGTCACCGGTAGCGCGTCCATCAGGTGGGTGCGGCCGGTCTTGACCACCGTTCCCAGTTCCGGCAGGCGGTTCTCCAGGGTGCGGATCAGGTGGGCCAGGTTGGGCAGCAACCGTTCCTGTACGCCCAGCGCGGCGGCCAGATGGATGCAGCTGGGGATCACGTCGTTGGAACTCTGCCCCATATTGACCTGATCGTTGGGGTGTACCGCCTCCGGCAGGCTGGCGCTGGCCAGCGCAGCGATCACCTCGTTGGCGTTCATATTGCTGCTGGTGCCGGAACCGGTCTGGAACACATCCACCGGGAACTGGTCGTCGTACTCACCCGCCGCCACCTGGTCGGCGGCCGCGACAATGGCGGCGACCAGGGACGGCGCCAAGCGCTGCCGGTCGCCATTGACCTGGGCGCAGGCGCCTTTGATCAACCCCAACGCGCGGATAAAACCGCGCGGCAGGGTCAGTCCACTGAGGGGGAAGTTGTCCACGGCGCGCTGGGTCTGGGCGCCGTAGAGGGCGTGTTCGGGCACCTCCACCGGGCCGAGGCTATCGTGTTCGATACGGGTGTGATAATGGCTGTCGGTCATACGGCCTCCTGACTGGGTGTATGGCACTGGGGCTTAGCGCAAACAGGGCGGTCGCACACCCATCGTGCCGGCCATTACGCTGCACCTTTCTTTCCTACCTACCCGGCACAGCGTCGGCATCCGTTAAGTTTGGACCATAACCGGCACGCGCCGCCGAGTTTGCCGCCTTACGTCGGCACCCGACGGCAATCTGGCGCGCCAGCATCTACCCTAAACCATTAGCGCCATTCGCCAGCCGGAGCCGCCCCCGATGATCGACTTTTACTTCTGGACCACGCCTAACGGCTACAAGCCGTTGATTATGCTGAACGAACTTGAGATCAACTACCGCATCCTGCCGGTCAATATCTCCGCCGGTGAGCAGTTCGAGCCGGCCTACCTGGGTATCGCACCCAACAACCGCATCCCTGCCATCGTCGACCACACCCCCGGCGACGGCGGCGAGCCGCTGGCGCTGTTCGAGTCCGGGGCGATTCTGGAATACCTGGCCGACAAACACGCCCGCTTCCTGCCCACGCCGCCGCGCTCCCGCTTCGTGGTACTGCAATGGCTCTATTGGCAGATGGGCGGCCTGGGGCCGATGGCGGGTCAGAACCACCATTTTGTGCAATACGCACCCACGCCGATCCCCTACGCCATCGAGCGCTACGTCAACGAAACCGCCCGCCTCTATGCGGTGATGAATAAGCGCTTGGCCGATCAGGAGTACCTCGGCGGCGAGTACTCCATCGCCGATATGGCGTGCTATCCCTGGGTGGTGCCGCATCGAAAGCAGCGGATGGAGCTGGCCGCCTTCCCCCATCTGCAGCGCTGGTTCGAGGCGCTGGGTGCCCGGCCGGCGGTCGCGGCCGCCTACCAGCAGGGCGCCGCCATCAATACCACGGCCACCGTCACCGACGCCTCCCGTGCCCTGCTGTTCGGCCAGAATGCGGCGACGGTCGCGCAGCGGCAAGAAGAGGACTAACGCCAGAACAACCGGCCTGTCGCCGACAGGTCGAGCGTCGGGCGGTGACGGACGGCGGGGCGGGACGGTACAATGCCCGCCCCACAGGAGTCGTTACCATGCCCAACCCGTTACCCCCCGGCGCCGATCGCGCCGACACCCTGGTGGTGTTTGACTTTGAAACCAGCGGCCTGTCGCCGGATCAGGGCGATCGCGCCATCGAGATCGGTGCGGTGCGGCTGGTGGAGGGCGTAATCAGCGAACGCTTCCAATCGCTGATGAACCCCGGCCGTCGCGTCAATGCCTTTATCCAACAGTTCACCGGGATCAGCAACGCCATGCTGCAGGACGCGCCGCCCTGCGCCGAGGTGATGGCGGCGTTCGCCGACTTTGTCGGCACCGATAATCTGGTTGCCCACAACGCCAGCTTCGACAGCCGCTTCCTGGGGGCGGAGCTGGGGCGTATCGGGCGCCACACGCCCGGGGTGATCGCCTGTTCGCTGCTGGCGGCGCGGCGGATCTACCCCGAGGCGCCCAACCACAAGCTCGGTACCCTGGTGCGCTACCACGCCCTGCCCCACGACAACAGCTTTCACCGCGCCCTGGCCGATGCGGAGATGACCGCCCACCTGTGGCTGCGCATGCTGGCCGATCTGCAGCTGCAGTTTGGCCTCGGCGCCGTGCCCTTTACGCTGATGCAACGGCTGACCCGCACCCCGCGCCAGGGGGTGGCCGCGTTACTCACCCAAGCGTGCGCCGGCTGAACCCGCCATGCGTATCGACCGCTTTCTCGGCAACCTGCCCCAGGCCAACCGGCGCCAGGCACGGCTCTGGTTGGCCACCGGACGGATCCGCATCGACGGCGCGGTGGTGCGCGACGCGACCACGGAGGTCGGCCCCTTCAGCGACATCCAACTGGATGGACAGCCGCTGCAGCAGCGCCGACCGCGTTACTTCATGCTGCATAAGCCGGCCGGTTACCTCAGCGCTACCGAGGACCCGCTGCACCCGACGGTACTGGCGCTGATCGCCGCCGACCAGCGCCATGGACTGCACATTGCCGGGCGTCTGGATCGCGCCAGCACCGGTCTGCTGCTGCTCACCGACGACGGTGACTGGTCGTGGCAACTGACCGCCCCGGACAAAACCATCGCCAAGGTCTACCGGGTGGATACTGCCCACCCGATCCATCCGGATACCGCCGCACGCTTCGCCGCGGGGATCTACTTCCCTTATGAAGGGATCACCACCCGCCCGGTCGTGTTGGAACAACTGGCCGAGCGCCAAGTACGCCTGACCCTGCACGAAGGACGCTACCACCAGATCAAGCGGATGTTCGGCCGCTTCCGCAACCCGGTGGTCGGCCTGCACCGCGAACAGGTGGGCAACCTGCGGCTGGACCCCGATCTAGCGCCCGGTCAATACCGCCCCCTGAGCGCCGCCGAGATCGCCGGTATCGCCGCCCCCACAGCGCCAGACCGCGGCTAGCGCTATCCCGCTCCCCTTTGAGCGGGCGGGTTGACCACACCCCGCCAGAAACCCCCAGTTATTTTTAAGTAATCAATAAAAAACACGCGCGATGCGGCGCGAACCGGCCGCAGAACGCCGTTTTACGGGCCAACCGGCGTGTAGTAATACTCCAATTAAAGGGTCATTCCTTGTGACAATACGGGGAAAAACAACCCGAAAGTCGTAGGTTATCGTTACCATTAGAAACTTTAATGTAGTTTTTTTACACAGAACTGGTCGGTTTGCGTACACTTCTCCACACTTTATTCAGGGAATAACCCGGCAATAGAGTCGCCTTTCAGGGCTTTCATGCCCCGGGATCTGCCGCAGAAGCAGACCAGAGGCGGGCCCGGAGCGATGGCGAAACCGCGCCATGCACCGGGCGATCGCATTAACAATGCATCACAACAATCACGGAATGGATGCGACTGGCGCCGTCAGTCGTGGCGGAACAGGTTGTCGGGTCGAGACGCCTACCCGCCCAACAAAAATACAGATCCTAATTAGGAGGAGAGTTGCCCATGTTCCAGGTACGAATTCATGGACGCGGTGGCCAGGGTGCAGTGTCGGGGGCCGAAATGCTTTCGGTCGCTGCTTTTTTAGAAGACAAACACGCCCAGGCTTTCCCAAGCTTCGGCTCCGAGCGCATGGGGGCCCCGGTCGTGGCCTTCTGTCGTATCGACAACAAGGAGATCCGCTCCCGTGAGCCGGTCCTGGAGCCCGACGCGCTGCTGGTGCAGGATCCGTCGCTGTTCAACTCGGTCGATGTGTTTGCCGGTCTCAAGCGCGACGGCTATCTGATCATCAACACCACCAAGACCCTCGAACAGCTGGGCATCGAAGAAGCCGCCAGCAAGCTGGCCCCCGGCCGTGTCTGGACCGTGCCCGCCACCGAACTGGCGATTCAGCACGTCGGCCGGCCGTCCCCCAACGCCGGCATGATCGCCGCCCTGGCCCGCGCCTGCGACGGCGTACTGGCGCTGGACTCGGTGATCGCCGCGATCCGCAAGAAGTTCCCCGGCAAGGTCGGTGAAGCCAACGTGGCGGCCGCCCAGGCCGCCTTCGACAGCGCCAAAGCGACTCAGTCGTCACAGTAAGCAGGAGAACCGACAATGCTTAAACAAATGGAAGGCTCCGTCGCGGTCGCCGAAGCCGTCGCCCTGGCCCGCCCCGAAGTGATCTGCGCCTACCCCATCACCCCCCAGACCCACATCGTGGAAGGCCTGGGCGAGCTGGTGAAAGCGGGCAAGCTGCAAAACTGCGAATACATCAACGTCGAATCCGAGTTCGCCGCCCTCTCGGTCGGCATCGGCTCCTCGTCGGCCGGTGCGCGGACCTACACCGCCACCGCCAGCCAGGGGATCCTGTACATGGCCGAGGCGGTCTACAACGCCTCCGGCATGGGGTTGCCCATCGTGATGACCGTGGGCAACCGCGCCATCGGCGCCCCCATCAACATCTGGAACGACCAGACCGACTCCATGTCGATGCGTGATGCCGGCTGGATTCAACTGTTCTGCGAGACCAACCAGGAAGCGGTGGACGTGCATATCCAGGCGTTCAAAATCGCCGAGACCCTGAACGTGCCGGTGATGGTGTGCATGGACGGCTTTATTCTGACCCACGCCTACGAGCGCATCGATATGCCCGAGCAGGCGCAGGTCGACCAGTTCCTGCCGCCCTTCAACCCCCGTCAGGTGCTGGATCCCGCCCACCCGGTATCCATGGGTGCCATGGTCGGCCCCGAGGCCTTTACCGAAGTACGTTACCTGGCCCACCACCGTCAACTGCAGGCGCTGGAGGTGATCCCCAAGATCGCCGCCGAGTACAACGCCATCGTCGGTCGTGACAACGGCGGCCTGATCAGCACCTACCAGACCGAGGATGCCGAGACCCTGATCATCTCTCTGGGCTCGGTGATCGGCACCATCAAGGACGTGATCGATGACCGCCGTGCAGGCGGTGAGAAGATCGGTTGCGTCGCGATCCGCTCCTTCCGCCCCTTCCCCATCGCCGCGATCCGCGAAGCCTGCAGCAAGGCCAAGCGCGTGGTGGTGCTGGAGAAGTGCTTCGCCGTGGGCCTGGGTGGCATGGTTGCCTCCAACGTCCGGATGGCGCTGGCCACTCAGCCGCTGCCGGTCTACAACGTGATCGCCGGCCTCGGTGGCCGCCCGATCACCCAGAAGTCGCTGCATAAACTGTTCGACCAGGCCGCGGCCGACTCGTTGGAAGGTCTGCACTTCCTCGATCTCAACCACGAGATCATCGAGCGTGAACTCGAGCGCGAACGTCTCGAAGGCTGTTCCGGTGCCGTCGCAGAAAACATCCTGCGCGGTATCGGCGCCGTTGCCGCCAGCAAGGTTTGAGGAGGGATAACCAATGACTCAACTGATTGATAAGAAGATAGGGGCTGATTCAGCCTCGGGTAATCAACAGGTCAAGTTCTACCAGACCGGCACCTACACCGTCGGCAACCGCCTACTGGACGAAAACCAACGCACCGTGCAGGCCAGCCTGGATCGCTCCAACGCGCTGGATTCCGGCCACCGCGCCTGCCAGGGTTGCGGTGAGGCGATCGGTGCCCGTTACGCCATCGACGCCGTGATGCGCGCCACCGGCAACCAGATGATCGCCTGTAACGCCACCGGCTGTCTGGAGGTGTTCACCACCCCCTACCCCGAAACCGCCTGGCAGATGCCCTGGATCCACTCGCTGTTCGGCAACGCCGCGGCCGTGGCCACCGGGGTCGCCGCCGCCATGAAGGTCAAGGGTAAAAAAGCGGTGCGCGTTATCGCCCAGGGCGGCGACGGTGGCACCACCGATATCGGCTTCGGCTGCCTGTCCGGCATGTTCGACCGTAACGACGATGTACTCTACATCTGTTACAACAACCAGGCCTACATGAACACCGGTGTGCAGCGTTCTTCCGCCACTCCTCCCGGTGCCCGTACCGCCACCACCATGCCGGTGGGACCGGAGCCCGGCAACGTCTTCGGTCAGGGCAAGAACGTACCCCTGATCGCCATGGCCCACGGTATCGACTACGTCGCCACCGCCAGCGTGCACGACCTGCACGACCTGGAGCGCAAGGTGACCAAGGCGATGACCTTCCGGGGTTCGCGCTACATCGAGATCTTCGTGCCCTGCCCCCTGGGCTGGGGCTCCAAGCCCTGCGACACCATCAAGCTGGCACGGATGGCCGCCGAATGTGGCCTGTGGCCGATGCTCGAAGCGGAATACGGTGAGCTCACCGCCTCTTACAAAATGCGCAAGCCCGCACCGGTCACCGGCTACCTGAAACTGCAGCGTCGCTTCGCCCATCTGTTCAAGCCCGGCCAGGAAGAGCGTTTGGCGGGCATGCAGGCACTGGCCGACAAGAACATCGCCAAATTCCAGCTTCTGGAGAAGGGAGAGCAAGCATGAACAAGCCCTTTGCAATTACCCTCGACGTCGGCACCAGCCTGGTCAACCACACCGGTAGCTGGCGTACCGAGCGCCCCCAGTATGTCGACCGTATCCCGCCGTGCAACAAGACCTGCCCGGCCGGTGAGAACATCCAGCAGTGGCTGTTCCATGCCGAAGAAGGCAACTACGAGGCAGCGTTCCGCACCATCATGCAGGACAATCCCTTCCCCACCGTGATGGGTCGGGTGTGCTACCACACCTGCGAAGGCGCCTGTAACCGCAAGGACGTCGACGAAGCGGTCGGCATCAACGCGGTCGAGCGCTTTATCGGTGACGAAGCCCTGCGCCACGGCTGGACCGTGGATACCCAGCCAGACACCGGCAAGAAGGTGATGGTGATCGGTGGTGGTCCCGGCGGATTGTCCGCTGCTTACCACCTGCGCCGCATGGGTCACGCCGTGACCGTATTTGAAGCCGCCCCCAAGGCCGGTGGCATGCTCCGTTACGGCATCCCCAAGTATCGCCTGCCGCGCGAAAAACTGGCTGGCGAGATCGGTCGGATCGAAAAACTGGGCGTTGAAATCAAGACCCACAGCCCGGTTGCCAACGTCGCCGAGACCATGAAGGAAGGCGCGTTTGACGCCTGCTTCCTGAGCTTCGGCGCCCAGGTCG
>Ga0326597_10004993_pt1 | contig 18544 bp, 17 predicted proteins | sample RVTome_12_FD_203789 | JGI IMG/M metagenome (GOLD analysis project Ga0326597, IMG submission 203789) | Soil microbial communities from uranium-contaminated site in the Upper Colorado River Basin, Wyoming, United States - RVT100D185 | ecosystem: Environmental > Terrestrial > Soil > Contaminated >... | reverse complement strand
ACGGCCCCCGATCCCACCCCGCCCCCACGCCACCCGCCCGCTCTCGGACGAGACCCGCCACGGCATGCCGGCCGCGGGTCAGCCGACCGCCTTGTCGAGATGCGCGCGGAGGATGCCGATCACGCTGCCGGCCAGCTCCAGGGCCCGCTGGGCGTCTTCCCGGCGATAGCTCTGCGAGGGAATCCAGATGGGGAGCTCGGGGCGCTGGAAGAGCGGGAAGCGCACCCGCGCACCGTGGCGCTCCAGGGCGTCCACCGCCCGTCCCACCTCGTCGGCCTGCGGAAGTTCCGCGCCGTATACTGCCTTGAAGAGGGACGACATGTTGTGGTCCGTGGTGTAGATGCCGCGGACGGCCAGGCAGGCCTTCACCATCTTCTCGGCCGCCTGCTGGGCCAGGAAGATGGTGCGGCTGTGGTACTCGGTGCCCGCCAGGAGGTTTGCCACCTTGAAGTCCACATCGCACTCGATGAGGTAGGCCTTGGCGATGGCGCGCGGCTCGTGCATCGGTCCACACCCCCCTGCCAACCGCCGTTCCGGCCGCGATTGGTCCGGTTGACTGTAGGCGAAAGGCCCCCGGGTGTCAATCAGCCGGGCAGGCCGGGCGGGCCGCCGGCGGGGCGAAGGGCCTCGAAGAAACGCGCCACCTCGTCGCGGGGAAAGGCGGGGAGCGGCGCGGCGCGGCCCCCCGCCACCAGCCATCGGCCCTCCCCCGCCGGGAGCGCCTCGCCGATGGTCGCGCAGGCGATCCCCGCCGCGACCAGCGCGGCCGCCATCCGGTCCGCCTCGGCGGGCGGGGCCGCGATGAGCAGCGCGCCCGACGCCAGGACGCCAAGCGGGTCCAGCCTCAGGGCGGCGCAGATCGCGGCGCACTCGGACAGCACGGGGATGGCCTCGCGGTGGACCCGCACGCCGACGCCGGCGGCCTCGGCCAGCTCGTGCAGTCCGGTGGCCAGGCCGCCCTCGGTGGGGTCGTGCAGCGCGTGGGACCGTCCGGCCGCGGTGGCGACCCGCGCGTCCGGCACCACGCTGATCCCCGGCCGCCGCAGGAAGTCCCGGGCCCGCGCCAGCGTGCTCTGGTCCACCCCCGCCGCCCGCAGCGCCTCGGGCCGCTCGCGCGCCAGGACCGCCATGCCCTCCACGGCGATCCCCTTGGTCAGCAGGAGCCGGTCCCCGGGCCGGGCGCCGGCCGTCTGCACCAGGCGGTCCCTGGCCACCTCGCCCAGCATGGACCCCACCAGCAGCGGCCGGTCCAGCCCCGCCGTGATCTCCGTGTGCCCGCCCACCAGCTCGGCCCCCACCTCGCGGCAGGCGTCCCGCACCTGATCGAACACGGCCTCGGCCAGGCCGGCCGTGGCGCGCCCCTCGGGCAGCAGCAGCGTCATCAGGAACCAGCGCGGCGCGGCGCCCGCGCACGCCACGTCGTTGGCGTTGACGTGCACCGCGTACCACCCGATGGCGTCGGCGGCGAAGGTGATGGGGTCGCTCTTGGCGACCAGGTAGCGGTCCCCCATGTCCAGCACGGCGACGTCCTCGCCGACCTTCGGGCCCACGACGACCCGCGGGTCCGCCGGAACGTGCTTCGCCAGCAGCCGGGCCAGCGCGCCGGCCGGCAGCTTCCCCACCGGAAGGATCACGCGCTCCGGAGACACGGGCGCTAGAAGGAGACGAAGGGGGCCGGAGGGATCAGGAGGAAGAAGAGCCCCCAGGTCAGGACGCCCATTACCCGGCGCACCGGATCGAGAACCGTGAGGTCGTTCAGCGGCGGCGGATGCCGGTACCCCATCACCAGGAGGAGCGACCCCCACACGGCCCAGTTCAACTGGATCTCCGAACCCAGGAGCAGGGGAAAGATTGCCATCCCGAAAAGGGCGATCACCGTCACCAGCGCGACCTTTTCGTGGCGCCGGCCCAGCACGGCATAGGTGATGTGCCCTCCGTCGAGCTGGCCGGCGGGGATGAGGTTCAGGGCGGTCACGAAGAACCCCACCCATCCGGCGATGGCGAGGGGGTGGGCCAGGACCGTGGCGCCGTCGGGAACCGGCCCCAGGATCAGCCGGGTCATCGCCTGGAAGAGGAGGGGCTCCTGGAACTCCACCACGCCGACGCCCCTGGGAAGGTGGGGGACCACCCGCGACAGGCTGAGCCCCACCACGGTGAGCGGCATCGCCAGGAAGAGCCCGGCCAGGGGCCCGGCGATCCCCACATCGAACAGCACGCGCCGGCTGGGAACCGGCGACCGCATCCGGATGATGGCCCCCATGGTGCCCATGGGAGGGAGCGGCATAGGGATGAAGAGCGGCAGGCTCACCCGCATCCCGTAGAGCCGCGCCGTGACGTAGTGTCCCAACTCGTGAAAGGCCAGGATGGCCATGACGGCGGCAGCGTACCACGTGCCGCCCACCAGGAACGTCGTGACGACCGTGGCAAGGAAGAGCACCGCCGGCAAGGCCCATCGCCGTGGTCCCGTCGGCTGGGGGGCCGGCGGCAGCCGCAGCAGGGTCAGCTCGTCGGGGCGCAGGAGTTGGGGCACGTAGCCCTGCGGCCGCAGGCGCTCCGAGAGGATGGCGAAGGCCTCGTCGGGGGCCACCAGGAGGCGCCCGCGGAAGCGCAGCAGCCCGTCGCGCGCCGCCCACTCCTCGGCATGGAAGACACCGGCGAGCTGGCGGGCCAGCAGGAACTGCCATTCCTCGATGGGGGTGGGCCCGGGGGGAAACTGCATCGCGGCATCCATATTACGTCGCCAGTGCGCTGAACACAACCACCAGCACGCAAGAGCGTTCGAACGTTCGACTGTTCGGATGTTCGGGCGTTCGGGCGGCAGGCCGTCCGCGACCGGTGAAGGAAGGCCATGCCTGCTTCGCCATGATCCTGATCTGCGCACTCCGGCGCCGGCCCCGGCGAACGTTCGAACTCTCGAACGTCCGAACGCCTTTGGTGGCAGCCGGCGGGTCAGACGGGCAGCAGGCGGAGGCTGCCCCCGGCGCGGCGGGCCTCGTCCAACGGCAGGAAGCGCATCGGGAGGTACTCGCCGCGCCGCCACAGGTCCACCTGGTCCGCGTAGTGGGGCGAGAGGGGATCGCCGGAGCTGCCGCCGGGGATGATCCAGCGCGAGGCCTCGGGATGCCTGCAGTCCACGATAAGGCGCACACTGGGGCCCACCAGGGGCGCGTAGGGCGCCGCCGGCACGTAGGCGGCCAGGTTCACCGTCATCCCGTCGCCCGGCAGGGGAAACGGTCCCCGGTTCAGCCGCAGCCACCGCCCCAGCGCACGGCCCAGCGGATGGCCCACGGCGCCCATGGGGTGCGCCAGCGTGAGGGCGTGCGCCGCGCCCCACCGCCACGCCGCCGGGTCCGGCCCCTGCCGCGCCTCCAGCTCCCCCCAGGCGGCGGCCAGGGCCGCCTCGACGGTCGCCGCCTTCCCCTCCGGGTACCACTCCGGGTCCTCCCCCAGCAGCACGGCGTCCGCCGCCGCCACCGCCAGGTGGAAGATGGAGAAGTAGAACTCGAACAGGCCGGGCGCGGCCGCATCCAGCGCGGGGCGGATGATGCGCCGCAGGAGCTGCGCGTACCAGGCGTGGTAGAGTGCCGCCTCGGCGGAGTCGGCCTCCATGGCTCCGTCCCACGCCAGGAGCCGGGCCGCCGCCGCGCGCGCCGCGGGTTGCGCGAACCGGTGGTGCAGGGGCGCCAGCAGGCCGGCCACCAGCGCCCGCGCCTGCACCGAGACCACGTCCGCCTGGATGGCCGCCAGGGTCTCGGGCGTGTGCCGCGCCCCGTCGCGGAGCCGCTCGCGGATGCGGGCGGCGCGGTAGGGCGGCTCGGGGAAGAGCGGCAGGTCGTTGCCCGCGCCGTCCGCGATCACAAGGTGGTTCGCCGTGGCCAGGAATCCGCAGGTGGGGTTCATGCCATTGGGGTTCTCGTCGAAGCTCCGCACCCCGTCCCACTCGTGCCGGCCCGAGGCTCCGTCCACGGGGCCGGCGGCCCCCGGGCCGGGCCGGCGCGGGATGCGGCCCCCGCAGACGTAGGCGATGTTGCCCTCGGTGTCGGCCGCCACGAAGTTCTGGGCCGGCACGCTGTAGCCCCGCAGCGCCTCCACGAACTCGGCCGCCGTGCGCGCCCGGTTGGCCCGGCCCACCACGTCCATCCCCGCCCACGGCTCCAGGCCGGTCCACCGCAGAGCCAGCACGCGCCCGCCGCGCGCGGCCGGCAGGACATCGGACAGGACCGGGCAGCGCGCCCCACCGTGCTCGGTGAACCGCACGGTGTGCCGCCGCGGCTCCGCCTTCCCCCGGATGGCGACGGCCTCTTCGGCGCGGTGGAACGGCCGGGGGCCCGCCGGGCCGAGATACCGCCCGGGGTCGCCCGGGTCCACGGTCTCGACGTAGAGGTCCGCGTCGTCCAGCATGGTGTTGGTGAGGCCCCACGCCACGCGCCCGTTCCACCCCAGCAGCGCGCCGGGGATGCCGGGCAATGCCGCGCCGGCCAGCCGCCCCTCCGGCCACTCCAGGGTGAACTGGTACCACACGCAGGGCAGCCGCAGCGGCAGGTGGGGATCGTTGGCCAGGAGCGCGCCGCCCGCGGCCGTGCGCCCCGGCCCCACCACCCAGTTGTTGCTGCCGAGGCCCGGCCCGCCGCCCAGGGGCGCTCGCACCGCCTCCGTCACGGCCAGGAGGCCCAGGGCGTCCTCCCAGGGCGATGCCCCACCGTCCAGGATGGCCGGGCCGCGTTCGGGATAGCCCGGCAGGATCCGGGCGAGTCCGGGATGCCGTTTCAGCCGGTCTATGGCCAGGTGGCAGGGCACGCTGAGGCTCAGCATCCAGGCGATAAGCCGCGCGGCACAGAGCGAATCCGCCTCGCTCCACGCCTCCGGCACGTAGCGGAGCAGCACACATTCGAGGGGATAGTCGCCCCGCGCGATGGCCGCGTCGCGCGCGGCGTTGGCCCCGGCGGTGAAGGCGCGCAGGAGGCGCGCCCCCTCCGCGCCGTGCTGGGCGAGGTCCGCCTCGGCCAGCCGCCGGAGGCCGATGGTGCGGTAATAGCAGTCCGCCCCGGACATGGTGAGGCCGGCCAGCATCCCCGAGATGGCGCCGCGCCCCAGCGGCAGGTCGCCGAAGAGCTCGGCCAGGCGCCCCGAGGCCGTGCGGCGCCACAGGTCCATCTGCCACCAGCGGTCCCGCAGCATGGCGTAGCCCAGCGCGAAGAAGGTGTCGGCCTCGCTGCCCGCGTAGATCCGGGGAATGCCGTGGGCATCTCGGCAGATCCACGTCTCGCCGGCAAGGCCGGCCACGCGCGCCTCCGCGGGGGGCGCGCCGGGCCGCGCCGCCCGCGCCGGGCGGAGCCGGGCGGCGAGGGAACGGAGGGCCAGCCTCAGGAAGGCCGAGGGCGGGATGCGCATCCGGGGCGTCGGGCCGGCGTGCGGGATCGGCGCGCGAAGGGGCGGGCCGGCGAAATCAGTCCCACTGCAGGATGCCCCGACCCTCGCGGTAGTAGAAGTTCACCGAGATGGGAAGTCCCCTGGGAAGCTCCTCCCGCATACGGGGAGGGAACGGGCGGAACGGGGCGGCGTCGCTGATGGCGCTCATGGCGGCCTGGTCCAGACCGGTGAGGCCTGAAGAGTGTTCCAGTTGCAGGTCCTGGACCTTGCCGTCGGGAAGGACCAGGAACGTCACCACGGCCAGGGACGAGATCCCGTAGGGGGGGACCTTCCACGCCCGCTCGATGTCCTTCTTCACCGCCAGCCCCCACGTGGCGTACTTGAAGCGGAAGGTCTCGAGGCCGGGCTCGCCGCGGCCGGTCGCATCGCCGGCCGTGCCGGGATCATCTACAGGCGCTCGGTACCCCAGGGGAAGGCCGGCAATCTGATCCCGAAAGGGCCGAGCAGGGAGCCGCACCTGGGGTGCGGCAACGCGCCCTCCGGGAGCGGGGCCGTCGCGAGGGACCGCGGCCGGTGGCGCCTGCGGCGCGGCGGAGGGCGCCGACTGAATCACGGAAGTGCGCCCGGACGGGAGCGGCTCGGCTTTGGCCACCTTCGTCTCTTGTCCCGCCGCAGGTGGCGAGGCGCCCGGGCCGGCTTCGGCGGGCGGAAGCGCCGGGAGGCGCACCGCCTCCTCCCCGCGGAGGGGCGGGGCGGGCGGCCTCGCGGGAGTCTTCGACACGGTCTCGGAGTCCGGCGCCGCCCCCTTGGCCGCCGGGCCGCCGGGCCGGTCGTAGAGGCCGGCGAAGCGCTTGCTCCGCGGGGCCTGCTCCACCTTCGGCTTGGGGGCCTCCACGAGTTCCGGCGGCGCCTCGGGCCGCGCCGTCTCCCTTCCGGGGCCGGGCAGGGCGGAAGGCGCAGCGGGCACGGCCGGGGCGGCAACGGCCGGGGCGGGCGCTGGCGGATCGACCAGGCGGACCTTCAGCGGGCGTTCCGAGGGGACGGAGAAGTGGAGGCCCAGGCCGAACAGCAGCACCAGGCCCACCCCGTGCGCCACCAGGGACGACACCAAGAACCGGGGGAGCCGCCGCTCCTCCCCGGGAAAGGTGCCCCCCATGCCGACCACCGCCGTGCTCATCCGCCGAAGGCTCCCGGTGTTCCGCCCTGCCCCCCGGAACCCTCGCATTATAGGACACCGCGTCCCCCGGAATCAACGCCCGCTGGCCGCACGCCCGCTGGCCGCAAGAGTTGGGGGCTGGCCGGTGGGGGTTGGGCGGATGGCGGATGGCCATTTTGTCTTTCGCGCGAGGTATGCGACAATGCGTTCCAAACACTGCCGGGGGACGCGCGGCGTCCCCCACATTCGAGGAGCGCACAGAGAACCATGATGAGATCCCGATCGTATGGAGCGCGTTTGAGCATCCGGGCTGGCCAGCGGCGTCGGCCCGGGGCCGCGGCCCTGGCGGCCGCCCTGGCGGCGTGGCACCTCGCGCTGGCGGTCGCCGCGGCGGCGGCGGCCCAGGGGCCCGAGGGCGCCGCGGGCAAGGCCGGCCCCGGGGCGGCCTTCACCCCCGAGTCCTTCCAGGCCGCGTCCGTCATCCTGATGGACGCGGACACGGGCACGGTGCTCTTCGCCAAGGAGCCGCACCAGCGCAGGCCACCCGCCTCGGTGCTGAAGATGATGGTGGCCCTCGTTGTCCTGGAACAGGTGCAGGCGGGGAATCGCAAGCTCGACGAGCAGGTGCCCACCTCTCGGCGCGCCGCAGCCATGGGCGGGTCACAGGTATATCTGAAACAGGGCGAGGTCTTCTCGTTGGAGGACATGCTGAAGGCGGTCGTCATCGGGTCCGCCAATGATGCGGCCGTGGCCGTGGCCGAGCAGGTCTCCGGGACCGTGGAAGGCTTCGCGGACCTGATGAACGCCAAGGCCGAGGCCCTGGGGATGAAGGACACGCGGTTCGTGACGCCCCACGGCCTGCCGCCGGGCCGCGACCAGGAAGGCGATGTCTCCAGCGCCCATGACATGGCGCTCCTCGGCCGCGCCCTGGCGCGGCATCCTCAAGCACTCCAATGGGCCGCCACCAAGGAGGCACCCTTCCGGGAGGACAAGTTCATCCTCCGCAACCCCAACAAGCTGGTGGGCGTCTTCTCCGGGCTGGACGGCCTGAAGACCGGCCATTTCAAAGAGGCGGGATACAACCTGGCGGCGACGGCCGAGCGGAACGGGCTCCGCCTGGTGGCCGTGGTGATGGGCGGGGTCTCGGGGCAGAGCCGGTTCGACGAGACGGCGCGGCTCTTGAACTGGGGCTTCAACGTCGTGCGGCGCGAGGTGGTCGTGAAGGCCGGCGAGGAGATCGCCCCGGTGAAGGTGACGAAGGGCGTGGAGCCCGCGGTGAAGCTGGTGACGGCGGGCCGCGTGACCCTCTTCCAGTTGCCCGGGAACTCCGCCAGGCCCGAGCGGGAGGTGCAGGCGCCGCCGAGCGTGGCCGCGCCGGTGGAAGCGGGCCAGAAGATCGGCACGCTGGCCGTGAAACAGGACGGCCAGGTCGTGGGTCAGACGGACCTGGTGGCCGCCAAGACCGTCCCGCGGGCGAGCCTGCTGCAGCGCATGCTCTTCTTCTGGCGATAGCGGCCGGCTCCGTGCGGTCCCCCACCGGCGGCGGCGCGTCCAGGGATCCCACGACGGCCGGGGCGGCGGGCTGGGGCCTCGCCCTCGTGAGCGCGGCCACGGTCTCCTGGGGGACCACCGGGGCCGTCATGGCGGCTGTGGGGCACCGGGGCACGCTGAGCCCGCTGGCCGTCGGTTCCCTCCGCCTCGCGATCGCCGGACCGCTCCTGCTGGCGCTGGCCCGCGTGACCGGCGCCTTCGGCGAGCGGCGCCTGCCTCCGCACCTGCCCCGCCTGGCCCTGATGGGCGCCGCGCAGGCCGCGTTTCAGGTGGGCTACTTCGGCGCCGTCCCCCACATCGGGGTGGCCTCCACCGCCCTGGTGGCCATCTGCGCCTCCCCCATCCTGATCGCCGCCCTCGCCGTCTGGATCCTCGGCGAGCGGCTCACCGCCCGCGTGCTGCTGGCCATGGGCGGAGGGATCGCGGGTACGGTCCTGCTGGTGGGCGGCCGGTTGAACCTCGGCGGGATCACACCGGCGGTGGCCGCCATCGGAACGGGTCTGGCCCTCGGCGCCGCCGTCGCGTACGCGCTCTACGTCGTGCTGGCCAAGGCGCTGGTGGGCCTACTGCCGCCCTTCGCGATCACCGGCGTGAGCTTCGCCCTCGGGGCGGTTTTCCTTCTCCCGGCGGCCCTCGCGGAACCGGCGCTCTGGACGGCGGTGCGACCCGTCTGGCCGCACCTGGCGTACCTAGGCATCGTGCCCACCGCCCTGGCCTATGCGCTCTACATCCGCGGGTTGCAGACCACCTCGGCCACGGCGGCCAGCGTCTGCGCGCTGCTCGAGCCACTCACCGCGAGTGTCATCGGGCTGGTCGTCTTCGGCGAATCGATGGGCCCCCAGGGGTTCGCGGGGGGCGCCCTCCTCCTGGGCGCCGTGGCCTACCTCCTCCTGGGCGCCCCCAGCCGCGGCTGATCCCCTCGACCCTCCCCGACGCTGCGCCCCGGCGTTACGAACGGTCCCCGGCGCAGCGGTCAGGCCGGGGGTTCATAGATGACGACCCGGACGGGGGTGGGGTTGAAGCCGTTGCAGGGATTGTGGGTCTGCGGGCAGTTGGAGATGACCGCCAGCGCCTTGTGCTCGGCGCGCAACTCGACGTAGTCGCCTGGCTTGGACTTTCCCTCCACGATCCCCATGGTGCCGTCGGCCTGCACGGGGACGTTCATGAAGAAGTTGATGTTGGCCACGATGTCCTTCGGGCCCATCCCGTGCTTCGCCAGAGCGCGCAGGAAGTTGGCGTAGCAGCTCGGGGTGGCGTCCACGTTGTACCGGAACTTGTTACTGTACGCGCTGCACGCGCCGCCAATGGTGTCGTGGCCCCCGGCCGTGTCCGCCACCATGGTGAAGAGCTTCTTGGCCTTGATGGTGTAGATGCCGTGGCCGGTGGTGAGATAGATGTTCTTGTTGTACTTCATGGTATCGGCGGCGTTGTATCGGTCCGTGGGGTCGTCGGCGTCGTAGCAGAGGAAGTCCACCGCTTGCTTCCCCTCCAGGTCCACGATCCGGAGCACCTGTCCGGGCGTGAGGATGGCGGACCAATCCGTGTTGGGCGGCAGGACCGTGTCCTGCACGATCCGCCCTGGGGGTGTGGCCGTTGCGGCGCTGGGAGTTGCCATGGGTCACCTCCTGGGGCCTCCGGGGACGCCGGGGCCCGCTGAGACGCCGCCTGGTCACGAGGCGGCAGTCGGTCGTCCCGTGCAGTCCGGGGGCTCGTGGTCAGTTCGGGTCCGGGCCATCTCGCGGAAGGTGTGTTCGTAGCCGGGCGGGGAGAAGGTCCAGGTGAGCTTGAGCGGCTCCCCCTCCAGGGCCCCGATCTCATGCCATGCGCCCTGCGGGAAGAAGACGGCCGTCTCGGGGCCGACCTCGAAGACCCGCCCATCCAGCGTGACCCGCGCCCGCCCCGCGTAGACGAACAGCAATTCCTCCGCGTCGGGATGGTTGTGCATGGGGATGAGGCCGCCCGGGTCCATCTCCTGCACGCCCATGGAGAGATGGCGGTTCCCGGTTCGGTCCGGCGCGATCAGGATCGTGAGGGGCCGCGCGTGGGCGTCCCCGATCCGCAGGTGTTCACCCTCCTCGCGCTTGACGATCGTCCCCATCGCCGTGTCCCCTCTCTACCCCCCCAGGTACGCCCGGCGCACGTGCGGGTCCGCCAGCAGGTCCCGCGCGTCGCCCTGCAGGGGGATCTGGCCGGTCTCCATGACGTAGGCCCGATCGGCCATGCGGAGCGCGAGGTTCGCGTTCTGCTCCACCATCAGGACCGTCGTGCCGCGCCCCCGGATCTCCTGGATGATCCGGAAGGTCGTCTCGACCATGAACGGCGCGAGGCCGAGGGACGGCTCGTCGAACAGGAGGAGCCGGGGCCGGGACATGAGGGCGCGGCCGATGGCCAGCATCTGCTGCTCGCCGCCGCTGAGGGTCCCCGCCAGTTGGCGCTCCCGTTCCTCGAGGATGGGAAAGTGCCCGAAGATCGCCTCCATGTCCGCGGCCACGTCGCGGCCGGCACGGCGGACGTAGGCGCCCATCTCGAGGTTCTCCGTCACCGTCATCTGCGGAAAGACGCGGCGGCCCTCGGGGCAATGCGCCACCCCCAGGCGGAGGATGTCCTCGGGAGTCCGGTGAGTGATCTCCGTGTCCTCGAAGAGGATCCGGCCGGCCTTGGGGTGGACGAGGCCGGAGATGGCCTTGAGGGTGGTGGACTTGCCGGCGCCGTTAGCGCCGATGAGGGTCACCAGTTCCCCGGCCCGCACCTCGAGGCTGACGCCCTTCAGGGCCTCCACCTTCCCGTAGGCGCAGCGGACCGCCTCAAGCCGGAGCACCGGCGCCCTCCCCGCCCAGGTAGGCCTGGATCACCGCCGGGTCGCGGCGGACCTCGGCCGGGGACCCCTGCGCGATGAGCTGCCCGTGGTTCAGCACCAGGACCCGATCCGAGATCCCCATCACCAGGCGCATATCGTGCTCCACCAGGAAGACCGTGATGCCCTGGTCGCGGATGCGCCCGATGAGCCGCATGGTGGATTCCTTCTCCGCCGGGTTCATGCCCGAGGCGGGCTCGTCCAGCAGGAGCATCCGGGGGCGGGCCGCCAGGGCGATGGCGAGCTCCAGGAGGCGTTGCTCGCCGTAGGGGAGCGAGGCGGCCAGTTCCTCCCGGCGGTGGGCGATGCCCACGAAGGCCATCACCTCCTCCGCCGCCTCGCGCAGCCGCGCCTCCTCCGCCCGCACGCGCCGCAGGTCCAGGAGGATGGCCCCGAGCCGGCTGGCGCCCCGCAGGTGAAGGCCCATCAGCACGTTCTCGCCCACGGTGACCTGCGCGAAGAGGCTCGTCTTCTGGAAGGTTCGCACGAGGCCGCGCCGCGCCACCTGGTGGGGCCGGAGTCCGGCGATGGGTTCGCCGGCGAAGGTCACCGTCCCGGCCGTCGGGGCCAGGTAGCCCGTGATCGCGTTGAACGCGGTTGTCTTCCCGGCGCCGTTGGGGCCGATGAGGCTCACCACGGCCCCTTCCGGGACGCCGAAGCTCACGCCCGCCAGCGCCTGCACGCCGCCGAACCGCACGTCCAGGGCCGAGACCTCGAGGGTGGACCCGGTCATGGGGCTCCGGCCCGCCGCTCCTTGAGGTACGGGACGATCCCGCGCGGCATGAAGATCACCAGGAGGATCAGGATGGCGCCGTACACCGTCATCTGGAATTGCTGGGCCTCCCGGAGCACTTCCGGTACGGCCGTGAAGATCACGGCCCCCGCCACGGGGCCGAGCAACGTCCCCTTGCCGCCGGCGATGACCATGATGACCATGGTGATCGTGTAGGAAAAGAGAAATACCTCGGGCCCGACGAAGGAGACGTAATGGGCGTAGCAGCTCCCGGCCGCGCCCGCCATCGCCGCGGCCAGGACGGTGGCCAGCACCAGCGTGCGAAACGCGTCCACCCCAACCGATTCGGCCAGCGCCTCGTTCTCCCGCAGCGCCACGAACGCGCGCCCGATCCGGGACCGCACCACCCGGGAGGCGATGCCATACGACAAGGCGGCCAGGGCCAGGACCAGCCAGTAGTAGGCCCCCTTGCCGTGGAATGGGATGCTGGCCATGGTCCCCAATCGGATGCTGGGGGGACGAATCCCTGGGAGGCCGAGCGGCCCCTGGGTCAGTTCCATCCAGTTGAGGCTGACCAGCCGGACCACCTCGGCGAAGCTGATGGTGACCAGGACGAAATAGGCGCCGCGCAGCTTGAACGCGAGGCGGCCGATGAGGAGCCCCGACAGCCCGGCCGCCACCGCCGCGGCGGGCAGGCCGACCCAGAACGACAGGCCCAGGTGCACGTCCAGCAGCGCCGAGGTGTAGGCCCCGATCCCGAAGAAGGCGGCGTGGCCCAGGGAGAGCTGCCCCGTGTATCCCAGGAGCAGGTTCAGCGAGACGGCCAGGATGGTGAACAGGCCGGCCAGGATGAGGAGGTGCACGAGATACTGGTTGGTCAGCCACACCGGCACGCCGACGAGGGCCGCGGCGAGCATCCAGCCGCCCACCCTCCGGCCCGTGGCACGCTGGGTCGGACGCGGCATCGACGTTACCCGATCCGCTGGGCCCGGCCGAAGAGGCCCGCCGGGCGGAAGAGGAGCACGAAGATGATCATGATGAAGCCGATCCCGTCCTTGTAGCCGGAGGAGATGTAGCCGGCCCCCAGGCTCTCCGCCACGCCCAGCATCAACCCGCCGAAGGTGGCGCCCATGAAGTTGCCCAGGCCGCCCATGATCACCACGGAGAAGGCCTTCAGGGCCGCCAGGTCGCCCATGGAGGGATACACCAGGAAGATGGGCCCCAGCAACGCCCCGGCGGCCGCCGCCAGGCCGGACCCGAAGGCGAAGGTCACGGTGTGGATGCGGTGGATGTTCACGCCCATGAGGGCCGCCGCCTCCCGGTCTTGAAAGGTGGCGCGCATCGCCTTGCCCAGCTTGGTGCGCTGGATGGCCAGGTGAGAGGCGCCGATCAGGCAGAAGGCCACCACGAAGACGAAGATCCGGATGGAGTTCACGTGCAGGGGACCGACGATCAGCGGCCGCGGCGAGAAGGGATGGGGGATGCTCTGGGGGATGCCGCCCCAGATCAGCAGCTCCGTGTTCTGCATGAAGATCCAGACGCCGATCATCACCAGCATCACGGTGTCGATGTTCTCGCCCTGCAGCGGGCGCAGCACGAACCGCTCGCACAGGGCGCCGATGAGGACCCCGGCCACGATGGCGGCGGCCACCCCGACGTAGAAATTGACCCCCAGCAAGGCCAGGAAGAAATAGGCGGCGAAGGCGCCCAGGGTGTAGAACTCGCCGTGGGCGAAATTCACCACGTTCATGATGCCGAAGATGAGGGTGAGGCCGATCCCGAGGAGGGCGTAGGTGCCGCCGAGGATGATCCCGTTGAGCAGGTGCTGGAGGAGCGTATCCATGGTGTGGTCCGCCCGCCGGGGGCGCCCGGAAGCGCCCCCGGCGGGCGAGGACGAGGGGGCGCCCCTAGCTGCGCCGCATGAACGGTGGGAGGGTGATCTTGCCCTCCCGGATCTGGATCATGTAGATGCTTGGCCAGCTCTGCCCCTCGTGATCGAACTTGATGGGGCCGTTGAGGCCGGTCCAGGTGACCTTCTTCAGGGCGTCCCGGATGGCCGTGGGCTCGGCCTTGCCCGCGATCTCAATGGCCTTGGCCAGCGTGAAGACCGCGTCGTGTCCCCGGAAGCTCTCGGTAAGCCCCTCGAAGGGGAGGCCCCGCTTGTTCCATTCGTCCACGAAGCGCTTGGCCAGGGCCGCATCCGGCATGGCCTCGGGGAACCACGGCAGGAAGATCACGATATGGTAGCTCGCCTCGGCCGCGGGGCCCGCCAGGGTGATGAGCTTGTTGGGAGCGCTGCTGCCCCCCGTGGTGAGGATCTTCTTCTTGATCCCCAGCTCGGCGGCCTGCTTGAGGATCAGGGCGATCTGGCCCACGTCGGTGGTGACCATGATCCAGTCGGCCGGGGAGTTCTTGATCTTGGTGAGCTGCGCGTACATGTCCGTGGCCGCCTGGTCCAGGTACTCCACGGCGTGAAGCTTCCCGCCGTACTTCTTCAGGACGTCCCCGAAGGCGCCGACGGCGCCGCGGCCCCAGTCGGTGTTCACCGCCAGGAAGTCGGTGTTCATGATCTTCAGGTCCTGCGCAAGCACCTTCTCCAGCCCGGCGGCCTCCATCTCGCTGGGCGGGCTAATGCGGAACACCCAGGGATTCCCCTGCTTGGTGATCTTGATGGAGCTGGAGGTCTCCACCAGGAGGGGCACGCCGTGCTTGGCCACCACCGGCATGGCCGCCAGGGTCATGGAGCTGCCCCAGGCCCCGATGATGGCGGGGACCTTGTCCCGCACGATGAGCTTCTCGGCCGCCGTGACGGCCTCCTTGGGGTCGGACTTGTTGTCTTCGATGACGAGCTGGATCTTCCGGCCCAGCACGCCCCCCCGCTCGTTCACCCAGTCGGCCCCGATGCGGGCCCCGTTGGCCACGAAGTTCCCCGAGGCCGCCACCGGGCCGGAGAGGGGCTGGATCACCCCGATCTTGATCGGTTCCTGGGCGACCGCGACCGCCCCCGGGCCGGCCAGGGCCACGAGGGCCAGCAGGCCCAGGAGCATTCCCGCCAGGCTGATTCGCTTCCCATGTTTCATGGTGTGTTCCTCCCCCATGCCCGACCTGCCCCCGGAACCCGCTCCGGGGCGCCCGGGTCGGCATCCGTTGTCCCCGCGCGCCGGCCCCCCGCGGCACCCCTCCGCCCGGCGCGGCCGGCCGCCCTCGCAGACGCTGCGGCGCAGCCCCGGCTATTCCTCCGGTTCGTGCACCCGCGACCGGTCGATCACGAAATCCCGGATCAGGCCCCGCTGGGTCATCGGGTCCAGGGTCATCTCCTGCGGGGAAGCCAGCTCCGTGCAGGCCAGGCGCGTCTTGCCGTTCACCTTCACGTGGCAGGCCACGCATTTGCCGATCCGGCAGGGGCCGTAGAAGGCCACCGTCGGGTCCAGCTCCTCGTAGATGTAGGTCAGCACGTTGAGGATGCTCCACCCCTCCTGGATGGGCACCGGATAACTGTCGTAGTGCGGCGCGGCGTCCCGCTCCGGATCGAACCGCGCCACGCGGACGGTATACGTAGTGTCGGCCATCGCTATCGGGCTCCTTCCTGTTCGGAATACTTGTAGGCGGTCCGCGGCGGCTGTAGCGTGGTGATCACCGCCGGCTCGGTCCGCAGGGTCAGCGAATCCCCGTCCCGCCGCATGACGATGTTCTTCAGCCAGTTCACGCCATCGGTGTCGGGGAAGTCGCGGCGGAACATGGCCCCGCGGCTCTCCGTGCGCATCAGGCTGCCCCGCGTCACCATCTCCATCATGGTGAGCAGGTTCTCGGCCTGCAGGGCCTCCACCCACTCCATGTTGTACTTCTTCAGGGCCCGGTTCCGCACGTGGACGACCCCGGCCTGCTCCTGCAGCTCCTTCATATCCTGCAGCACCTGCTCCAGCCACCGCTGCTCCCGGACGGCGTTCAGGTAACGGTGACTCAGGTACCGGATGCGGTTGCGGAGCTGGATGGGGTTGGATCCTGAGGCCCGCTCCATGGGCGCCACGATCTTGGCGCGCAGGGCCGCCGCTTGCGCCGGGTCCGCCTCGCCCCGCCCGTCCCGCCTGGCGAAGGCGGCCGCCGCGTGGCCCGCCCGCGGGCCCCAGACCTGCGTCATGGTGAGGGCGTTGCCTGAGACGCGGTTCCCGCCGTGGAACCCCCCGGTCCCCTCGCCCGCGGCATAAAGGCCCGGGATGTTGGTCTCGCAGTGCTCCGTCACCCGGACCCCGCCGTTCCAGAAGTGGCACGCCGGGGCGCACTCGATGGCGTCCTGCGTCAGGTCGGGGAGGAACTTCTTCATGTCGAAGGCCCCGTACCGCCAGCGGGCCATGGATTCGGGCAGGAAGCTCTTGGCGTTCTCCATGATGTTACGGGGGATGTGCTTCAGCGAGATGTAGGTGCCGTCGTTGGGCCCGCCCCGCCCCTCCAGCACCTCCACCATGGCGGCGATGGAGTTCACGTCCCGCGTGGTCCACGCCAGCCGCTCCTTGTCCCACTTCAGCATGTACTCCTGGCCCATGCGGTTCATCGCCTTGGCATCCAGGTAGGCGCTGAGCAGGTAAGGATAGTCGATGCTATTGACGGCGTCGGGCTTGATCATCACGTAGGGTAGCATCATGGGGAATTCCATGTCTTGCAGCTCGGCGCCGGCCCGGTAGGCGGCCGCCATCCCGTCGCCGGTCAGCTCGTCCGGCGCCGTGGTGTACCGGTACATGCGCATCGCCCCGCCCGCGCAGATGATCACCGCGCCGGCCTCGAAGGCCACCACCTTCCCGTTCCGGTAGTCCAGGCCGATGGCCCCCACACAGCGGCCGCCGCGGAGGAGCAGGTCCGTGACCATGGTGGTCTCGAGCAACGAGATGGCCGGCCGGGCCAGGATCTGCTTCGTGAGGGCCTTGGCGATCTCGGGCCCCTCGATCCAGATGCCGCGGGGATAGCGGTGTCCCGGGGCGTGGGTCAGCTTGTCCACCTTGGCGCCCCAGTCCACCAGCTCCTTCACGCGGGGGCCGGCCTCGTCGCAGTGGATCTCCACCAGGCGCTGGTTGCCGATATAGTCGCCCTCCCGGACCATGTCCTCGAAGAACTTCTGGGGGCTGTCCTCCGGGTGCGCCCCCGGCAGGGCGAAGAGCTTCAGGATGGTGGCGCTGTCCACGTCGATGTCGGCGTCGGCCGTGAGGGTGGCGCCGCACTTCCCTACGAAACCCTTGGTGGCCACCAGCACCTGCGCGCCGTCGTCGGCCGCGGCGATGGCGGCGCGGGCCCCCGTCCCCTCGCTCCCGATGACCAGGACGTCCGTGCGGATCACCTGGTCCACGATGTCATCAAGCCTCGGCATCATTCCCCTCCGCTGTTTCTCCCATCGGTCTCTGCCTGGAATGGTCCCGCATTCTGCAAGAGACCCCCAGGGCTCTCAGACGGCCGGGGATGAACCCCGGCCCTACACCAGACGCGATCGGGACGTAGGGACCGGCTTTACGCCGGTCCGGGCTGGACCCCCAGCACGATGTTCACCGGCCAGCCCGGAACGCGAAGCGCGCGGCGCTACCCGATCCGGCGCAGTTCGCGGGAGGTGACGGTGAGGTTCTCGCACCCGCCGGCGGTTACCGCCACGTTCTCCTCGCAGATGTACGCCCCATGTTCCAAGACCCATCCCGGCTCGACCGTCACCACCATGCCGGGCTCCAGCACCGTGGCGTCGTAGCCGGCCACGTGGGGCGGCTCGGTGCTCATCAGGCCCATACCGTGCCCCAGCCGGCCGGCGGCGAAGGTGAATTCCAGGCCGAGGCGCCTTGCCTCGGCGTTGCACGCTTCCACGACGGTCCCCACGGGGACGCCGGGCCGGACGGCCTCGACGCCCTTGGCGGTCACCTGGACCACCTGCGCCCAGTTCCGCCGCTGCGCCTCGGTGGGCGGGCCGACCACGGCCGCGCGGCAGTGATCGGTCCAGTAGCCGTTGAAGACGACCCCCAGGTCGATCCAGATCATGTCGCCCGGCTGGAGCCGGCGATCCGTCGGCATCCCGGCAACCCGATCGTAGTTGCCCGGGCCCGAGGTGGCCATGATGAACCCGACCTCGGCGTTCTCGTGAACGATGGCCTCTGCCAGCAGTGCGGCGAAGGCCTTCTCGGTCATCCCGGCCTTCGCCGTGGTGAAGGCGTGATCGTAGGCGCGCGCGGCGACGGCCGCGGAGCGGCGCATGGCCTCCAGCTCGGCCGCCGACTTGATGATCCGCAGCCCCCACAGGAGGTCCGACGCGTCCACAAACGTGGCCCGGGGTAGCGCCTTCTGCACGGCCACGAAGTCCTGAAACGGCAGGCCGAGCCGCTGTTCGCTGCCCAGCTCGGCCCCCCAGCGGCCCTGCCCCAGGCGCAGGCCCTCGATGGTCTCCCGCACCAGGTCGATGGGCGTCCCCGTGAGGGGCGTGTACGGGCGGAAGTCGCGAACCCAGCTATCGCGCCGGGCGTCGGCCTCCAGAAAGCCCTGGAGGATGATCACCGGTTCCCCGGCCCGGGGGAGCAGGCAGATCTCGGGACGCGTGAAGGTCGTCCACGGAGCGAAATGCCGGTGGCCCGTGAAATAGTTGAGGTTGGTCTCGGCCGTGAGGAACAGCCCGTCCAGCCCGGCGGCCTCCATCCGGGCCTGGGCCGCCCGGCACCGCCGCTCATACTCCTCGCGCGGGAACTCCAGGCGCATCCGCCGTCTCCAACCGTTCTTGCGAACAGTTTCCTGAGAACCGATCCCACCCGGGCTCCAGAGAGAGCTTCGGGCTCCTCCGCCAAAGATCTTCCTGCGACGTAGGGCGGCAGCTCGTCTGCCGCCGCGCCGAACGCTGGTGTCATTCACGGCGGCACACGAGGTG
>Ga0326597_10004992_pt1 | contig 18544 bp, 12 predicted proteins | sample RVTome_12_FD_203789 | JGI IMG/M metagenome (GOLD analysis project Ga0326597, IMG submission 203789) | Soil microbial communities from uranium-contaminated site in the Upper Colorado River Basin, Wyoming, United States - RVT100D185 | ecosystem: Environmental > Terrestrial > Soil > Contaminated >... | reverse complement strand
TTAGCGTGTAATAGAGTAATAGCCCCGAATACTGTGCCCTGGATAATCGTCGTATCACCATGCTGACGGAATAAATCGATGCTCCCGGATTTGATGGATACCTCAAAAGGCGCGGATCTATATATTAGTTAATCCGTGAAGCTTTTAAAATGAAACGTAGGGAGATGTTCTGCGGTAGAGCCCGCTGTTACTCTATGCACGGTTACCAGTTGCGGCCGAGTTTGAGACACAGCAGAGGTGACTTAGTGAGCGACTCGAGGCGCGTATGATCGTCTATCGACTGTTTAATCGGCGGTACCTTCCGCCTGTCGGTGTGGTGTTTCACAGTACCGCGCTCTATTGCGGTCTGCGTCATATCAAAAGAAAGACGCTAGGGATGCCGGCGTGGGTCGAATGAGGATGACCTTGCATACTCATTATCGACGAGCCAATTTCAGTTCTACAAGGCTGTGGATAGACGTTGTTTTTGACAAGGCCATAGTGCGGTGAAGGTCGCCTATATTGTTGGTTCTTTTCCGGCACCGTCGCAGACATTTGTGGCAAACCAGATCCTCGGCGTCGAGAAATGCGGGCATGACGTAACTATCTACACAACTGATCATCCAAAGAATAATATGTCCGCGCTTGTCGAGATTGATAGATTAGCAAGGCGTACCCATTCGATTTGCCCACCTAGGAACTATGTTATCCGGCTGTTCAAGGTACTCGGGCTCCTGGTCATGTACGGCTGGCGTGCACCGAGGGTTGTAGCACGCGCGCTGAATGTCATTAAGCACGGACGCCTGGCGGTGTCGTTGTGGTTGCTGCATGCCGCTTTAACGTTGGTACGCATCGGGGAACGAAAATACGACATTATTCATTCCCAGTTTGGACCGTTCGGTCTGTACGCGCTGAGACTCCTAGAGATTGGTGCTATCGAGGGTGTATTGGTGACATCTTTCAGAGGTTACGACGCTACTCAAAACCTGCGCGCCGACCCTCGAAGATATGCAGAGCTATTCCGTATGGGCCAGCTGTTTCTTCCCGTGAGCGATTCTCTGGCACGAAAGCTGGTGGAAGCGGGCTGTGATCCATCGAAAATCCGCGTGCTACATTCTGGAATTGAATGCGCGAAGTTCAAATACTCGGAACCTCGGCGCAGCGAAGGACAGCCGACCCGGATTGTAACTATAGGGCGTCTTGTCGAGAAAAAAGGTGTCAAGTATGCGCTGGAGGCGGTAGCGCAGATAATTGCGGCGCGGCGGACGGTTGTTTACAACATTGTCGGTGATGGTCCATATCGTAGCGAGATCGAACACCTGATCGAGCAATTTGGCATCAGCGCACATGTCCGGTTGCATGATTGGATGAGCCACCGAGAAATTGTGGCAATGATGGAGGCATCCCATATCTTGTTGGCGCCGAGCGTCACTGCAGGGGACGGTGACGAAGAGGGTATCCCGAATGTCATTAAGGAAGCGATGGCCGTTGGACTTCCGGTCGTCAGCACGAAACACGCCGGCATCCCTGAGCTTGTGGTAGACGGCGAGTCGGGGTTTCTCGTTCCCGAGCGCAGTGTCGATGATCTCGCCGAACGAATAACATATCTCTGCGACCATCCCGAAATCTGGCCACAGCTGAGTCGCGCAGCGCGGCGCAGGGTGGAAGCCGAGTTCGATATCGGCAGATTAAGCGTCGACCTGGTTGGTCTGTATGAGGACTTGATCGGGCAGCATGGTGAACAAGCGCTCAAGGGATATCATGGATCGCCGGTGGAGTTGAATTCGGGAAATGGCGGATCACCTCGACCCATTCAGCGGGGTCACGGTAACTGACCATGTGTGGAATTAGCGGGATCATCGGCGTCAAATCAAAAGTGGATACCAAAGCGGTTGAGCGCATGGTCGCGTCGCTTTCGCACCGCGGTCCCGACGGGCACGGGATACTGAACCTGGGTGAGTGCCAGCTTGGCCACACGCGCCTGAGCATCATCGATCTCGAGGGCGGCGTGCAGCCGATGAAAGACGCGAGCGGACGTTATGCCATCACGTTCAATGGCGAGATATACAACTACCAGGAACTGCGCGAGGAACTGCTGAAGGAAGGACATCGCTTCAATACTCATTCTGACACCGAAGTGATTATGTCCGCCTATGCGGAATGGGGTGCCCGATGTCTTGACCGGTTCCGTGGCATGTTTGCCTTTGCGATCTGGGATACGAAAAAAAGAACACTTTTTGCCGGCCGCGATTTATTTGGCGAGAAACCGTTTTATTATGCGCTAGCACCCACCGGGTCGCTTCTGATTGCCTCGGAGATCAAGGCGCTTCTTGCCTCGGATCTTATCTTGCCTCGACTTGATCTCATGTCCGTGGATGCCTTCCTCGCGTTCGGTTATGTCCCGCCTGATCGGACGATTTATGAAAACGTGCGTACGCTGCCACCGGGGCACTATCTTGAGTGGGACGATCAAGGTACGCGCGTCATCCGTTACTGGTTTGCGCGTTTCGATGCACAGCAGATAACAGTGGACGATGCGGCGGTCCGTATGCGGGCGCTTTTGCAGCAGGCGGTGCAACGCCAAATGGTCGCTGACGTTCCAGTCGGTGCTTTCCTGAGTGGCGGACACGATTCGAGCACTGTAGTGGCTCTCATGCAGCAACTTTCCAGTCAACCCGTGAAGACTTTCTCGGTGGGGTTCGGAGAATATATCAACGAACTGCCGTACGCTCGCGCGGTGGCAGACCTTTATCGTACCGAACATCACGACATCGATCTTGGGACACCGCCCGTGGCCCAATTGCTTCAAACCATGGCGGAAGTTTACGACGAACCTTTTCGGGATCCCTCGCATATACCCACGTACCTCATTTCCCAATACGCGCGGCGGAACGTGAAGGTGGTTCTCACCGGCGATGGCGCGGACGAGCTTTTCGGGGGGTATGCCTGGTACCCCCTGTTGGCTAAATCGACGGAGGTATCGGCCTCCTGGTTTGTGTGGCTTGTGCTGCGAAGCGTAAGCCGGCTTGTCGGTAATAAGGTCCGATCACTCGACCGTTACTCGCGCGCTATCGGGATCGCGGTACGGACCCCCCAGCCTTGGAGGCGATATATCAGAGAGATTACGGTGGCGGGCGAGAGCCGGCGAAGCTGGTGGGCGGAGCAGAGCATGGCATCGAGTTCTTACTTTCCCGGCGAGTACTACCGACCCCCCGCCGGCACTACGGGCATGGATGAAGTACTGCACTTTGATCTCATGTCTTTCCTGCCCGGCGACATCCTGGTCAAAGTGGATCGCGCCGCGATGGCGCACGGCCTCGAGACACGCGCGCCGTTCCTGGATCGGGATCTGGTGGAATTTGCGTTGTCGTTGCCTTCGACGCTAAAGGTCAAGGACGGCGAGACCAAGGTGCTGTTCAAGCACGCGCTTAAGCAATACTGGCCAGCTTCGTTACACAAGCGCGGCAAGCAGGGCTTTGCCGCCCCATTCCAGGCGTGGCTGGAGTTTCCGGAGATCAAGGCACTATTGCAGCGGGTCTTTGCCGACGGATCGAGGCTACGCGAGTTGTTGCCCGGCTTGCGTCCGGAACAGCAGCATGTGCGGAACTACGAGACATGGAATCTTTTGACGCTAGGGTTGTGGCTCGACAGCCACGCGATTGCAGTCTGACGCGATGCGGAGACTGTCTTTTCTGATTCTTCGATGGACAGGCATCCCTTTTTTTCTGCGGGAGTTTGTACAGCGGAAGAGAGTGACAATACTTTGCTATCACGACTTGGATCCCAAGCTCGCTGAGTTGCATATCTGCGTGCTTAAGCAGCTTTACAACATCATCCCGCTGAGCACATACATCGACGCCCGACGCAGGCATTCGGTGAAAGCGATACCTGATAAGGCACTCGTAATTACCTTCGATGACGGTCATAAGCGCAATTACAGCCTCCTTCCTTTGCTCAAGCAGCACCAAGTTCCGATTACCATCTTTCTTTGTAGCAGCATTGTGGGAACTCAGCGTCACTACTGGTGGCTGGCGTGCCCGGACATTGACACTACGTATGCCTTGAAGCATCTGGATAATAACGAGCGACTCCATCACCTTGCTGAATTCGGCTTTGAAGAAAATAGAGATTATGTTGAGCGGCAATCTCTTTCCCGAAAGGAAATCGAAGAACTAAATGCCTCTGTGGATTTTCAGGCACACAGTCGCTATCACCCGATTCTCCCAAGATGTACGAATGACCGATCCTGGGACGAAATCGCAGTCTGCAAAACCGAATTAGAGAACAACTATGGTCTCAATATTTACGCTTTCGCCTATCCGAACGGTGACTACAGCACGCGGGAAACTGTGTTGGCGAAGAAGGCAGGCTACTCGTGTGCACTCACGATTGATGGTGGATTTAACACTCTAGATACAGACATGTTCCGGCTGAAACGTCTCCGGATGAATGACGAGGCTGATATAAATGAGCTCATAGTAAAGGCGAGCGGATTTTGGAGTATTTTCGAGCGGATACTTGAGCGTGGAAAATATATTCGCGCGCAAGTATTGAACGCGACGATATTCAAAGAAACATAATGTGAGAGCTCTCAGGTATCTAGAATTAGGCAAATAGAATGGGTGTGGAGTTGACTAAAAATACAGTGGTGGGCGCGGAAAGACCGCTGGTTAGCGTGGTTATACCAACATACAACCGCGCGAGTCTATTGGAACGCGCCCTTCGAAGCGTGTTCAACCAAACTTATAATAACCTCGAAATTATCGTGGTGGATGATGCCTCGTCCGATGAGACATCGGATGTTGTCAAGACTATCCACGATGAACGAGTACGGTATCTTCGGCACGATACTAACCGGGGCGGATCGGCAGCTCGGAACACGGGGATTCGCGCGGCGTGTGGTGAGTATATTGCGTTCCTCGACGATGACGATGAGTGGGAGTCGGTTAAGACAGAAGAACAGCTAAGGATCCTTGAAGGGCAGAACTATGATGCAGTCTTGTGTACCTCTGACGAGCATGGCGCGCGACTTTCTAAATTCGAAGGCAAGAAGATTATCGATCAAGAGGATCTACGTCGTGGTCGATTCACTGCCGGAGGTACTGGCGTCCTGATGGCAAAAATTGATGTCATGAAGGAAACAATGTTTGATGAGAATCTTCCGCGATATCAGGATTGGGACGTTTTCATCCGGATTGGGCAAAAGTATCAAATCGGCTATATCAATGAACCTTTCATTCGGTACAACGAGGGCGCTCACGACCGCATAAGCAACAAGATTATTAATCTTCCGGCATCCGCGCTTGAAAGCGAGTTGCAGATGGTGCATAAACACAGAACATTTTTCGGCGAGAAGTGGTTCAAGTGGCATATCTGTCGCTTCATGCTTTACGGAATCAAGTATCGAAAAGATAAGGCGGCACATCTCGCCTATTTGGTCAGGAATTACGGTATGGCGAACGTCCTAAAGGTGCTTGCCAGGCGCATTTGGCAGAAAACGACTCACGGACTATAGGTAGCTATCGGAATCGGACAGATAACCGATGGGAGAGAGAATGACCGACACACCGCTTGTCACCGCGATTATTGCAACTTACAAGCGCGCGGGTCTCGTTTCGCGAGCCATCGAAAGTGTGCGAAGACAGGCATACTCTAACCTCGAAATCATTATTGTTGACGATGGATCACCTGACAACACGGAGTCGGTTGTTCGTGCTATCCCGGACGAGAGGATCCGCTATCTTCGTCACGAAAAAAACAAAGGACTGCCTGCGGGCAGAAATACGGGGATTCGCGCGGCGAAAGGCGATTACATCGCGTTTCTGGATGACGATGATGAGTGGCGGGTGGACAAGATCGAGAGGCAACTTCGGCTCATCGAGAAATACGATGCTGTGCTGTGCGGCGTGCTCGTCGACGGTTGGCGCCTCAGCATTCATCCGCGTCCGACGATATCTTTGGACGACTTGAGACGGGGCAGCTTCGAGCCATCCGGAATGCTGATAAAGGCGGCCGTGATCAAGGAACTCTTGTTTGATGAAAAGCTTAGACAGGGTGAAGACTGGGATGTCTTTATCCGCATCGCCGAGCGCTATAAAGTTGGATATGATCCGGAGCCGCTTCTTCTCTATAGCGATGGTGGCTATGTGCGAATGACAAACGAAGCGAGAGAAATGACGCTATCGGAGCTCGAAAAGCGGACAGCGATTCTACACAAGCACAGGCAGTTTTTCGGTGAGAAATGGTTCAACTACCACCTGGCGGGCAACTTTATCTCGCATATCGGCAGCAGGCGCAACAAGCTGGGCTCGATTGCCTATGCGGTGAAGCGCTGTGGCCTTGGGCCGGTAATCGCAGTTATTGCGGACAAGGTTCGTCGCTACGTCAGGGCGCGCACGGTCGACCGTGCTTGACCGCATCGATTGAATAGTCGAATGGCGATTTCGGCGGATAACCAATCAAAGTCGTTCCCAGCACATGTAGTGGGTCGATGACGCAGTAGCGAGTAAGCATAGGAACGGCGGCACGACGATGCTATTCGGCATATGACCCCTAATGTGAATAAAACGATATTGTTTGTCCCCGGGTTTGTGGCGGACACATACAGTGAAATCGAAGCGTCGTTCGTCGAGCTCTGTAGCAAGCCCGATGATGACATTAGGTTCCTGTGGCTGGTAGCGAGCGGCGCTTCGAAGTATGACCGATATTGGAAGAGCAGTAACCGCAGCGTTCTAAGCGAACCGTTGTATGTTACGCATTTAAAAAGGGCCGGGATTCCCTGCATCGTAGCGGACATATCCAAATACAACGCCATATCGAACTTTCTGCTGTTTCGCAGGATTTTCAAAGATTACCCTATCGATGCGGTATATACCCACTTCGGCTTCGAGCGCTTCTGGGCGACCTTCTTCGGGAAGCTCTGGGGGAAAATAACGATCTGGACCGAACACTGGCATTCTCTCGGAACCACACACGTATTCTTTAAGAAGGCGTTCTATCGATTTTTTGTCGATTATTTCATCTCAATTTCCCAGTTTATTACTCAAACGCTTCCCAAACATGCCAGAGTTTTTACGGTCCTGAATGCCATTCGCGTTGGGGAAAAGCCGCAGAAGCACAATGGGGAACAACGTCAGAGGCTGCGGCAAGAATTAGGCCTTGACCCCTCCGCCACGATTGTCCTTATGGTCGCGTCATTCACGGCACAGAAACGACACGCACTGGCACTGAAAATTTGCGAGGCAATTCTGGCGGTGCGGAAGAATGTACGGTTTGTCTTCCTGGGCGAGGGACCAGAGCGGAAAGGGGTGATTCGAAAGTTGAGAGAAGTAGCTCTCGAAGAATATTTCGTTCTGCCTGGCCATGTCGAAAATGTCGATGAGTATTACAGAGCCGCGGATATCAGCATGTTCACGGGTTACAACGACGGGTTCGGGTATACCGTGCTGGAAGCCATGAGGCATTCTCTGTCTGTCGTGGCTTTTGCGAGTGGAGGTCCGGCCGAGATCATCAAAGACGGAGTATCCGGGCTTCTGATCAATGAGACCGATGCGAAGAAGTTTGTGTCGGGCCTGATGGCCTTGATTGACAACAGCGAGCGGCGTTCGTTAATGGGGCAAAGAGCCCATCAAGTGGTCGAAGAGGAATTCAGTCGCGACACGTGGATTGAAAGAGTTATGGACGCGTTAAGAGCAATTGTTGTCAGCGTTCCCGTGCGGGATCCGTAGCGACGTGTCGATTCAGGAATCACGGATATACATTGTATTGTCGTCTTGACCCACTATAGCGTTGCAAATAATGTAAATCGTGAATCAACGAGAATAAATATTATCTGGCAGAATCGGGTAATACGTTGATCCTTTCAGAAAGTGACATGTCGATTCAGCTAGTTGTTTGAAGATAGGATGATGGGTACGGGGCAAGGTTACAGGAAGAATACTACTTTACGGACAAACGGTACACAAAATGCGGATCGCTTACCTGATTATCGCGCATCAACTTCCCTCTCAATTGGTAGAATTGGTGACCGCACTTGACCACCCGGAAAAATCGAAATTCTACATTCACGTCGATCAAAGAAGCGCTGACTTCTTCGGCAGTCCGTCTCTAAAGCCGATAATGGATAGGGAGAACGTGTTATTCCTTAGGGACCGGGTAAGGGTGTACTGGGGGGGATTTTCCATCGTTGAAGCTACGTTACGACTGATTCGAAAGGCGGTAGACGAAGGTGGATTTGAGTACGCGGTATTATTGAGCGGTCAAGACTTTCCAATCAAGAGTAACCGATGTATAGAGTCGTTCTTTGAGGCGCACGAAGGAAAAGAATTCATTTCCTATACCCCGTTACCGCCCAAGGAGTGGGGCTGGGGCCCTGAAATCATGGAGCGCATCGAATGCCATTGGAGGGCCGACGGTGTCAGGCGTTTACTGGAAATGACTGGCTCAAAAAGGTTACAAAGATGGGGATGGGGCGCCTATTCCAGGCTCACCTTATCGGCGTACAGGTACGCACCTAGTTTAAAGAGAAAGTTTCTGCCAGGGATTGCGCCCTACGGCGGCCCAAATTGGTTCGCGATTTCATCCCGCTGCGCAACGTATGTGCTTTATTATTTGCGGGATCACCCCGAGTTTTACAGGTTCTTCGCGCACACGCTTAACGCAGACGAGTTGTTCTTGCAGACGTTGATTCTAAACTCACCATATCGGGATCATGTAATAAATGATGCGCTGCGGTTTACCGATTGGGATACCGGTGCATCATCCCCTCGAGTACTGACCGGCGAGGACTTTGATCGCTTGGTCGCGTCTGACAGCCTTTACGCCAGGAAATTCGATAACACCAAGTACCCAGACATCATATCGAGAATTAGAAGTTACATTGCTGTGGATGTTTGATGATTTCGCAAACAGATAGCTCTGGATCCGCCGTTCTCTTTATCCTGGATAACTGCCGTTACGGACATGAAGCCGGTATCCGTCTACGATATGGTTATTTCGTAACTAGTGTGACATCGTAAAATGGAGCTTTTCCTTTTAAAACTGGTCGCGCTATTGAGACCATTGGCATCGATGGAATATGCCGAGGCGTTGTTCAACATTCTCGGTATTGGACTGTTTGCAATTCTCTTTGCGGCCGTGCTCATGAAAGCCGCGCTGAGCAAGTCGCTCAGGTTGAGTGCAATTGATGGGGTGATAGTGGCGTTCGCAGCATGGTGCATCGCCATTTCTGGAATCTATTACGAGGAAACACAGATCGCCGAAGTGCTAAAAGTGTTGGTGCCGATACTTAGCTACACGATCGCCAAGAATGTAATTCCGGATCAGCAAGCGTATAGGCGCTTTCTCTTCTGGATAATTATTGGCTTCGCCGTTCCGACGCTTGTGAGTGCCTCGCTGATAGCGGTAGGTAGTGCAACGGCGCTTGATGGGGTGAACTATTGGACACAAGTACCACGCTGGAAAGGTGTGTACACCGGCGCGCATAGTTTTGGCCACAGCATGACACTATTTATAATCACCCTTGCGCTGTTCTTCACTCTACGAAGCACGGGCGAGGCTAAAAATCATGCGATATCCACTCGACTCGAGAATACTCTTTTTGGATTGCTTGGTATCGTGGCACTCTATGGTCTTTATATGAGTCAGGTTCGCACGGCAGTGCTGGGTTTGCTGACTTTCTTAAGCGTTTTTTCGTATGTTGTAAATAGGAAAGTGTTCCTAATTGGAACGGCCATTTTCATCTTGTTAGCGATCGCGACATCTTCTTACTGGTTCATGGCCTTCAATCCTGAAATCGGCGCCCAAAAGCATGGTCAAGAGATCGGAATGATGGAGGTAGGGTCGGGTCGTCCCACTCTCTGGCTGAATGACATCAGGGTATTCGCCGAGCGGCCGATCGATGCAAAGCTCGCGGGTGCGGGAATCGGAAATAGACTGGGAATCGGTGAGGGTGAAGGCCAGGTTTATGGCCATAACGACTGGCTGGAACTGCTTACACAAACAGGTCTAATAGGCTTAGCGCTATTCGCAACCTTACAAATTTTGATTCTCAAAAAGATTCTAAGAATGGAGGGAAAGGAGAAGTCCGCTTTTCTCGCGCTCTTCGTAGCGGTAAACCTCATGATGTTCGTTAGCAATAGCTATGTCTGGAGGATTCAAGTTGGGCATCTGTATTACATGATACTTGCATACATTGAGATACGGCAAACTTTGAATCCTAAGGTGGCGTATACAGCGATAACAACGGATCAAGGAAAAAATGACGTATTGGAGAGACATGGGCGCGGTATCGGTTAACACTGAGTTTGTTTAAATACACACGAGATTGTATGCAGCAAACTGGTAGTACTGTTCTAATCGTTCCACGAAGGTATTGCTAAATTTAATATCACGGATATGCGGTGTGATGCTCATACACCAGGAATATTACTTCGCAGGCGGTACGCATCTTGACCGTTTAAACGGCACTCAAATAATCACAGCCCAAGCATTAAGGTTTGCGTTAATCATGTCAACAATAGAAAGGGGTAGAATATTGTTATTTGGTCCGCAGCTCTCTGCGGTTGGCGGAGGCCCCACACACACACGCAACATGTTAGCCTCGTCACTAAATGATCACTTCGAACTCGTGCATTTCGAAATAGGTAGCCGCGGCCGGGAGAGTCCGGCCAGCGAAGAGAAGTTTGTAATACGGATATCTCGTCTTCTTTCGAATCCTTTTCTTCTAATTTGGCGAATCATTCAGCTCCGTCCATTACTCCTCCATCTAAACACCTCGCTAAATCACAAGTCATTTTGGCGCGATATTGGCTATCTGATGATAGGGAAGATATTGCGCAGGAAGGTTATTGTACAGATTCATGGTGGATCACTTGAGAGATTTTGCCATTCCAGTTCGATTCTGCGATATGTATCGTCGTCCGCTTTTAGAATTGCCGATGCATTGGTCGTGTTATCAACGGCGGAGAAACGAAATTTCGAAAAAATATCGGGCTTAAAAAAATTGGTAGTAATTCCGAATGCTGTCGACATTGCGGAATATCATTCAGAATCTCAGAGAAAACATAGTGGCAAAGTGCGCCGACTTGCGTATCTCGGTCGCATTACACGCGAAAAAGGCCTATTCGAAGCTGTTGAAGCCATGAAACTAATAGTGTCTGATCCGGGTGTTAATGAAATTGAGTTTGTCATTGCGGGTTCTGGGAACGCACGAGCAGATCTTATGAGTCAGATTGAGGAAATGGGGGTCGGTGATCATGTAAGGATGATTGAGTCATTGTTCGGTAAGGAGAAAGTGAGGTTCCTGCAGCAAGCCGATATTTTTCTTTTTCCATCCTACCATGAGGGTCTCCCTTATTCGATTCTCGAGAGTCTCGCGGCCGGTACGCCAGTGATTGCTTCAAATGTCGGTGGGATTCCAGACGCCGTAATCGATGGAATACATGGGTTATTAATCGAACCGCGGGATCCTAGGCAAATCGCAGACGCAATACGTAAACTTGCATCCAATGATAATCTTGTTCGAACGATGTCACAGAATTGCTTGTCTTGGGCTAGCGAGAATTATGGACTTCAACGCCTCTCAAATCAGTTCGACGAGTTGTACCGATCACTTGTGAGGGATAAACATCGGTGACTCGACGTCTACTATCGTGCGATGAGTTGTGATCAGCACTGAAGCCGGGGCTGGAAATATCTATTCCCGAGGGGTTCGCGTGTGTCACTAATAGAGGTTACGATTACAATAAATAATAGTGACCTTTTTCAAAAGGGCGGTTCATCAATAACGTATCATTACCAGAGCGACCAATGAAGCAGGTAAGCCAAAATTATCGAACAGGACAGATTAAACTCGAAGATGTGGATCTCCCTGCCTTAAAACGGGGTGGTATCCTCGTTCGCACACATTACAGCGTTATCTCGGCTGGTACCGAGGGTATGAAAGTTAAAGAAGGAAAGATGTCATACCTTGGCAAGGCAAGAGCGCGGCCGGATCAAGTCAAAAAAGTGCTAAATACGCTGCGACAGCAGGGATTCGTTGCTACTTACCAGAAAGTGATGAACAAGCTCGACTCACTGACCCCCCTTGGCTATTCGCTGTCTGGAGAAGTAATCGCTGTGAGTGATGGCGCCGAGGAATTCCAAGTTGGTCAGAGAGTTGCATGCGCTGGCGCGGGGTACGCTAATCATGCAGAAATAAATTTTATCCCTAAAAATCTCGCTGTTCCGATTCCAGCTAATGTATCAATAAAACACGCAGCATTCGCAACAGTCGGAGCAATTGCGTTGCAGGGATACAGGCAGGCAGAAATGCAGCTTGGAGAAACAGCTTGCGTAATTGGTCTTGGCCTGATCGGACAACTGTTAGTACAGATACTCCGAGCCGGAGGGATACATGTTATCGGAGTCGATTTGGTAAAGACACGATGTGAGCTAGCAACGAAACTTGGCGCAACCGCAGCTATGACACCGGATGAGCCGAGCCTCATAAGTAACGTAAAGCGGCTTACGAGAGGCATTGGCGTTGACTGCGTATTCTTGGCAGCCGGGGGATCCAGTAATGCCCCGGTAAAGTTGGTGGTTGATATAGCACGGGACCGGGCCCGGGTTGTCGACATTGGGAAGATGAAGCTTGATCTTCCCTGGAATGATTACTATCTGAAGGAACTCGATGTCCGCTTCTCAAGGTCATACGGTCCCGGGCGGTACGATCCAACCTATGAAGAGCAAGGAATCGATTACCCGATCGGATACGTACGGTGGACTGAACGGCGTAATTTATCTTCGTTTCTTGAACTGGTCGCCGAGAATAAAGTTCAACTCGATTTGATTGCGTCATCGATTCGCCAATTCAGTGAGGCGGAACAGGTTTACCAAGAGATGGCAGAGGGCAAGGGCAATGTGCTTGGCACAGTTTTCGAGTACACCGTGGACAATGAGAAAGTCGAACGTAACCGGTATCATATCTCCTCAACGACCACATTGAATCCAACCACCACGGGAAAAGTTCGGCTCGGTGTAATCGGCGCCGGCAACTATGCTTCCAGCATGTTACTGCCACATTTGCAGAAAAATGATGACGTCGAACTTGTTGCCGTGGCAACGACTACGAGTCTGTCAGCTCAGAACGCATTCCGTAAATTCGGTTTTCTGACCGCATCGACCGACTATAAGGAGATTCTCGATAATAAAGATATCGACGCAGTAATCATCGCGACTCGCCATTCTTCTCACGCGGGTCTTGTCGCAGAAGCACTGCGTAGTGGAAAAGCAACATACGTTGAGAAGCCGTTAGCACTTAATGCACATGGCCTTGAGTTGGTTCGCCAGGCGATCGTTGATTCAGGAAATGATCGGCTCATGGTTGGATTCAACAGAAGATTTGCACCGTTAGCAAAGGAAATTTCACAATGTATTCAGGGGAAATATTTTCCGCTAATGCTGCATTATCGAGTACATGCAGGACAGTTAGATCGGGGATCCTGGTACCTGGATAGCGCAGAAGGTTCCCGCTTTGTGGGTGAAGCAGGACACTTTTTCGATTTGATGTCTTATCTAGTGGGGTCACGCCCGATATCTGTAATTGCTTTGTCGCTGAGGCCTGAAAAATTATCGCATGATGACCTTGAAAATGTAGCCGTTTCTGTCCAGTATGAAGACGGCTCCGTAGGAAACCTGCTTTACCTTACACAGGGAGGTGTGAAGGTACCTAAGGAATACCTAGAACTATTTGGAGGTGGCAGGACTGTGCAACTCAACAATTTTGAGTCGCTTGCTCTGTTCGACCAAGACAATCAAAAAATAATAAAAGCGGGGCGAGCTGACAAGGGGCAGAAGAGTGAGTTGGAAGCGCTTTTCCAGGCAGTAAAGACTGGCGGGCCGATGCCAATACCTATTGAAAGTCTGTTCGATACAACTCTAACTACACTAGCCGCGATAAAATCGGTACAAATCGGGAATCGTGTTGATCTCGCGACTTATTGGGACACACCGTAGGTGCCCCTAAACAATTATGCTACTGTCTGCGGTTTCAATTACCTTAAATAAGCAAGGCGTGGCCATAGCGAGATAGTATTGCGTACGTCGAATTGAATTTATAGAGCGGCTCTCAGCTGCTCGCGTCCTAGAGCGCTATACTTGCGCAAGGCGGGTTCGGTCGATTCGAATCTTGACCGGGTCTATGGTTGAATATCACTAATCCCATTTCCCTGCCGACTCGAATAATTAGACGGACAATAATTGGCCTCGGGAGCACTGGCGTGTACTTTAACGTAGGGAATAGTGTACTGCTCAGGCATGGTTCTAAGCTTTCGCCAAAAAGTGTATGGCCCACGGAATGCTTGCCATGTCACGGAACCATCGGAAATCGTACACCCCAATTCAGTACACCATGTTGGTGCGGATGATCCGGATGTTCCATTATTAACGGCTTGATAGAGGAAATTGTTTAATGATGCAGAGAATACAACATCACCTACAGAATAGGCACGTAAGTTAGCGCGGGTGCTAGCGGTTTTAACAATCTTATGAGATTCACCGCTGTCGGTGGAATTATAATAAACATTGTGATCTTGCGTGCCGGATCCACCGGATCCACCAGAAATAATGGCGTTACAACGAATGTCGTTGCTAGAAGCACCCCCGTTAATCCAGCCGTTTGAATTAGACTTGTTCACGTCCACAATCGTATTCAAATAGACTTCATGATTAACACCGTTTTTCAGGTCAATTGCTTTGGTTGTATCGCCAGACACACCAGACATGGAGTAAATGATATTCCCGATGATGCTCCAATGATCGGGTGAGAAGTTAGGGGAGGCGATTGCCTGAGTTCCATCGAAAATGATGTTGTTCTGTATCAAACCATAATTATTCGTGGTGGTGGACGCTTCGTGGAATACAATTTCTTCCCCGGAAGAACCCGTGGCGCAGGAACTGTCCGTGTTTCGATGCCCCCACAAACGATTGTGAATAATTCTCAGAGGATTGGCGGACTGTCCTCCCTGCTTTAAATCAAGGGCATTTTCGGCGCAACCATTGTTCCCGATGTAGTAGTCCGAAGTCAGGTAAACGTCGTTATTCTCGATAACCATGTCTGTGGTATTGCCGCCGGATTGACTGATTTGCACGCCATCACCCTGTACATCATAAATCTCGTTATTGACGACATAGAAACGGGTGGTGAAGGCTGATGTAACTATGCCGTGAAAATCAGATGGAATATTCTTGCCGGTTTTGCGAACGACGGAGTTCTGGATTGCAATATCACTGGTATTGCTAGAACCGTCGATCTGATCGAGGCTGCCGTTTTCCACCAGCAACCGATTAACGATCAGATTATTTCTGTTGTCCCGTATCCCAACGCTCCCCGTGGATCCAGAACCGGAGACATGAAGGCGATGGATAATCCAGAAATTCGCGTTAAGAACAAGACTCCTAATCTTGGCGGTGCTGCTTTGATTCCACGGCTCATCATTGTTGTCGTTGGCACGGTAGTAACGCAGTACCTTGTATGCGCCGGATGTGCCGCTGGTGGTGATTGTTAGCGTGCCCTTGGAGGTGTGGTCCCCGGAGGCGATGCAGATAACATTGTTCGACCAGTTAATCGTGCTCCAAGCGTCTCCTGGATTGATGGTCTGCTGGCAGGCTTGGTTCGCCAGCGCCACCACATCAACGTTACAGTTCGGTCCACCGGCGCGGCATTCATACTGAGCGGTATAGCCGTTGAGATCGGCGGCGTAAGAAGGCCATGCAGCTAAAAAAATAAGCAGGGCAGCGAAATATTTTGTCATAACAACTTCCTCAGATAATTCTCGAGAATATTAAGCAAGACATCATGCACTAACTATAAATCCGCATATTGCCTGCTGTACCGGATGAGCTAAACGACTCTGCATTGCACTTCAGACCATTCGTATGGCACGCGCGCTGTGTCATAAGCTAGGATCCGGAAGCATACAGTGTCGCCCATGCTTAATCCCAGGTCTAATAACGGTTGGTAACTGACCGAGGGGGCGGAAGCATCAAAATTCGATGTATTATACGATAGGTCAGAAGCAAGCGTACTGGCCGTATCGGACGTTGGTCCGTAATAAATAAAGTAACCCGATGCGGTCCCTGGATAAGGCAACCAGGAAATATTTAGTGTTGATCCAGTCTGTACCGACTGGGTAGAGGTTGCTAAATTCAACGCAACTGCTGATATCGCCGGTCCGATGGCTTCAAGAGCCCCTGGGGTTGGCGAGGAGTTGCGGCACGCACCGGATAGATCTGCCGGGCCGCCGCTTGAGCATTGAGCGAAGGTGACAGAAGAAGACCCGCCCAGACCGGAAATTCCGCCAAAAATGAGCGGTTCACATGCTATCAGTAATGCACTAATGCAGGTAACGGCTATTTTGCTTGTGTAATCTAATACTTTTGTAAGTGATGACACGTGACAATCCTTTGTCTGGGTAACTTCCTATTTTGCTTTTCGCATGCCGCGGCCATACACCAATGTTGTGTGAACGAACAAAGTGTTTTCATGCAAAGCAGGTGGTCAAAAAAACAACTCCTTATCCAATTTATTTAATTTAAGTTCTTTATCAAGTCATCTAACTACAGGAATCAACTCTTTATCTGTAATCCGATAGGGCAGGCGTTTCAGCCATCAAACTCGATCCCTTATCAAGAAAAGAACTCAGTCAGCGATCATCTAATGTGGTGTAGCGTAAGTATCGTAACCAGGGGGTAAATGCCAAATTATTTACGATACAAGCGGTGAATCAACGGATTAGCGGTTAAAGTTTCCTTAAGCCAAGTATCAACGGGGCGGCAAGGTGGTATGGTTAGTTAGAAATCTGGATTTGAGGAAATGCAGTGGGCAGGAATATCTCTCTCGCCGCTGTATAGGGAGAAACTCGTTACATCAACCTCTGAAATTATTTGCCAGGTAATAATCTTTGCGGCGAAAAAAGAAACTCACAACTGAAAAAAGCCTGCGATCTGTCTTCAATACCAGTTCAGGCGGCGCGCATACTATCTAATCGTGTTGGAGGCAGTCAATTGAAATTAGTGGCTGTCATTTCGTGACAAATTTGGATTCAGAACAGGATTTTCAACCTCGATTTGATTTCCGATCCTGATTTATTGAGTAGGATATCATCGGCTTTTTCTGCATGGCGATGCATATCGTAGTTAAGTATTTCGCTAATACGACAGGTGAAGCGCAACTTACAAAATCCATAATGATGTTTAGCGTGTCAAGAAAAAATATAAGCGTGATGACTCCAAAGTTTGATTCCCATTCAACCATTGTATGGTATTGGAACCGCCTGAAGTGCATGTCTCCCGCGGAGATAGGGTATCGTCTCCTTGAGAAGTGCGTTTCGCATTTACAAAAAATGGGGATCGGTACGGCGGGTACGATACCGCAACAGAATTATTCGGAGTCTGTACGTAATTTTATTGGGATTGGGCGTGGAATTCTGCCCCAGCTGTACTTCGATGCCGCGGATAAAATCCTCCAAGGAAAGATACGAATTTTCGCTTTAAACCACGTTTTTAGAGGGTTCCCTCAGTGGAATCAGGATCCTAAAACCGGGACCGTCGCGCCACTGGCCTTTTCCAAATCGCTGGATTATCGGAACGAATCGCTTGTGGGCGATATCAAATATCTTTGGGAGTTAAATCGCCATCTCCATCTGGTGACATTGGCGCAAGCTTATCGCCTTAGTAAGGATCAACGTTACTTGGACGGTTTGCAAAGACATCTAGAGTCCTGGTTTGACCAATGTCCCTATCTGAAAGGTCCAAACTGGACAAGTTCGCTGGAGCTCGCCATCCGGTTGATTAATTGGAGTATCGCTTGGCAGCTGATCGGCGGGATTGACTCACTGATGTTCTCGGGAGAAGCAGGAAAGAAATTCCGGGAACGCTGGCTTGAAACGATATACCAACACATGCATTTTATTCGCGGGTATTACTCGCGTTTCTCTTCCGCCAATAATCACTTGATCGGTGAAGCCGCTGGAGTGTTTATTGGCTCGATAACCTGGCCTTACTGGAACAATACGCAAGACTGGGGCTCGGAAGCACAGGCCATACTCGAGCGCGAGGCGCTCTTGCAGAACACTCCGGATGGCGTCAATCGGGAGCAGGCGATTTCATATCAGCAGTTTGTCCTGGATTTCTTTATGATCGCCGCGCTGTCAGGACAAGCGAATAATCGTCAATTCCCGAATACGTACTGGAAGCGCATCGAAGCGATGCTCGAGTTTCTGGCATCGATCATGGATGCCGGCGGACACGTCCCGATGATTGGCGATGCGGATGATGGCTACGTGACACGTCTCTCACAGGAACCGGGCTTCTGTCCCTACCGCTCGCTCTTGGCCACCGGCGCGGTACTTTTTGATCGCGGCGATTTCAAGGCAAAATCCGCGGTGTTAGATGACAAAACGCGTTGGCTGCTGGGGGATCGGGCAGAGCCGGATTTTAATGCACTACGGCCGGATCCGAGTTCGCTTCCAATTCGACGGGCATTTCCGGAGGGCGGCTACTATATTCTAGGTGCCGATTTCGAAAC
>Ga0326597_10004991_pt1 | contig 18544 bp, 19 predicted proteins | sample RVTome_12_FD_203789 | JGI IMG/M metagenome (GOLD analysis project Ga0326597, IMG submission 203789) | Soil microbial communities from uranium-contaminated site in the Upper Colorado River Basin, Wyoming, United States - RVT100D185 | ecosystem: Environmental > Terrestrial > Soil > Contaminated >... | reverse complement strand
CTCGCCGCACCCATCGCATCGTCGTGAGCCTATGCCGATTCCCCCATTGCGAGGGGGGACATCTAGCGTCGCCGGATGCGCACCAGGCTCGCCTGGCCCCTCGGAGCGGTGCTGGTGGTCTCAGCATGCAGCGGAGGCGCCGACACCACGACCACGGCTTCGCCCCCATCGACCGTCCCGCCCGTGACCAGCACCACGGAGGCCATGACCAGCACTACCGGGGCGATGACGACCACCATCCCTGTGACCACGACCACGAGCCGGCCGATCGACGTCACCGTCCAGGCACCCACACCCTGGTGCCGATCGCCCTTGCCTACGCCGTGGCCCACTACCTGACCCTCATCATCTTCGAAGGCCAGCAGATCATTCGCGCCATCTCGGATCCTTTCGCAATCGGCTGGGACCTGTTCGGGACCGCCGACCGCAAGGTCAACTTCTTCATCACCGCCTCGGAACCGGTCTGGTACGCCCAGGTGGCCGTGATCGTCACCGGTCACGTCCTCGGGGTGGTACTGGCCCACGACCGGGCACTCGGGGACTTCGGTACGGAAGCGGTGCGCTCCCAGTACGCGATGCTTCTCCTTATGGTTGCCCTGACCACACTTGGCCTACTGATCCTGTCGGGATGATGCTGACCTTCGCTCACTACTGGGGTATCGACGAAGTCGGGGTATTCGTGCTCCCCGCCGTCCTCGCCATCCTCGCCTTGCGTTGGGCAGAGAGGAGGGCGAAGCGGGCGGCTGCGGAGAAGCAAGCCGTGGGAGCGGTCGAGGAGGGCCCCGATGTCGACTGAGGGCCCCGACCCAGTGGCTCCGCTCACAACCGACCCGACGGTGCCCGCGATGAGATCGGCCCGGTCGCGGGTCGCCGCCTACTTCGCGCTCACCAAGCCCCGGATCATCGAGCTGTTGCTGATCACCGCCGTGCCCTCGATGGTCCTCGCCGCCGGCCGCTGGCCCGGGACCTGGCTGGTGATGGCCACCCTGATCGGCGGGTCCCTCTCCGCCGGCGGCGCCAATGCTCTCAACAACTACGTAGACCGGGACATCGACCAGATCATGAGACGGACCAGGTCGAGACCCCTCGCCCGCCACGAGGTGACTCCGGCCAACGCCCTGGTCTTCGGTGTCATCCTCGGCATTGGCGGGTTCGTCTGGCTCTGGGTGACCACCAACCTGATCGCGGCCGTCGTCTCGACCACGGCCCTCCTCTTCTACGTGTTCGTCTACACCATGAGCCTGAAGCGGACCAGCTCCCAGAACATCGTGATCGGCGGTGCGGCGGGAGCGGCACCCGCCCTGGTCGGTTGGGCCGCGGTGACTGGCATGCTCGACCTCCCGGCATGGGTGCTGTTCCTGGTGGTCTTCTACTGGACGCCGCCCCACTTCTGGGCTCTGGCCATCAGATACAAGGACGACTACGAGCGGGCCGGTGTCCCCATGCTGCCGGTCGTGGCCGGAGTCGAGGCCACGACCCGCAAGATGCTGCTCTACACCGCTCTCATGGTCGCGGTGAGCTTCCTGCTCGTCCCCGTGGCCGGGATGCGCTGGATCTACCTGGTGGGGGCGATCGGGCTGGGTGCCTGGTTCCTGTGGGACACCTGGCGGGTGTATCGACGCCCCGAAGAGGCGATGCGTCTTTTCACCACGTCGACGGTGTATCTCTCTGCCCTCTTCGCCTCGGTGATGCTCGACGTGTTGGTCCGATGAGGAGGACAGGACCGACGCTGATCGGATTGGCCATGCTGGTTGCGGCCTGCGGCTCCGACGAGGTGACACCTTTCGCCCTGGTCGCCTCCAGCAACGGGAGCGTGGGGGTGGGGGAGCAGAGGGTCATGTTCGCCCTGGTCGACCCGGAGACCGATGAGTTCCTCGCCGCTCCCGACCGGGAGGCGACCGTGACCATTCGTGACGAGAACGGATCGCCGCTCGACACCTATCCCATGGAATTCATCTGGACCATCCCGGACGTTCGAGGGCTGTATGTGGCGAGGGTGGACGTCCCCGAAGCGGCGACCTATCAGGCCACCATCGACGCCGACGGGTTGGCCCGTGCCGGCCCGGTCGGCTTCGTTGCCTTCGAGGATCTGCCCCTGATCGAGCCGGGGGAGCCTGCTCCTGCTTCGGAGACCCGGACCTCGACCGAGTATCCCGATCTCGCCATCATCACCTCGGACCCGGAGCCGGACCCGGCCATGTACGAGGTGAGCGTGGCCGACGCGGTGGGCGACGGGACCCCGGCCGTGATCGTGTTCGCCACCCCAGCCTTCTGCGTCTCCCGGACCTGCGGCCCCCTCCTCGACCAGGTCAAGGCTCTGCGCCCCGACTATCCGGGGATCGACTTCGTCCACGTCGAGATCTACGAGGACCTCCAGGTCTCTTCGCCGGAGGAGCTGACCGTGATCGCGGCCACCGCCGAGTGGGGGCTTCCGTCGGAGCCGTGGGTGTTCGTGGTCGACGCCGCCGGCGTGGTGTCGGCCACTTTCGAGGGCGCCGCCTCCGACGCCGAGCTGATCGCCGCCATCGACGCCGTCGCCGGCTGAACCGTTCTGTGACGGAAAACAAGCCGTATCGGCACATAAATCTTCACAGAATCGACCCGAGTCCGGTCGACGCCCTCAAGTTGGTCGGTGGTTTGGAGAGTCCGTATGATGCCAAACCGATGGCTCCGTCCCGTCACCGCCTTGCCCGCCTTGGTGTCCTTCTTGGCGCCGCTCTTCTGCTTGGCGCCTGCTCCTTCATCGGGATCGAGGACGCGCCCCTGACCACATTTGAGCCGGCGGGCCCCTTCGCCCGGCGGATCGACGGCTTGTTCTGGCCCGTGTTCTGGATCGCTGTCGCCATCTTCACCCTGGTCCAGGGGGCGATCCTGGTGGCGGTCTTCATGTACCGGGACCGTGCCGGGGCGAAAGAGGCGAGACAGCTCCACGGCAGCCCGAAGCTTGAGATCGCCTGGACCGTCATCCCGGCCCTGATCCTGGCCGGCGTCGCGGTTCCGACCACGGCCGCCGTGTTCGACCTCACCGGGTGCGAGGACGACTCGATCCAGGTGGAGGTGACCGGGCACCAGTGGTGGTTCGAGTATCACTACCCAGACGCCGGGATCGACACCGCCAACGTGATGGTGATCCCCGCCGGGGAGGAGGTCTGCGCAGTCATGACCTCGGACGACGTCATCCACAACTTCTGGATACCCGCTCTCAACGGCAAACGATACCTGGTGCCGGGTCAAACCACCGAATTGCGTCTCCAGGCGGACGAAGCCGGTGAGTATTGGGGGCACTGCGCCGAGTTCTGCGGTCTTTCCCACTCGCTGATGCGGGCCCGGGTCCAGGCTCTGGAGCCGGCCGAGTACGAGGCGTGGCTCGAGGAACAGCAGACGCCGGCGGCCCTGCCCGAACAGGGGTCACCCGGGTACGACGGGTACCAGGTGTACCTGAACAAGCAATGTATCCTGTGCCACACGGTTCGATTCGAGGACGACACCGCTTCCAACATCGTCTCCCCCGCGGCGTTCAACGGCCCCGAGCTGACCCACTTCGCCTCACGAAACACATTTGCCGGGGCCACCCTCCCCGAGGAGGGACAGAGTCGTGCCGATGCCCTGAAGCAGTGGCTGGCCGACCCTCCCAGCACCAAGCCGGGCAGCTTCATGCCTGACCTCGCTTTGACAGAGCAGGAGATAGACGCTCTGATCGTCTGGCTGGAGAGCCTGGAATGACCGCCACCGCCGACCGCCCCACCACCACCATCTTCCGCCGCCCCAGTTCGACGACCGGCTTGTGGTCATGGATCACAACGGTGGACCACAAGCGGATCGGGATCATGTACGGCTACGCCGCCTTCACCTTCTTCATCATCGGCGGGATCGAGGCTCTGCTTCTCCGCATCCAGCTGACCCAGGCCAACGCCGAGTTCCTCACCGCCGGTGCCTACAACGCCCTGTTCACAATGCACGGCACCACGATGATCTTCCTCTTCGTGATGCCGACCTCGGCGGCGCTGATGAACTACATGCTTCCCTTGCTCATCGGGGCCCGTGACGTCGCCTTCCCCCGGCTCAACGCCCTCTCCTGGTGGATCTTCTTCTTCGGGGGGATCTTCCTCTACTCGACCTTCATCTTCGGCACCTCGGCCGCCCCGGTCGGCGTCGACGGTCTCGGTGGGATCGACGGGAACCTGGCGCCGGGGGGAGGGCCGGGGAGCTTCAACTTCCTCGCCGACTCGCCCGACGCCGGATGGTTCGGCTACCAACCCAACGCCGGACCGCTCTACTCGCCGGGGACGGCCATGGACTACTGGGCCCTCGGTCTCCAGATCATCGGTCTCGCCTCGCTGGTCTCGGCGGTCAACTTCCTGGTGACCGTGCTCAACATGAGGGCGAAAGGCATGCGTCTGCTCCGGATGCCGGTGTTCGCCTGGATGACGACCATCACCTCCTTCCTGCTCCTCTTCTCACTCCCCATCATCGCCGTCGCCCTGTTCATGGTCACCTTCGACCGCCAGTTCGGGTCGTTGTTCTTCGCCGCAACCAACGGCGGCGATCCCATCCTGTGGCAGCATCTGTTTTGGCTGTTCGGCCATCCCGAGGTGTACATCCTGATCCTGCCCGCCATGGGGATCGTGTCCGAGATCCTGCCCACCTTCTCCCGGAAGCCGCTGTTCGGGTACTCGGCGGTGGTGTTCGCCGGCGCCGCCATCGCCTTCCTCGGATTCGGGGTCTGGGCCCATCACATGTTCTCCTCCGGGATCACCCCGGTGGCCCAGGCCGCCTTCGGCCTGGCCACGATGACCATCGCCATCCCCACCGGGATCAAGATCTTCAACTGGTTGGGCACGATGTGGATGGGCCGGATACGTCTCAACGCCCCCATGCTCTTCGCCATCGGCTTCGTCGCCATGTTCACCATCGGCGGGCTGTCCGGGGTGACCCATGCAGTCGTCCCCTCCGATTGGCAGCAGACCGACACCTACTACATCGTCGCCCACTTCCACTACGTGATCTTCGGCGGGTCGGTGTTCGGCCTCTTCGGCGGTCTCTACTACTGGTTCCCCAAGCTCACCGGCAAGGTGATGAGCGACCGGCTGGGCAAGGTCCACTTCTGGCTGATGCTGCTCGGGTTCAACCTGACCTTCGGCCCGATGCACTGGCTCGGTCTCCAGGGCATGGTGCGGCGAACCTGGAAGTACGCCCCGGAGACCGGTCTCGAGCCTTGGAACGTGGCGGTGACGGTCGGGGCCTTCATCATCGCCCTCTCCATCCTCGTCTTCATGATCAACTGGTTCACCAGCCGCCGCCGGGGCCAGGAGTCGGGTCTCGACCCCTGGGACGCCCGCACCGTCGAGTGGATGACGCCCAATCCCACCCCCGAGTACAACTTCGCCGTCCCCCCGGTGGTCACCAGTCTCGACCACTTCTGGCATCTCAAGTACGACGAGGACGTCGAGGGGCGGGCGGTGCGCAAGGACGACGCCGACGAGATCGTCGCCTCCATCGAGCACGAGCAGCTCCACCCGGCGTCACCGATCCATCTCCCCAACCCCTCCTATTTCCCCTTCTTCTTCGCTCTCGGGCTGCCCCTCGTGTTCTACGGTGTGATCTACCACCTGACGCTGTGGGGCAAGGCGTTGATCCTGGTCGGGGCCGTCATCAGCCTCGCCGCCGTCATCGGCTGGGCCATCGAGCCGCTCGAGGAGCCACATCTCCAGTCCAAGGGCCACGAGGGAGCCGGCGATGCCGAGGAGGCCCTCACCGATGGCTGAGCTCGCTCACGAGGCGGGGCTGGAGCATGCTCACCCCGAGCACGAGTCGACCGGTGTAGAGAACCGGAAGCTGGGGATGTGGCTCTTCCTCAGCTCCGAGTTCCTCTTCTTCGGGGCGCTCATCTCCAACTACCTGCTCTACTCGAACCGGGGAGGGTTCTCGGGGGTGTACCCGGCCGAGGTCTATGACATACCGTTCACCTCGGTCAGCTCCTTCGTGCTCCTGATGAGCTCGCTGACCATGGTCCTCGCCCACAATGCACAGAGCCGGGAGGATCACAACGGGACCAGGACCTGGCTCTTCGCCACCGCCGCCCTCGGCTCGGTGTTCCTCGGGGGGCAGGTGTTCGAGTTCACCGAGTTCATCGTCGGACACGACATGACACTGGGCACCAACCCGGCTGCATCCGCGTTCTACGTCCTCACCGGCTTCCACGGGACCCACGTGGCCATCGGGGTCATAATGCTGTTGTCACTGTGGGGGATCTCGAGACGACGGGGGGGCCTGAGTGACAAGCACGGTTTGAACCTGGAGCTTGTCGGTTTGTACTGGCACTTCGTCGACATCATCTGGATCGTGATCTTCACCGTCGTGTACCTCCTCTCGGTGCCCCCGGCATGAGCAGTCCAGAGCACATCCACCATCCGAGCCCGGCCCAGTACTGGAAGATCGCGGTGGTCTTGGCCGTCCTCACCGCAGTCGAAGTGGCGATGTTCTACATCAACCGGGCCTACGACCTGGGTCCCCTCAACACGCTGCTGCTGGTCATCCTGGCCACTCTCAAGTTCGTCATCGTGGTCGGCTGGTACATGCACCTGCGCTTCGAGAAGTCGACGCTGAGCAGGTTCTTCAGCGGTGGGTTCATCCTGGCCGCGGCCCTGTACACGATCGTCCTCACCGCGCTCGGGGTCATCGCGATCAGGGGTGGGTGAGATGCTGCCGGCGTGGCATCCCCATTTCGACGTCTGGGCCCTGGTCTTCGTGCTCGCCTTCGGATACTGGTATGCCGAGCGCCGTCTGCGCCCGGTCGTCTCCCCCGAGGCCCCGGGCGCTTCAACGGGTCAGAAATGGCAGTGGTATGGGGCGGTCTTTGCCCTGTGGATGGTCTCGGGATGGCCGATACACGACATCGGGGAGACGTCGCTGTTCACGGTGCACATGGTGGAGCACATGGTGATCGCCCTGGTCATTCCGCCCCTCATGCTCCGGGGGCTGCCCCGGTGGCTCGCCGACGTGACCCTGGGCCACCCGAAGGTGGCCCGATTCCTCAGACCGCTGGCCCGGCCCGTGCCCGCCTTCGCCCTGTTCAACTCGACCTTCATCATCATCCACTGGCCCGACCTGGTGGGCGTGATGGTCCAGGGAGCCGTCCCCCATCTGTTGGTGCATGCCTGGTTGTTCGGGGTCTCCATCCTCATGTGGATGCCGGTCTTCTCCCCGACTCCGGCCCTTCCCAGGCTCCCTGCACCGGGGCAGATGTTCTATCTCTTCCTCCAATCCCTGCTCCCCACCATCCCGGCGTCGTTCCTCACCTTCAGCTCCGTCGCCATCTACCCCGTCTACGGCGACGCTGCCCTCGCCTACGGGCTCACCGCCGTGGCCGACCAAACCATCGCCGGGGTCATCATGAAGCTGGGCGGTGGTCTGCTTCTCTGGGGGACGATCGCCGTGATCTGGTTCCGCTGGACCCGGCAGGAGCGGGAGTGGGAGAGACTCGAGGCCACCCTTCGGGCCCCTTGAGCACGAAGTCTTGAGATATGGCGTATCCAGATTCCAGGCTCGGTTGAGGGCGGTGGCGGTCCTGGCGATGACCCTCTCCCTGGTCTCCTGCGCCCAGACCTCGGGCACCGCCCGCGGGGTTGTCACCTCGGTGGAGGGCACCCTCGAGGAGGTCACTTCATTCGTCGTGCTGGTGGAAGGCTCCGAGCTGGAATTCGCCCCCGTCCCCAATGGCGATTACGTCTTCCCCCTCTCCCACCTCAGGGAGCATCAACGAACCGGGGAGCCGGTTCTCGTTGGGTGGGAGATCGCAGGTAGCGTGCGGTACGCACTGACCCTGGCAGACGGGTAGAGGGCGACCGCAAACCGAATACGGAGTAGAGAATGCCGATCGACCTCCCGCCAGGTCATTTCTTCCTACCCGGGCCCACCGAGGTCCACCGAGACGTGCTGTCCGCCCAGGTCCGCCCGATGATCGGTCACCGAGGTCGGGCCATACAGGATTTGCTCGCTTCCCTCCAGGGCGGGCTGAAGCAGGTCTTCATCACCGAGCAACCGGTGATCGTCTCCACTTCGTCGGCCACCGGCCTCATGGAGGCGGCAGTGAGGAACGGGGTCGCCGGGGGAAGGGTGCTCAGCCTGGTCAACGGCGCCTTCTCGGCCAGGTTTAGCGAGATCGCCATGGCCTGCGGCCATGAGACCGAGGTGTGGGCGGTGGATTGGGGCGGGTTCCACGACCCGGCGGACCTGGACGAGAGACTGGCCCGTGGTGGCTTCGACGCTGTCACCATCACCCATTCGGAGACCTCTACCGGCGCCCTCCAGGATCTCGCGGCAATCGCCGAGGTCGTGCGTCGTCATGAGGGGGTCATGCTGCTCGTCGATTCGGTGACCGGCGTGGCCGGAACCGAGGTCCGCACCGACGACTGGGGGCTCGACTTCGTCCTCACCGGGTCGCAGAAAGCGCTCGCTCTCCCACCCGGTCTCTCCTTCGCGGTGGCCTCGTCGGCGATGCTCGACCGATCGGCCCAGGCGACAGACAAGGGCTATTACTTCGACCTGGTCCCGCTGGTCAAAGCGCTCGAGAACTTCCAGACCCCGTCGACGCCGGCCATCTCCCTGCTCTACGCCCTGGAGAAGCAACTGGAGAGGGTCCTGGCGGAAGGCATCGAGCAACGCTGGGCCCGTCATGCCGCGATGCAAACGGCCACACTCGATTGGGTCGATGACATGCGGGCGAGCGGGGTCGACGTCGGCGTGTTCGCCCCCCCGGGCCACCGCTCGCCGACGGTCACCTGCATCACCCTCCCCGAAGGTGTATCGGGGCCGAGCGTGGTGGGTGCCATGCGGGAGCGGGGCTGGGTGATCGGCGGCGGCTACTCACGTCTGAAGGAGACGACCGTTCGAATCGGGCACATGGGGGACCACGGCCTCGACAACCTCGGCCAGCTTCTCGACAGCCTGGGTGAGGTCCTGCGGTGAGCGCCACCTTTCGGATCGTCGCCACCGACCGGGTGTCGAAGCAGGGTCTGGCCCCGCTACGGGAGGACGAGCGCTTCTCGGTGATCCGGTTCGAAGACTCGTCCGATCCCAGGTTCGCCCAAGAGCTGGAGAAGGCGGCTGGGCTGATCGTGCGCAGCGCCACCAGGGTCGACGCCGCAATCCTCGATCGCGCCCCAGGTCTCAGAGTCGTCGGCCGGGCGGGAGTGGGTGTCGACAACATCGACGTCGCCGCTGCGTCAGAGCGCGGGGTGGCTGTGATGAATGCTCCGGGGGGGAACACGATCTCGGCCGCCGAGCTGACCATGGCGCTGCTCTTGTCGGTAGCACGCCGGGTGGCCGAAGCCGACCGCACCATGCGTGAGGGCAAGTGGGAACGGTCACGTCTCCAGGGTGTGGAGCTGAGGGGAAAGACGCTGGGAGTGATCGGAGCCGGGCGGATCGGATGGGAAGTGGCGGAGCGATGCCGGGCCTTCGGGATGGATGTGATCGTCTACGACCCGTATCTCCCGGCCCACCGGGTCGAGGACCTCCGCCCCCATCTCGTCACCCTCGACCAGCTCATCGCGAGCGCCGACGTCGTCTCCCTCCACGTCCCGCTGAATGCAGAGACCAAGGGCCTGATCGACGCCGACGCCCTGAGCCGGATGAAGAAGGGGGCCTTTGTCCTCAACGCCTCACGCGGCGGTGTCGTCGACGAGAGGGCGTTGGCGCAGGCACTGAGCGACGGGCGAATCGCCGGTGCCGGTCTCGACGTCTATGAGACCGAGCCTCTCCCTCCGGACAGCCCGCTGCTCACCGCGCCCAACCTGGTGCTCACACCCCATCTCGGCGCCTCCACCAAGGAGGCGCAGGTTCAGGTGGCTCTGGAGGTGGCGAGGAACATCCGGGCGGCCCTGGCCCTCGGCGACGTGTCCCTGGCCATCAACGCGGCCGAGATCGCGAGAGCCGCCGGTCTGAGCTGACGCGAGGTGGGGGCGGGTCCGTAGGTGACTCCGTCCCAGTTGCGGATGGAGGTTCTCAACCGGGGAACTGGACGACCGCGGCCTCGGCCTTGGCGGCCGGTGCCTCCGACTGCTCGTTCGGGCTGCGGGCGAACAGCACCGCAAGGATGAAGATGAGGAGCGTGCCGATCCCGACCAGGGCGACCATCACCTCCCCGAGAGAGAGACGGATGTTCGGCTTGGACCCGGCGAGAGAGGCGAAGGCGAGGATGCCGGCGGCGGTCAGGATGCCCACGATGGCGGCCCCGCCGGAGGTGAGATGGTTGGACTCGATGAGGGCCCAGGCAAAGGGGAGGACCAGGATGAGGAGCAGCACTACTCCCGTCAGTGGGATGCCGAAGGCGGCGCCCAGCCGGCGGCGCATGTCCTCGATCTCATCACCGGCGCCCTCGGGCTTCGCCACCGGGATACCGAGCGTCTGAGTGACTGCTGCGGTGAGCCCACCGAGGACCGCACCACCGATCGCCATCACGCCGACGGTCGAGAGGACCGGGAGTTGCACCACCCCTTCGAGGCCTTCCACCGGGGTGCCGAAGCCACTGGCCAGCGCCGCACCGGCCATGACGCCGAGAACGAGCCCGATCAATGCTCCCAACCAGGCCGTGGAGCCGGGTGAGCTGTCGAGCTGCATGCCCGGGTTGGCCCAGGCGGCGGCGGCGCGGGATAGCGAGGCGGTGACCGCACCAAAAACCACGCTGATGAGGGCGGCCCCGACGATCACACCATCCGAGTCGACCTGGATGACGGGGATCAAAGGGCCATCGCCGGTCACCGTGGCACTGGCCGCCCACCAGGTGGAGGCGACGACGAAGCCGATCAGGCCGAGACCGGCGCCGGTCCAGGCCCCGACCCGCATCGCGGTGCGCACCCGGCGCCGCAAGGGGATGGGCTCCAATTCGATCTCCGGCTCGACAACGGCGATCGTCGCGGCCGGGACCACCACCTCGGGCGGGGTGACGGGCTCGGGCTCCGGGGCCGGGGCCGGCTTGGCCGACGGCTCCGCACCGGCAGGCTCAGCCCCCGCCGCCTCTCTCTCGGTCGGGGCCAGGGCGGGTGCGGTTCCGGCTGCCGGGGCGCCCCCGGCCCAGGCGCTGAGGACGTGGTCCACCGAGGTGCCGTTGGCCGTCGCCCGCGCCGCGGCCGAGCGCTCGACCAGGGGCTCGGGCACATTCAACGCCGAGGCGGCGGCGGTCAGCAGGTCACTCACGGTGCGGGATGGTAATTGGATCCCCTCCGCACCCGGCCACGTCGCCGGCACTAGCGGATGTGGGTGCGGATGCGAACCCCCCGAAGCCGGGTACCCTCCTCTGCCGATGCTCGCCGTCATCAGCTATCCCCCGATCCCGATATGGGACATCGGCCCTTTCCGGTTCTCGCTTCACGGCGTGTTCGCCGCCATCGGCTTCGTCGCCGGTGCCTGGCTGGCGACCAGGGAGATGCGAAAGCGGGGCTTCGACACCCTCAAGTATCAGTCGGCGCTCACCTGGGGGCTGGTCGGGTCCTTGATCGGGGCCCGCTACTTCACCTCACCGGCTCAACTCCTCGCCGGGGCGTCGCTGGTAGATGCGCTGCATCCTCTCCGGGGCAGTTTCTCGATCATGGGCGGATTCGCCGGGGGGATACTCGCCGGAGGCTGGAAGATGAGAAAGGTCGGTCTTCCCGTGCTCCCCACCTTGGACATGTCTTCGTTCGGTCTCGCCCTCGGGACCGTGGTGGGGCGGATCGGCGACCTCATCATCGTCGAGCATCTGGGCAAGGCCACCACCGCGGCATGGGGCTACGGGATACGTCCCGGTTACGACGTGGCCCCGGTTCACGACCGCCTGCAATGTGAGGTAGCCGCCAGAGCCGACGGGTTCTGCGGCATCTTCCACCACGTCGCCCTCTACGACATGATCGGCGCCGCGGTGCTCATCGGGGTGCTCTTCCTCCTCTATCGCCGCATCGAGTTGCGTTACGGGCAGCTCTTCTTCGCCTGGGTGACCTGGTACGGGATCCAGCGATTCCTCCTCGACTCGCTTCGCTTCGACCCTTCCGGCAGAGGGGACGCCACCATCGGGGCACTCACCTGGAACCAGGTCAGTGGCTTCCTCGCCGGCATGGGCGGTCTCCTCATCCTCTGGTGGCTGGGTCGGAGCCAACCGGTGGTCACACCCGAGGCGGACCGTCGCCTGGTCGCCGTATCCGTCTCTGACGGCGACGAGGAAGAGGAAGTCTCCGTCGACTAGCCGCGGTTGCGCTGGTCGCGCCAGGCGAGCCAGTCGGCGAGCGGCGACAGCTCGTACCCGGTGCGCCCGTCGAAGGACAGGGTGATCAGATTGGCCCCGGCGGCGACCAAGCCGTCTCCGGTCTCGGGCTTGAGGGGGTTGGCACCACATGAGCGCTCGATCTCGCCCGGGTCGCGGCCTTCGCCGGCGCACCACTGGTCGAGGACCCGGTTCTTGTGCCGGATCACGTCCGGCTGGCCGAATCCGTGCCAGATGTCGGCGTGCCGGGCCGCGTATCGAAGCGTTCGCCGCTCTCCGCCTCCTCCGATGAGGATCGGGATCTCCCGGGTCGGAGGCGGGTTGAGCCTCTCCCAGCGACTCTCGATTCGGGGTAGGGCGTCGCGCAGGGCGGTGAGACGCGTCCCCGCGGACCCGAACTCGTACCCGTACTCTTCGTAGTCGCGCTGGAACCATCCGGCGCCGATCCCGAGGATCAGTCGCCCTCCCGAGATGTGGTCCACGGTTCGCGCCATGTCGGCCAGGAGCTCCGGGTTGCGATAGCTGTTCGCAGAGACCAGGGCGCCGATCTCGACCCGCTCGGTGACCTCGGCCCAGGAGCCGAGCATGGTCCAGCATTCGAAGTGTTTCCCGCCCGGGTCGCCGCTCAGGGGGAAGAAGTGGTCCCAGTTGAACACGATGTCGACGCCCATCTCCTCGGCTCGCACCGCGGTGGCGCGGATCTGGGCGTAATCGCCGTGCTGGGGCTGGAGTTGAACGGCGATTCGCACCGGCCTGGTCAAGATTTCCCTCCAGGGTCGTGGTCTGGACAGGACTCTAAGGTGGCGCTCCAAGGTCATGGTTCCAATGCTCGAGACAGACGAGTTCTCGACAGTCCGATCCCGATCTCCTGTGGCGGGTCCTCGATGAGCACGGCATCTTCGGGTATTGGACGCGGATGGCATCGTGCTGCCCGATCGAGGACTTCCCGACCCACGTGGCCCGGGAGCTGGCAGCCGAGTTGGCCGAGATGGCGCACTGGCTCGGGATGGGCGAGATCGCCGTGGGTGGGAAGGGCGACCTGGCGACTCGTCTTCGCAGGCGGTCTGAGCCGGGCACGACAGAGCGCCCGCAGGATGTGGGGACGAGGTAGCGGGCAATGAGAAAAGCCGTGCCAGGATTGACCTCGCCAATTCGAGGAGGACGATGACCACCGACGCCCGCCGCTACCGGGACAACTTCATCGACGAGATCAACAGCGCCTATCTCTACCGCGTTGCAGCCGACCTGGAGGTGGATCCCACCATCAGCGGGGTGTATGTGCGTCTGGCCGAGACCGAGGAGCGTCATGCCGCCCTCTGGGAGGAGCGGCTGGAGACGATGGGCGCCCCGGTGCCGCAGCGACGGCCCAAGGCGCGCTCGCGCTTTCTTGCCTGGCTGGCCCGGAGACTCGGCCCGGCGGTGCTTGCCCAGGTGATGGCCTCCACCGAGGCTTCGGGTCGAACGATGTACGACGGGCAGCCCGAGGCGGCCGGGACCTCTCTGCCTGCAGATGAGCGATCCCACGCCGTGATCCTGGATGCATTGCGCGGGGAGACATCGGGGGTCAGAGGACGGGTCCTGGCCCGGCTCGAAGGAAGGCACCGGGCGGTGGGTGGCAACGCGCTGCGAGCCGCCGTCCTTGGGGCCAACGACGGGCTGGTGTCCAACACTTCCCTGGTGATGGGAGTGGCCGGGGCGGCCTTCTCCACGACGGCCGTGCTGCTGTCGGGCTTGGCCGGGCTTCTGGCCGGGTCCATCTCGATGGCGCTGGGTGAGTGGCTCTCGGTTCAAAGCTCCCGCGAGCTGCACCTTGCCCAGATCGAGACGGAGCGGGACGAGATACGAGAGATGCCTGAGGAAGAGGCGGCTGAGCTGGCATTGATCTACCAGGCCAAAGGCATGTCGCAAGAGGACGCCGAGCGGGCCGCCGGCGAGGTCATGGGTGACCCGGACGCCTTTCTCGACACGAAAGTGCGCGAGGAGCTCGGGATCGACCCGGAGAGTCTTGGGGGGTCGGCCTGGGAGGCGGCCGTCACGTCGTTTCTCCTCTTCTCGGTGGGTGCCATCGTCCCGGTGCTGCCACTGATGTTCTTCACCGGGGGACAGGCCGTGCTGTTCAGCCTGGTCTTCGCCGCCCTCGGTCTCTTCTCGCTCGGTGCCCTCACCGCCGTCGTGACCGGGACCCGGGTCCTGCGCACCGGCGCCCGCTCACTCGGGCTGGGGCTGGCGGCGGCAGGAGTCACTTATGGGGTGGGGGCCCTTCTCGGGGTGACCGTGGCGGGTTGACCGGGCGATACCGCTATGGCCACGAGCCCGAGACCTACCCTTCGAGCGTCTCCCCCCATGTCAGGTCGGCGACGTGGTCCCCGATCTGCACCCTCACCTGCTCGGCCCCGTCGGAAGCGACGGTCACCCGGGCATGCTCGCCCTCGATGCGCACCTCGAGCCGGTGACCCCGGTACAGGAGCGGGAACTCCACTGCGCCGAGCTGGGTGGGGAGCGATGGGTTGAGGAGGAGCGTCCCGCTCCCGGCATTCAATCCGGAGTAACAACGTTGCACCAGGTCCACCGTTCCGGCCATGGCCCCGAGATGGATGCCCTCGGGGGTGGTTCCGCCCTGGATGTCTCCCACATCGGACTCCAGGGCCGACGTGAACAACTCCCAGGATCTGAGGCGGTCGCTCCGTGCCAGCACCCATGCGTGAACCAGCCACGAGAGGGTCGATCCGTGCGAGGTCCGGGACAGGTAGTAGGCGATGTTGCGGGGAATGGACTCCCCGTCCCAGTCGTACCCGAGCCCGGTCAGGATGGCCTCTACCTCCTCGGCATCGAGGAGGTAGAACAGCATGAGGACGTCCGCCTGCTTGGAGACCTTGTACCGGTTGGGCGTGTCGTCCTCGGCTTCGAGTATCCGGTCGAGCCGCTGGATGTCGCCGTACCTGGCCCGGTACCCCTCCCAGTCGAGCTCCTCGAGGTCCTGATAGCCGTCGAACTGGCTGATGATCCCGTCGTCGTGGAAGCACACTCTCATCCGGTGGGTCATGTCCTCCCACCGGTCGAGCTCCTCCTGGCTCAACAGCAGCCTGTCCCTGAGCTCTTCGCGCCGGACGGTGGGCAGCTGCTCGAGTGCGGCCGCGGCCCGTGACAGCACCCAGACCGTCATCACATTGGTGTAGGCATTGTCGTTCAGCCCTGGCTCCTCGCTGTCCGGATAGCCGTCGTGGTATTCGTCGGGGCCCATGACGCCCTCGATCCGGTACCGGTCCATCCCCGGGTCGTAGCGGGCGATGCTCGACCAGAAGCGGGCGATCTCGACCAGCATCTCCGCGCCTCTGCCGGCGAGGAACTCGATGTCTCCGGTTGCCTGGTAGTGGTGCCAGACGTTGTAGGCGATGGCGAGGCCGACGTGCCGCTGCAGCCGGGAGCTGTCCGGGATCCATCTCCCCGACTTGGGGTTTACATGGACGGTTTGACTCTCCTCGCGACCACTGCTCCCGCTCTGCCATGGGTACATCGCCCCCTCGTGGCCCTCGGCTCGCGCCGCCGCCCTGGCCTCGGGAAGGCGGCGGTAGCGGTAGAGGAAGAGGGCGTTTGCCACCTCGGGGAGACGATGATTGAGGAAAGGGAGGATGAACAGCTCGTCCCAGAAGATGTGGCCCCGGTAGGCCTCGCCGTGCAGCCCCCGGGCAGGGACCCCCACATCGAGATCCCTGCTGTGTGGGGAAACCGTCTGGAGCAGGTGGAAGATGTGGAGGTTGATTATCTGTTGCGCACGCTCTGATCCTCCCACCTCGAGGCGACAGCGGCCCCAGAGTGTGTCCCAGGCCAGCACGTGGGCCCGGAGCAGCTCCTCGAAGTCCGGGGCCCGCACCACCCAGGCCCGGGCCTCCACCCCTGGCTCCGACATGGCATTCTGCCGGGAGTGGAACAGGGTGACCAGCTTCTCAACCCGCACCGGCCGGCCGTCCTCCACCTCCACCGTCAGATCGTGGCCGGCGTATCCCGGCTCCGCCATGACACGGCGTTGTGGGCCCAGGGGCGCACCGTCGGAGTAGACCCTGGTCCGGGCTGCCTCAGCGACCCGGATGAACGATTGGCTGGTCTCCACCTCGACGAAGACCGACTCGTCATCGACCTCACCCTGGTCGCGCGACTCGAGGTGATCGGAGGCGAATCGGCGGTAACGGGCCACGCCCCGGTTCTCCACGCGGCCGTCGAGCGCCGACCGGAAGGTGACCGTGCCGGACCATCCCTCCGGCGTGACGGTCGTCTCCTGCGCAGCCAGATGAGGGTCGCTCATCGAGACGAACCGCCGCTGCGACAGGCGGATCCGTCTCCCTTCGTCACGGAAGTCGACGAGACGGGTCAGGACACCGCGTCGGATGTCGAGCTCCTGGGTGTAGTCGAGGATCTCCACCTGATCGATGTCGAACCACCGCCCGTTGCCCACTTTGAAGGTGAGGGGAAGCCAGTTGGGCAGATTGACCAGATCCTCGTTCTCGATCATCCGCCCGGAGACCTCCGTGCTGAGCCGGTTGTACAGCCCACCGGCGTACGTTCCCGGATAGTGGGTCTCGTCGGCCTCGGTCTCCGCGCCCGCCCCCCTGGTGGCGAAAACCCCGTTGCCCAGTGCGCACAGAGCCTCGCGCAGACCCTCGTCCTCAGGTCGATAGGAGTCGTAGCGCAGAAACCAGACGCTCATCCGGATGCCAGGTCGGCGAGGCGGCGCAGGAACTCGCTGACCCCTTCCGGATCGGCCAGGGCGTAACGGGCCCGGGTGTGGCGGTGCTCCTCACCGACGACCACTCCGATGCCCCGCTCCCCGAGCACGCGGAACACGTCTTCGTCTGTCTCGTCGTCTCCCAAGTAGACCGGGATCACATCGGCGTCGTCCAGGCCGAGCACCTCGAGCAGCCAGAGCACGGCCTTCCCCTTGTCCCAATCGACGTTGGGACGCAGCTCCACGATCTTCTTGCCGCCGGAGATCCTCAAGTCGGGGTGCCCCGCCGCCACCGATCGCGCCGCTTCGCCGATGCGGTCCTCCGCATCCGGGCCTGCCTGGCGGAAATGGACCGCTACCGCTGCCTTCTTCCTCTCCACCCACACTCCCTCCAATGAGGCGAGCTCGGCGTCCAGCTCGGCTGCAGCGGCCTCCAGGCTCGGCTTGTACTCGGCCCCCCGCTCCTCTGTGAAGCCGTCAGGCCCCGAGATGTCGAATCCGTGGCTCCCGGCGTAGTAGAGACCGGCGATGGCCACCATCTCCTCGACGTCGCCGCGGTCCCGTCCACTGACAATCGCAACCGGCCAACGCGAGGCCAGACGCTCCAGCTCATGCCGGGTTGCCTCGGGAAGCACTGCCTCCTCGGGTCGAGGGGCGATCGGAGCCAGCGTGCCGTCGTAATCGAGGAACACTGCCGGCCGCCGGTCACCTATCTCCGCTTCGATGTCGGCGGCCGTGGCCGAGGGCAGCCCGTCGACGAAAACGTCAGCGGGGAGGAGCTCGGCCAGGTCGGAGACGACGATGTCCGCCCCGTGGACCTCGAGCCGGTCCGCCTGGCCACTCCGGTCCACTCCGATCACCAACCCGAACCCGCCGTTCCTCCCCGCCTCCACACCGGACCGGGCGTCTTCGACCACGGCAGCCCGGACCGGGTCGATCCCGAGGCGGCGGGCGGCTTCGAGGAAGATGGCAGGATCGGGTTTGCCGGCAAGGCCGAGCCGAGCGCAGTCGACGCCGTCAACCCTCACCGGGAACTGGTCTCCGACCCCGGCCGCCTCGAGCACTGCCCGCGAGTTGCGACTGGAGGAGATGACCGCGGTCACGATGCCCCGCCGATGCAGCTCATCCACCAGGTCGAGAGTCGACCGGTAGGGCTCCGCACCCGATTCCTCCAGGACCGTCAGGAAGGAGCGGTTCTTGCGATTCCCCAGGCCGCACACCGTCTCCGTGTCCGGCGGGTCGTCGGGCGCTCCCTCGGGCAGCTCGATCCCGCGGGACCGGAGGAAGCTGCGCACCCCGTCGTAGCGTTGCTTGCCGTCGACATGGTTGAGGTAGTCCTGTTCGCTGAAGGGCCGGAACGGCTCACCGGTGATCATCGACCGTTCACGCAGGTAGTCGTCGAGCATCTCCTTCCAGGAGCGTTCGTGGGCTTCCGCGCTGTCGGTCACCACGCCGTCCATGTCGAAGATCACCCCGTCGAGGGCCCACAGATCCGGGTGGGGACGGTCGATCATGGCGCCAGGGTCGACGTTGCTCACAGCCCGAACATCGTGTCCTCGATCAGGTGGTCCACCACCGCCTCCAGGGCT
>Ga0326597_10004989_pt1 | contig 18549 bp, 16 predicted proteins | sample RVTome_12_FD_203789 | JGI IMG/M metagenome (GOLD analysis project Ga0326597, IMG submission 203789) | Soil microbial communities from uranium-contaminated site in the Upper Colorado River Basin, Wyoming, United States - RVT100D185 | ecosystem: Environmental > Terrestrial > Soil > Contaminated >... | reverse complement strand
ACAACTCACGATTTGGCACACTTAATTGGACTTGGAATTTTAGAAAAATTCGGCAAAGAACACTCCACTCACTACAAGTTTAAAAAACACAAATAATACCTCCCCATAAGTAAAATTACTAAATACGCCACACGTGTGGCGTATTTAGTTAGCGAAGGGGGGTGTGCCTGCCTGCCGACAGGTAGGGCGTATTTATTGGTTTTACATTTAAAATCAGCGTGCTATAATAACCGCAGTAAAAATGCTGGATAGGAAAGATTCATGCAAAATACCGATGCTAAAGTTGTGATTGTTGGGGGTAAATCCTCTCCCGGAAAGATAACAATATATTCGGATAAATTTACTTCGCAGGCCACCTACCGAGCAAATAAAATTCAAGTTAAAGTAAAACGACGCAACCAAATAGTGGTAAGCCCAACCAGCAAAAAGGAGATCCCGGCAGTATTGCAACACCCAGCAATTGCTTTAAGTTTTTTTGCTTCCGTGTGGGAGGCGATTATTTCCTCCAAGCTAAAAAGAACTCAAAAAAAATCTCCCCTCAAAAACATGCTTCCATTAATAGGCATGCTCCTATTTATAAAACGCTTTGTTGCCAAATGGCACGGAGCAGAACATATGGCGATTGAGGCCTACTGGCGAGATGGTGAGACCTCTCTTGAAGCAATAAAAAAGCATTCCCCCATCAATCGATATTGCGGTGGAAGATACTTTGCACCAATGCTTGGTCTTGAATTATTAACAAATATTCGTCGTGTTCCGGCATGGATTAAGCCGGCGGGGGTTTGTGCAATATTTGAACTAGATAAAAAGCGACAGATTTTGCAAAAACCACCCTTTGTTAAACTCGGGCACCTTTTACAAAAATATCTAACAACAGCCGTTCCTGGCGAACGAGAGTTGCAGACAGCCCAAACAGCTATGATTGCCCTTATTGAAGCTCACAGAAATGATAGATAAAAAATACCAAAGAGTTCGCATTTGCGAACTCTTTTAATTTTTTCCTATAATCAAACTTTCAATTCTACCTTAAATTTGCAACGGCCAGTTTAACCGCCCCCTCAACCGGTTCTTTTTCACAAATAATTAATTTAGCTTTTTTTGCAATTAGTTGTTTTTGAATTTTTTTAGCAAATGGAAAATCCGAACGAAAAACTCCTCCAACTGCCACTAAATCAAATTCATCATTTTGCATATTCAAACGTTTTGTTAAGGTGTTTATACTTAAAATAATATCGCCTGTCGCTTTTTCTAAAATTATTTGCGATACTCTATCTTTTTGCGCATACGCCTCGTCCACCAAAACAGATAGTAAAGATATATCTCTTTTGCCAAAACTTTTTCCATATACCACATCATGCAATTCTCTTGTGTTTTTAACGTTTAGTTTTTTAAATATCAAATCTTTAAGAATAGTGGATTCGCCCCTGCCATCTTGAGCGCGCACCACAGCCCGCAATGCCTCCCTGCCAATCCAATATCCGCTACCCTCATCTGCCAACAAATAATCCAAACCACCAACATAGGCCTCCTCACCTTTTTTATTTTTTCCATAAAAATTGCTTCCCGTGCCACAAATAACAGCAATTCCATAATTTTTATCCGAACAAGATGGCAAAATTAGTTGCGTATCATTTACAACAACAATTTTCCCCTTACCCGAAAACGGGATAATTTTTTCAAATATTTCTTGGGCTTTTTTGTGAGAATCAGAGCTATTTACTCCTGCAACACCAACACATGCGGTGGCAAAACTCACGTTCTCTAATTTTGCTTTTTTCATTGCTTGGCACAGCGCATCTCTAAAATTTTGTTCTATTTCCTTGTCGCTGTTTACCGAAATGCTGGCAGGACCCGCTGAGGCAATACCTAAAATTTTTCCGTTTTCGTTTGCAATAGCCACAGTTGTTTTTGTTCCTCCGGCGTCAACGCCTAGTATGTATTTCATTAATTAAAATTATATCACGCTTACTGCTTTTAATTAGATGTATATAGTATAGACATGTGTAAATATAAATGGTATAATATTCACAGTCATTAGGAGGTTTGAGTGGCAAAGCAAAAAAAGACCTTTGTTGTGCAGGGTTGGTTGCCGGGTCTGGAAAAAAGGATAGACACCTTCACCGATGCATACTCGGAGGCACAAGCCATCCGCAATGTAGGCATTCGGGATGGTCTTCCCTCTTGGGCCCCAAAATACCTGGAGGCCTACGAGGTTCCGCCCAATCCACCAAACAAGCATGGCGATTCTATTTCGCCAAAATCCAATCAACAGCAGCGACTATGGTAGTCGCTGCTTTTTATTTATTCGTTAATTGGAATTATTAAATAAATTTTTTGCCTTATTCCAAATTTCATCATATTCATTTACTTTAAGCCAATACCACCATTCAGCACCCCACAAGTAAAACGTGTCCCATCCCGTATCCAGTGCAAACTGGATATTTTTATCAAATTGTTCCGGAGACAGTGTTTTGTTTTGTTCTTGGAGATTTTCCAAGCTCAATGGTAAGCTTGTTACCCATGGTTCGGCCTGAAGCTCTATAACCTGCACCTCTAAATCCGGATAAAACCATCGTAAAAAAACTTCTTTTCTCGCGTGAAATGTTGGTGTAAAAAATGTATATTCTAAAAATCCGATTCTTGGGTCGTGAATTATGCGATAAAGCGTGGAGCCAAAAACATCCGCGCGCTTTCCGGCAAATACCCAAAGGGACCACTCGCCCGAATCCGTAATCATTATCTGGCGCGAAGGATCCAGCGCACGCACTAACTCCACTTCTGAATTCAACAAATTGCTGTCGGGCCTGGGGCATTCCCCAAACGGCCAAAGAAAGGGCTCATTTTCCACTTGCCACAAAATAATTGCGTCGCTGTTTCTGTAATGCGCCACTACTTCACGAATATATTGAAATAATTCCCGTTCGCGCGTTGTTTGGCTTTCTCCCTCAAGCCACTTTGGAAAATGACATTCGGGCCAACGTGGCAATTTAAATCCAAGCGCTAAAATAACCTTTGCATTTCTTGCTTCCAGTTGCTCTATTTGCCAATCCCACGGCGTAAAGTCGTATTCATCTTTTGCTTGCTCCAACTCGTCCCAATAAACAGGGATGCGCCAATATTCTGCCCCCAAATCGTCCGCAAGTGCTAAAAATGTTTCTTGCCAATCCAATCCCAGCGCCTCCGCCTGTCTATGTGAAAAATTAACACCCCATTTTGCATCTTCGGTTTTTGTGGCTTGGGGTGCCGGACCAATGAATAAAAAACCGTAAATAGTTACGAAGAGAAAATACAATACCAACAGCAGGCCAAAAAATATTTTAAAAAAATAGTAAAAAAATTTTTTCATATAATTGCATTGTTCCTACAAATTTCTTTATATGCGTAATAACTATCCCGTGGAGTTCGTTTCAGTATTTTTCCGCCGGAGGCGGATCCGCCTTGGGTGGAAAAATCCACCTCCACTAATCCAAAACGCATTGTAAATCCTTCGGCCCATTCAAAATTATCCAAAAGCGACCAATAAAAATAACCACGCACATCCGCACCCTCTTCTATTGCCTTGTATAACCACCCCAGATGGTCTTTAATAAATTTTGGCCGTTGGTCATCATCTGCATCGGCTATTCCGTTTTCAAAAATGTAAATTGGTTTTTTATATTTTTGCCAAATTTCTTTCGCAACATGATAAATTCCTTCAGGATAAATTTCCCAACCAAAATCGGAAACCTCTTTATTTTCATTGCGTTTTCCATACCAAAAATGCGTTCTACGATGATTGTAGTAATTTAAACCTATAAAATCCTGCTGTTTTTTTATCTTATTGAGGAAATAATAATTTTTAAAAAATCTGTCTCTAATCACTCTCAACGAATCTACTAAATACAGTGGACCCTGTTCGTGCATGGGGTGAAAATAATTTACACTATGGGCAATGCCAACTTGGCAACTTGAATTTGCGGTATAAATTTTTTTATATGCCAAATTATGCGCACTAGCCATATTTTTTAACGGCTGAATCATATTCCAAACTCTACCGCCCTTAAAGGGTGGCCAATCCCCCCAACCATACCCGCCGTTTATTACAATATTGGGCTCATTTACAGTTATCCAGTATTTAACCTCCGGAATATTTTTGACAACATACTGGGCATACCTGGCAAAATATTGGGGCGATTTTTTATTCTCCCACCCACCCTTGTCGGCAAACCACAGAGGGTTTGTAAAATGGTGAAGCGTTACAAACGGCTCAAGACCTCTCTCTTTGAGTGCGCGAATCACTTTGCGGTAATGTTCTATTTCTTTTTTGTCAAACTCACCCTCGCGTGGCTCTATTCTGCTCCATTCAATACTAAGACGATGCGCGTTATTGTGCATCTCTTTTGCCAAATCAAAATCTTCCTCATATCTATTATAAGAATCGCAGGCGAGACCACTTTTGTGAGGCAATTCCCCTTTTTGCTCCGCGCGCCACCAATCGTTATTTTTATTGTTGCCTTCTATTTGATGCGAGCTTGTGGCAGTTCCCCAGTAGAAGTTGTCCGGAAAACGAAGAACTTTTTTGTTAGCATCCAGATTTTTCATATAGTTTTATTTTAACACCTCAATCACATAACACATAACATGGAGCACATAACAGAACAACAGAATGACAAAATAACATGGAACACATAACAAAAAATCCCGCTATGCGGGATTAATACTTTGTTTAACTAATACCTTTTAAAATATATACATTTTGTATCGTTGCAAACGCAAGCGAGCCTGTCTGCGTGCGTACGCACAGGCAGGTGTGGCGAGCGAAAGTGGGATATAAAATGTATATATTTTAAAAACTAGAGAGCAGGCGATGCCGCCTTTTTCGGCGGTACCGCAAACCTGTCTGCAACAGAACTTGCCGCATAACTTTCGGGCTTAATTTCGACTTGAAATCCATAACCCCTAACCATGCCAACAACCTCCTTAATCATATCCTTTGTTTCCCCATTATTCCCGATATCCGAATGTATAACAAAATTGCTTTCTATAAAATCCTCTCCGAGCATACGAGCCAAGTGTGGAGAAAGCTCCTGCGCTAAAGATAAAGATAGCATGGACTCGTTATAAATTTTATCCCGCAATACGCGATTGGGCGTATGTATAATATTTTTGCAAATAAAAGCGCGGGCACCATTGCCCACTCTATGTACCACTACAGCCGTGGCATAAAACACCTCTCCGTATCCTTCGGAGTCCGTTCCAATAATAATTTTGTAGTCGCTCTCTGGGTCTTTTTTGATAAAATCAAAAATATCATCTATCATCTCTTTAAAACTTCTTTGTTCGCGAGATACAGTTACAAATTGTGAGAAATCGTATTTAATATCTTTTTCCATAATTATATTTCCAATTTTAGGATACCATTAATCGGCAAAAACACAAGGTTCGACGCGATTGACCGTTTTTTTGATTCGTGATATAAAAAATCCAGCACATTTTTCAGATCAAGGAGGATAAAAAATGCGAAAAATTGTCATCTGTATTGCTGTTCTCTTTTCAATTTTAACGGCTTGTAGTACTAACGGGAATGAAGTAGATAATCAAAAAACCACCACGACAGCAGCAGAGCCCACAACACCTGCTCCCAGTATTGAGGGCACACATGAACAAAAAGCAAAAGCAATTGCAGAAATAATAAATCAAGAATCTGACGGGCTTTTGATGGTTGTACGCGCCGATGTTCCTTTGCACGGACAACTAGATTCTGGTGAAGATTTTTTCGGAGCACATTACAGGGTGGTCGTTACAAAATCTGTACACGAACTTACTGATGGGGAGGATAGATTCATACGATCGCAAATTGCAAAAATATTTGAACTAACCACAAGGCACATCCTCGCAGAGGATAGGTTTGTAACACATATGGGCGTACAAACACTTTATCCCGACATCTGGTCTTTGGGGTTTGCCGGAGTAGATGATGCTGATGTTTCCAATGTTTGTGTTGCCGGATCCAGAGACCTGTTAAACGTAGCCAGTTTTGCTACTGCAGAAGGATACTTGGCAACCGCTATTTGTGAAAAGCTATATCTTGTAAGACAATCCCAACTTGGTAACGGGTAAAAAATAAAACACCTACGCAGTAGGTGTTTTTAATTAAACATTTTATATTTCCAAATATAAATTAAACTTATGTTGTCTGTAAACATTAACACTCCAAAAAAGATTAACAGAGTTCCGCCTATTAATTGGATAACAAGCAGAGTTTTTCCAAATTTTCTAATTACAGCATGAGCTTTTTTAACAAAAAGAGCTAATAATACAAATGGAACCGCAAGCCCCATAGAATACACAAACAAGAAAAGCGAGCCACTTGTTGCAGTAGAACTTGTAGAAGCCAATCCTAAGATTGCTCCCAAAATTCCCCCGATACAGGGAATCCAGACCATGGCAAGTGCCATTCCCATCAAAACTGAACCAAAAGTGATAAAAAATTTATTATTGTCTTTTTGTTTTCGGTGAATTCTTCTTGCCCAACCATCACCCAGTGTCTTTATTTTAGACAACCAATTGGGTTGATAACCCCCAACAGATGTAAGTATCGTATACAAGCCAAAAACAATAAGCACGCCACCACTAAGCTGAGACACCCAAGGAAAATCACGAAATATATAAATTCCAAAAAAACCGGCCAAAGCCCCCATTCCCACAAAAACAATAGTAAATCCTAAAACAAAAAGTAGAGAATTGATAAGTGTAGTTTTGTATCTTGTGTTTTTTGTGTGACCATTAGCACCGCCAACATATGCAATATATGCCGGAACCATGGGCAATACGCAAGGAGCCAATATAGAAAATAGGCCAGCTATAAAAGCGACCCATATGGTGACTGTTGAATCCATCATTTTTTATTACCTTCGTCTACACTCAGCCCCATTGTTTCCATAATCCGAGCTCTTATAGGTCCTTGCCAATCAATCGCTCCGGTGAACACTCGTATAATTACACCATTTTCATCAATTAAGTAGTTAGTAGGAAACCCAAATCTAAACATTTCATCTTTAGCTTCTTTGTTAATGGCACTACTAAACACGGGAAAGGTTACATAAGAAAAATCTGTTTTTAGTGCTTCTTTAACCACTTCAACACTTTCTCGTGGATCAGATGCATATGCTAAAACTACAAATCCCTTATCTTTAAGTTCTGCATATAACTCTTGCATAGATGGCATCTCTTCTCTACACGGTGGACACCATGTGGCCCACATACTAAAAAGTACGAACTGTCCTCTATAGTCGCTCAAATTATGTCTATTTCCTTCCAAATCATAAATAGGCAAATCAGGCACAGTATCACCAACAGAGGTACCTACTCTTCCCGTAGGTGTAACATTAAAACCCAAGGGTGTGTCGCCATTTGAATTTCTAGTTGCGCTGGTTGTATTTGTACTACATGCCGTTACAATCACAAGTATTATTACAAACAATGTGCTAATTCTTTTCATGTTTTTATTCCTTTTTTATGTGCTAAATATAACATACATTAAAAAACGCCTTATGTAAAGATACTTATTAAAAAATCCCCCGTCTTGCGGGGGATTCATTTACTTCATTTTATTAAAGAACAATTGTTGGGTCACATCGTCAACATAATGACCCTTTTGAGAAGATTCTACAAGTTCTGATTGTCCGATACTTTCCAATTCCTGCGCGCTAAAACTTGGCATTACCAAGTTCTTCTCTTTACGAAGTCGGAGATTGCGCCTGGCTTCTTTTGGATCAGGAACAGAAAAGGATGTTCTCAAAATTTGAGTATACGGATGCAGGGAATTTTCCAAAACCTGGCGTGCACCACCAAGTTCCACGATGCGCCCCTTCCACATAACTGCCACCCTATCGCAAATTGAAGCAATAGTTGGAAGTTCGTGCGAAATAAGCACATAGGTTAACCCTCTTTCTTCCTGAAGTTTAAGAAGCAAGTTCAAGATTGTATGCTTGCGTGAAGCATCCAGTGATGCCGTTGGCTCATCCAGAAAAAGAACTTTGGGATTTGTGGCCAAGGCGCTTGCGATTGCAACTCGCTGTGCCTCACCCCCACTCAAACGTGCCACATAATCCCTCATCCTATCAACCGGTAATTCCACAGCTTCCATAAGCTGGGCAACGCGCTCTCTACGCTCTTCCTCTTTTTTATCTGCGTTATCAGATTCATATAAATTGTGAATATCCAAAGCTTCACTAATTAAAAAGTCGATGCGCTTTCTGGGAGTTAGGCTTTGTTTTGTTCCCTGAGGAACACCACCCACCATTTTTCTAAGTGCCCGCAATTGATTTTCTTCCAATGCATACACATCTTTATCCAACACATCCACACTGCCTTCAAGTTGAGCTATGTCGGGCAACACACGGAGTACGCTTCGCATAAAAGTAGTTTTTCCCGAACCACTCTCACCGACAACTCCGAATATTTCACCCTCTTTTATTTCCAGCGATATGTTGTTTACAGCAACTTCTTTTTCGGAAACATTTCCAAACAAACCCTTCGGTGTTGTGTACGGAAAAGCAACCGACAGATTTTGCACGTTAATTACGTTATTTTGCAAAGAGGTGTGCTCTTTTTGTCTCAATCGCTTATCAATTCGCGGCAGATCTCGCAAAACATTCTTAACAAATTCCGATTGTGGTCGATAAAACACATCTTCGGTAACGCCGGTTTCTACAACCTTACCCTTGTCCAAAACCACTACTCGATCTGCATACTCTGCAACAAGACCGAAGTCGTGCGTAATAAATATAAGCGAAATGTTATTTTCTCGAACCACCTGCATCAATTCGTCCAACACTTTGGCCTGCACGGTAACATCCAGCGCTGTTGTTGCCTCATCGGCAATCAAAACATCCGGTTTAGTTACAAGTGCCGCAAGAGCAATGCTGGCACGCTGTGCCTGGCCACCGCTTAGGGACTGTGTAATTTTATCAAAGTTACGCTCACCCTCTTTGGAGTCACCAAACATAGATCCGAAAATTTCTTTTGCAATACCCTTAGCTTTTTTCTTGCTCACTCCCTTGTGTAGGCGGACCATCTCTTCGATGTGCCTACCAACACTTCTGGGTGGAGAAAAGCTTCCTTTCGCATCTTGAAAAATTAAGGAAACGCGTTTTGCTCGATATTTGTTGCGCATTTCACGCTCACTCAACTTAAGAAAGTCCGCCGGAGTTTCGTCTCCGAAAAAAATAACTTCCCCACCCAAAACTTGAGCTTTTTTAGGAAGTAGGCACGATATAGCATTTGCCGTCATGCTTTTGCCGGATCCTGATTCTCCTACAAGCCCCAGGACCTCTCCTCGTTTCAAATCAAACGAAACATCGTCTAAAACTCTTTTTGATCCATTTGGTAATACAAAATCAACAGACAGACCCCTAACCTCTAGTAATTTACTCACGATCTTCCACCTCCTTTCCGGTGTTTTGTTTGTTTAAGTATAAAGCGTAGTATTGTTTCGTTAAAAACAATACTACGCTTTTGTCCTACTGGGTTGCCCTTGGATCCAGCCGTATGTACAACATGTCTGTAAGCCATTTTATGAATAGGCCCAAAAGTATTCCCCAAAATGCAAAAAATAGAAGGAATGGATAGTCCCGAGCAAACAGAGCCTCAAGAGCAAAGTTTGAAAACCCCGGAATACTGTAAATTCTTTCGATAAAGAACGATCCTTCAAAAGACAAGAAGAACATGGGCAATAAAACCGTAACGAGTGGCAAAGATGCGTTGTGCAAAACATACCTAATCGCAATACGGAAAGGCCCAAGCCCTCTGGACTTAGCCGCGTTTATATACGGTTCGTCAATTACATTAAGTGTAATTGTACGAACAAAACGAGCCATACCGGCGATGCCACCAAGTGACATGGTTACAATAGGAATAATTGCTGTGGTGGTAAACACCGCAGTCCAATCTCCACTCCAACCTGCCGGCAACCAGCCAAGTTTTACAGAAAAAATAAGCATCAAAAACTGGATAAGAATCAACGATGGAAATGCCTGCCAAAAAAGAGCAGAGCTAAGCAAAAATGTGTCTAACCAGGTACCCTTTTTAAATGTAGCCCACAAACCAACTGTAAGCCCCACAAAAAGAATAACCAATAGCGAAGGGAATGTAATAGCAAAGGAATATGGAATTCTCTCTGCTGCAAGTTGTGCTATCGTCTTTTCCGAAAATATAAAGCTATTCCCGCTGTTTCCGTTGGCCTGCTTCCAAGTATCATCTACAAATTGAACGATGTGCGGTCTATTGAGTCCGTACGCTTCACGAGTGGCCTCAATAACTTCTTCCGAAGCATGGCTTCCTGCAATCACATATGCGGGATCGCCAGGAGCTGCCTTCATCATAGAGTACGTTCCAAACCATATTGGTATAAAAAGTATCGGTACCCAAATAAATCTCTTAAAGGCAAAACGACGCACCGATGGCCTGTTTTTGGAAATTAAAATTGCCAACACAAACCATAATCCAAAAATTACGATTAGAGTCATTGCAACACCTCTCTTTCGTGCTCACTAGATGTAAGCAGAGTCAGCCGCAACTCCAAAAACAAAAATGCAAAAATGTAAGAGAAAATAACCAAACCGGGAAAAATTAAAAGATGTGCAGCGGAACTAAGCATGCGAGAGTTAGCTGATTCGGCAAGCAATCCTCCAAATGACGGGTATGGCAATTGTATGCCTATACCCAAGAAGGATAGCGCCAATTCTGTTCCAACAACGCCAACAATCATAAGCAATGCTGAGTGGACAATATAGGTGTATAGCTGGGGCAAAATGTGCCGTGAAACAATTCTAAATTTGGAAGCCCCAAGCATGCGGGCTCGTTCCACAAAAGCGCTCTCGCGCATCTGTAGCACCTGTGCGCGAAACATCCGCGCAGGCCCAATCCAGGAAATAAAAGAGATAATCAAAAAAATAACAAATAAATCTGCCATTCCGGTTTTGATGGCCCATCGTCCGGCAGGCCCAAGAGTATATACAAAATTATCATACATCGGGCGAAGTCCCGCCCTCAAAATAAGAATCAGGAAAAGTGCGGGTAACGCACCTAGTGCTTCTCCGGTTCGTTGAACCGCAAAATCGGCCTTTTTACTATAAAAAATCGGGAAAACACCCAATCCGATAGAAAACGGTAGTCCTCCCGCAACTATAGTAATAAAAGTCAAAATCACGGTAATTCGCGATGCATACATAACCCTAGAAAACAGATCTCTACCCACCAAATCCGTACCAAACCAGCTGGACCAACTTGGTCCTTGTCGCCTTAAAGCGACCTGGTTAGTAAAGGGGTCGTGTGGTGTCCAAAAAAAAGATAATAGTGCCATAAAAACGACAATCCCTATCACAAATACGGCAATTCTTGATAATTTATCCTGCCACACAAGTCGAGCAAGTTCGGCAAAAGAAGATTGCTTAAACCTGCTTGTCTTTTTCGTGTTAATTGTATCCATGGTTGTTCTCACCTCCATTCGGTTTTTATTGACAAAGAATCTGCCTAAACCTTACCAAGAAATTACCCCCGAGTCAAGCTTTTTAAAATAAAAAATCCCCCGCCTTGCGAGGGATTTTGGTGTTACTATTTATTCAACTGTTGCTTAAGCCACTCAAGGGCTCCCAGCAGAGTTGGATCGTAGTTTACATCCAAATTATTTTTAGAAATATCATCTCTACTCCAGGCAATTTCGAAGTCCGGCTTTACGCCACCAACCTCATAATACCCATCATCATCCAGGTCCATCTTTTCGACCATATCACCAGCAGGTGTCTTCCAGTATTCTATAGAAACGTACACAGCGCCATATTCACCGCCTCTAAGTTCAAACCACAGATTAACCGTGCCCTTACCCTGACTGCGATCAAATCTATTAAAAATCTTCGCCCTACCATTGTCGCGCAAGGCGGCCGCAAACACTTCCGAACCAGAGGCACTTTGATCGTTCATAAGAACTACTATAGGCACGTCGGGAGAAATAAAGTTATATTTATCCTGAATTGTAACAACCGTAATATTATCTCTGCCCACCCTTGCAAATATGGGTGATGCGTCCGGAAGGAAAAAGTCCACCATATCTACTGTCGCACCTACCCTTCCACCGGGATTATCCCTTACATCAATAATAACAGATTCGAAACTATCCAAGCCGTATTGCCTATCGAGTTCTTCGAGTACATACTCTAAGTCATCGCGGGCACTATCGGTAAATTGTGCAATTTTAATATAAAGCTGGTCCGAAACTCCATCCCCATCCACATCAACAAACGGGCAGGGTGTTCCCACGGTGCTTTGTGTTCCACAACGATATGGAACTCCATCAAGAGTTGATCCTCTTCCATCGGGAAGCTGAACAGCCGGATAGCTGGATATGTGCTTTTGCTGAAGAGGCTCCATTGTAAAGCTAACTTCTATCTTTTCTTTTTCAAACGAATCCAAAGTGGGCCTAAGTAGTGTAGTTGTTAAATTCGGATTTTCTAAGGACTTTAGTCGCGCAGAAAACTGCCTAAAAGAACATTCCGCAACCGACAGTCCATTAATCTCCAAAATAGCATCGCCTATTTTGATTCCGGCCCTTTCGGCAGGTCCGCCCTCAACAACACCGGATATCTCCAGTTCTCCCCTTGTGTTGAAGGTGCCCATAATGCCGACACCACGATATTCTCCACTTCTTCCTTGGTGTTCATCTTTAACGATAAGCCAGGTTGAAGCATCATAATAACTAGCAAAAGGATCTCCCAAAGCAGCGATCATCCCTTGTATAACATCCGAAAGCACCTGTTCAAGCTGGCTTGGTTCTTTAAAACGCTCAAAACGAGGATCATCCAATAATTTGTCGAATATATCATTTAAAACGCTAAAATCAGGCATCCTGTTGCCCGCTTCTTCAACTGCCTCGTTGGCCATTTGTTTTGCCCAATCGGGGATATCAGCTGTCCTTACCCCCAAGGCACTAAAAAGTGTTTCGAGAGCTTCCTTCATTATTAAATCGGGGTCACCGCTCACCGTATCGTGGAAAATAGATTGAGCAGATAACATTCTAGCCAAATCATTTAACACCGTAAAATCTACTTCTTTTCTTTCAATTTGCGGACAGAACGATTCGCCATCATTTGCGGTATTATCCGCAGTTTCTCCCGCACAAGCGGATACAACCAAAGCAAGTCCCAACAACGCTACTATGATTCTTTTCATTGCTTTTCTCCTGTAATTTTTAGGTGCTACCTTAAAGCTATAACAAATACGCTATTGTGTCAAGAAATAAAAAACCCCAACTTGTTGTTGGGGTTTGTGTGTATTTTTATTTATTTATCTATCGCAAAAATAAATATATTGAACTGTAGAAATGCCCATCGGGGCAGGAAAGTAACCACAAAGCTGAGAATTATACACGACCGAAGTTCTGCCATGGAAAAACGACAGCCACGCGGCATCCCGCACGATAATCCTTTCGGCTTCACGATACAGCTCTATCCGCCTGGCAACATCCGACTCGGTGCGTGCTTCTTCCAAAAGCGCATCAACTTCGGGGTTAGAATAACGGGTTTCATTATTAGCACCCGCTCGCGAGGAGTGGAACTTAATATCGAGGAAGTCCTCTGCATCATAATAATCTGCAACCCAGCCAGATGAGAACATCTGGAAGGTTCCTCTGTTGATTTGTTCCATAAATGTAGAGAAGTCCATTTGTTCGATTTCTATCTCTACTCCAAGATTCCTCTTCCACTGGTCAACCATATTGGTAATGATAATGCTTGGTGCAGATCCGGTCCCCGGAATTGTAAATTTAATCCTGGGCATATTGCCCGCATATTGGGATTGAGCAAGAAGTTCTCTTGCCTTTTCGGGGTTAAATTCAAGTCCCTCGAAATTAAAATCATATGCGTGAAACCCTGGAGGCAGGATACCCTTTGCAAGGTTAACCAAACCCTCCATAAGCTCCACAAGAAGCTCTTTATCGATTGCGTGTGCAAATGCTCTGCGCACAAGCGGATCGTCAAAAGGAGCCGCCTGATTATTAAACCCGATGTAGGATGTTGAAAACTCATTAATCGCAAAGTAATACTGGTTCAACCGGCTATTTGGGTCTCGAACCTCTGCGAGAAGATCCAAGTCCGCTATGCCCACGCCCGCAAAATCGAGCTCGCCGTTTTTGAAGCGCAGAAACACATCTCCGCCTGCAAGAAAATAGGTAATGCGAGAAATACGCGGTGGATCACCATGATAATTGGGATTTGCTTCCAGGACAATCCTGGAAACATCTTTGTGCGCAATAAAATAAGGGCCAGTGCTGTTGGGCTTTTCGAAAGAGTTTGCTGCGCTTTCTACCTGAAACTTACTCACAACAGATGCTGTAGGATACGTTAATTTCTGAAGAAAATACTCTTTCGGACCATCGATTGTAATGCGGATGGTTCTGTCGTCAAGAACTTCCAGTCCGGGAAGATCCACCCAAACCTCGTCTTGGTTTGGGGAAACTCTATTAATTATAGATTTCCCAATATTCATTTCCCAAACACCCAGAATATCTCCCAAATAGGGTTCTGCAGTTGTGCTTCTGGTTGCTGGATCCGCAGCTCTTTCTATGGAATAGGCAATATCCCAAGCAGTAATGGGGTCGCCATTAAAGAATTTTGCGTTTTCTCTAATTGTAAATGTGTAAGAAACCGTACCATCACTATTTGTCACAGGATCTGGCACGCTTTCAGCCAAATCAGCAACCACAATTACCTCCAGGCGGCCCTCGCCACGCTGAATCATTCTAACGAAATCCTGGTTTGCTGTAATCTCTGAAAGACCGTAGGCCAACTGATTGTCGTTTGCATCATAAAGAACAAGTTCCAGTTTTACAAGGTTAGAATAAAGCTTGCCGGTAAAGGCGTGTGATCCTATATCCGTAACACGGTGTGGATCCAGAGTTGACGGTTCGCTGGCAACCGTTCTGATTTCATTCCTTGTGCTTGACCCCGGATCAGTCGGAGTTGAGGAAGAACCTCCCCCTCCGCACGCCGCAGCTACTATAGCCAGCACAACCAAAAGTATCACAGATTTTTTTTGCATTTCCCGTTCTCCTTTCGAGCTTAAGGGCGATAATCTTTACTAAAGTTAAAAAAGATGCCTTGCCTGAAAGTACAGGCAAGGCATTTAGTATTTTTATTCAGCAGCAACCAAATTTACAACCTGATTCATTCGTTTGGCCGAAACCACAATTCCCAAGCCGGGAATCCCATCGACCATGTTACCTATCCAAACCAGAGTTCCTTCGCGTTCCACGAAAATGGGAGTTGGATAATCCAATCCGCCATCAACAACTTCAACCAGAATAAAGGTTCCGTTGGCATTTTTCAACACCCTGGAAATCGTACTGGTTGCAAAAACCATAGTGCCTCCAAATGAACGAATGAAGTACACGGTTTCGCCTGGCTTTATTTCTTCGGCGTCCAATGACGGAAGAGCGTCGGAGGGATCGGCCACAAGCCGATTATCCGGACGTGTCACAACCAAAACTCTTGTATCCGAGTCCAGCGCAACTCTTCCACTATTGGTCAGTTCATTCATGGAGCCGGAAAATACTTCTTCCTGTTCCCAATTCTCTTCCACGCCCTGTGCGGGTAAGAGAGTGAAAACAAGAAAAACTCTGTCGTAAAGCTCCTGGGGAACATCTCCGCTATTCGCCGAGAAAACCTGACTTTGCAAAACATCGCCCCGAACAAGTATCTTGCCTTCGGTCAAAAAAGCCGGAACAGCTATGCGGTTAATGAGAACAGGATACAACCCATCCTCATTAGCTTGCACATCTTCGGGTTTTTGACCTCGGAGCACTTCGTACTCTTGGGCTGTTGCAAACAAAATCATCTGCGCGTCCATGTTGCGCAAACGGCTGTCCTGCACTTGCTGAAGATCTGTATACAAATTCTGTGTATTTTGAGCATCAACAGCACTCAGTTCTAAATATGTCTCTTGAGCGTCAAAAACTCCAGTGAACTGTAAAAATCCCCACATTGCGGATACAGAAAGAACAACTGTGGCCAAAACCATAATTGCAGCGTCTCTAACGGTAAGTTTCATTGTCGCACTCCTTTAGGTTGACAAGGATGCTACTTAAAAACTATCATAAGTAGCGACTGACTGTCAACCCCTCACACAAATATTTTTAAAATCTAACTTTAAGCTATGGCTTTTCAATTAAAATCAAAATTTAAACCAGCAGGAGATCAACCAGGTGCAATAGATGCACTGATTTCCAAAGCACAAAATGGGGCAAAAGACCTGGTTCTTCATGGTGTAACTGGTTCTGGAAAAACATTTACAATAGCCAATGTTATTCAAACAATAAATAAGCCAACTCTTGTTATTAGTCATAATAAAACTTTGGCTTGGCAACTGTATCAGGAGTTTAGGGAATTTTTTCCGCAAAACAACGTGCACTATTTTGTAAGTTATTACGATTACTATCAACCCGAAGCATACATGCCAACAACAGATACGTATATAGCAAAAGACGCTAGCATCAACGAAAAAATAGATAAAATGCGCCACGGAGCAGTGCAAAGTTTATTAACGAATCCAGATACAATTGTGGTTGCATCTGTTTCCTGTATTTATAATTTGGGATCGCCCCAAACATACCAAAAAGTAAGTTGGGAAATAAAAGAGGGACAACAAATAACCCGCCGAGAATTTTTATATAACCTAGTGCGTTTGGGTTATGAAAGAAATGATACCGACCCACATGCAGGTAAATTCCGCGCACGCGAAAATAGGGTAGAAATTTATCCGCCCACAGGAAAAGAAAAAATAACAGTTGAGATAGATAAAAATGTGATTAGTAAAATAAAAACCCCCGAATCCACAAAAGAGGTCGGGGTAAGAATATATCCTGCGAATTTTTGGATTACGCCAAAAGATAAATTGCGTGTTGCAATAAATAATATACACGCAGAGTTGCAGGAAAGATTGGCGGAGTTAAAAAAACAGGGTAAAGAGATAGAGGCATACCGACTCGAGAAAAAAACAAACTACGATTTGGAAATGATGGAACAGGTTGGTTACACGTCTGGAATAGAAAACTATTCTAGTCATTTGGATTTTAGAAATCCAAACGATCCCCCATTTACACTTCTTAATTACTTTTCACCACAAACTCCTGATACAAAAGGTAATCCAAACGACTTCTTAACCATAATAGATGAATCACACATGACGATTCCACAGATTCGCGGAATGCACGCGGGTGACAAAGCGCGTAAACAAACATTAATAGAGCATGGATTTCGCCTACCGTCTGCCCTAGATAATCGACCACTCAACTTCAAAGAATTTAACGAACGCATAGGGCAAACTATATATATGAGTGCGACCCCCAGTGAGTATGAGCTTGAAAAAGCTCATACTCACAATGACCAAGATACAAGAAACAAGATACAAACAAATCCCAAATCCCAAAAATTAAATTCTAAACAAAAACTACCAACTACTCACTACCAACTACCCCCTAGCAATGTTGTTGAGCAAATTGTGAGGCCAACCGGTCTTTTGGATCCGCCGATTGAGGTGCGGGGTACCAAACAACAAATGCAAAATGCAATAGGTGAAATTAAAAAAGAGCGCGACAAGGGAAATCGCACTCTTGTTGTTACAATTACAAAACGGCTTGCCGAAGAGATTGCTCAATACCTAAAAGACGAGGGTTTAAAAGTAGATTATATACACTCAGAAATAACCACATTGAATCGGCCAATTTTAATGAATAAATTAAGAACCGGAGAATACGATGTTTTAGTTGGGATAAACCTACTAAGAGAGGGGTTGGACTTTCCAGAAGTTTCCTTAGTTATAATTTTTGACGCAGATAAAGAAGGGTTTTTGCGCAACGAGACAACTCTTTTACAAACAGCCGGACGAGCAGCACGACATATTGAAGGACGAGTCATAATGTATGCGGATAAAATAACCCGCTCCATGAAGCTGGCAATTAATGAGACACGACGGCGGCGGAAAATCCAGGAAAAATACAATAAAGAGCACCAGATAACGCCAAGTGGTATTCAAAAAGATATTTATGAATTACCCGAAGAATTAATTAATAAAGAGGACGAAAAAGAGAAGTTGGCGCCCTATAAAAATATGGCTATATCGGAGATAGAACGCGAAATGAAGCGCGCGGCAAAAAATATGGACTTTGAACTAGCAGCAAAGTTAAAAGATGAGATAAAACGAATCGAAGATTCGCTTTAAAATTATAAATTTTATGTTATTGATTAATAAGCCTAAGGGCCCTACAAGCCACGATATTGTGGATGAAGTACGCCACATAACAGGAGAACGCCGTGTGGGACATGCCGGGACTTTAGACCCTTTTGCAGAAGGGCTCCTTATTGTGCTTGTTGGGAGAGAAGAAACGCGTAAACAAGCGGAGTTTTTGAACATGGATAAGGTATATGAAGCTACACTGACCCTCGGTATCGAAACAGACACATTCGATTTAACAGGCAAACCTGTTAAATCGCAATTTTCAAATAATTTTCAAGTTCCAAA
>Ga0326597_10004988_pt1 | contig 18551 bp, 13 predicted proteins | sample RVTome_12_FD_203789 | JGI IMG/M metagenome (GOLD analysis project Ga0326597, IMG submission 203789) | Soil microbial communities from uranium-contaminated site in the Upper Colorado River Basin, Wyoming, United States - RVT100D185 | ecosystem: Environmental > Terrestrial > Soil > Contaminated >... | reverse complement strand
GCTGGAACCGGTGGTCGCGGCGCTGGAGAGCGAGCTGAGTCGCCAGACCCTGTTCGGCGAGATCGGCTGGCACCTGGAGGCGATTCCCGGCTTTCCCCTGGAGGAACTGACGGCCCGCCTGACGGAATTTCGCGACGGCTACGACAACCTGCTCAACCTGGTCGAAGATCCCCCCGATTCCTTCGCCGCTTTCGCCGGGGCCCTGGAAACCATCGACGGACTTTACAACGCTCTCAGGGGTCTGCATTCCCTGGCGGAAGGGACCAATCTGGAATCCCTGCCCTTCGAACGACTGGGCCGGGACCTGATCGAACACCTGACCCTCGAGTACCTTGAAGACCGGCATCCCCTGAGCTATCACCTGGCAACGCTCCTCACCCTGATCGATCCCCCCGGCCGGGAACCTGGGGCCGAGGCCGACCCCACAAACGTTTTTCCCGGTCTCACCCGCCCCCGGCCGAGACTGCGGCTCGACCGCCTGGAGGCCTTGCTGGGCGATCCCGTCGCGGCCCTGAATTCCGAGTACCTTCCCTTCGAACCCCTGGAAACCGCCGAACAGGCCCGGCAGGTCGCGGACAAGTTGTTCCCCCGCATCGGCCTGGTGCTCGAATGCCTGGGATGGAACTATCTGTACGGCATAAAACCCGACTACGAGCTCGATTTCGGCGAGACCGGCAACGCCCTCGGCGCGGGCATGCTCACGGTTTTCCGGGAAACGGACGAGGAAGATACCTTCGGCTTTACCTTGTCCCTCTGTCCGGAGGAACGGGGCGGGCTAGGCCTGGTGGTCGTCCCCTACGGCGCCGCCGTCGTCACCCTCGAGCTGGAAAACTGGCTGCTGAAGCTGGAACTCGAAGGAGCTCTGGAAGGATTCGCCTTCGGCGGCCGGGGAGTCACGCTGCCGGAGGGGGTGGAGGACGCTGCGGTCGGCGTCCGGCTGACCCTTATCCGAGTGTCGGGAGACGAAGAAACGGCGCTGTTGCTGGGCAGCCCCACGGGGAACCGTTTGGAAGTAAAACACTTTGCCGTCTCCGGCTCAGCCCTCTTTAAGGAAACAGAGGGGGATTTCGGCTTTCTGCTGAACTTCGAGGACGCCTCCCTGGTGCTCGGTCCGGGAGACGGCGACAGCTTTCTCAAGTCGATTCTGCCCGAGGATGGCATGCGCCTCGATTTCGACCTGGGATTCGGCTGGTCGAACCGCCGGGGGTTCCATATCGAGGGCGGCGCCGGACTGGAGGCGCGGCTGCCCGTCCGCCGCCGGATCGGTTCGGTCCTTTCCGTCGATCTGGTACACCTTGCGCTGCAGGCGGATGGCGAAAGTATTCGCGGGCAGGCCGGAATCACCTTCAGCGTTCGCCTGGGACCGATCGCGGCGACGGTAGATGGCGTGGGTCTGGAGGCGAACCTGACCTTCCCGCCGGAAGGAAACCTGGGGGTAGCCGACCTGGCAATGGACTTCAAGCCTCCCACGGGCATCGCCCTGGCCATCGACAGCGACCTGGTCAGCGGCGCGGGATTTTTGCTGTTCGAGCCCGACAAACACCGCTACGCCGGCGCCCTGGTACTGGAAATCGGCGAGGTGACGGTGAATGCCGCCGGTCTGCTGACCACCCGCCTGCCCGACGGCCGCCAGGGCTATTCCCTGCTGATCGCCATCTCCGCCGCCGGTTTCACCCCCATCCAGCTCGGCCTCGGCTTCACCCTCAACGGCGTCGGCGGACTGCTGGGCGTCAACCGCACCGTGCAGGTGGAGGTACTGCGCTCCGGGCTGAAGAACGACTCGCTGGACGCGGTGCTCTTTCCCGACAACCCCCTGGCCCGCCTGCCGCAGCTGGTCCATGCCCTGGAGCAGGTCTTTCCCTCCGCCGACGGCCGCTACCTGTTCGGCCCCGCCGCCATCATCGGTTGGGGCACCCCGACCCTGCTGACCCTGGAGCTGGCCCTGGTGCTGGAGGTGCCGGCCCCCGTCCGCCTGGTGGTGCTGGGGCGGTTGCAGGCCCTGCTGCCGCGCAAGGAGGCGCCCGTCGTGCGGCTCAACATGGATGCCCTGGGGGTGGTGGATTTTACCCGGGGCGAGGCGGCCTTGGATGCCATCCTCTACGATTCGCGGCTGATGGACTACGCCCTGTCCGGGGAGATGGCCATCCGCCTGCGCTGGGAGTCGGAGCCCGGCTTCGTGCTGGCCGTCGGCGGCCTGAACCCGCGCTTCAACGCTCCGGCGGCGCTGCAGTTGCCGAAGCTGGCAAGGATCGCCATCGACTTCACCCGCCGGGACAATCCCCGCCTGCGGCTGTCGGCCTACCTGGCCCTGACCTCCAACACCCTGCAACTGGGCGCGCTGGTCGAGCTTTACGTGGCGGTCTCGAAGCTGAGCCTGCAGGGCGCCCTGGGCTTCGACGTGCTGGTGAACTTTTCCCCCTTCGGCTTTGTCGCCGATCTGTCGGGGGCGGTGGCGGTCAAGTGGGGCGACCGCACCCTGCTGGGGGTCTTTCTGGAGGCGAGCCTGGTCGGACCGGACCCGCTGGTGGTGAACGGCAAGGCCACGGTCAAGGTCTGGATCTTTTCCAAGTCGGTGAATTTCGACCACACCCTAGGCGATGCCGACCTGCCGCCGCCCCTGCCGGCCGCCGATCCCCTGCCGGATCTTATGGCCGCCCTGCGGGAGCCGCGCAACTGGAGTGCCCAGTTGCCAACCGGAAAACACACCTTGGTGACGCTGCGCGAGATTCCGGCGGAAGCCGGAGTGGTGCAGGCCCATCCGTTGGGCCGCCTCACCGTGACCCAGAACGTGGTGCCGCTGAACCTGAGCATCGACCGCTACGGCGGCGCGGCGCCGGCCGGAGCGCGGCGTTTCCGCATCGATGCGGTGACGCTGGGAACCGACCCGAACCCGCCCCGCCAGACGGTGCGGGACTGGTTCGCCCCGGCCCAGTTCCTGGACCTGAGCGATACCGAGCGCCTGTCCCGGCCGTCCTTCGAAAAGCTGGAAGCGGGGCTGCGCATCGGCGGCGACGAGGTGGCCTTTGGCGGCGCGGGGGCGGAAACGCTGATGGCCGTGGCGCCGATCGCCTACGAGACGGTGCTGATCGACCGCCAGGGAAAGGCGGCAAAGGGTGGTAGCTACGCCCCAGACCCGGCCCGGCTGAGCGCCGCGACGGCCCTGGGGGCGGTGGCCCGCCGGGGCCTCGCTCATGCGGGAAAGGCCCGCTATTACGGCCCCGGGGGCGGAGTGGAAGTCGCCGAAGCGGGCATTTAACAGCCACATTTCCTCTCCGGGAAGAGGCCACAGGTTGAAGGAGACCTTGCGATGAGTGCGAACTACCGTTTTCTGCCTTGGGCACGAAGCGGCATGGCCGCCGCGACGGGCGGCGGCAACACGGCTCGGATCAGCGTGTCGGCCGCCCTGCGGATCAATGGTGGCGAACCCGTCAACATGCAGGTTCGTCTGTACGGTCCCGGTGACGTAATCGGCCTCGACCCGCGACAGATCGTCCGGACCGATCCCGCCCCCCAAACCGCCGATTTCGAGCCCAACTATTTTCCTTCGGTGGAACTGGACCGTCCCGACCTGCCCTGGCTGTTCAGTCCCGCCGCCGCCGACCTCGGCCAGACGACCCCGAAGGGGCGTCTGCAGCCCTGGTTGTGCCTGGTGGTGGTGCGGCGTCAGGCGGGAGTGACGCTGTCCTTCGATCCCGGCCGGCCACTGCCGTCCCTGGTGATCGAGTCTCCGGCCCGCCCCGCGGAGGAATTGCCCCACCTCACCGAGGCCTGGGCCTGGGTTCACGGACAGGTGGTGGAGGACGGCACCGAATCGGCCCCCCTGCCCGAGCGGCTGACCGCGGATTCCGCCCGCAACCTCTCGCGCCTGGTCTGCCCCCGGCGGCTGAATCCCCGCACGCCGTACCTGGCCTGCGTGGTACCCACCTTCGAAGCAGGGCGCAAGGCGGGATTGGGGCTGACCGTCACCACCGGGGACGAGGGGTCCCTGGAGCCAGCCTGGCAGGGCGATCCGGGTCGGGTGGAGCTGCCGGTTTACCATCATTTCGAATTCAGCACCGGCACCGAAGGCGACTTCGAGGCCCTGGTGCGTCGCCTCAAGCACCGGCGCCTGCCGTCCCGGGTGGGCAGCCGGCGCATGGCCGTGGGAGAGCTTGGCTTCGAACTTCCGGGGCTGGAAGGTGCCTGGCTGCAGGGGGCCCTGCGCTCGCCTACCGCGCCCGTCACCCGCATCCCCAAGACTTTTCGCAACACTCTGCGGGCCCTGCTCAATCGCCGCGTCGACCGTGCACCTGGAAAAGATCCCCTGCTGGGGCCGCCGATCTACGGCCGCTGGCAGGCGGATATCGAACGCCTGCCGGACGGCGGCCAGACCCCCGGATGGATCGAGGAACTCAACCTGGATCCCCGCCACCGCGCCGCCGCGGGTTTCGGCACCCTCCTCGTTCGGGATCAGCAGGAGGCGCTGATGACCGCCGCCTGGGCCCAACTGGCCGATACCCGGCGCGTCAACCAGGAACTCCGCCAGGCCCAACTCGCCCTGCAGACGGACCTGGCCATCCATCGCCGGCACCTGAGCCGGATGCCGGCCGCCCGGTTGCTGCAGGTCACCGGCCCCGCCCATACGCAGGTGCCGGCCGCTTCCGGGGACAAGACCACGGTGGCCGTCAGGCTCCGTCGCGAGGGACTGCCGGGAGCTATTGCCTCGACCGCCCTGCGGCGGACGGCGCGCAGTCGCGGGCCGTTGTTCCGGCGCCTGCACGGCGCCCCCGGGGCCCCCTGGATCAGCCGGCTGTACCAGGCGCCGCTGGCCCCGCCGCCCCCGCCCGGTCCGGGGCGGCTGTCCGCCACCCAGTTGCAGGAACCGCTGGCCCGCCTGGAAAAAAGAGCTGCGAGTAAAACCTCGGCTGTCATAGAGCCCAGCGTCAAACTGCTGCAGCCTCTTCTCGACCAACGGGACTACCTGCGGGTCACCCAGGGTCTGGCCGGAGCCCCGATACGCCCGTCCCGTCCGGCCTCCCAGGTGAAACAGGTCCTTGACGAACAGAAATCCTCCCTGTTGCAGGGGGTGAACCCGGCCGTCACCCTGGTGGCGCGAGCCAAAGCCCGGATTCGCGCCGCGGCGCCGTCAGGCGCGGCGCGACTGGCACAGGGCCCGCAGGCCGCACCCGAGCCGGGTCCGGATCTCGCCCCGCTGGTGATGCCTGCCCCGAGCTTCCCCCGTCCCATGTACGAGGTTCTGCGCGACTTTTCGCAGGATCTGCTGCTGCCGGGGCTGGAACTCGTGCCGCCCGAAACGGTGACCCTGCTGCAGACCAATCCAAAGTTCGTCGAGGCTTTCATGGTCGGCCTCAATCACGAAATGGGCCGCGAACTGCTGTGGCGCGGCTATCCCACCGACCAGCGCGGCACCTGCTTCACCCGCTTCTGGGACACGGCGGGGCTGGAAACCGACCAGATGGGCCTGCCGCCCATCCACACCTGGCCCCTCTCCCAGCCTTTCGGCGGCAACTACCTGGAGGAAAACACCGAAAACGGACGGCTGGTGCTGCTGATCCGCGGCGAACTGCTGCGCCGCTATCCAGGCGCGGTAATCTACGTCGCCCCCGCCGCCTCGGCCACCACCCTCAACGAGGCGGGGAAACGGCTGCCCCTGTTCCGCGGCACCCTGGAACCGGACGTGACCTTTCTCGGATTCGAACTGACCACGACCGAAGCAGTGGGCGATCCGGGATGGTTTTTCGTCCTCGAACAGCAGCCGACCGAACCGCGTTTCGGCTTGGATGTGCCGACCGCCTTCGGCCTGAATCCGGGAGATCTCCAAACCTGGGCGAACCTGTCCTGGGGGCACCTGGCGCCGGACCGGGCCGCTTTCGAAGCCATGACCCACCTGTCCCTGGCCGGGGCTCTGGCGGAAAAAACCCTGGGAGGCATTGCCTGGGGCCTCAACGCCGCCCACATAGCGGCCATCACCCTGCAGCCTCCGGCGCGCATCGCGATCCATGCCGCGGCGCTGATACCCGCTTAATGGGAGCAATCATGGATCTGTGGGCAGAACGAAACCAGCACCTGGGCCCCTGGCCGGCAGCAAAGCTGCCCGTGGCCCTGCTGCCGCTGCGACTTGAAACCCGTTTCGACCGGAGCGGCCCCGAACCCCTGCTGCGGGTGCGGGCCTATCCGGATGAGCTGCACCTCGACAGCCATGAACCGGGACTGACCGATGCCGAGCAGCGCTGGGGTCGCCATTACTGGGAGGAACACTGGACCGCGGGCGCCGACGAATCCCGGACCAGGGCCGCCTGGAACCAGCTTACCGGGCGCCTTGGACCGGGCCGGGCCGCCTGGGTGAGGCGGGCCCTGACCCCGGATAACCTGGACAAAGCGGGCAGCGGCGAAACGCCGCGCTTTCCGCCGGTGAAGGGGCGGGAGGCGGCCTGGACCCGCGCACCGTACACCCGCGTGCTGCCAGACCGCCTGGCGGTACTCGGTTTTCGCGGCGGACAGCGGGTGCTGTGCGCCTTTGGCGGTCCCATACCCGATTCCCTGCCGGTGGGCCCGGACCCGAACAGCCCGCCCCCTCTTACCGAAGACGAGATGCTGCCCGCCGATCCGGGCCTCAAGTGGCTGGTGGACTATGGCGAAGCCGAAGCCCGGGGCATGGCGGTAACCATCCCCATCACCGGCGAAGACCTGGCCGAGGGCTTCGACACCCTGTTGGTGTTGGGGCTCAAGACCGGCGGCGACGGGGCGGAGCAACTCGAAGAACTGCTGACCGCCCAGCACTATACCGACGGCCTGGCCTTCGTCCCCCAGGCCACCCCCAGCAACAATACCCCCGATGCCGCCTCCGGCTACGCCTCCCGCGATCCGGGCGGGGAGAAGAGCTTCCGGGCGGAAACCGACGGAAAAGGGGTGCGCAGGGACGTGGATTCCAATGGCGCCGTCACCGCCGCGGCCCTGGGCCTCGATGCGGGGATATTCGAAGGGGTGGCCCATGCCGGCGACCGGGAGCAGGCCGACGCCCGGCACATGCAGGGTGCGCTGTGGGGCACCACCTGGGGCTATTACCTGGAGCAGATGTTGACCGGAGACATTCCGGACCAGACGCTGGAGGACTGCCGCCGTCACTATATCGACCATGTTCGGGCCCGCGGCCCGTTGCCCGCCCTGCGGATCGGCCGCCAACCCTACGGGTTGCTGCCGGTCCTGCCGCTGGACAACCTCGCAAAGGCCTCCGGCTTCGAAGCGGCCCTGGCGCCCCTGCTGCTGCGGGCGCGGGACCTGTGGCGGGAGGCTGCGGGAGCCGTTCCCTGCCTGTCCCGGGGGGTGAGCGGTGAAAACCAGGCCGACCGCCTGATGCGGGTGCTGTCGATGGGCGCCGTCTCCGACGAATTCAGGGCCCGGCCGGCACTGCCGGCCGCGGTGTTCGGCGATCCCGCGGTGTCCGGTTTCGACCCCCGTCTGCCGCCGGCCCTGGCCGAGCGCCTGGGCGCCGCCCGCAAAACCCTGCGCGAACTCGGCGGGAGCGAGGCCGACCTGGTGGCCAACCTGGCGCTGGCCGATCACGCCTTCCCCCTGCCCCTGCCGCTGGTGCGGGAAGGCCCCCTGTCGGACAGGGAACCCCTGGCACCCAACTATATCCGCTGGCTGCGCACCGCCGACTATACCTCTATCGAAAAGGAGGACTTCAGGGGTCTGCCGGGGGCCGAGGGGGGCGTACGCAGCCTGCTTTTCTCCCTGCTGCGCCACTCGGTGCTGCTGGAATATGCCCGCTGCGCCCTGCGCATCCTTCGGGAAAAGGAAAAGGCCAATACCGGCGACGGCCGTGACGCGGCGCTGGTGGACATCATCGAGACCGAAACCTTTACCCTCGGCCGGGCGGTGGACCGGTCGGTGGAACCCTTCGGCAAGCTTCGCGACAGCCTGCACCGGCTGACCGCCAAGGACCACCCAGAACTGGTCCGGCTCGACGAACTGCGCGCCGACCTCCAGTACCTGGAAGAACTGCCGACCATCAGGCTGCGCTGGCTGCTGCCCGAGGTCCTGGACCTGGCGTCCCATCGCCTGGACGCCTGGCTCACAGCCGGTGCCGGCCGGAGACTGACCGAACTGCGCGCCCGCCGACCCGGGGGGCTCAACCTGGGCGGCTACGGCGTGGTGCAGGATCTGCGGGCGAAGCCCGAACCCGAGCCGATCGACACCCTGCCGCCGGAAGAGGAAGGGCCCCTTTACCGGGCCGGCGACGACAACGCCGGCTACCTCCACGCTCCCTCCCTGCCCCAGGCCGCCGCCGGTGCAGTGCTGCGCAGCGGCTACCTGGCTCACCGGGAGGAGGGCGGCGGCCATCCCCTGGCCCTGGATCTTTCTTCGTCGCGGGTGCGCCTGGCCCGGTGGCTGCTGGACGGCGTGCGTCAGGGCCAGTCCCTGGGCGCATTGCTCGGCTACCGCTTCGAACGGGGCCTGACCGGCAGGGGCCTGGCCCGATACCTGGAAGCTTTCCGCAAACTGGCGCCTTTCGGCGAATACTATAAGCTGGAGGCGGAAAAAATCGCCCGCATCGATGCCGAGTTGGCAGCTCTCAAGAAACAGCATGACATGGGAGAGGCCCTCGTCCAGGGAATGCTCGACGGGCTGCAGAGCGAACTTGATGCCCTGATAGACCGACTCGAGGACAAGATAGCGACCCGGTCATCCCTGCATACCCAGGTCACCAGCCTCAACAGCCAGATCGCGGCCAAACAGAAACAGGTCGCGGAGTTGACGGTGGAGAGGGACCACTGGGCGGAGGAGGTAAAAAGGCTTTCCAACCTTGAGAAACAGCGCGAGGCCAAGATCAATCTGAACCGGGCCAGCAGACAGCTGCAGGAGGCCAAGGAAGCCCTGGCGTCGTTTAAATCGCAGCGGGACTCTAAACAGACCCTGATCAGTACCCTTTCTGAGGAGATCAATACTCTCCAGAGCCAGCGAACTTTCAGGCAGAACCAACTGGCTCAGAAAAAGCGGGAGTTCGAAAACCTCAAGGGGCAAAACCAGAAAGCCAAGGAAGCCGTGCCGGGCCGGGTTCAGGCAGAGATGCAGGAACAGTTCGACGAGTTGCTGCAGCAATTTCGCGAACAATACCTTTACCCGCCCGCCTCCGGCATCCAGGCCATGGAAACCGTCGCCGCCCAGCGGGTGGCGGACGGAATGATCCTGCTGGAGAAACACCGCGCCGGGGAGATACCCTGGGGCAAACACGGCCTGCCGCCCGCCGAGGGGCCTGACCGCCAGGGTGCGGAAGCGGAGCTGGCCCTGTTGGAGGACACAGTGGACGCCGTGGGCGACGCCATCACCGCTGAGAGTCTCTACCAGACCCTGCAGGGAAACGCCATGCGCGCCGGCGCCACCCTGGATTCGGTAGCCGGCGGCGAGACGCCGCCCCCGGAGCTGGAATTCGTACGCACGCCGCGCAGCGGCGTGGCCGCCACCCATCGCCTGATGGTGCTGTTTGCGGGAGATCCGTCTACCGACCCGCGCTGGCCGGCCCTGGCGCGCCAGGCCCGTTCGTCCGCCGAACCGCGCCTCAACGGCTGGGCCGCCGGGCTGTTGGGCAACCCGGCCCGGGTACGCCTGCGGGGCGAGCTGTTCGATCCCGTCGACGGTACGGTCCGGGGTGCGGTTGAATCGACCCTGATGGAACTCGGCCTGGGGCCGCTGGACGTGGTTTACGGCATCCGGGGCGACGACGGCGGCGAAGTGACGGAAAGGGTCCGCTACCATCTGCGGCGGACCGCGCAAGGTGCGGAGGGCGCGGAACTGCGCCTGCTGCCGGACCGGCAGCCCGACTGGGGACCGGAGGAGCTGTCCCTGGACGAATTGGTTGAGCTCGCCCGGGCCGCGGCGGCGGCGATCACCGGCAGCCGCGCCCTGGAGCCGCGTGATCTGCGCCTGCCCGGTGAAGCGGTTGCCATCGGCGAAGACCTGGCGGAACTCTCCGCCCGCGCCATGGCCGCGGCTTCCGCCCTGGCCTCCGCCCACGGCGCCCTGGAAGGATTGCTCGCTACGCCGGAAACCACCGACCTCGAAACACTGCGCGACACCCTGCTGGATCTGTCCCACCTGGGGTTGCCCGGCGCCGTGCCCCGCTCCGCCGCCGGCGCCGGGGCGGCGGATCGGCAGACCCTGCTCGAACAGGCCGGCGAGGTGGCCGGCGAAGCCCTACGCCGCCTGGCCCGTCTGGCGGAACTGGATGCCGGCTTCGACCCGGCCCCTGGCGCCGGAGCGGTCCGCGATCACCATCTGAACCACCTGAAGATCATTTTCGGCGGCGGCTTCGCCGCGCTGCCGGTCATCCTCCCCGATGCCGCGCTGCCGCAGGCCTTCGCCGCCGGCACCGAACTCCAGGGCGGCGATCCCCTGGCCGCCGTGACCTGGCTGCAGCGGATGGCGCGGGTGCGGGAACGGAGCGCCCGGCTCAACGACGCCCTGGCTTACGCCGAAGCTCTGAACAGCGGTGCCCGCCTGACCCTCTGTCCGGCTCAACTGCCCTTCAGGCCCGGGGACCGTTGGATCGCCCTGCCCGGTCCGACGAGCACGCCGCCCCCGTCCGGCAGGGTATCGCTAGTGGCCCATTGTCCGGGCGGCCCCCCGGCGGGCGGGCGCGTGGCGGGCCTGCTGGTGGACGAGTGGGTGGAAGTCCTGCCCGGCGAAGAGGAGACCACCGGGCTGGCCTTCCATTTCGATGCCCCCGGCACCCAGCCGCCCCAAGTCGCTTTGCTGGCGGTTCCGCCGGACGAGTCCCGCCCGTGGGACCTGGAGGATCTGGTGAATGCCGTACTGGACACCCTGGAACTGGCCCGCCTGCGAGCGGTCGATCCCGACGCTCTCGCCGACGTGACCGGTCCGACCGATCTGCTGCCGGCGGTATACCTGGCCCGCAATCCGGCCGGGGACACGGTTTCCACCGATTTCACCCGGACCGCCGCCAAAGGAGCCTGACATGTCCTCGATAACCGACTGGACCCGAATCGAGCCGCGAATCCGTGACGAAGAAATGGCCAACGGCCTTGCCGCCCGAATTCACGATCCCCTCTGGCTGCTGGCCCGCCAGTGGCAGATGGGAGAACTGCTGGGCGAGGATGCCGGTTCGCCCATCGCGGTACGGCTGCGTCTGCAACAGACGCCTCTCACCCGCTTCCACCCCGGACCGCTGCCCCGCGAAGGCGCCGCCGGACGCGCCTTCGACGGCCGGCGCCTGCCCCTGGAAGCACTGGTGGAGCGCGAAGCGATCTCCCGGGAACCGGAGGGCGGAGCGGCCCGGCGCTTCGCCGTGGATGCCGGGCTGCACTTTATGCGTCTGCTGGAACAACAGGGACAGCAGAAATACCGCCGGGCCTACCTGGAACGCCATCCCCTTCCGCCCCCGGACGATCCGGCCGAGTCCGGCCTGGACCCGACGGCCCTGCGATTCTGTCGGCTGATGACAGGACGGGTGCCTGACGGAGCGGCCCTGCGCGGCGAATTGGAGGGCGCCCTGCAGCCGGTGGGGGGCGCAATCGCAAAACTTCCCGACCAGCCGCCCATCGCCGATCCCGACCGCCCCGCCGTAACCCGTGCCGCCCTCGATTTTGTCGACTGGTGCGACGGCTTCTTCACCGAACCGGAAGAGGAACATCGACTGGCCTGGGTAGACGAACGAATGGAGTACTCTTTTGCCGTGGGCGGGCGCGGGGCCGATGGAGAGCAGGTGCTTACCGCCGACGAATACACCGAGGGAGACCTGGACTGGTACGCCTTCGATCTCCTGCCGGGAGCCGCCATCGGTGCTGGGGCCGACCCGCTCGGTCCGGTACTGGCCCGCACCGCCATTCCTTCGCCGGTGACCTACCGGGGCATGCCAGCCACGCGCTGGTGGGAGATGGAAGATGCCGCGGTGGACTTCGGCGCGGTGGAGGCCGCCCCGGAGGACTTGGCCCGGCTGCTGCTGGTGGAATTCGCCGTAGCCTACAGCAACGACTGGTTCCTGGTGCCGGTCACCCTGCCGATTGGGGGGCTGTATCGCACCCGTTCGCTGGTCGTCACCGACACCTTCGGCGAGCGGCACCTGATCCGGCCCTACACCGAGGTGGACGGCCCCGCCGGCCCCTGGCGCCTGTTTCACCTGACCGGCGCTGTCGAACCGGACCTGCTCCTGACCCCGGCACTCACCGCCGGCCTGGACGGCCCGGTTCTGGAAGAGGTGCTGTTTCTGCGCGACGAAATGGCCAACCTCGCCTGGGCGGTGGAACGGCTGATATCCGGCCCCCACGGCCGGGCGGTCAACCGCCACGAAACCGAAACGGCTCGCCCTGCGGCCGCCGTCTCCGCCAGCGAGACTCCCGCTGCGCCCCTGGCCTACCATCTGGCCACCCAGGTTCCGGCCCACTGGATACCTCTGGCGGCGGTACGGGACCGGCCCACCGATCCCTTGCGCCTGCGCCGGGCCCTGCTCCTCCGGGGAGGTCCCGAGGGGCTGATGGAACCCGGCCCCCTGGGACGCATCCTGTTGCCCGGCAAGGCACTTGAACTGCAGGAAGAAGAGGTGCCGCGAACCGGCATCCGGGTCACCCGCGCCTTCCAGTGCGCCCGCGCCGCCGATGGCAGCACCCATCTGTGGATGGGCCGCCGCAAGACCCCCGGTCGCGGCGAGGGCTTCAGCGGCCTGCGCTTCGACGTAGTGGAGGAGACGGGGCGGACGGAAGAGCCGCTCCGCCGCGGGGTCTTCGGCCTTGCCCGTTTCGACGGCGACCACCCATTCACCGGCGAGTGAGTTCCAAACACCAAGAGGAGAACCCCATGGCCTTTATACCCGAGGAGCCTTTCCCCAAAAATTCCGGCGACGACATCCGCGCCAAGGACTGGAACGATCTGGTCGAGGAACTGAAACGCCTGGACACGGACAAGCCGGACCTTTCCGGCAGCGAATGGTCCGCCCTGCTCAGCCGGGTGCAGAACCTCGAGACCGGCCGGGTGCGCAAGACCGGCGACTCCATGACCGGCAATCTGAATATCTCCGGCGGGGATCTGCGTTTCGACAATAACATCGAGCGGCGTATCCGTGGCGATCTGCGAGCCAACCAGGATGCTGTGGTAGTACAAGGAGAATACGACGAACTTGAAATAAAGGGCCGGGTCATTGACTGGACCGGCAGCAATTTGCACATCGGCTTCAAGAACGACCACTCCAACCACGACATCTTTATCGGCCAAAATGTTCGCGGGACGAGGTTCCACTGCGGAAACCCGCCTGTACAGACCATGATCATCCAGAACAACCGGGTGGGCATCGGGACCTCCAACCCGGCGGTCAAGCTGCACGTGGAAGGCGATCGAATCCGCCTGGGAAAGGCTGGCACCAGCCAGACCCTCGACCTGCGCGCCGACGGCGGATCGCTGGACATCGAATCCAACAACGCCGATCTCTTCATAAACAACAACAACCGCCCGGTTCGCATAAAAAACCTGGTGCAGAGTTCCTCCCGGGCCTGGAAGGACGACGTCGCCAACCTGTCCGCCGACGAGGCCGGTCGCCTGCTGGACGAACTGGAACCCCGGTCCTTCCATTTCCGGGATGACGACAGCGGCCGGCGCCACCTCGGCTTCGTCGCCGAGGATATGCCCGGGGACATCGCCACGCCGGATAAGGAGGGTTTCAACCCCACGGCGGTCATCGCCGTGCTGACCAGGGTCGTCAAGGAGCAGCAGCAAGCCCTTGAGGCGTTGCGGAGGGAGGTGCGGGCGCTGCAGATTGCCGCCGCCACTTGGCCGCCCGCAATGCGGTCCCGGACCGGCGGTCTGGCGCCAAAAACATAAACCGATTGACACCGATCCTTCTTTGCCGGTATTTATGAATTGCCTTTTTCAAAACCGGATGGGAAATGCCCGCAAAGAAGCAAACCAGCCTAATGAACAAGAGCCGCCCGGCCGGATGGAAATCCGTCAGGCGGCTCTTTTTTGACTCAAAGGTCTAAATGTACATATTTTGCTGTAATTTCATGGCGCAGTAGCATCAGGAGGGAATTGTGAAAACAATCGTTATTGTAGTAGTACTTGTTATCGCTTGTTTCTGGTTTTTCAAGAAACCGCAGCCCCCTCAAATTGTTCCTTTAACCGACCTTTCTTCCGCACTCTCCCAAGCCGCAAGTGAAGGTAAGATGCTATTTCTTCTGGCCGGTCGGGCAGGCTGTTCCAACTGTCGGGTCCTTCGCAAGTATATTGTCGACGGCGATGTCAAACTCCCGGGCGCGGAATTCGTCTTTGCCGATATCAGTTGTGACGATGCGCCGATGTATCGCGAGTTTCACTCTCGTTTCCATGTGGAAGGACGGGCTCTGCCGCTCGTCGTGGTCGCGGATTCCTATGGCCGGCAGTTCGCTTCCCGTGCCGGCTATGGCACGGCCGAAGAATTCAACCAACTGATCCAAAACGCCATGGAAAAAATGAATCGCTACAGTTATTAGGGATGACGGCTTAGTGTGATCCGGACCCTGCCAGGGATCATTGCCGAACTCTGAAAAAGCCGGAAACCGGGTCCGGGTTTCCCCGAACAATCCTGGCCGGAACATCCTTCCCATCCCCAGAAAGCCGACCGCTACAAACCGATTGACAGTTATCATTCTTTGGCTGTATTTAAGGAAGTGTTTTTTGATACTTCGTCATTCTCGGGGCATTCCTTGTGGATGACATGCAATAAACAACTATTTTAAGGGGACAAATTCATGGCAAACGAACAAGCCGAACAAAAAATCGTTACTCAGGAATCGACCAACATGGCACTGCTCCTCTGGATCGGCACCCTGTTTTTCGGTTTTATCCCCGGACTGGTGCTGTACCTGGTCAAGAAAGACGACGCTTATGTCCTGGACCAGTCTAAGGAGGCTTTGAACTGGTCGATCACCGCGGCGATCGCCTACGCAGCCGGTGCCATTCTGACCATGATCCTGATCGGCATCGTGGTTCTCATCGCCGTGGCGATCGCCCATGTGGTTTTCTGCATCATGGGCGCAGTCGCCTGCTCCAAAGGGAATGCTTTCCGGGTTCCTTTTACCCTGCGTCTGGTCAAATAAAGACTGCTGGCGACGGCCGTTTGTGATCTCCCGGCCGAAGGGAATATACCGGTGAGGATTCAACCCATCTCCGAGTGACCAAAGCCGCCCGACCGGAATATTTCGGCGGGCGGCTTTTTTTATTCGGCGAGGGCAATGTAGTGACAGGTAAATAAGCCCTAAGAACCACTCTCAACCATGTGATTTCATAACCAAGGAGGATTCCATGGAAAACGCATCATCTGTTATCGCCGTCGAAATCGAGAGGAAAGGTGCCGCCCTCAGCAGCGGTGCCGGCTGGTTTTACTGGATCGCGGGGTTGTCACTGGTCAATTCCTTCATCAACGCGGTCGGAGGTGAATGGCAGTTTCTCATCGGGCTGGGCGTCACCCAGATAGTCGATGCCCTCGCCATGGGCATCGCCGCGGGGGCGGCCGGTGATGGCGCGCTCGTCATCAAGGCCGTTGCCTTCGGCATCAACCTGGCCATCGCCCTTCTCGCGGTAGTCTTCGGCATCTTCGCCAACCGGCGCAAGGCCTGGGCCTTCATTACCGGCCTTGCCCTCTTCCTGCTCGACGGCCTGATCCTTCTCATGGTTCAGGATTGGCTTGGCGTCGCTTTCCATATCTTCGCGGCCTTCTGTATTTTCAGGGGCTATTCCGCCATGCGCAAACTCGACGAACTGGAAATCCGGGCCGAACAACCGACCCCGGCACCGATAACCGTCTGATAGCCGGACTTGACCGCAGGAGGAAACCATGAAATGTCCCAAATGCAAGACGATTGAATTATCGAAAGAAGAGTTGAACTCTCCCTTTTCCTGCCGAAATTGCGGCGGCACCTGGCTAGCGGATACGGCTGCGCCTGATTTTTCCGGCAGCCTCGCTGAAATTCCCGACCCGGCATCCCCGGACCGGGACAATGACGGCAAAACCGGACTCTGTCCTTCCGGTCATGGCATCATGATCCGGGCCCGGGTCGATATCGATGAGCCCTTCTACCTGGAAAAATGCGTCGCCTGCGGGGGCATCTGGTTCGACAAAGGAGAGCGGCGGAAAATCATCGAGGGCAATTTTACTGAACATCTGAAGGATTTATGGTCCAGATCGTGGCAGAGAAAACAACGCAAAGAGCAAAGCAGAACCAGATTTCTCGAAATTAACGAGGAGGTCTTGGGCAAGGAAGTATTTCAGGCCATAATCGAGTTGGCGGAAAAACTGAAACAACACCCCGAAAAAGGGCGCGCCATCGCCTTGTTGCAACAAGAAATTTCCTGATACGACAGGCGATTTCCGACAGTCTGCCGAAGGGTGAATAGGGCCAAGCAGTACCGGGCAATGAGAGGAAGACCGGGTATAATTGCGGGATCAGGGCGCCCTGGCGACCCGTACCGCATAAATCGGAATCATGCTGAAGGATTCGCGCAATAACGGGGGTTTGATTTATGACCGCTGAAGAAAAGGATTACCAGGCTTACAAGACCTACGTACAGCTCTGGAAAGACGAAAATCCCATAAAAACCAATAAGCTGCAGGTTCTCCTGATCGTAAACGGCCTGCTGGTTTCCGCCTTGCAGGTTGCCGGAGGATTTTCCGCCGAGAACTGGTTCCTGTTTCTCGCGGGCGCGGTATTTTCATTCATCTGGGTGCTGTCCATCGGGAGAACCAGCCTTTTTCAGAAAATCTGGCAATTCAAGGCCAGGGAAATTTCGGACAGATACCCGGAAGATCAGCGATTTTCCATCCTGGACACGGCGGAGGCCATGAAGGAAGCACCCGCCTGGTTAAGGATCCTGGGGGGTGTTTCTTCCAAATATTACCTGTTGGGCGCACCCGTGCTTTTCTTTCTGTTGTGGATTGCCGCGCTGATTTATGTGCTGACTTGCCGATAGGAATTGGACTGAAAGGCCACGGAATTCCGGCCAATACCTAAGTGCGACTTTTCCAGTAAGCCGGCCTTCGTCTCAGATGGGCAACCGCAATGACGATGATGGTGCTTTCAACGACACCGTAAAAAATGCCATAAGGGAAACGGTTAACAAGACAGCGCCGGATCTTTTTATCGGCAAGGGGCTGGAGTTCAGGGAAGGAGGCAATGAGCCGAAGGGATTTATCGAGTTCACCAAGAAAGTCGTAGCCGAGCCCGATAGCTTGTTCCTCATACCAGGAAAAGTCTTTCGCGATATTTTGCCATCACGGATTCGTAAGGCACCGCCTCGACCTCCCCGCGTTCAAAAGCCGCCCAACGCGCTTCCGCCTCTTTGATCCATATCCTTTCGATCTCTGCGTCGGGTTTTATGGTGTCGCGGATAACCCTGTCGATCAAGCGAACCCGCTCGGCCGGGGGAAGTTTCTCGATCTCTTGAACCAACTCCCGTGCGGTAGGCATCGGCAATCTCCTTTTTTCCAGATGGATGTGCTGCACTGAACAAGTTAGATAGTTGTTCAATCTTGCACTCGGGTCGGGGGCAAGTCAAATCCTTTTATTAGCCTTTTATTGGCACCCTTCAGCAGACTGATTACCCCCATGGTACCACCAGAGGATGGCCAATTTTACCGAACATCTGAAGCCCTTGTTAATGCGCGAATCCTCCAGCTTGATTGCGATTTGTGCGGTAGGGGTCGCCAGTACGCCCTGAGATTTTCCATCCTGGACATGGCGGAGGCCATGAAGGAAGCACCAACCTGGAGCCCATGAATGCGTCATTTGCGCGTTTTGTAGGGCAAAAACAGTTGATCGCAATCCAGGCTTTCGAACTCCGGGTCCTTGTGGACCAGTTGAGCATTTTGCAAAATCGCCGATGCCCCGATCCAGGCGACGGCCAGCGAAACTTGGTGAACGGCCTTTATTTCCGCGGCCTTTTCGAGCAAGGCTCTGTCTTCGTGAATCCAGGTCAGGGGGAGCGCCTGACACTGTTCGTACGCAAGCCTGCCCTCCATCTCTCCTTCATCCTTCCAGACCCTGTAAAAAACCTCCATGAGGGTGAGAAAGCAGGCAAAACAAAGCGATTGCCGCCGGCTCGCCTGACCGAGGATTTCCGCTACCTGGTCGGCACCCTCCTCATCGTCCCGCAGGGTCAGCAGGGCCGAGGTGTCCAGCAGATAGCGCTTCATTCACGCCCCCGATCCCGCTTCCGCTCCTCCAGCAACCGCGCGGTTGAATCGCCCTTACCCCGGCCGCGGAAGGCCTCTATGGGATCTTCCTCGACCGGCACAACGCGGATGTTGCCATCATCGACAATCCATTCCAGCCTTTTGGAGGGGTCAAGGTGAAAACGCCGCCGGATTTCCGCCGGAATAACCGTCTGCCCCCTTGCCGTGATTGTGCTTCTCATGCTCGCCTCCTCGAATTACCTATTTTCTAAATATGTAATTCAATATAACGAACATAAGGTTAAGCGTCAATTCCTGTTTGGTCTATCCTGGGGAGGGGCGAAAAAGCCGCGGCCCCGATCAGGAATTCTGGGGGGCGCATTGCCCCAGGTAATCGACC
>Ga0326597_10004987_pt1 | contig 18552 bp, 11 predicted proteins | sample RVTome_12_FD_203789 | JGI IMG/M metagenome (GOLD analysis project Ga0326597, IMG submission 203789) | Soil microbial communities from uranium-contaminated site in the Upper Colorado River Basin, Wyoming, United States - RVT100D185 | ecosystem: Environmental > Terrestrial > Soil > Contaminated >... | reverse complement strand
TCACCGCGAGCCCGAGTACGGACGCGAGGGTCGAGGATCGTTCACCCAGGAGTCCGGCGAATCCCCCTCCGGAGGGGGACAGAGGCGTCAACGAGGTCATGTAGTGAGCGACGGTCGCGAGCCGGGCTCTCCCGGGAACGAAGCTCGCGACCCCCTGCCAGCCGAAGATGAAGAAGAGGCCCGCGAGAAGAGGCCGCTTCAGCACGGTGCCGGCAAGGGCGAATATCCCGTTGTACGCCACGAGCCCGAGCGCCGCGACTCCGAGGTTTCGCGCGAGGCTTGGAAACCGCGCGCCGACCTCCCCCCAACCGGAAGGGGAGAGGACGACGTAATAGACGAGAACCAGCGACGGAAGCACGAGCCCGAGCGCCATGGTGAAGCTCGCGAGCATCTTGCCCGATAGAAACGACGCGCGGCTCAACGGGCGGGTGAGAAAGTAGGGCATGGTGCCCGCCTCGACGTCGTCGCGGACCACTCCACTCGCGTAGACCAGGCTCAGCATCGGCGCGACGAAGGGGAAGAAGACACCGGAGACGAGAGTCGAAAAAACGCCGGCGCCCCCGCTCAGCGTCACTCGGAGCGCGAGCGCCACCCGGTAAGCGACCGCGAGCCCGAGAGGCGTTCCCGCGAGTGCTACCATGGCGAGCGTGCGGGGGGACCACAAGAGCTCGCCCAGGCTCCACCGGGCTACGAGAGTTGCCGGTCCGAGATTCTTCATTAGACTGCTCGCCTCGCTCTTCGCTCGGCTCGCTCCCCTCGCTCGTCAATGAGTGCCGCGGGGCCCCACCCCCGCGGCTCGTCGCTTCGCGCTTCGCGCTTCGCTCCGGCTGATGGCTCTTCTCGGGTCGGACGGCCGAATCGTCCGCATCGGGCGCCTTCGAGGGTATGAGATGTTGCCGGGCTGCTTCGAAGATTCTCCCACGGCAAAATTCCCGCGGCCCTGCGCCTTCGGCGCGGCCGCTTCCTCCCGGCCGGGCTCGCTCCGCTCGCGCAGGCTGGGATTTTGTTTTTCATCAGCCTGCTCAAGGTCCCACCAGATAGTGGAAGACCGCCTCCAGGTTGTCATCGGGCGAGGTGAGCTCCTCGACCGTCGCGTTCTCCTCGAGGACGAGCCGATGGAGGAGACGATAGAAGCGCTCCGGCTCGCGGGTCTCGAGCCGGACCTCCCGCGCCTCTTCCGAGAACGCGATCGAGTGGAGCCCAGGCTCTTCGAGGATCCGCGCGGCCAGTCTTTTCGGGGTCGGGGTCGAGACGGTGATCCGGTGAGGGTGCGCGTCCATGAGCCTGCGGATCTCGTGGACGTTGCCGCTCGCGAGAACGCGGCCCGCCGTCATCAAGACCACCTCTCGAGTCATGAGCTCGACCTCGTGAAGGATGTGGCTCGAGACCAGGACAGCCTTCCCCCGCGCGCCGAAGCCTCGAATCCAGTCGATGAACTCCCGCCGTCCGACGGGATCGAGGCCGGTCAAGGGCTCGTCGAGGACGAGCAGATCGGGGTCGTGGGCGATGGCCTGAGCGAGCCTCAAGCGCTGCCGCATGCCGCGGCTGAACGCGCGGAGCCTCGTGCCGGCGGCGCCTTCGAGGCCGACGGCAGCGAGCGTCTCCTCGGCCCGGCGCCGGGCCTCTTGGCGCTCGAAGCCGTGGAGGGTGAGGAGATAGACGAGGAAGTCCCGCGCCTTGACCGGCGCCGAAGGACGGAGCTCTTCTTCCTCCGGGACCACGCCCAGGCGGCGGGTGACGCGCGGGTTCGCGAAGGGCGGCTCTCCGAAGACCGAGACCTTACCCGAGCTCGGGCGGAGGAGACCGGTCACGAGCTTGATGAGCGTCGACTTCCCCGCCCCGTTGGGGCCCAATAGGGCCGTGACCCCCGGCTCAAACGAGAGCTCGACTCCGCTCAGGCCCAGCACGTTTCCGTACCAGCGCGAGACGTTCTCGAGGAGGATGACGGCTTCGGCGCTCATGACGGCCCCTCGCCCGAGCGAAGTCTCCTGCCGAGGATCAGCGACGACACCACCATGACCGCGATCATGAACGAAAGCGATGCGAACGGAGACCCTTCGGCCGAAGAGTCAGAGAAGAACCAGCGTCCGGCGTCGATCGCCGATCCGTTCACGCTCAGAAATCGCGGGGCTCCGAAGATCCGGCTCATCGCGGTGCGCGCCACGATCTCGCTTCCGAAAACCAGCGCGGCGAAACCCGCACCCGCGACCCGCCCGCTGCGGCATAGGCTCGACACCGCCAGGACCGAGAGGGTGAAGTAGAGCGCGAGCAGCAGACTGTAGGCGGTGACGGCCAGGGGAAGGAAGGGCGCCCGCGCCAGGAGCTCGAAATCCGGGGCGAGAGACAGGTGGAGGAGGAGAAGCGCGAGCGCGGGCGCGAGAGTGACGGCGCAGACGGCGCCCGCGACCGGCATCGCCTTTCCCAGAAGGTAGTCGAAGCGCGAGATGGGCTTCGAGAGATAGATGGTGAAAGCGCCCGAGGCGAAATCGGAGGCGATGGCGGAAGCTCCGGTCGCGAGGCTCACCAGCACCACGGGAAGAAAGCGCACTTGCTGTCCCAGGAAGTCGCGCCAGGTATCGGGGGTGATGGTGAAGAAGTCGGGCGCCTGGGGGAACTGGCGGGCTACGTAGATCTGGGCAGCGCGGACCACCGCCGGGATCCAGCAGGCGGCGATGAGAAGCAGAAACGATCGCCTCCTGAGAAGGAGCCTCGTTGCGGAAAGCGCGAGAGCGATGCTCCGGCGAAGGCGGGAGGTTCGTGGGCCGTCGTGCCGGCGGTAGGAGAGATCGTAGAGCGGCATGTTTGATTACGGCTCGTCGGAACGATGGCTCGTCGGCCGGGCTCCCGCCTCCGCCCTTCGGGCTACGGCGCGGTCCCGCCGAAGCGCTTCGCGCGAAGGCGGACGCTCCGCTCGCGTGAGCACCACTGCGGTTGTCATCATCTGGAGCCGACCTCGGTTTCACCGACCGCCGTCAAGAATCGCTCCTCGAGGCTCCTTTCGAAGCGCCGCAGGTGCCGGATCTCCGCCGAGGCTCTCTCGGCGCTCTCGAACAAGAGCCGGGTCGAAGGCTCCTGGAGCGCGACCCGGAGAAGCCCATCGTGCTCCTCGTTGGTCTCTATCCCCTGGCCCGCGAGCTCTCGGCGGAAGCGGCCCGGATCTTCCTCGCGCACCCGGATCTCATAGACCCAACCCGAAGACTGCGCGAGATCGGAGAGGCGCCCTCCGAGCACCACGCGGCCCCGATGCAGCAAGACCACACGTTCGCAGACCTCTTCGACATCGTGGAGGAGATGGGTCGAGAGCAAGACCGAGATCCCCCTCCTCCCGATCTCCCGCACCAGCTCGAGCATTTGCCGCCGGCCCGTGGGGTCGAGCCCGCTCGTGGGCTCGTCGAGCAGAAGGAGGTCGGGATCGTGGACCAGCGCCATGGCGAGCTTGGTTCGCTGGCGCATGCCGGTAGAGAACTCCTCGACCGCTCGATAGCGCGCTTCTCCGAGCCCGGTGAACCAGAGCATCTCGTGGGCGCGAGCGAGCGCGTCCTGTCTCGCGAGCCCCCCGAGCTCCCCCGCGAGCGCAACGCTCTCGACCGCGTTCAATTCCGGAAGGAACACCGCGCGCTCGGGGAAATAGCCCAGCGAGCGTCTGAGCTCGGCCGCGGTCGTCGCTGCCGGCCGCCCCAGGACTTCGACCCGACCGTGAGCCGGCGATAAGAACCCGAGGAGGGTCTTGAGGAGCGTGCTCGTCCCGGCGCCGTTCGGGCCCAGGAGACCGGTCACGCCGCTCTCGATCTCGAGGTCCAGCGAAGAAAGAGCTTCGCTCTCGCCGTAGCGCACGGTCAATCCTTGAGCGCGAACGATGGACATGACGGGTGCCGCGGGTAGATACGCGCGGAAGCCTAACAGAGTTGCCGGCCTCGGTAGAATCATTCCCCGTGTTGTGGAGCTCGAAGCCCGTCTGCTATGATGTCCCAGAGATCGATGTCCAACGGAGATCGACAGTTGCAGGAAGGCGAGGACAAGCTCCGACGTCTGGTTCAAAACCTCGAGAAGAGCATCGAGCAAGCGATCGCGAGCTCTCCTCAAGTCGAGGAGTGCCTCGCTCGGATCCGAGAGGAGGGCTACGAGCTCTCGCTCGTTCTTCAGGCCACCCTCGCCTTCGCCCCTCGGGGCGAGCTCAATCAGGAACAGGTCGAGGAACTCGCGGGCATCTCGGGTGACGCGCTCGCGAGCTTCCGTATGAGCTCGCTCGACAAGAAGTTTCTTCGCTCCCTCAAGATCGCGGTCGACGAAGAAGCGTCGTAAAGCGCTCGCCTCGCTCTTCCTTCAGTGCCGCGGGGCCCCACCCCCGCGGCTCGTCGCTCCGCGCTTCGCGCTGCGCGACAGCTGAAGGCTCCGCTCGGGGAGGACGGCCGGACTCCCGCGGTTCGCGCCTTCGGCGTAACCGCTTCCTCCCGGCCGGGCGCGCTCCGCGCGCGCAGGGTGCCGCTGACTTTTTTCAGCACCTGCGGAGAAGCTTCAGCGGCCCGCACCCAGCCGAAACGCCTCTTTTCCCGCGAAACGCCCCGCGTTCTGAAGCTCGTCCTCGATTCGGAGGAGCTGATTGTATTTCGCCACCCGGTCGCTGCGGCTCAGCGAGCCGGTCTTGATCTGACCGGCCCCCGTCGCCACGGCGAGGTCCGCGATGGTCACGTCCTCGGTCTCTCCCGAGCGGTGGGAGATGACGGTGGTGTACCGGTTGCGATGGGCCATGTCCACCACTTCAAGAGTCTCAGTGAGGGTTCCAATCTGGTTGAGCTTGACGAGAATGGAGTTCGCCACACCCTTCTCGATTCCTTGCTTCAGACGAGTCTGGTTGGTGACGAAGAGGTCGTCTCCTACGAGCTGCACGCGGCTTCCCAGCGCCCGGCTGAGCTCCTGCCATCCGCTCCAGTCGTTCTGGTCGAGGCCGTCTTCGATAGAGACCAACGGGTAGCGCTCCACCCAGGACGAGTAACGCGCGACGAGATCCGATGCGGAAAGCCGCGAGCCGCCGGATTTTTTCAGAACGTACCCGGACCCGTCGAAGAACTCGCTCGCGGCAACGTCGAGGGCGAGGGCGATCTGCTCTCCCGGACGGTAGTGCGCCTGCTCGATGGCCGCAACGAGGAGATCGAGGGCCTCCTCGTGGGCCTTCAGGCTGGGCGCGAAGCCTCCCTCGTCGCCGACCGCGGTCGAGAGCCGCTTTTTTGCGAGAATGCTCTTCAACGCGTGAAACGTCTCGACGCCCGCGCGGAGCGCCTCTCCGAAGCTCGGAAAACCCCAGGGTACGATCATGAACTCCTGGATGTCGAGGTTGTTATCGGCGTGGGCGCCACCGTTGACGACGTTCATCATCGGAACCGGCAGAACCGACGCCATCGGCCCCCCCAGGTAGCGATAAAGCGGGAGCCCGAGGCTCTCGGCGGCCGCATGGGCGGTCGCGAGCGAGACTGCGAGGATCGCGTTGGCGCCGAGGCGCGACTTGTTTCCCGTCCCGTCGAGCTCCAGCATCAGCCGGTCCAGAAGGATTTGCTCGGTCGCGTCCTCTCCCACGAGCTCGGGCGCAATCTCGTCCAGGATGTTCGCGACGGCACGCCCGACACCCTTTCCCAGGTATCGCGCGGGATCGCAGTCTCGAAGCTCGAGCGCCTCGTGCTCCCCGGTCGAGGCGCCCGAGGGCACGGCGGCCCGTCCAACGGCGCCGTCCTCGAGCGCCACCTCCGCCTCGACCGTGGGATTGCCGCGAGAGTCCAGTATCTGTCGCGCGTCGATCGCAGCGATGGTCGTCATGTGGCTCCTCGTATATTCTCAGTCGCGGGGGCATTGTGATCCGCATCACATCGTGATGCGAGCTCTTGCATCCCCCCGGGCCGTTGACACTTCGGGTACGCTGTGGTAACTCATACCCTAGCGCTGGGGTATCTTACTCGAATGCCGACGGGAGTGTCTTCGCTGTCGCGACGATGTCTTGGTTGGCGCTCGTCCGAGGACGGCGGCAGACACCTTATGGAGGGGCCTTCGCAATGGTGAATACCCGTCCCGTCACTCTCTCGCTCATCTTCTTGTTCGGTATTGCTGCCCTTGGGCTCGCCGAGACGAACTCCTCGCCGGCTTTGTCTACCGCGTTCGGCGGCCTCGTCCGCGATGAGCTCGGACAGCCTCTCGGGGGTGCGACGGTGTCGGTCTTCGGCAACAGCCTTTCCCGGGGGGCATTGACGGTGGTAACGGATGAAGAGGGCCGATTCGAGCTCTCGGGAATCCCGCCGGGCATGTACCGACTCCGGGCCTATCTTTCCGGGTTCTTTCCGTCCGCTTTCGCGCGGGTAGTGGTCGAGGAGGGGGCGGAGCGCGTCGGAACGATTCTGATGAGCCTCTCCCGTTTGGAGTCGGGCCTTTCCGAAGAGGGATACGTCGATGAAACGGGCGAGGCGAGGACGGTTTCCGAGCTTCGCTGGGTGATCCAGCGCCAGCAGCGCAACATCCTCAAGGAGAACGAGTCAATCGTTCCCGTCGCCGACTCGGAGCGTTGGGAGGAGAACCCCGGATTCGATCCCGATTTTGCTTTGAGCGGTGAGTTCGGAATCCGGGCGGCGACTTACGACGAGGGGCTCGAGGAGTTTCCCGGCGCGGGGGCCGGGCTCGATGCCCGCCTCGCGTACGCGCGGCTCTTCATACCCGGAAACGGTGACGCTCACTGGCTCGTGAGCGCGCAGCTGCTCGAGTCCGCGCTCTCGTCCTGGGCGGGCCGCGCCGAATACGTGTCGTCCGATCTCGGCGGCCATCGACTCGCGACGGGAGTCAGCTATGGGAACTTCCTCTACGGGGACGTCGGCGAGTTCCGTCCTCCGGAGGCCGTGCTGGGGAAGGGTCTTCGGGATCAGCGATCGGCGGAGTGGTTCGGCAGTATCTATGCCTCGGACTCCTTCCTCGTCGGGTCCGCCACGTTTCACGCGGGAATCGCCTTTCAGTACTTCGATTACCTGGACCGTGCCTCGTATGCGTCGCCGCGATTCGAGGTCTCTTATCCATTGGGCTCGGGAGAGCGCACGGTGCTCCGAGGCGTCGTCGATCGAAGGCTCCAGGCTCCGGGCGGCGAGGACATCGGACTTCTTTCGCAGGTAGCCTATGGCAGCGTGTATGGTCCCGCGCCGGCGCGACGTTCTCTGGACGCGGAGTCCACCGCGAGGTTCGGGCTCGGTCTCGAGCATCAGTTGAACACCCGGACCCGCCTCGCGGTCCGCGTGTTCCAGGAGAATGCGACCGACCAGCTCGTCAGGGCTTTTCTCGCGGACGGCGTAAGCGGCGGGGCCGGGCATTTCGTGGTGGCGAATCACGGCGACTTCCGCACGCGGGGAGTCGGGGTGGCTCTCGCCCAAACGCTCGGGCCGATGGAAGGCTCCGTCGGCTACACCTTCGGAAGAGTGCTCGGTCCCACGGCCGCGGCGTCGTCGGTCAACTCCGACCAACTCGCCTCCGAACCGGAGATTCACGACGTCACGACGACGGTCGGGACTTCGTTCGACAGCACCCAGACGCGTTTGCAGGCGGCGTACCGCGTGGTCTATCACCCGGGGCTTTCGCTCGGTCCGGAGAGCGCTTCGAGCGGGAGCAACGTCGACAGCCGCTTCAGCGTCCAGGTCTTCCAACTTCTCCCGTTCGTCGGATGGAACGGCACCCAGTGGGAGCTCATGGTGGCGGTGCGTAATCTGTTTTACGACGACATCGAGAAGGCGTCGATTCTGGACGAGCTGTCCGTGGTCGATGCTCCGCGCCGTGTTCTGGGGGGTGTGACCGTTCGGTTTTAGTGTCGCCCGCGTAATCCAAAACAATGGATTAATACGTCCATATTTTCGGATTTAGTTCTGTGGCGGCGCTTTCCTGACCCTAGAAGTCCTCTTTTTCACAGAGGTTGTGCGGTCGCGCTGTTGGCCGCCGGCGGTACGGGAATTGCTTTCAGGCAAATTGAACTCCAAGGCAGTTTTGCCGAATTAGGCCGGTTTGGAATGTCGATAGTGGGGAAGCATCTTCTGTGAGCCAGCGATCCGGGGCTTTCAAGATCGGTCTGGTCCTCGCGACCAGCTCCGTGCTTCTGGCCCTTGCGATTCTCAACGTCTCTCGGAAATCGCGCTTCGAGCTTCTGGACGACGGGGTCTTCTGGGACGAGACCCAGGGACGCGTTCACGCCCGGCGGCTCGACCCCGAGGGTCCGGCGGCTCGAGCGGGCCTGAAAGCCGGCGACGTCCTGGTCCTCATCGGCGATGCGCCGGTGAACATCCCATCGGATGTCCGCAGGATACTCGACGGTTCGAGGGACGGCGAGGTCCTCGAGTATCAGGTGCTGCGGGAGAACGAGAAGCAAGCTCTCTCGCTCTCGGTCAGCCCGCTCCCCGAGGGGAACGTCCCCGTCTACTACTTCCTCGCGGCCGTCGGAATCTTCTCGCTCCTCGTGGGAACGTTCGTCTACGTGCGGAGGCGAGGAGAGGCCGCGACGGCGCACTTCTACCTCCTGTGCCTGTTCTGGTTTCTCAACTTCGGCTTCTCCCACACCGGCGAGCTCGACGCCTGGGACTGGGCGTTCTACTGGATGGATCGGGCGGGAATCCTGTTCTTCCCTCCGATCTTCCTCCACTTCGCGCTGTGCTTTCCCGCGAAGCTTCCGATGATTCGGAGGCGGCCCTGGCTTCTCTGGGCCCTGTACGTTCCGTCTCTGGCCCTTCTCTACCTGAGCCTCAGCGCCCACCTCGCTTTCCTGTCGCCCCTCGCCTGGGGGGACCGGCTCTTCACCGCGACCGAGGGCCTGCTCGATCGTCTCGTGCCGGCCTATCTCGCAGTGATGTCGCTCCTCGCTTTCGTAGCCTTCGTCAAATCCCACAGGCGGGCGCGGAGCGTCACCGTCAAGAAACAGACGAAGTGGATCGTCTGGGGCACGGGCTTCGGTACCCTGCCCTTCGTTCTCTTCTATGCGATCCCGTATCTCCTCGGTTTCACTCCTGGGCTCACGATGGAGCTCTCGGTGGTGCCCCTCGCTCTCATCCCGCTCGCTTTCGCCTACGCCATCGTCAAGTACCGGCTGATGGACGTGGAGATCCTGTTCAAGCGCGGAATGGTCTACACCCTCGCGACCTCGGCGGTGGGAGGTCTGTACCTCGCCATTTTCCTCGCGGGGGCCCACTACATGGTCGGCGACCGGCACTCGACGATTCTGGCGCTTCTTTCGGCGATCGTGGTGGTTCTGGTCTTCACTCCGATCAAGAGCCGGATCCAGGTGGGGATCGACCGTCTCTTCTACCGCGAGCGATATGACTACCGGCGCGCGCTCCTCGCGTTCTCGCGCGACCTGAACGCACATCTCGATCTCGATCACCTCTCCTCGCGCCTCGTCGAGCGGATCTCCGACACCTTCGAGGTCGAGAAGGTGGCGCTCCTGGTTTCGGGGGATGGAGGGGCGCTCGCGGTCCAGGCGGGTCAGGGTCTCGACGAGGGCGAATGGCGAAGGGCGCGGCTTGCCGGCGACACCTCGCTCTATCAACGGCTCGCGCGAGGCGAGGCGGTCTACTACGCGGACTCGGAGGAGCCCTCCCGAAGCGAGGGGAAAGAGGACGGGCTCGGCATCGCCGGACTCTCCTACGCGATTCCCTGCCGCTCCCATGACAAGGTGGTCGGCGTGATCCTTCTCGGTCGGCGCTGGGACCAGAGCGCTCTCTCGAGCGAGGACATGGATCTGCTCACCATGCTCTCGGGGCAGGCGGCGACCGCGCTCGAGAACGCGCGGCTCTATCGTTCGCTGGAGCAGAAGGCCTCGGAGTACGCCGCGCTCAAGGAGCACAGCGAGAACACCATCGAATCGCTCGATGCGGGGATCCTGGTGCTCGATTTCGAGGGCAAGGTGGTCCGCTTCAACCGCGCTCTCGAGAGGCTCTACGGCCTCGCGCGGGACCGGGCCCTCGGTCGCGCTTTCGACGAGCTCTTCCCCAAGGCGCTGCGGGACACGATGGAATCGACGATGGGCAAGGCCTGGTGGACCCGGGCGGAGACCAGCGGCATCTCGCGCCTGAATCTCTCGAACCTCGAGGGTGAGGAGAAAGTGGTCAAGCTCCAGGTCGCGCCCTTCGTGGGGAGCGGCGAAGAGCAGAAGGGCACCATCGTCATCTTCGAGGACGTGACCGCGCGCGTCGAGCTCGAGACCCAGCTCCAGCTTCGAGAGAAGATGGCGTCTCTCGGACTTCTCGCCGCGGGCGTGGCCCACGAGGTGAACACTCCTCTCACCGGCATCAGCAGCTTCACCCAGATGCTGCAGGATCAGATGTCCAAGGACGATCCGCGGGCCAGGCTACTCGAGAAGATCGAGCGGCAGACCGAGAGGGCTTCGAAGATCGTGAACAACCTCCTCAATTTCGCGCGTCAGGGGCGGGTGAGCTTCGTCCCGGTGCGGGTGAACGACGTCGTTCGCGACGTCCTTTCGCTCCTGGAGCATCAGCTGAGCCGCGCGCGGTTCAAGGTGAGGCTCGAGCTCGGGGAAGACCTCCCCGAGGTCATGGGAGACGAGAACAAGCTGCAGCAAGTGTTCCTGAACCTGATCCTCAACGCCCGGGACGCCATGTCGTCAGGGGGGTGGCTCACCATCAAGACCTGCGCTACTTCCGACGAGCCACAGGAGGTTGTCGCGATCGTCTCCGACACCGGGCAAGGGATCAGTCAGGACGATATCAAGCGGATCTACGATCCGTTCTTCACCACCAAGCGTGCCGGCGCCAGCGGGACCGGCCTCGGGCTTTCGATCACCTACGGGATCGTCCAGGAGCATTCGGGGCATGTCGGAGTCGAGAGCTCGCTCGGCCAGGGAACGAGCTTCCAGATCCGTCTTCCGGCTCACCGCGCCCTCAGGACCGCGGGGTCGGGAGACGACCGCGTTCGAGCCCAGCCTGGCCGTTGACCCCAAGGCCTCCAAGGCCTTGAAGGCCTCCAAGGAAAGACGAGCGCGTTTGTCGATCGGGGAAAGGATCCTGAACGATGGCGGTTTCAGGCACGGTTTGGACGGCGTCCGGTGCCGAGCGAGAATGGAATTCCGGAATGTCTGAGAAAGGAACCATTCTCGTCATAGACGACGAAGAGGTGATGCGGGAGATTCTGGAGTCCCTGCTCACCCAGGAAGGCTACCGCGTGAAGCTCGCCACCTCCGGTCAGGAGGGGCTCGAGATCGCGGGCCGCGAGCCGGTCGATCTCGCGATCGTCGACGTGATGCTGCCCGACCGCTCGGGAATCGACATTCTGGACGAGCTCAAGAAATCGGATCCGGAGCTGGTAGTGGTGATGATCACTGCCTTCGCTTCCGTCGAGACCGCGATCGAAGCGATGAAACGGGGCGCCCTCGACTACGTCACCAAGCCCTTCAAAAACGACGAAGTGCGTGTGGTGGTGGCGAACGGCATGAAGCAGCGCCGGCTCGTCGACGAGAACCGAACGCTGAAGGAAGCTCTTCACGACCGCCACCGATTCGACGTCCTCGTGGGAAAGTCGTCGCGGATGCAGGAGGTCTACTCCCTCATCCAGCAGGTGGCGCCCTCGAAGTCGACGGTCCTCATTACCGGCGAGAGCGGGACCGGCAAGGAGCTCGCCGCCAGAGCCATCCACAATTACAGCACGCGAAAGCAGAAACAGTTCGTTCCGGTGAACTCCGGAAGCCTTCCCCCGGATTTGCTCGAGAGCACCCTCTTCGGCCACGTGAAAGGGGCCTTCACCGGGGCGGTGAGTCCCAAGAAGGGCCTCTTCGAGATCGCGGACGAGGGAAGCATTTTCCTCGACGAGATCGCGACCGTTCCCATCGAGACCCAGGCCAAGCTCCTGCGGGTGATCCAGGAGAAGGAGTTCATGCGCCTCGGCGGGGTCGACGTCATCCGGGTCGACGTGCGCATCATCGCCGCGACCAACAGCGACCTGAAGGCGCTCGTCGACGGCGGGGCTTTTCGCGAGGACCTCTACTACCGCCTGAACGTGATCAACGTTTTCCTTCCTCCGCTGCGGCAGCGGAAGGAGGACATCCCGCTTCTGGCGCAGCACTTCCTCAAGAAGTACGGCGACGAGAACGGGCGACCGGGCCTCCAGATCGCCTCCGACGCCGTGCAGTCGCTGATGGACTACGACTGGCCGGGGAACGTGCGCGAGCTGGAGAACGTCATCGAGCGCGCGGTGGTCCTCGCCGACGGGCCGGTCATCAACCGGCGGTTGATTCCCGAGCACGTGCGCTCGGGGCCGTCCTTCCGGCTTCCGCAGGTCGTGGTCCCGGAGGAGGGGATTTCGTTCCGCGAGGTCATCACCGGCTTCGAGAAACGGCTCATAGAATCATCGCTCAAGACCTCGGGAGGCGTGCAGAAGAAAGCGGCGCAGCTCCTGGGCTTGAAACCCACCACTCTGAACGAGATGATCAAGCGCTACAACATCACCCTCGAGCGCAAAGAACCCTCTTCCACGCGCTAGGATTCGCCGATGCGACCGACAACGATGCTCGCTCTCCTGCTGGCCGTCGCCGTCGCCTTTCCTCTCGCCGCGCGGGCCGACGACCGGGTGAAGAAGCTTTCCGAGGAGCACCGTAATTGGCTCGAGCGCGACGTGGTCTACATCATTACCGATCGCGAGAAGGACGTCTTCCTGTCGCTCGCGACCATGGAAGAGCGGGCGCGTTTCATCGAGGCCTTCTGGCGCAAGCGCGATCCCAACTCCGCGACTCCCGCGAACGAGTACAAGGACGAGCATTATCGACGCATCGATCACGCGAACACTTTCCTCGGGCGGGAGACTTTCCGCGAGGGATGGAGAACCGATCGGGGACGCTATTACATCCTACTGGGCGAGCCCAGGGAAACGCAGCGCTTCGATGGTTACTCCGAGCTCGTTTCCTCCGAGCTCTGGTTCTACCAGGGGGAGCCCAACCTGGGACTTCCGTCCTTCTTTTACCTGCTGTTCTTCAAGAAGAATGACTTCGGGGAGTATCGAATCTACCATCCGCTCATCGACGGTCCCCAGGCGCTCCTCAATGCGAGCGTGAACTTGCAGAGCGGGGAGAACACCGAGGCGATTCGGTCGCTCCGGCAGATCTCTCCCGAGCTCGCGGCGGCCTCGCTCTCGTTCGACACCAGCGAGCCTCCCGACTACATCGGAGGGCGGCCGGCGCTCGGGACGGACATCATGCTCGCCCGCATCGAGGATTCCCCCAAACGCGCCATCCGTACCGACTATGCGGACGCATGGCTGCGATACGGAAACCGCGTTTCCGCCGACTATTCGTTCAACTTCGTCCCTTCGAGAGCGAGCTTCGTCGTCGTCGCCGAGGCTTCGGGGACCCCGCTGGTCCACTACAGCGTCGAGATCGATCCCCAGAACTTCAGCATGGAGACCGATGAAAAGCAGTCGAAGTTCTACACCACGCTCGACGTGACCATCGAGGTCAAAAGCCGCGAAGGTACCTTGATCCTCGCGAACGACAAAGAAGTCTACATCGAGCTCACGCCGAGCCAGGTGCAGACCATCCGCGCCTCGCCGTTCGCCTATCAGGACAATTTTCCGCTCGTGCCCGGCGACTACAGCATTTCCGTCATCCTCAGGAACCGGGTCATCCACCAGTACACGGTGGCGGAGAAGGAGATTTCGATTCCCACGCCGGATCCGGCGGCGCCGGCGCTGATGGACCTCGTTCTGGCGTTCGAGTCCAAGAGCACCATGGGCGACGTGGCGGAGGGAGAGGTCCGCACGTTCCAGGTAGGGAACATGCGTTTCCAGCCGGCGTCGGACAACGTCTTCGTCATCGGGGACACCGTGCACCTCGTCACCCAGGCTTTCGCAGCGACGCCCGCGCACAAGGTGGTCTTCGAGCTCGCGAACGGGGCCGAGATTCTTAAAACCCTGGAGAGTCCGGTAGGAGCGCACGGGATGGTGTTCGATCACCTGATGCTCGAAAACATGGTGGGGGGGAATTTCGAGGTTCGGGCGCGGCTCCTCTCGCCCGACGGCGCCGAGCTCTCGCGAAGAGCGGCGCCGATCACCGTCTCCCCTCGGTCGGTCGCGACCCGGCCGGGGTTCATCTACCGACGCGGCTTCAATACCCGATTCCCGGGACTCCTCCAGCTGGTTCGCGGAGAACAGCTCTGGAACCTGGGGCGCTACGACGAGGCCAGGGCCGACCTCGAGCGCGCGGTGGCCGCGAGCGGCTCGAACCTTCCGGAAGCGAAGTGGAAGCTCGCGAACGCCTACCTCCGGGAGAAGCGGGCAGACGACGCTCTGACGCTCCTGAGACCGCTCGAAGCGGGCTTCCCGGACCAGTACGAGGTGGTGTCGGGACTGGGTTTCGCCCAATACATCAAGGGCCAGTGCCAGGACGCGGTTTCGTACCTCGATCGCGCGCGCCAGATCCGACCGCCGGATACGCTGCTTCTGAACACCTCGGGCGATTGCCACCAGCAGCTCGGCCACGCCGACCAGGCGCGCGAGGCGTTCTCGCGCTCTCTCGAGCTCGACCCCGAGCAGCCCGAGGTCAAGGAGAGGATCGAGGCGCTCGGCGGAAGCCCCGACAAGACGAAGTCCTGACGTTGGCTTTCACCAGTATCCAGAAGATCCGATTCGACGACGTCGACGGCGCCGGCATCGTCTACTACCCGCAGTTCTTCCACCTTTGCCACGGAGCTTTCGAGGACTTCTTCGATACCGCGGCGCCCATCTCCTACCCGACTCTGGTCAAGGAGAGGAGGCTCGGCTTTCCCACGGTTGCCATCACCAGCGAGTTCAAAGCCCCTCTTTCCTACGGGGACATCGCCGTGGTTGCGCTCACGGTCCGGAAGATCGGCCGCTCCTCGCTCGTCATCGCTTACGACATCCGCAGGAAGCGCGATGGGGTGCTCACGTTCCACGCGGACATCACCACGGTCCTCGTGGATCTCGGCACGTTGAAGCCCGTCGAAATCGACGACGAGCTGCGGGGGATCTTCGAGAAGTTCCTCTCGGCTTCTTAGTTCGACCCAAAGCGGTAGCGTACCCCGATCCGCGCGACGCGAGGGGGGAGCACTTCGAGAATGGCTCCGAACGCTCCTCGCCTCGAGGCGATCTCGGTCGCGGTGTTGGCATTGAAGCTGTTGAAGAGATCGAGGACCAAGTCGAGCCTCCCGGCGTTTCCCAGGGAGAATCCCTTCTCGGCCCGCACGTCCAGAAGGTGCACCGCGGGCTGGATCGCGGCGCCCTGGGGCTCGGCGAGGATCTCCACAGGGCCCTGAACGAGACGAACGCCCTCGAGAGTGGTGCTCACCAGAATCGATCGATACATAGGTTGTCCCGTCTGATACCGGTAGGCGGAGGCGAACCTCATCCCCCACTTCCACTCGTAGAATCCCGAGAGCCGAAGGATGCGAGGCCGATCCCAGAACGTTCGGCCGAGGGCGTTCGTCAGGCTGTTCGGGTCGTTGAAGAGCGGCGTTGCCGCGGAGTCGCCCGCACGAGATTCGAGACCGGGGCCGGGGAGATAGCCCTCCGACTCGCTCAAGGAAAGAGACGCCTTGACCTGCCAGCGTTGCGCTCGTTTGTCGGCCTCGACCACCACGCCCCGGTAGCGGGACTCGAGACCCTCCGGATTCGTGAGAAGAAAACGCTCCTGCCCGAGCGTCTCCCGAGATTGATTGAAGACGGGGAGGACGGCGTCGTCCGCGGTGCCCACCGCGAGATCGCGTCCGGGATCGAGCGCCTCCGTTTCCTGGAAGGCGGTCTCTGGGACTCCCACGTTTACGTCGTCGATGAGCTTTCGGTCCTTCCGATAGAGGAGCGTTACCGAGAGGGCGAGGCCCGCGCCCATCTCTCGATCGAGGCCGACCGTGAGCTCGTCGGTCCGGGGCTGAACGATATCGGGGTCGATCTCGTTGGCCGCGGGGAAGCTGACGGACAGAGGCGCCTCGAAATCGATCTCTCCCGGATCCAGGATTCGGTTGCGGTTCTCGTCGTCGAATCGAAAGAGGGCCCCCGCGTGTCCGTTCGGGTTTTGCGACGAGACGAGATCGGTCCCGATTTGATGGTAGAAGCGTCCGTAGCTCCCGCGGAGGAGCGTCTTTCCATCGGAGGTCAAGCTGTAGGTGAAGCCGAGCCGGGGAGCGATGGAGGAGAACGAGAGGAGGCCGGAGTCGCCCGCCGTCGACTCCGGAAGGCCGCGAGCTCGAAAGAAATCCTCCCACGGGCCCCTGGAACGGAATTGATCGGGGTAACCCGCCGTCCATCGATCGAAGCGGGCGCCGAGATTGAGAACCAATCTCCCGCGGACGTAGCTATCCTTCACGAAGAAGCCCTGGTTTCCGACATCGTTCACCGTGGTCAGGGGCTCGCTATAGAGCTCGACCTGAATCGGCGTCCCGAAGAAATCGCGGTAGAGAACCGCTCCCGTGAGGTCGTATCCCGTACGCCCCCGGTTCCACGCCCCTTCCCAGCCGAGCTTCAGGTCGTGAGTGCCCGATAGCCAATCGTCGGTGAAGAGAAACAGAGCGGCGTTTGCCTGCTTCCGATTCCGCAAGAATATCTCGTCCGAGCCGGGGCCTCCGCTCCGGACGCCGTTCGCGAGCTCGATTCGAGAATAGGAGTCGGCTGGTAGCTCGGGCGCTTCGCCAAGGGGGAAATCGAGGTCCACCGAACTGAAGCGGGCATCGAGAAGCGCCCTCTCGCCGAGGGGCTTCGAGTAGAGCCCCTGGAAGACGCGGGTCGTTGCGTCCTGGTGGAGCGCCGTCCCCGGTGTCGGTCGAAACCGGCCGGCGTCGCGGTACGGACGGAGCTTCTGGTTCTGGAAGAAGAGGAGCCCCATGCTTCCGCGGGATTCGAGCGAGAGCGTCGTTCGCGCGACGACGGTCGAGAGATCGGTCCGGTCGACTCCGGGCTCCCCTCCGGGGAGAAAAAAGCCGATGGCGAAAGGCTCGCTCGTCTGCCGGGAGTAGCTGGCGTAGAAGAAAGCGCGGTCGCGGACGAAAGGCCCTCCCAGCTCGGCGCTCAGGTCGTGATAGCCATCGAGCCGATTCGACGGCGGGACACCCTGGGCCCGGAGCCGGTCATCGAGGTTATCGCTCTGGAGGACGTCGTTCTCGAAGTAGAAGGCCGCTCCGCCCTCGAGCTGGTTTCCTCCACCCTTGAGGACGATGTTGAGGATGACGCCCGGCGACAGGACCTCCGCGTCATGGGCGGCGGTCGAGACCTGCACCTCTTCGAAAGCGTCGTAAGAATAGTAGCTGGCGGAGGCCCCGAGAGCCGTGGGGTCGGTGACGTTCACCCCGTTCAAGTAGTACTGGTTCTGGGTGGCGGACGTCCCCGCGGCGGAGAACATCGACTGTTGTCCGCTCTCGGAGCCGCCGACGTCGATTCGATCCGAGACGAGACCCGGCGTGAGCTCGAGAACGGACCAGAGACTCCGGCCGGTGGGAACCCTCTGGAGAAGAGACCCCTCGGCGATCTCGGCGAGGCCCGTTCGCTTTCGATCCGTGGAGCCGACTCCGGTGAAGACCGCGAGGCCCTGGACCTGGAGCGTCACCCGGAGCTCGACGTGGGTTCCCGCCTCGACCCTCACTCCCTTCCGCTCTGCGGAGTCGAAGCCCGCGAGGTCGAAGCGGACGCTATAGCTCCCGACGGGAAGTCCGGAGAGCGCGTAGCCGCCTCTGCTGCCGGTCCGCTGACTTCGGGATACGACGCCGCTCTCGCTCTCGACGTCGACCAGGCAGTCCGGAAGAACCGCGCCGGTGGCATCGGTCACGATGCCGCCGATGCTCCCGGTCTCCTGGGCCGAGGCGAAGCTCGCGGCCATCGCGAAGGCCAGGCCGAGGATCTTCACCTCGCGGGGCCTGACGCTACTTCTTCAATGACGACAGCGCCGCCTGCGCCATCTGCGCCTGGGGGCTATCGGGGGCGACCTCGACCACCTTCTGGAAGCTTGCCATAGCCGCGTCCATGTTCCCGGCGTTCAGATGGGCGTACCCCATTTTGAGGTAGGGCTCAGGCCAGTCGGGCTTGCGGGTCGACGCCGTCTGGTAGTACTCGAGGGCCTTCGCGGTGTTCCCCTGGTTGAAGTAGATCTCCGCTACGTTGAAGGGGATGACTTCGTCGGTCGTCTGCCCGATGGCCTTCTCGAAATACGTCACCGCCTCGTCGAGCTTGCCCTGGGCGGCGAGGACGTCGCCGACGGCCACGAGCGCCGAGGTATTGTTCGCTTCCTGCTCGAGGACTTTCTGGAACGAGGCCGCGGCTTTGTCGAGCTCACCCATCTCCCGCTGGGCGATCCCGATGTTGTAGCAAATCTGATAGAGCGTGGGCTCGACCGCGAGGATCTCTTCATATTTCGCTATGGCTTCGGGATACTGCTTCTGCTCCAGGAGCTGGTTCGCCTCGTCGAGCTTCCCCCCGGAGCCGCCGGAGCTCTGGCCCATCTCCAACGGCTCGAGGACGACGTCCATCGAAGGGTTGCGGTTCATCTGCTTGATGGCGTTCGTATAGGCCTGCGGCTTGTATCCATCCGCGGTGAACGTGAACTCGTAG